>Ga0181520_10001243_pt1 | contig 52499 bp, 45 predicted proteins | sample PEATcosm2014_Bin_29_FD_132451 | JGI IMG/M metagenome (GOLD analysis project Ga0181520, IMG submission 132451) | Peatland microbial communities from MTU Mesocosm Facility, Houghton, MI, USA - PEATcosm2014_Bin02_30_metaG | ecosystem: Environmental > Terrestrial > Soil > Wetlands > Peat | place... | reverse complement strand
TCGTGCTTCGGGTAGAAAACGAAGTGCATCGTCGGCCATTCCGTGGCAAAAGCGATCGATGCACGAATCCTACCCTCCTACCGGGGATGGCGCAATAGGGGTTGGGAAGCTATACTGTTACTTACCCGGCCCATACTCGGAGCTGACTCCTCCGATCGAGCCAAGGCGGTTGCTGCGGGCGATGTTGTTGGTTTCCGCATACTCGAAGAAGTAGCCGAGTTTTGCATCCCACAGGACGTTCTTGGCGCCGGCGGCCAGCCGGTTCGCCACCACTTCGTAATGGTCGCGCTGCGCGTGGTTTCCCAACACGTTCTCCATGGCCGCCAGCTTTTTGAACGCCATGAACGCCGACGCCTGCGCCGTCCCGTCGGTGCCGCGCCGCATCAGCGAATCGTGGTCGTAGTCCCAGCTCTCGAGCATGCCCTGGTCGTCGATCCAGCCTTCCAGCCAACCGGCGGCGGCGCGCATATACTGAATGTTGTCCTTCAGCCAGGCTTTATCCCGCGAAAAACGATAGATCATGTCTCCGGTCAGCAGCAGATCGATTGATCCGGACGCTCGCAGAGGATAGGCGATGGTCGTTCCGTCCACCGATCGGTAGGGATAGACCGTGCCCGAGCTGCCGGGCAACTCAGTGATCTTGATACCCCCGTTGGGCAGGCGGCAGTGCTGAATCGTAAATTGCCACCCCGTCAGAACCAAGGGCAAGTTCTTCTCGCAGAACAAATAGGACCTGGTATGGTACTTGACGTCGATCGCCGGGTACCAGCCGCCATAGTGGTTCGCCGCATCGACCATCCACGGCCTCTTGCTGGGATCGCCGGCTTGAATCTGGCAAGGCTTCAGCGTGTTCTCCCAGTTTCCTAGGAATACTCGGCTGATCTTGGGGTCAGGCGTCGTGATCGTGGGCAGAGCCATCAGGTTGCCGCACAACACCATTATGCCGAGCAACAGCGCCCCCACGCCCGTCACCAAGCCGGACCATACAGCCTTGTTGGCCGAGGAGGCCGTTTCGGGCTGTCTTGCCGTGGAGAACGGGACGTGTTTCGCGGCAGTCACTGCTATTGCTACCTTTACGGTCGAGGCGCGGTCGATCGGCAGGGTGGTTCGCTTTGATGGCCGGTTAAGGGTTTGCTGGCCCGTGCGGTTGACGCTGCAACTTGATCGTCTTGATCTCACACGGTCGGAAATCGAGCTGCACGGCGTTGCCGGCTGCCGCCAACTTGCGGCCGGGGTCTTCCATGAGATTGACCTCCTCGGCACCGACGATCTGCGGCGTGAGCCGGATCGTCGCGCTGGTCGGCCGCCCCTCGGCCTCGTACAACCGCAGCACCGCGGCGCCGTCCGCGCCGGGCTTCATCGCCGAAACCACGACGTTCAGCGGGGCGACGTCGAGGAACCCCCAACGCCCGGGCAGCACGCCCGGATGCGAGGCCGCGGTGCCGGCCAAGAGCGGATGATTGAACTCCAAGCCGTCGCGATAGACGCCCGCCTGGCGCCAGTCGCCGGCATGGGGGACCAAGCCGTAGTCGAACTCACGCTGCTGGCCCAGCTCGAAACCCGAATCGGACGAAGTGGCCGGATCGTAGCCGCCGATGGCCCCGTAGGCCACGATTCGCGTGCTCCGCAAGAGCGACAGCATCATCGTCCCATCCGTGACGACATTGCCCGGCAAGCCCCGGTTCAAGAGGGCCAATCCGCGTTCAGCGTTGCCATAGTCGATCCAGTTTTGGGCGGGCGATTCGATGCCCGCCGGCCGCTCGATGGCGCCAAACGGTATCTCGTGGACGCTTCGACCCTCGCTAAGCGACGTGGGAAACAGGGCCCGGTAGCGGACGAACCGATCGTTGTTGAGGATCTTGGTGTGGATATCGATCCGCCGCAGGCCCGCGTAAAGGCGAACGGTGGTGGCGAACTGTCCCTTCTCGCCGAAGCGGCGAGCCACTTTGAACTCGGAAACGACCGGGCCGCGGGTCACGGTGCCGGGCGAGCCGGGCTGTTGGGTGCTGAAGGCGGCTTTGCCCGGCTGGGGCACCTTGCTTTGGGTTTTCATGCCGACGGCGCTGCCGCCGTCCAGCGTGTGGTACAACTCCCACAGGTCGCCATGGTCATCTTCCCGCGCCACCACGTTGCCGGCATTGCGGAGCACGTTCCACTGCTCCGGCTTGAGGACCAAACGCGTGATGGCTCCGCTCTGCGGATCGACATCGAGGCGGTAGCGCTCGTTTTCCAGCACCGGTCCGCTCGCCGGCGTCGCGGCCACCTTCGCCGGAGCCGCCCGCGGCCGCAGATGATAGACGGAGTATCCCATGGCCGGAACATCCCGGGCCACGAAGGCGATTTCGGCCCGCAGCAGGCCGCCGTCGCCGTATCGCACGCTGTCAAGCACCTGGACCGGCACCGCTTGATCGTCGGGCCCGACCAGGCCCAGATCCCTAACCTTATCGCGGGCAAGGCCCACGCTGGTGACCACGATATCCGCGCGCGGCCAACCCAACGTGTTCCACACCACGATGGGGATGCCTTCGCCCTGCGTGTCGATTTTCGCCGAGAGGTTCTCCAATCGGCTCCGCACCTCGTCGGCGGCAATCCGCTGGGAAAAATCGTAGCCGCGGATCGTGTCTTCATAGACCCGATCGGTCATCACGCCGGACATCAGGTCGTGCGTTTGATTGAAGAGCATCGGCTCCCAGGCCCGCCAGACGAGATCGTCATCGTGCGGCGCTCCCAGCCAGCCGAGCAGCGTGCCCAGTTTTTCGGCCGTGGTCAAGAGCCGCTCCAGTTCCCGGGTTCGCTGTTTCAGCTCGATCCGGCTGCTGTATGTGCCCTGAAAGATCGGATTCAGTTCGCCGCGGACGATCGCCCGATGGGGCCGGCAGGCGGCCGCGGCCTCGTAATCGGTGGGAACCGCCAGCCGCAGCTCGAACGGCTTCGCGGCCTGCCGGTTGAACTGCTCGGCCAACACCGGCAGATGTTCCTCCGGCTCGCAGACGTCCACGCCAGCCAACGCGACCCGGCAATTGCCGGTGGCCGACGAAGCCGGCGGGCCAAACCGTGCCTTCATGAACTCGGTGAAGCCCGGCAGCGCTGGGGGCGAGCCGTAGGCCGCGCCGTAGCTGTACCAAAAAGTGGGAATCCGCGAGCCGTCGAGCCCTTCCCACAGAAAATCATGGGGCGTGTTCGGCGTGGGCACGCCCCGCGAAATCCAGAACGACCGGTAACCGCCCAGCCGGAGCAATTGCGGCATTTGGGCATGGTGCCCGAACGTGTCGATCTGCCAGCCGACGGTCACGTCGACGCCCAACTTGCGGCGGAAGTATCCCTTGCCGTAAAGCATTTGCCGCACGAACGATTCGCCCCCCGGCATGTTCACGTCGGGCATCACGTCGGTGCCGCCGACGATCTCCAGGCGGCCTTCGCGAACAAACCGGCGAAACGCGGCCTCTTCTTCCGGATACCGCTCCAAGAAAGGCTCGACGTAGCACGCCTGATCGAGGACGAAGCGGAAGTTGGGATGGGCCTTGAGCAGCCTGAGTGCCCGCAGGATGTTCGGCAGCCCCATTTCCAAGTATCCCTCGCGGGTCTGGAATACGGCTCCTTCCCAATGCGTGTGGGGAATCACGAACAGCACGTCCTTGGCGGCCGCCGACGGGCCGGCCGGCTCGCCAAATGCGAACGTCGCACCGCCACAGCACCACACCATAGCCGTAGCGACACTCAACACGAGGCAACGCGGCACAAAGCGGTTTACCGTGATCATTTTGGTACCGGTCCTTTATGTTGCGAGAGGTTGCTTGGCCGCAAATGAGTGCTCCGCCGGCGCGACACGGACAGCCACGCCATGCTTTTCTAGCAGTGCCAGGTCGGCGGCCGCTGTGCCCGCATCGGTAATCACTTCGTTGATCTGTCCGATATCCAACACCTTGCACAGGGACCGCTGTCCGAATTTCGAGTGGTCGACGAGCAGCACCACCCGCGCCGCCTGTTCCGCGATGATTTGTTTGATGCGGAACGTGGCGATCGATGACTCGAACGTGCCCTCGTCCGGCAGAAACCCTTTGGTCGAGAGAAAGGCAACGTCGACAAAGAAGCGGCGTGCGGCCTCCTCGCTTGTCGGCCCCACGAAACACGCGCTGGACGGGTCGAACTGCCCCCCCAAGCCGAGAATGGTATTCTCCGTGCTCCGGCCGAACTCCATGCACGCCAACACCGAATGCGTTACGATGCTCAACCCGTGAAGCTTCTGGGCCACGTGTCGGGCCAGGACGAGACACGTCGTGCTGCCGTCCAAGAAGATCGTCTGGTGCGGTTGCAGGTGCCGCACGGCCTCTCGCACAATCTGATTCTTCTCCAAGCGATGAACGGGCAGCCGCTGCTGAACGGCCGATTCGTAGAAATGGCTTGGGGCATGGGCCGTCTGCACGCCCCCCAGGCTTTTGATCAACCCGCCTCGCTGCAGCAGCTTGTCCGCGTCGCGACGAACTGTCATCTCCGACACGTCCAGCAACCGGGCGAGCTCCTGGTAGGAACAGGCCCCCACGGCGTCGAGGTGGTCGATGATCGTGTTCTGGCGTTGCAACTGGTCCATTACACGGAAGACGATGAAGGGTGAGCGCGGCGGACACGGCGTAGGACACCCGCCGGTCCAGCCCGTCAATATAACACCGGCATGTTGAAATGCAACATGTCCGCGATACTTTATAACATCCTGGCCGAGTATCGCTCAACAGGGGGGCGGAAGGTGATCGCGCCTCATCTCTACTGGGGTGAATCACTAAACACGAGCCGCAGTGTCGCGGCGCGAGTGATGGTCGCACTGATCCACAGTGTCTTGCCGTCCCAGGCATACTCCTTTGCCTCCAGGGGGCGAGCCTCCAACTCGACGCGCACCAGCGACTTTGGCGCCTGGGAAATCTCGAAAACCGGATTGACGCACGCCGTGGCCGGCGTGAGTCCGATCGTCACCGCTTTTTCCTCGGCGACGAGTCCGATCGCCCGACGCTCGGGCCGGTACGGTTCGCGGTCGAGGTGCGCGCCTTGAAGTTTCAACGAAGGCGGCGCGGAAAAGCTCCCCGCCCACTGCAATAGCCGCTGGTCGGACTCATCACTCATGCCGATCAGCCAGGCCCACGTCTCTACTTGCATGGGCTTCGACCGCCCCAGTGTATCGACCGTCTGGAAGCGGGCCGTGCGCAGGGGAGTGGGGCGATTCTTGCACCAACTCATGCTGCTGTTGTGGCAGGGTGTCAAGGCGACCCGCTCGTCGATCGCGTATCCCGTCGTCTTGCCGCGGGCCAGCGGCCAGTGACTGCCCCAATAGAACGACGTGACCAGTTGCCCCTTGTCGAAGAACGGATTGAAACACGCCCCCGGCAGGTTGGCGTCGAGCGGATTGAAGTAGATGGCCGACAGTGGTTCGTCCTTGTGCAAATGCACGCGGTAGATGGCCGGCATGTGCCGCGACTTCATCTTTTCCCCCTGCTCGGCAGCGAAAAACGGGAAAGTCATCTCCCGCTTCTGACCGTCCATGAAGAGAATGTCCACCATGTGCGACGGGAAGATGCTCATGGGATACGTCGATTGCGGCGTGAGGATGATGAACTCGCTAAGTTCGTAGTTGGCCGTCTTCGGATTGCTCTGCAGCGTGAGCACGCGGGTGCCGAAGCCGTCGGGATAGAAGAAATAGTCCTCCACCGCCGAATCGCCCCAGACCTTGTAGTTGAAATCGCACGACTGATAGGTCCAGCGGACGTGAACCCGCGCAGGGGTCGACTCCACGATCCGCGCCCGGCTGTAGCGAAGCTCCTTGTCCATCAGCGGCTCGACGCAATCGACGGCGTCGGGCCCCGGCTCGCCCTCGGCCCATTCGTAACAGAAGCCCACGTTGTGCCGGCTGCCCCAGAACGGGATGTAGCAAGAGCCCCGCCAGAAGACGAAGCGCGTGCCATTGGGCAGGGTCACTACCACGTCCTTGAGCTTCGGATCCCACGCCCCCGCGTAGCTCATCGACGAGAGCTTGCCGTCGCGGCTGAGCAGCGAAATGGGCGCATCGTAGCGAAGCAGGGTCTCCGCGGCGCCAAACGCGGGCCATTGGGGCCGCCGGCGCACCACCATGGTCTCGATCTTCTTCTGCCAGAGTTCGCCCCCCTGCCCCGACGCGAGGCTCACGTGGAGAACGTCGTGGTCGGCGGCCCCCGCGGCCGGAGGCAGCGGAAGACTGACTTGCGCCCGGCAATCCTTCACCAGCGCTATGCCGGTCGCCGTCTTCGCCTGCGGGGCGTGCTCGAACCAGGCCGTCATGCGGCCCTGGGGCACGTCGCCGCTGCGGCAGATGGCCGCCACGTCGATGGTGCCCGGCTGACCGTCGGCCAAGAGGAGCCAATCGGACGGTACCAGAATCGTCCCCAAATCGACCGGATGGATGAGCCGATCCAGGCGAGCGATCGCATCTGCCTCGAAGACAACCGGCTCGACGGGCCGTCGGGCCAACTCGATCGATGCGCCCTTCGACTTGGCCAACAGTACCAGTTCCGTCGGCCAGCGATCGAAGGAGACTCGGCAGCGATAAGGCGGCTTGCCGGTGAGACGGAGCGCCGAACGGCTAACCTCTTTTCCCTGAACAGAAGCGACCAGCGCGTATTCCGACATTCCCTGGTCGGAATCGATCTTCACCACCACCCCGAGCGGCTGCCCGACGCGCTGCAAACCGAATGGCGGCCGCCAAGGATGCCCCCGATCGATCTCGATCTGTGCCACCGGTTTCTGTTGGCCCGCCCCGTTGGCTGGCCGAGGCGGTAGCGAGCACAGGGCGCCCCAGAGAACCACCAAGACGATCATGGGCGAGACACACCGGCCGCGAAGGCCGACAATCGACAAACGTTTAAAGGACATGGTTTGACGTCTCCTACGCTGTTCCCTTGGTGCAACGCGGACAACCACGCCGTGCTGTTGAAGTATTGCGTTTGCTTAGCGACGTTCTACCGAGCGCCACACGAACACGCGGCCGGTCATCGTAACCGGCCACCAACGGCGACCCCAGCGGCCGTTCCGCGCTGGTTGTGGGGCGGACGTGGAATTGGCGTCCTTCGCCACGGTCTGGGCCGGCTGGGCCGCCGCTGCGGCTGTCCCCTGGGCCGCTTGCGGCTCTGTATTTGTTGCGGATTTTGCCGCCGGCGGGCATCGTTTCACATACTGCTGGTCTTCTTCGCACAGATTCCACAACCGAATGGTAACCTCGGCGCCATTGAATTTTCGCAGCACGACGGAGCCGCCGTTGCCCCCTTCTTGCCGGACCAACTCGGCCTCAAATTGGTCGCCGTTTTGTCGCGTCCAGGTGCGGGCCTGGACTTCGGCGGAAGCCGCCAGCCAAAGCCCGATGATGATGAAAAGAAGCGAGCAAACCTTTACTCGCGCCGGTAAAGAAAGATGCTTTCTCATTGCGTTCACCTCTGTGGGCGTGAAAGATTGAAAGGGGGGGCCGCTTGGTGTCGCGAAGCGAGCCGATTCGAGCCTTGCGGCGCCTGGTTGGCACTGGCCAGCGGGTCGAACCGGTGCAACCGATTGCGGCTGCTCGGCTGGTGCTTTTGTAGCGACTCTGAGCGGCTTGTCAAGTGTTGGCGGGGTGCAGTATACCACCCGAATGCGTGATGCACGAGGCGCCGCGTTCCGACCATCAGGCCCGACAGAGACTGGTCCGCTTCGTTTGCGGCAGGCCCAGCTCGCCGTGATGTTATTGGCCGCTACTGAGCAAGTGAAGCATCTGCCAAAGCATATTGGCGAAACACAGGACCAAGAGCGGCGATCCGATCACCAGAAGGGGAGCTAGATAGGTCACGACGATGCTGGCAGGACCGCCCTCTTGAAGCTCGGCCAATCGCGAGGTTTGTGCCGCGGGACGCTCGGGCGGCCGCCATGCGGTGGCCCGTCGGGCGGCTCCCTCCCACCGCTCCCTTGGCCAGGACTCCTCGTGGTCCGGCCCAGCAGCTTGTCGATTTGGACGGGGGGCGGTTGTGCACCGCTCCATCGCCTGCCGGAACGCCTGGTTAATCCGACCGCACCTGAGGGTGTAGTGCCGGATCATTTCGGGCGAGGCCAAGGGGATCGTATCGGGATGGTATCTCTTGATGAGGGCCCGGTACGCGCGCTTCACCCGATCCGCATCGGTCGTGGCGGCGATGCCGAGAACCTGCCAACAATCGTTCATGAGATTCCACCCTCGATGAAAGCCAAATTGTACACTACCACGACGGCCGATTTATTGCAATGGCGTTTTCCCCCAATCGTTGGCAAAAGAGGTGCCCAAAAGGATTGCTCACTTGCTTCGGAACGTCATGCTCATTAGCCAGCCGGCCAGCAGCCCCACTCCAAAGGAGATGGCCAACGCCCGGCCCGGACTGTCGTAGATCAGAGATTGTGCTCCCTCGACCCCTTCTTGAAACTGGCTGGCGGCGTACCGGGCCGAACCACGCAAAGAATCTGTGGTTCGCCCGGCGTAATCCCGGGCGGCCGCAGCCGCCTGGCCCGCGGCGGAACTCCCCCGTTCCGTGAGATCTTGCAGAAAGCCTTCGATGGCCTCGCGTCCCTCGCCCGTCTTCTGCTGAATCGTGCCGATCAACTCGTCGACGTTTCCGCGGAACTGCGATAGATCCGAGTCGCTCAGTTGTCCCCATTTGCGCTCGATCTTCCCCTTCAACTGGTTCCAGTTGCCTTCCAGGACTTGTTGATTGATCATCGCCATGCTCCTTGTGACTGCGTTTTTCCTTGTGGTTTACGCAAGAGCACGTGATGCAATCGGCATGCCGACCCAACAGTTTCGGCCACTCAGCCCGCAGAACGACGGCTCGGGGGCGGCTCAATCGTTCGGCAACCGAGCGAAAGGCGGCGAAACGCCGCTCCCGCATCGGGACGCGGCCTCTCGCCGAGCGCATAAAGACCGGCGAAGGAGGTGCTTATCGGCGGGCAGAAACGGACGCCGTTTAGCACAGATGGCCGCGCGGACGCCGATGGTCGGCATGCGACCAGATTGATTGCTTCTTGATCGCGGTCAGCCTATCTTGCCGCTGGCGACCAAGCGGGCGAAATGAGCGAAGGAGCGATCGTAGGTGCGCTCGGCCTCGGGCGGGAAAAAGCAGCCGGGCAACTCGCCCGCTTGCAGATGATAGCTGACACATTCGCAACAGAGGCCTTTGCGGGAGCATGAGCCGTAGCTGCACGTACACTGCTTGAGGTTCTTGGCCTGCTTGCACTCCATGAGACACCATTTCGCCGAGGGTGAAGAATGCGGAATCCGTGGCCCCATTGTACTCGTGCCGGAACGGCCTTGCCAGAGTCGCGGTGGCTGAGGTGCGGGTGCAGATTGTGGACAATTAAGGGAGCGGCCGTGCCGTTCTGCGTAACTGCCGCTGCGGGCCACGGAATGCCACAGAGGGCATTCCCTACAGGTGCGCCGGGCCGTGATGCATAGCAGAGCAGCGTCCCGCGCGGCCGCCACGACCGGCAAAATCGGACCGGCCGTACAGGGCGGTCAGAAAATGCAATACTTGGCCCGGAGACCGGCCTCGTCGGAGCCGACATGGCCAGGCCCCCGCGCTCTGCTAGCAGTGCGCGAAAACAGGACGATGCCGGCGGCGAGAGAATCCCCCCTCGATGGCAATGGAGGGGCGTTCGCCCCCGCCCTCCGTCCCTACCCCCTGAACCCTGAACCCGACCCGCCGTCCCATGTTTTCCAGCCGCCGACTGTTGATGCCATTGGCCGATCGGGGCCCGTTACGGGTGATGTTCGTAATTACGAGCATGCCGGTCGGCGGGGCGGAAACGGCACTGGTGGAATTGGTTCGTCGCCTGGATCGCGAGCGCTTCCAGCCGGAACTGTGCTGCCTGAAGCATTTTGGCCCGCTGGGCGAAATTCTCGCCCGCGAAATTCCCGCCGTCACCGGATTGTTGGCCCACAAGTACGATTTCGCCGTGCTCGGCCGGCTTACGCGGCTGTTGAAGCGGCGGCGGATCGACGCCGTGGTGACCGTCGGCACCGGCGGCGACAAGATGTTCTGGGGGCGCTTGGCCGGTTGGCTGGCGGGCGTGCCGGTCGTCTGCTCGGCCTTGCACTCCACCGGCCTGCCCGACCACGTGGAACTACCCAACCGTTTGCTGGCGCCTTGGACCGATGCCTTCATTGCCGTGGCCGAGCCGCACGCCTGCTATCTGGCGGCCCACGAAGGTTGCCCGGCGGCCAAGGTCCGCGTCATTCCCAACGGCGTGGACATTGAGCGATTTCATTCCCGCTGGCCCAACGAAGCGCTGCGAAAGGCATTCCAGTTGGATGCCGCGGCGCCCGTGGTCGGCATCGTGGCGGCGCTCAGGCCGGAGAAGAACCACGAGATGTTTCTCGACGTGGCTGCGGCCGTCCATCGCCGGCTGCCCAAGACGCAATTTCTGGTGGTCGGCGACGGCGCGCGACGCACGCGGCTTCAAGCCCGGGCGGAAGAGCTGGGCATCGCCGGCGTCGTGCGTTTTTCGGGCACGCGCAGCGACGTGGCCGAGGTGCTGTCGCTTGTGGACGTGTTGTTGCTGACCTCGCACATGGAAGCCAACCCGATCTGCCTGCTGGAGGCGATGGCCAGTGAAAAGCCGGTGGTGGCCACCCGCGTCGGCTCTGTGCCCGAGACGGTCCTGGAAGGGCGAACCGGTTACCTTGTGGCGGCGGGGGACGTGCCGGCCATGGCCGATCGCGTGCTGGCGCTCTTGGCCGACCCGCCGCGGGCGGCCGCCCTGGGCCGCGCCGGCCGCGAGCACGTCATCGCCCATTGGTCGATTGACGGCATGGTGCGGGGCTACGAGGACCTGATCGCCGACGTCTACCGCACCAAGTGCAAACCGCCCGGCATCGAGCAGATTGGGAGGAACGAAACGCGAAAAGGCCGAATGTCGAAAACGAAATGACGAAAGAAGGTTTCTACTTTTAGGCATTTGGTCATTTCTTCGTCATTTGCTTTTCGACCTTAGGCATTCCCCCCCGTCGCTGGGGTGCTTGGCTTGGAGGGAGCGGGAAGGTACGATAGCAGTGCGACAGGTGACGGAGCATGGACACCAACCTCACGCGAAATCTCTTGGCCTTGTTGGCCCGTTTCGTGAGTGGGGCCAGCGTGCGCTGGATCGACTCGCAGCCCGACACCTGCCAGCGCGTGTACTTTGCCAACCATACGAGTCACCTGGACGCGATCGTGATTTGGTCGTCGCTGCCGCAGGCGGTGCGGATGCTGACGCGGCCGGTGGCCGCAAAGGACTATTGGAGCAAGGGGCCGGTCCGCCGTTATCTGGCCAACCAACTGTTCAACGCCATCCTCATCGATCGCGAAGAAATCAAGGTGCATCAGAGCCCGGTCGACCTGATGATCCGCGAGATCGGCCACACTTACTCGCTGATCGTGTTTCCCGAAGGCGGGCGGAGCGAAGGGCGGGAGGTCGGCGAGTTCAAGAGTGGTTTGTATTACTTGTGCAAGAAGCGGCCCGACCTGGAGTTGATCCCCGTACACCTGGACAACATGAACCGCATCCTGCCGCGGGGCGAGGTGTTGCCGGTGCCGATGCTCAGTTGCATCAGCTTCGGCCCGCCCATGTGGTTGGAAGCCGGCGAGATGAAGACCGATTTTTTGGCCCGTGCCCGCGACGCGGTGCGGCGGCTCAAGGAGCTGGAGTAGGTCGTGGACCCACGAACCCTGTGGCTGATTGGTACGGTGCTGATGCTGCTGGCGTCCGCGTCGGTCGTGGTCCGCATCTTGAAGCGGCGTCCGGAGAGCGGCATCGACGCCGCGATCCTGGAAACGTTTCATCTCCGCGTCCGCGCCTGGTGGATCCTGTTCACCATCCTGGCGGCGGCTTTCTTGCTGGGCCACGTGGCCACGGTCGTGCTGTTTGGCCTGATTTCCTTCTGGGCGTTGCGCGAGTTCATCACCGTCACGCCCACCCGGCCTGGCGATCACTACACGCTGTTCTGGGTCTCTTGCGTGTTTACCCCCTTGCAGTTCGTGCTGGTGGGCATGGGCTACTATGGGCTCTATAGCATCGTGATCCCGGTCTACGCCTTCCTGTTCATCCCGGCGCGCATCGCCTTGGCCGGCGACTACAAACGCTTTCTGGAACGGGCGGCGAAGATCCAATCGGGGCTCCTGATCTGCGTTTACTGCCTCAGCTATGCGCCCGCGCTGCTGATGCTCACGCTGCCGCCGCTGGACAACGGCGACCCGGACACGGGCGGCGGCGTGCGGCTGTTGTTCTTCTTCGTGCTCATCGTGCAGCTCAGCGACGCCCTGCAATATGCCTGGTCGCAGATCCCCCGCCGCCACGTCATCGTGCCCACCATCAACCCCACGCGGACCTGGGAGGGCCTGCTGGGCGGTACGGCCAGCGTCACCCTGATCGGCGCCGTGTTGTGGTGGGCTACCCCCTTCCATGGCGGCAGTTGGTGGATGGCGGCCCTCATGTCGGCGGTCATCTCGCTGATGGGCTTCGCCGGCGGCATCACCATGTCGGCCATCAAACGCGACCGCGGCGTGAAGGACTACGGCACGCTGGTCGAGGGACACGGCGGCGTGTTGGATCGCATCGACTCCATCTGTTTCGCCGCTCCCGTGTTCTTCCACTGCACCCGCTGGTGGCTGGTGCTGAACCACTTCATGGATCGCATCAGTTGAGCGGGTGGCGGCAAGGGCGGGAAGAGTCCCAATGGATGGGACAACCAACGCTATTTCCCGTTACGAAAGCGCCGTCGACGGAAAGAAGCTATTCTCCGTTCCTTTAGCCCAGTTCCCTTTACTGGCGGCGCAAAACGGCCAGTCAGTACGTCAGCAGGAGGCGATCTGCCACAACCTCCGCTTCCAAGGTCTTGCCGTTCATTTGGAATCGGCGCAGCATGGATCGGCCGCAATTCACAAACGCCTCTCGCTCAAATAGCCCCTTCGGAATCGGAAGGTGGCAAGTCACCCCCCCAGAACGCTTGGTTCCGTCGATGCTGAGCGCAACGAATGCACCACGCTTCTTGCATCGAGCGACAACGTCGAAAAGCCGCCGCAATTCAAACGACTGGGCGCCATATAAGATCGTTTGACTATGGCTGTATGGCGGATCGCAGTAAACCACGTCGCCCCGTTCCGCCCGATCCATCGCCATTTCGTAATCCATCAGGGAAAACATGGCTCCTGACGTTCGTTTGTGCCATTCGTCTACCCTGCGGGCAAAGCTCTCCGGCGGAATCGGATTATGGATACCGCACGGGGTGGACATATAGCCATCTGCCTGGCGAAACCGCACCACACCGCCGTAACAAGCTCGACAGAGAAAGAGCAGGTCCGCACCGTTTGGCTTTGCGTTGTAGGAAGCCTTGATCCTCTCGTAGCCAGGTTTCTTGCCCTCGCTCGTAGCGGCCGCGTATCGCTCGGCATACCAGCGCTTCAAGGTTGCGGGCGATTTCTTAAGCGTCTGCCAGATTTCCATTAAGGGAGGAAACACGTCAGACGCAAAGCCCCGCTTCGGCGCCAACGTGGCGAGGACGGCCCCGCTTCCCAAAAACGGTTCATGATAGGCTCCGAAATCGTCCGGGAAGTAGGATGCGATCTCATGGGCGAAACGTTGCTTGTTGCCGATCCATTTTAGGAGTTGAGGCTTGAACGGCCTGACCCGTGAAAGCACTTCCTCAGCCCCGAATAACCACCGCTGACCCATCCGCGTGCTCCTTGCCGGCGGCCGCATGTCCGCACGGTTTCTTATATCCGATTTTAGGATATTTGGCAACCCCAGTGTTTTTTGGTTGCTTTTCCGCGATCACTCCGTAAGTTTGACCGATGAAATCCGAAGTTGGGATTTATCCCTCTGCCCTGCAGCACGTTATGCAAAGACCTCCGCCGCAAGAAGGGCTTAACTCCCTTTTGGCATTGTTACGTCAGATTCGACTGGACGCCAAGCTGCGTCAAGTGGACTTGGCCGACCGGCTGGGGCAACCGCAGTCGTTTGTCAGCAAGTACGAATCTGGCGAACGTCGGTTAGATATACTGGAACTCCGTTCACTATGCAAGGCGGTAGGCATGACGCTCGAACAATTCGTCGTCAGACTGGAGCAGCGTTTACCGTGAAACCAGACCGGAGATTCCAGAAACAGCCGAAACACTTCTGGGCAAATGTTCGGACCATTAGCCAGAAGCTCGGCTACACGGAACGCGGGAATCGTGTAATCAAGGTTCCATCCCTCGAGCAAATGCGGGAGGCGTTGCTCAGCCTGGGACTGGAATCGAATCACCTGCTTGATTCCAACGGCACGCCTACGGCATTGGGCCAGAACCTTCGGGACTACTTCAAGTTTCGGGCGGATGCTCTGAATAACACCGTGGAACCCCTCCTGATGACCGCGAAACAGGCGGCGGAGTTATTTGCCAAATACAGGCGACGATTGTCTCCCTCCTGTCCGATCCCAATGAACAAACAGAAGGGGGAAAAGAAGACCATCGCCTATTTCACGGGCCTCATCAACATGCTCCTCGAAGCCTATGCTGATGGTTTTCCCGTCAATTACGACCCGCGAGAGTTGACGACAATTACGGTTCAGAACGCTCCATTGCGAACGCTTGCACGACGGGTTGACGGCGCTTTTCCAAGCACGGTCAACCCCGTCGCGGTTTGGGAAATCAAGGAATATTACTACACCACAACGTTCGGCAGTCGCGTGGCAGACGGCGTGTACGAGACTCTGCTTGACGGAATGGAACTGGAAGAGTTGCGGGAACACGAAAAGATCGACGTGAGACATTACCTCATGATCGACGCCCATTTTACGTGGTGGGACTGTGGGAAGTCGTACCTATGCCGCATCATCGACATGCTCCACATGGGCTATGTGGACGAAGTACTTTTCGGCCGAGAGGTGGTTGCTGAGATGCCCCGGATCGTCAAGGAATGGGTTGCCTTGGCGAAGGGAAACGAGGAAACCCCATGACCCCGCAGGGTCCACCTGCTGCTACCGCCATCGTGCTCTTGTGCCTGAGCGCGGCCGCGCAGGCCAACACGCCGATCGACCGCTGTACGCCCCGCGGCAGACGACCGTGGCCGGCACGGTTTGCGGCGGAAAGGTCGTGTCGCTCCATGTCGAGCCCGCGGACCGCTTGCCGGACGTCGAGTTGTTGCTACATTGATCGTGGAACGCCGACGACGCCCCGGGATTGCAATCCCGGGGGGGTTGGCGAGGGAACCGTCTTCGACGGTCTTGTGCGGCGTTGATGGCAAACGTGTTTTCCTAAGGAGACGAGAAAATGGAAGCCCCGCATCTGATTTACGGTGTGCACGTCACGGACCGGGCGACGCAGGTTCCGCAGGTGCAAAAGTATCTGACCGAATACGGCTGCAACATCAAAACGCGTATCGGCCTGCACCGCGTGGACGAGCAGTCCTGCTCGACGCGCGGGCTGATCCTGTTGGAGATGTTCGGCGACCTGGCCATCTGCGGCGAACTGAAGGTCAAGCTCGCCGCCCTGGAAGGCATCGAAGTGCAGGAGATGATCTTCGAGCACGATTAGCATAACCGTCGGCCGGTTAGAAGCGCGCGTTCGCCTTGCGGCTCCGTTGGCAAGCCGCCCCAACGGGGAAGCGGTTCGCCCAGCCCTGGGCAACGCCCAGGGTCGCGGGCGGGATAGAAACCTGTGCCGGTCCAACGGGCCAGTTGTTCCTCGGCGCAAACGGTTGGGCCGAAAATCTCTCAACGCCGGGTACGGTTTCCCCGGGCGATGCCCGGGGCTGAGGGGGCGTGGCAAGATTTCTGGGCGATGTCATAACCGCGGAAAACAGGCCCGGCGTAAACGCCCGGACCTAATACCGCTAACGCGGAAACGCCCGTGAACGGGCGTGGTTCTCGGTCGTCTGCCTCTCACTCCCGCGGCAGCGCCACGTGAGCCGCATAGAACTCGATCAGCTCCGCGAGCTTCACGTGCGCATACGGCTCGTCGCAAGCTGGGGTTTCCCGGCCGGCGTCGGCAAACCACATCTCCAGCGTCTCCGGCGCAAAAATCGCATCGTGCAGGTTCGAATGCATCGCCACCGGACGCTTGATGATCTCCATCAGCTTCGGCACGTCAATGCGACCGTAATTCTCTTGAATGCGCTGACTCAAAAGCTTCGCCCGCTCGTCGCCGGAGATGAGAACCGTGTCCGACGGCACCGGCGGCAGCCGCGGATTCTGCTGGCCGGGCTCCAGCACGGTCATTTCGGTCGGCGTACACTCGACGGCCCGCAACTCGCCCGACCGGTCGCTCAGGACGTAATAGTATTGGCACGTCCGGCGGGCGGCGCGGAGGATGGCGAGGGCCTCGTCCACCGTGGCCGCCCGTTCCATCACGTCGCGCAATAGCAGGCTCATGGGCGTGCCGTCCCATTGGCCTTCGCCGCGTCCGCCCATCTCGCCGATGCTCAGGCCGCGCTCGTTCATGGCGGTGACCGTGCCGATGAAGCCGGCGTAACCGAGGCTCATCCAGCGGTGATGCCCCTCGGGCATAAAAACCGTCACCAGGGCGCCGTCCTGCAGGCCGATCTCGGTCATGTAATCGAGCACCCGGGCGTGGAGCACGCGGCCGCCCACGGTCGCCTGGCCCCGCAGGGCCACGCCGCTGCAATGGAATCGCTCGGGAAACAGATTGGCGTAGCGGGCGTCGCGCTCCGAGACGCCGACCGCCCGGGCCAGGGCGTCGCACTCTTCGAGGAACCGCGGCGGGATGTACGGCAGCGTGCGGCGCTCGATCTCGGCCATCCGATCGGCAAACCACTCGCCGGAAGCGAGCGTGTCGGCGCCGCCGCCGAGATAGACCACCCGCTCGGCGATTTTTCGGGCGAGCCGGGGGACCAGCCGGCCCTGGGCGGTTCCCATTTGGGCCGGCGTGCCGGAAACCATGAGGATCCATTTGCCCTGCGAGCGGCAGAGCAATCCGTGTCCGGCCGGATCGCGGGCCATGACGCTCATCGCTGTCTGGTGGACGTCGGGCCGCTCGCGGCCGGGCTCGATATACTCTGCGCCGAAGTTCAACAGCGCCGCGAAGATGCGGCACACGTCGGCCTGCTCGACCTCGACGCGTTTGAGTCCCGCGGGCGGCTCGAAGAGGGCCTCGGGGGCCACGGTGTCGGTCTGCCAACCGTGAAAACGGACTTTGCCCGCGAGGCCGGCAACCGAGAACGTAGCCGAGGCCGGCGTGCGGCCGTCCTCCTGAAACGCCAGATGGATGTCGCCGGGAATCTTTCGTGCGTCCTGGGCGGCGACGCGGATGGCATGGCCGCCGGCCGGGTTATCGTTCGATACGGTGATCCACTGTCCGAGCATCTCAGGGGCCATGCCCAGGGCGCCGCCGACGCCGTCCAACATGCGGCGTTCTTGCAGGTGCCGGGGCTCGACATAGGTCAGGGCATTGGTGTTGGCGACGGGATTTTTCGTGCCGGCCACGAGCGTCTTTCCGCCGGCCACCAGCCAAGGAAAGCGGCCCTGGCCCAGGACCACGTCGCCCAGTTCGGGCAGGCGGCCCCGCAGCGCGAATCGTCCCTGCGCCCCGCGGACCAAGCGCAGATGCGCCACGAACGGCCGGCCCGTGGCCGCAAAGGCCGACAGATTGAGATCGACGAAGTGGCACTGGCCCGGCGCCGGTTCGGACACCAGGATGGTGATGGCTTGTTGCAAAACGGCAACGAGCCGCTGCAAGGGATTCGGGTCGACCGGCGGCGCGGGAGTCGCCGCCTGGGCGTCGGCGGGCAAGTCCTGGGCGAAAAACTCGGCGGTCGTCCGCAAGGCGTGGGGCAGCTCGGCCATCGCCGTGTAGTGGCCCAGCCCTTCGAGCCACGTGACGCGGTCTTCGAGACCGAGGGCCTGGGCCAGTTTTTCGGTGCACGCCCGGGGAATCACCTCGTCTTCGGCCGCATTGATCATCAGCACCTTGCCGTTTTGGGCCCGCCCACGGAGCGCGGGGGCGAAACGCAGCGGATCGACGGCCTCGAGCTTTGCTTCCAGGTCGGACCGTTCAGCGGGCGGCAGCCGGCCGATCATGACGCTGAGCGGGCGGGTTTCACGGGCGTGATGGATGATGTTGAGCAGATCGCCGCCGGAGAGGATCAGGGCCGCCCGCCCCAGGCGCGGCTCGGCGCCGGCGGCCGAGGCGGCGATGATGCCGCCCAGGCTGATGCCGGCGATGCCGATCCGCTCGGGATTGATCTCCGGCCGCGAGGCCAGCAGGTCGATGGTGCGGCGGATGTCTTCGCCCGCCTGAGTGATCGCGCCGACGAACATTTTCGGGTCGTCGGCCAGGGCCTCGGGACCGCGGGGCCCTCCGCGCGGACCATAATACGGGAGTTTGAAGGAGAGGGCCGGCACGCCGCGGTTGGCCAGCACCGAGCAGACCAACTCCGTCAGCGGCTCGTTGCCGTCGAGGATGTGGAGGCAGATCACGGCCGGATAGCGGTGGCCGCCGGGCGGCACCTGCTTGGGCACGTAATAGTCGGCCGGGACCGTGTTGTTCCGCGTCAGGGCCGAGCCCGTCGGCGAGGGATAGCTGAGCCGGTACACGCGGAACTGGGTCCGCTCGGCGGCCAGGCGGATTTGATAAACGAACGGACGGCCGTCGCAGGTTTTGGAGACCGAGACGGTCTCCGTCGGCCGTTGCGGTTCGTCGGCGAAGCATGCGGTGCAAAGCGCGACGAGCCAACCAAGGGTCGTCACAAGGCTGCGAATCCGATTGCAGGGCATCGTGCCGCTCCGATGGGAAAATTCCATGGTGAACACTGGAAACGCCCCGGGACTGCGGTCCCGGGGACAGGACTCTATAGAATAGCGGAAAACCCAGAGGCAAGGAAAACGCAGTTATCGTGCCGGTCAGGTGTAAGAAAGGAAAAAAGGGAAAGGGGGAAGAAGGGGAAAGGGGAATTGGTGGCGAACGGTCTCGATTTTCCCACGTTTCCGGGATTGCGCCGCCCGAACCATCGCTGGCGGGTTCACGTAACGAAAGTATCGCGATTGGTCGCAGATTCGCCTTACCGCTCGTTCGGGTGGATAAGGAGGACGCGACGGCAGGCCCCGTTTCTTCGGCGAGGAACGCCGCCGAACTCGCCCGACCGGGTTTTGGAGCGGGCGAGGGGCCGTGACGGCTGGATGGGCAAAATCCGGCGTTAGGGCTATTGTCGCGGGCGAGACTTGGTTATACTGGTAGTTTTGATGCATTCCGGCCGAGACCTACCTGGCTTGTGACTAGCTAACTTAGACTCGAATCCTCGGGAAGGGTGGATCTCGTGCCGAGCCGAATCCGCCTTCCCTATCCACGTGCGTTGCAGTAGGAGCGCTATACGATGACCCAGCAACACGGTCCTGCCATGATCGAGGCTCGCGGGCTCTCGAAGTTTTATGGCGAATTCGCGGCCATCCAGAACGTCAGCTTCCAAGTCCACGAGGGCGAAGTGGTGGCGTTCTTGGGCCCCAACGGAGCCGGGAAGAGCACGACGATGAAGCTGCTGACCGGCTATTTGGCGGCCTCGGCCGGCTCGGCGCAGATCGCCGGCCACGACATGTCGACCGACCGGCTGGCCGGTTCCGCCCGCTTGGGCTACCTGCCGGAAAACGGGCCGCTGTACGCCGACATGACGCCCCGCAGCCTGTTGAGCTTTTTTGCCGACGCCCGCGGGCTGACCGCCGCCCGGAAGCGCGAGCGGATCGACGCCGTGGTCGAGTTGTGTGCCTTGGGCAGCGTGATCGGCAAGCCGATCGGAAAGCTGTCGCGCGGCTATCGGCAGCGGGTGGGCATGGCCCAAGTGCTGTTGCACGAACCCGACGTGCTGATCCTCGACGAGCCCACCGCCGGGCTGGACCCGAATCAGATCCACGAAGTGCGGGAGACCATCCGCAAGCTGGGCGAGAGCAAGACGGTGCTGCTTTCCACCCATATTTTGCAAGAGGTGGAAGCGATGGCCAACCGCGTGCTGTTCATTAACGAGGGCCGGCTGGTTTTCGACGGCCCGATCAAGGACTTGACGAAAGACGGCAAGCGGCTGGAAGAGCATTTCCGCGAGTTGACGGCCGCGTGAGACGGAAGAGAAACGGGAAGCTAGTTGGCGAAATGAACTGCGAAGCCGCAAGCGGTTACACCATGCGGCAAACTCGGCATCCAACCGATTCGTTTTCACGCTCTGAACCCTGAACCCTGACCTCTATCACCCCTTGTTGCTATGAATACCCACGTGCTAAGGGCCGTTTTTCGGCGTAACTTCGTCAGTTACTTTGCCAGTCCCACGGGCTATCTGTTCATCTTTCTGTTCGTGACGCTGAGCACGGTGGCCGGGTTTTGGGTGCCGGACTTCTTCGGCAACAACCTGGCCAACCTGGACCAGCTTAGCTTCTGGTTCCCGTTCATCATGCTCATCTACATCCCCACCATCACGATGGGTATCTGGGCGGACGAACGGAAGCAGGGGACCGACGAGCTGCTGTTGACGATTCCCGCCGCCGATTTCGACATCGTGCTGGGCAAGTACCTGGCCGCGGTGGGCATTTTCAGCGTCTCGCTCCTGTTCTCATTGCTCTGCAACTACCTGGTCTTGAATAATCTGGCCAGCGCGGATGCCGGCTTCGCCCTGGCCCCGCAGCTCGACATCGGGCTGTTCGCGGGGACGTACATCGGCTACTGGCTCGTCGGGCTGGCGATGCTGGCCATCGGCGTGATCGCCTCCTTCCTCACCAGCAACATCACCATCGGCTTTGTGCTGGGCGTGCTGTTCAACATACCGCTGGTGTTTCTCACCGCGGCCGACGCCATCTTCGGCAGCGCCGGCCAGCAAGTCGTGTTGGCCATCAAGCGGTGGAGCATCAGCCAGCGGTTCGCCGATTTCAGCCACGGCGTGGTAACCCTCAGCGGACTGGCCTATTTTGCCGCCATCCTGCTGGTCATGCTCTACGTGAGCATGGTGTTGATCGGCCGGCGGCACTGGTTCACGGGCAGCAGCCGCTGGACGCGGGCCTGCCACTACGCCATGCGGACGCTGGCCCTGGTGGTGATCGCCCTGGGCGCGGTGACGGTGTTCGGCCACCACGACCTGCGGGTCGACGTGACCAGCGAGCGATTGAGTTCGCTCTCGCCCGAGACCGTGGAGTTGATCCGCAACCTGAAGGTGGATCGGCCCGTGCAGATCGAGGCCTTCGTGAGCCCCAACGTGCCGGAATCTTACGTGCAGACGCGTTTGAATCTCTTGAACATGCTCAACGAACTGAAGGCCCTGGGGCAGGGAAAGCTCCAGGTCGAGGTCCACGATACCGAGCGTTACAGCACCGAGGCCGCGCTGGCCGACAAGCGTTACGGCATCGAGCCGCGGCAGGTGACGACGATCAGTCACGGGGCGCTCTCGATGGACCATATTTTCCTCAACGTGGCCATGACTTGCGGCGTGCAGAAGGTGCCGCCGGTGTTCATCGACCGCGGCATCCCCGTCGAGTACGAACTGGTCCGCTCGATTTGCACCGTCAGCCAGCAGAAGCGGAAGCGGGTGGGCGTGCTGAATACGGACGCCCAACTTTACGGCAGCTTCAACATGCAGACGATGTCGGCGAGCCCCAACTGGCCGATCATCGACGAATTGGAGAAACAATACGACGTGGTCAAGGTCGATCCGGCCAAGCCGATCACGGAGAAGTACGACGTGCTGCTGGCCGTGCAGCCTTCGTCGCTGGGGCCGCAAGAGCTGGACAACTTCGTGGCGGCGGTGGAAAGCGGCCAGCCGACCGCCATTTTCGAGGACCCGGCCCCCGTACTGGCCGGCACCGTGCCGGCCACGAGCCAGCCCCGCCAGGCGCCCGGCGGCGGAAATCCGATGTTTGGCGGGCAGCCGCCGCCGCCCAAGGGCGACATCGGCAAACTGTGGAATTTGCTAGGCATCGAGTTTGCCCCCGACCAGATCATCTGGCAGGACTATAATCCGTATCCGAAGGCGAGCCATTTCCCCCGCGAGTTCGTCTTCGTGGGCGACGGCTGTGGCGTCAAGGAGCCGTTCAATCCGCGCGATGCGGTCACGGCCGGGCTGCAGCAGTTGCTGTTCCCCTTCCCGGGCGCGCTGTCCAAGAAGAACGCTTCGGACCTGGAGTTCACCCCGCTGGCGCGGACCGGCGAGAAGACGGGCACGGTGCGCTTCGGCGATCTGATGCAGATGTCGCCGTTCGGGCGCGGCGGCGGGCTGAACCCGGCGCGGCGGCAAATTCCGACCAACGTCTCGTACGTGCTGGCCGCCCACATCCAGGGCAAAGTGACGACCAGTCCGCCCGAGGACGCCGAGAAGAAGGGCGACGACAAGAAGGCCGGCAAGAAAGACGAGGCCAAGAAGCCGCACCAATCGACCGTCAACGTGGTGGTGGTGGCCGACATCGACACCCTCTCGCAAGACTTCTTCCGCATCCGCGAGCAAGGCGACACGCCCGAGATGGGCATCAATTTCAGCTTCGACAACGTGACGTTCGTCCTGAACGCGTTGGATGCGCTCTCCGGCGATAATCGGTTCATCGACATCCGCAAGCGGCGCTTGCAGCACCGCACGCTGGCCCGCATCGAAGAGCGGACCCGCGAAGCGAAGCAGGAAGCGACCAACGCCCGCGATCAGTTCAGCAAGGATTTCGACGCCGAGGAGCAAAAGGAGCAGAAGGTCATCGACGACAAGGTGGCCGAGCTGAAAAAGCGGAAGAACATGGACATCCAGCAGATGGCCATCGAAGTGGCGCTCATGCAGCAGAGCCTGGAGCAGCAGCGGCAGACCAAGCTCGCGCAACTGCACGCGGAAAAGGACCAGAAGATCAATAAGATCGAGACCGATTTGGCGCTGAAGGTGAAGCAGGTGCAAGACCGGTACAAGATGTGGGCCGTATTGCTGCCGCCCATTCCGCCGTTGCTGGTGGCGGCCTACGTGTTCATGACCCGCCGCCGCCGCGAGCGCGAGGGCGTGGCCCGTTCAAGATTGCGATGAGCGGCCGAAAAGACCGCGGTTGGGGTGGCAGTGCAACTGCCACCCCAACATGTGGATAAGCAACAAAAACCATCGACAACCGATACCTGAGAATTGCCCATGAACGAGAATGTGAAAACCCTGACTTTGGTGGCCGTGGCGGCCGGGGTGGTGGTGTTGGCCATCGTCACGCGGCCGTCGTTGCCCGGCGCGAGCCAGGAACCCCTGACCAACCAGTTGCTGTACAAAGACTTCACCGATCCGCTGGCGGTGACCAACCTGGAGATCGTCGAGTACGACGAAGGCCGTGGCGAGGTCTTGCCGTTCCAAGTGGCCCAGGTGCAGCACAAGGGCAAGAACCTGTGGTCCATCCCCTCGCACGACGAATATCCGGCCGACGCCAAGGACCAGGTTGCCTCGGCGGCTTCCGGCCTGATGGGCTTGAAGGTCCTGGAAATGGTCAGCGACAACCAGGGCGACCAGCGGGAATACGGCGTGATCGAGCCCGATCCGAAGGCGCTGAAGGCCGGGCAGACCGGCGTGGGCGAGAAGGTCGTCATGAAGGACAAGAGCGGCAACACGTTGCTGGCCTTGGTGATCGGCAAGGAAGTCAAGGACCGGCCGGGGCTCCGCTACGTCCGCAAGGTCGGCGAATCGCCCATCTACATCGTCGAGGCCAAAACCGACAAGCTGTCGACGAAGTTCGAGAACTGGATCGAGCGCAATTTGCTGCAAATCAGCAGCTTCGACATCAAGCGGCTCGAGGTGCGCGACCATTCGGTGGACGTCATGAACAAGGCGCTCATCCAGCGCGGCGATACGACCATCGATTACAACGACGCGGGCGATCCCAAGTGGAAGCTGGCCGAGGACCGGAAGTTCGCGGCCGAAAAAGGCAAACGCGGCCAGGGGCAGTGGACGGCGGTCAAGCTGCCCCCGGACCAAGAGGTCAATGCAACCAAGCTGGACGAGCTGAAGACGGCCCTGGACGATCTGAAGATCATCGACGTCAGCCGCAAACCGGCCGGCTTGAGCGCCGACCTGAAGGCCGCGGCCCAGTTCGCCAACAAGGAGGAGGCCTACTTCTCGCTGCGCGACAAGGGCTTCTTTGCCGCCCAACTGGAAGAGAACGGGCCCTTGGAGCTGTTTTCCAACGAGGGCGAGATCCGCATCACGATGAAAGACGGCGTGGAATACGTGCTCCGCTTCGGCGGCATCGCCGGCACCAGCCCCACGAAGAAAGACGAAAAGGCGAAGGGGAAGACGGCGGGCAAGGATCAAGAAAAGAAAGAGGGCCCCGGCTTGAGCCGCTACCTGTTCGTGATGGCCGAGTTCAATCCGAACATCATCCCCAAGCCGCAATTGGAACCGCTCCCGGAAGTCAAGAAGGAGCCCGCGCCGAAGCCGGCCGAAGAGAAGAAGCCGGCCGAGGCTAAGAAGCCGGCCGAGGAGAAAAAGGCCGCCCCGAGCGCGTCCAAGGAGAACAAACCGGCGGACAAGAAGGCCGACGAGAAGAAACCCGACGCGAAGAAGGCCGAGGAGAAAAAGCCGGAAGCCAAGAAGCCGGAAGCCAAGCCGGCCGATAAGAAGCCGGAGCCGGCCAAGCCGGTCGATCCGGCCAAGGCGGCCGCGGCCGAGAAGGCACTGAAGGCCGAACGCGAGCGGATCGAGAAAGAGAATAAACGCAAACAGGAAGAGTACGATCAGAAGGTCGCCGACGGCAAGAAGCGGGTCGGCGAGCTGAACAATCGCTTTGCCGACTGGTACTACGTCATCTCGGACGAGGTCTATCGCAAGATCCACCTCAACCACGACGAGCTGTTCAGGAAGAAAGAGAAGGGCAAAGAGAAGAAGGACGAGCACGCCGGCCACGATCATGGCCCCGGCGACGCGATGCCGGCCGATCCGCTCGAGAAGCTGAAGAACGAAGGCCCCGCGGTCAAGTAAGGCAACGGGCGGGAAGGGGTGGCACGTCCCTGAGCGTAGCGAAGGGCGTGCTTTCCCCGGGCAACCACGCCCTTCGTGCCTCAGGGCGTGCCACCCAAAACTCAGGGCGTGCCACCGACGATTCCGAGGATCTTGCATGCGGAACGCGCCGAACCGCTGGATCATCGCCCTGGTCGGCGTGTGGCTGCAACTGTTTCTGGGGACGGTCTACGCCTGGAGCTATTTCCAGCAACCGCTGGTTGACAAGTACGGCTGGACCAACACCAGCGTGGCGTGGACGTTCAGCCTGACTATCTGCTGTCTCGGGCTGGCGGCCGCCTGGGGCGGCATGAAGGTGCCCCGCTATGGCCCGCGCAAACTGGCGATCGTGGGCAGCGTGCTGTTCGGCCTGGGCTATCTGCTGGCGGCCGCCGCGCTCCAGTGGCGTTCGCTTCCGCTCCTTTATTTCGGCTATGGCGTGATTGGCGGCACGGGACTGGGGCTTTGCTACGTCACGCCCGTGGCTACCGTGGCCAAGTGGTTTCCCGACAAGAAGGGTTTGGCCACCGGGCTGGTCATCATGGGCTTCGGCTTCGGCGCCCTGTTGATGAGCAAGTTGATTGCCCCCGCGCTCTATGCCTGGTCGGACGGCAACCTGGTGACGGTCTTTCTGTGGCTGGGCGTGTGTTTCACGGCGGCGGCGCTGTTGGGCGCCGTTTGGCTCCGCGATCCGCCGCCCGGTTACGCGCCCCGGGGCGACGGGGCGTCGGCCGCGGCCGCTGTAGCGGCCGATCCGCCCTCGGCGGTGGGCATCGTCTCCTGGCGATTTGCCGCCATGTGGCTCATCTTTTTCTGCAATATCGTGGCGGGCATTTCGCTCATTAGCTTCCAGTCGCCCCTGTTTCAGGACCTATGGCGCCGCCTGGAGCCGTCGCTGCCGGCCGCGACGCTCAGCTCCTACGGCGCCTGGCTGATTGCCGCGAGCGCCGTGTTCAACGGCATCGGCCGCATCTTTTGGGGCGGCTTTTCCGATCGCCTTGGCCGGCTGTCGGCCTTCCGCTGGATGCTGGCCTCGCAGTTGGCCGTCTTCCTGCTGCTGGCGATGATTGGCAATCCGTGGCTTTTTGGGGCGTTGATCTGTTATGTGCTGCTCTGCTACGGCGGCGGCTTCGGCACGATGCCCGCCTTCATCCTCGACGTGTTCGGTCCCCGCCGCATGGCCCAGGCGTACGGCGTGATCTTGACGGCCTGGTCGGCCGGCGGGGTCGTGGGGCCGCAGATCGTCGCCTTTCTCAAGGACCATTACGCCGAGCATGCGGCGTCGCACAGTTTTTTTGTCGGCGCCGGCTTTCTGGCCGTCGGCTTGGCGCTCTCGCTGGCGATGCGGGCACAAGCAGCCGACTGAGAGACCACTCCCATCTCCGTTTGAGAGAGGAGACGGGGGTGAGGGCCGCGACTTCACCGGCGAACAGCCCTTACCCTCTCCCAAAGGGAGAGGGGACCTATTACGCTATTCGCCGAAATACGTCGGCTTGGTGACTCGCGTACCCGGGCGAACCTTGCCGGCCAGGTCGCCGGCATCGAGGGCAAAGAGCGGACTGATCTCGACCGGCACGTCGCCAGCGACTTCCGCGCCCGCCTGACGGAGCCACTCGCGCGCCAGGGCGGCCATCTGGGCCTGCACGGTCTGGGCCGTGTCGGCCTTCGCTCCCGGGGCATTCTTGAGCGGGGCGAACGCCCGCCCTTGATCCACTTCCACGACGATGGCCCGCTCTGCCTGCGGCATCAGATCAATGAACCGCTCGAACTTGATCGCGCTGTGCGGCTGGACGTCCTTGGCCAGCGGATCCACGGCGATCACTTTCTTCTTGGCGATATGAAAAGGCAAAGCGTCGGCCGAGCCCACCAGGCGGCGCAAGAATGCGGCGTCCATCACGTGGACGGCGATGCTGCCCGCCCAAATGGCCAGCGAGCCGTCGGCGTTGTGCCGCCGGGCGGCGTCGTCGGGCAGGTCGCTGTATTCGATCACCATCAGCCGGCCGTCGATTTGGACCACGTTCCCCACGCGGTCCAGCGGGTCGCGCTTGGCGACCACCTGCGTGGAGAACTCGGAATCGGCCAGCAGATGATAACCGACGAACTCCCGCCCGCAAATATCGACCAGGGGATTGTCGACCTGCAAGTAGAACAGGTGGCGGATGCCGCGGCGCTCGATGTCCCCGAGCGCTCCGCTTTGGTCCAGCGCGGCCAACGTGCCGCCATGCCCGTCGGGACTCGCGGCGATCCGGCCCGGCGCTTCCAGCAGCGCGCGGCCGGTCTCGGCGTCGACGGCGGGCATTGTCCCCTGGCGGAAGACGAAGAAGTCCTCGGCCGGCAGGCCGAATCGCCCGTGGGCGGCGAAGAAAGCCACGGTTTCGTCGTGCGTAGCGGGACTGGTCATCAGGTAGAGCGGAATCCGCACGCCGTAGCGGCGGGCGGCGGCCACGATCTTCTCGACGTGGATTTGGAAGAGCGTTTTTCCCGACAGCGGGCCGATCGGGAACATGCCTTTGGGATGGTCGAAGCCTAAACGGGTTCCTTGTCCACCGGCGACGAGGATGACGCCGAGCTGGCCCGCCCCGAGCGCTTCTTCGGCCCGCCCGTGCGCTTGTTGCGGCGTAAAGGGGTTCTCGGCTGCGTGCAAACGGAAGGCCGGCGGCGGCGCGGCCCGCGCGGCCAATTGCCGGACGTCGTCCTGCTCAGCGCGCGACTGGTAGAGCCGCCGAATCAGGCTGAAATCGATGGCCTCGATCTGTTCGGCCAGCGATCGGCGCTCTGCATCGTCCAGTTGGTCCCAAAAGGCCAGCAGGTGTTCCTGGCCGTGGGGGCGGAGAATGGCCTGGAGTTGATCTTTCATCGCGAGTGCCGCTTGTTCGCCATCCGTGCTGTGGACGCCCATTTTATGACTGGAAGATGAGGGGGTCAAGACGATCAGGCCGCCGGCGTGGCCTTGTCAAACGAACCGCCTCGCTCTACCATCATCAAAGAGCGTTTTTGTCCAACAAAAGGAGTTTGAGGAATGAGATATCTGCGTTCATGGCTGGTTTCCCTGTTTGCGAGTTTCTTCGCCCTCACGAGCCTTGCCGGGCCGGCGAAGGCCGATGAAGGGATGTGGCTGTTCAACTTCCCGCCGCGGAAACTGCTCAAAGAAAAGCATGATTTCACGCCGACCGACGACTGGCTCTTGCACTTGCAGCGTTCGGCCGTGCGCTTCAACAACGGCGGCTCGGCCTCGTTTGTCTCGCCCGACGGACTGGTGATGACAAATCACCACGTCGGCGCCGACGCCTTGCAGAAACTGAGCACCAAGGAGCGCGACCTGATGCGGTCGAGTTTTTACGCTCGCACGCAGGCCGAGGAGCTCAAGTGCCCCGACTCGGAATTGAATGTGCTCATGAGCATCGAGGACGTGACCGGCCGGGTGAATGCCGCGGTCAAGGCGGCGGCCGCCTCGCCCGAGGCGGAGAAACAGCGGCGGGCGGTGATGAATACCATCGAGAAAGAGTCGTTCGACCGGACCGGCCTGCGGAGCGACGTGGTCACGCTTTACCAGGGCGGGCTCTACCATCTCTACCGCTACAAGAAATACACCGACGTGCGGCTGGTCTTCGCGCCCGAGGAGGACATCGCCTTTTTCGGCGGCGATCCGGACAATTTCGAGTATCCGCGCTACGATCTCGACATTTGCTTCTTCCGCGTCTACGAGAACGGCCGGCCCGTCAAACCGCGGTATTATCTCCGCTGGAATCCGGCGGGGCTGAAGGAGGATGACCTGGTGTTCGTGGCCGGCAATCCCGGCAAGACGGACCGCCTGAATACCGTGAAGCACTTGGAGTTTCTCCGCGATTGCATCCTGCCGGCCTCGCTCAACATCTTGCGGCGGCGCGAAGTGCTGCTGGAGGCGTTCAGCGAGCGGAGCGCGGAGAACGCCCGGCGGGCCAAGGACCTATTGCTGATGTATCAGAACTCCCGCAAGGCCCGGCTGGGCGGCCTGGACGGCCTGCAGGACCCGGCCGTGATGGGTCGTAAGCGGGCCGAAGAGAAGGCCCTGTTGTCCGCCGCGGCCAGGCGTGCGCCGCTGGCTACGGCCTGCGACACGGCCGTCAAAACGGTGAACAAATCGCTGGAGGCCTGGGCCTTGATTCGCACCGACTACGACCTGTTGGAACGCGGGCAAGCCTTCTACAGCGACCTGTTCGCCATCGCGCGGACGCTGGTCCGGCTGGCGGCGGAAACCGCCAAGCCGAATGCCGAGCGGCTACGCGAATACCGCGAGTCGAACCTCGATTCGCTCAAGCAGGCGCTATTCTCGCCCGCGCCGATCTATAGCGACTTGCAAACCGCGCTGCTGGCCGACTCGCTGAGCATGTACATGGAGCGCAAGGGCGACAGCCGTCTGGTCCAGCAGGTGATGGCGGGCAAATCGCCGCAGCAGCGGGCGGCCGAACTGATCGGCGGCACCCGGCTGGCCGACGTGGTCGTGCGGCGCAAATTGGCCAAGGGGGGCATGGTGGCGATCGAGGCCTCGGACGACCCTTTGATCCGCTTGGCCCGCCTGGTCGACAAGCCGGCCCGCAAGGCCCGCACGTTCTACGAGCAGCAGGTCGAGGAACCGCAGCGGTGGGCCTATGGCAAGTTGGCCGGTGCCCGCTTCACGCTGTTTGGCACGGAGACCTATCCCGACGCCACGTTTACGCTGCGGCTGGCCTTCGGGCTGGTGAAGGGATATTCCGAGGCGGGCCAGCAAGAGCCGGCCTGGACGACCATGGGCGGCGCGTATCGCCATGCCGAAGAGCACGGTTCGAAGGAGCCTTTCGCCCTGCCGCAAAGCTGGCTGGAGGCCAAGGACGGCCTGAATCTCGACACGCCGATGAACTTTGTCTGCACGGCCGACATCATTGGCGGCAACTCGGGCAGTCCGGTCGTCAATCACCAAGGCGAGCTGGTGGGAATCATCTTCGACGGCAACCTGCCCTCGCTGGTCTGGGATTACGTTTTCTCGGAGACCGATGGACGGGCGACCGCCGTTCACGGCAGCGCGATTCTGGAGGCTTTGCGGAAGATTTACGGCGCCGGGCGGCTGGCCGACGAAATGGCAGGCAAACCGTAAGAGTGTAGTGGTAGTAGCCGTAGGTTATGCTTTAGCATAACAAAAAACGCGGCGGGGGAGCGTGTTATGCTGAAGCATAACCTACGTGCCAGCACAGCTAGCACTCGGCGAGGCGGCCAAGACCGCGCGGGCCGTCGCCGCTTGCTTACGCAACCTCGATGTTGTTGACCAATCGGTCGCCGCCGGGGATGCTCATCGCCGCGTGTTGGGCCAGTTGCTTGGTGTAGTACGTGTTGCAGCGGCCCCGCAACTGGATGCCTTGCGAGCTGACTTCCACCGTCAGGTTGGCGACCCCGCGGCCGGTCTCGCGCTGCACGGCCTGTTCGATCGAGGCGGCCAGCACCTCGGCCTCCTCCAGCGTTTCCGGAAGCACCCCAGCGAACGTTCGCCGCAGGCTCGCCCGGATCCTTAGGTCTTCCATGGCACTCTCCTCGTTAGTCGCCGGATGACTGTGTCCCTACACCGGCGACAACGAATGTCCCCGGGGAACTTCCGTGTCCCCGCCGATCGTGACATCAACCGCTCTGCCTGCGGAGGGCAGGGCGAAAAACGCAGCCCCTCGCGCTAGCGGAGATCTTCCTCCGGGTCGACGCGGATGGAGCTTATTACCGTGATATCCGCACTCACGGAGCGAACTACCTCTTGAGCCAGTTGTTTGTAGTAGAAACGAGAAACACAGCCGGAGAGCAACAGGGTGTTGTCGTGCTGTTCCACGTGCAGCTCTCGCAGCTCGTAGAAGGGGCTTTTTGCCAGCGCCGCCTGTGCCCGCCGCTCAAGCTTGTCGTCAATGCCCGTCACGGCCATAAGACCGCGTCCCTCCTTGGTCGCCTGCGTTAAGAAAGAAAAGAAAGCACACGCAGAACGCCCGCCGCACCGTTCCGAAGCGATACCGGGCACGCTCGATCGCCTGAGTTGCCGCCGCTTCGGCCGAAACGGCAGTAAGTACTAATTAGAACTAACCAGCGGGATTCGTCAACCCCACTTACGCAAAATCGCAAGAATCGAGGCTCATCGCTCCCGGCCGCCGAAAGCCGGACACGGTATCTGGATCAGCCGGAAACCTTGCCGATCGTCCTCAGATAGGCCAAGACCTCGTCGGCCAGCGTCTCAGCCGACTTGCGGCCCGCATCGAGCACCAACTCCGGCTTCAAGGGCGGTTCGTAGGGGTCGTCGATGCCGGTGAATCCCTTCAGTTTGCCGGCCCGAGCCTGCCGGTACAGGCCCTTGGGATCGCGGGCCTCGCAGACTTCCAGCGGGGCATCGACGAAAATCTCCACGAAATCGCCGTTGCCCAAGGCCGCCCGCACCCGATCCCGGTCGCCCCGATACGGGCTGATGAAAGCAGTGATAGCAATCAGCCCGGCGTCGCAAAACAGCTTGGCCACCGAGCCGATGCGGCGGATGTTCTCTTCGCGATCTTGGGCGGAAAACCCCAGCCCAAAACGCTTGGCGAACTCCTCGCCGTGACGCTCTTTGAGCATGCCGGGGCCGGCGTTTAAACCGTGGCGGACGTTGTCGCCGTCGAGCACAAAGCTGCGGATGCCCAGCGAGTGCAGTTTGTGGTCCAACAGGTTGGCCACCGTGCTCTTGCCGCAGGCGCTTAAGCCGGTGAACCAGACGACGCAGCCGCCGTGACCGTTGAGTTTCTCCCGCTCCTGGCGGGAAACCGCATGCTCGTGCCAATGAACCTGAACTTGATCTTCGTGAGGCATAACTGGGGGCTAGGGATTGGGGTTGGGGCTAGAGATTCCGCATGGATTGCGACGCCAGGAAAACGCCCCGGGATTGCAATCCCGAAGGCGTGGCGAATGAACGAGTATTGCGGAAACGGGGGGCCGATGCAAGTCGAATCGAGAACGCTCTACACCCGCTTGAGCCAGATCTCGCGCCAGTAGAGAAAATTGGCGCGGGGGCAGTTCGCCACACAGATGCCCTGGCAAACCACCCCTTCGAGGATCACGGTATCGGTCAGTTGCACCATTTTGCCGGTTTCCTCGGCGATGATGTGGCGGACCGGCCCGGCCACGCGGTAGCGGCGGCCGCAATGCAAGGCCATCTCGGGGTCGAACGACAGCCCGCGGTTTCGCCCCCGGGCGTCCAGGGTCGCCCGGATTTCGGCCGGGCTCTTGATCTCGACCAGTTCCCCCGGCTGGAGGTTCAATGCGGCACGCTGGGTTTTCTTCTGCTCGCCCGTCATCTGATCGAAGAAAGCCCGGCCGCGCAGCAACCGCCACACACGGTTCAGCAATGCCAGCCAAAGCTTGTAAGTAAGGCGACGCAGGCCCAGCTCGCCCGTGCGGAGATCGTGAAAGAAATGCCGAAGCGTGCCGGGAGGGAAATCCCTGGTGGCCGCGGCCAGCTCGGTCGATTGGCAGTAGAAGCGGTCGCCCTTCGTGGTGGGTAGGGCCGGCGCGTCGCTCGTTCCCCCTTCCGCCTTCCGGCTCCCGCCTTGTTCCGGCTCGAGCCAAGCCTCCTTCCAGAAGAACAGGCAGCCGCGCTGGCAGCCGCCGTGGGCCGAGCCGTCGCACCGCAGCCCGTCGAGAAACACCGTATCCCGCATGCTCCGCATGCCGAGCCCTTCGACGCACGTCTTGTCGGCCCGCCGATAGACGCGGAAGCTGCGGCCGCAGCAGGCAGCCATTTCGGGCATGAAGGGCAGTTCGTCCAGCTTCGAGTCGGCGTCGAGCGTGGCCAGGATTTCCGTAAGGCTGCGGACGGTGACGGTGTCGCCCCGCCGAAAGTCTCCGAAACGTCCTCGGTCGCTAGGCTGCTGGGCCACGGTTCTCCCGGCGGCTTGCCGGCTCATCATGTCACGGTACGGTGCTGCTCAATTCTACTACGGCTTTCCAAAAGATCGCTGGCGTCGCCGCAAAGACTCGCTGCAATGGGGGGTGTTGGTGCCACCCTTCGACCAAAGCTCGATACACAATCGCGATTGTGCGGCGGCGGAAATTTCCTGCAGCCGTGAACTGGCCCGCGGGACGACCTAAGTTTCTAACTTGGACGTCGCGCACCGGCTGTGCAAAAGGCGACGGTCGACCGGATCCAGACGCAACTCGGCGCGCAAATCCTCTCGAAGGTCGAGCAGCAGCGGCAGCCAGTCAACAGTTTGCTACGCCGCGAACTGTTCTATCATCACCTGTGCAAGTTCGACTTGTCGGCGGGTACCAAGCAACTGGATGTCGGCGAGGGCCCTCTCGACAGGCAACGCGGTTGCCGCGTTATACTCGCGATGTGCGGAAAACTCCAACGCGCGATACGCCTCGATTAGGACAGCAAGCCGCATCTCGCGGCGTTTATTGCCGCGGTCTCGGGCTGCGGCGAGCCGATGCGCGGCGAGCCAGCCGGTGATTGCGACAACGGTGGTCACCAGAAGCGGGACGAGAAGATGCCAGTTCATTTGCCGATCCTCTCGCGCGTCCACCTTTGCAGTCGCTGTACCATTTCCCGGGCCCGCTTACGATCAAAATCGTGCGCGATCGGCAACATATCGTAGCGAAAGGTGGTGCCGAAGGGAGTAAGAGTGTCTAAATCCTCAAGCTCGGGCGGTAAACACTGGCCCGCGTCGGAAAGCAAGTCCATCAGCTGACGCAGGTTGTGGGTGCGTTGAAACGTCAAACCGGCGGCCGACAGTAGGGCCTTCAGAAACTTCTCGGCCGCTTGTTGGCAGTGAAAGCCAACGATCTCGTCGCCGATGGCCGTGGACTCAAGTACTTCATCCACAAGGGCTGCATCCTGGCTACCTTTGTTAAACAACAGCATCGCTTGTTCGCGCTGCTTCATAGAGAACCACTCCCTCCTTTGTGGCCTCGAACAAAATATGGCCGGGTGTGTCGGACCAGTTGGCGAAATCGTGCTGGCTCACCACGACCACGTCCGCGGGCACGCGCAAGGGGCTCAGCACCCGCAGCAGGCGAACCGTTTCCGCTGCGACGTCGGATACTGAAGGCTCGACAATTAGCAAATCCAAGTCGCTCCCGGCATCGGCGCAATTTCGCGCATAAGAGCCGAACAAGATGATCTTGTCCGGATTGGCGGCTTGGCGAAGCAGCTTCGTGACTTCGGCGATCGTCATTTGGTCGATCATGGGCATTCTATCCTCCCGGCGGCACCGTGCGGGTGGGCGTTTTTTCGTCGCCGGCCATGCGAAGTTTGACGGGGCCGCGATTGCGGCCCACCGCGGCTGCGAACTGTTTTGGCGTGCGGACCGCCGCCCCATCGACCTGCATGATCAACATCCCCCGACGCAGGCCGGCAGCCCAGGCCGGTGACCCTTCGGCCACTTCGACCGCGATCACGGCGTCGTCGACGAACGACATGCCGCCACCGGCGCGGCTCTCTTCGTCCACGACCGCGGTCGGATACTCGACCCGCAGCCCACGCCAGGCCGGGTTGGGCGAGGTGACGATCTTCTTGCCGCGAACCGCAAATTTGGCAAGCGTGATTTCCACCGTCCGCGCGGCGCCGCCACGGAGCACGCTCAGCCGGGTGACGGTCTCGGCCGGCAGCTTGCCCACGTTCAGGACCAGCCCGTCGGCATCGTAGATCGGCGTATTGTCCACCGCGGTGACGATGTCACCCGGCTTCAGGCCGTACCGCAGGGCGGGCGTGCCGGGCACCACCTGGTTGACCCGCATCCCGTGCAGCCCGGCGAGCGTCTCTTGCGGCCGCAGGTTGGCCGGCTGGACGCCGAGAAAACCGTACTCGACCTCGCGCCCCTGCTTGAGCGTTTCCATCGCTCGGCGGAACGTTCCGTCGACGGGAATGGCATAGCCTCCGGCGGCCTCGTAGCCGGCGGCGGGGAGCACCACGCCGAGCCCTACCATTTCGCCTTTGAGATTCAGCAGCGGCCCGCCGCCCGTGCCCAAGCCCAGCTTCGTGTCGGTCTGGATGAGCGTGCCGTAGTGGTGCAGGGTGGGCCGGCCCGAGGGATCCGATTCGCCCGGCGTGGCGGGGGCCTTGCGGCCCAGGTTCGAGACGATCCCCCAGGCCGCGCTCGGCTGGCCGTCACGGGCGATGGCGTGCGGGTTGCCCAGGCTGATCACGATTTGGCCCTTCTTCAACTCGGCCGCGTTGCCCAGCGTAATCGGGGTTAAGTCGGTGGCCTCGATGCTCAAGACGGCCAGATCGCTCCGCGGGTCGGCCCCTTTGACCGTGGCCTTATAGATCTTGTGGTCGGCCGTGGTGACGTAATAGTCGCTCTCGTCGCCCAGCAATTGGTAGGCGGTCAAGATGAGCCCGGCCCGGTCGACGACGACGCCCGCGCCATATTCGTTGGGAATGAAGTCGGGATCGTTGGGCTGGGGCGGGCTCAAGGGGGTGGGCCGGCGGCCGAACGGGTCGGGCCGGAACTCCGGCTGCAACGTTTCCCCCGCCGCTTCTTTTCTTACCCGGGCGATGGCCACCACGGATTTGTCGTTGCGGGCGATCACGTCGACGAGGACCTTTTCCATCGCCACGGCGGCATCGGCGCTGGAGGGTGGCTCCGCGGCGCGGAGTGTCATCGCCGTTTCCATGCAGGGTCCCAGCGCCACGATAAAGCAGCAAATTCGATTCATGGTTCAGCTTTGGAAGGCGGACAGCAAACTACCCCCAAACAGCCAGCCCAACAGACACATCGCCAGCAGCCCCGCCAGCAGGTACATGATCCATAATACAATACGGCCGGCGAATTCATACCGATCGGGTTTCTCGAACGCCAAGAACCCGAGAACGTCGGCGAGAAAGCATCCGGCGATTTCCACAAGCCACCACATAGCTTAATGGGGCCGAAGGCCCCGGGTTCTCCCAGCCCAGGGCAACGCCCTGGAATTGAGGCTAATGTACGATGAAGTTCATGCTGGGCGCCACCAACGTAAACCGAGAATGAAACCAACGGCTGTGCCAACGACCAGCGCCACGGTCTCCGGGAGCTGTCCGTTCCAGAAATGAAGGATTACCACGTGCGATAGATAGATGCATACCACTAGAATCGCAAGACCAACCAGATATCGCATCGCTCGCATACAAGTCACCCAAACCGGCCGACTTGGTCCACCGCAGCCCTGGCAACAACCTGACTGGCTATTGACTTTGCCCAACCGCCGACTTGTCACGGGCCGCAAGTTGTTCGCATTTTTCGTACAACGTTTCCGGAGCGATGTCGGCGCCGTTTGGCCAGGCAATGGTCCCCCCTTCAATTCTGGCCTGCTTGAAGAAATCCATATCGCGCAACGGCGCAAACACTGGCCCCCCCTCCGGATACTCCGAAAAATCGACAATCGCGCTGGTCTTGTCGTCAAAGGTGACGCGGTAACAGTATCCCGACGTGTATTCAATCTCAAGCACGTCGCTTAAGCTCCACACGATGCACCTCAGTCCAAGGGAGCGATCGTCTTGGCCCCTTTTTTGGCTCCATGGCAACGCTCTCGCCGTTACTATTTTCCCTCGCTCTCACGCTTCCTACGAAGCACCTCCTCTTTCGTCACCAGCCGATCCGGATCCTTAGCCTGCTCTGCAATCAGATGGTCGACATACTTGCCCAGGTCTCCGTCGTATCGGGCAAGAAGACTCTCGCGGACTCGGCGGATTTCCTCAACAATGGGATCGCGGCTCATGCGATGCCTCCCTCCGTATCCTCATCGGCCAAGAGCTCTTCTGGAGTTAGCAACAGCGGGGTGTACCGTCCCAAGGTATGATTTAGCTCCATCAGTGCCCGGAGGATGTGCCCGTTGGCGATGTGGACGCAGTTCCAAGTCACCAGATAGTCCATTTCATAGTATACAGCCAAAGCAATGTGCAGTGCATCAGTGCCGGCCTTCTTGGGTAGCCGAAGTTCCCTTCGATACCAGTCGGCCAGTGTCCGAATCTCCGCGTTCAATGCCAGGACCGGAATCGCGGCAAGCACCTCAAGGCGCCGAATCGCGAATGCCGGATCCCCGGCCCGGACCTCCCACAGCACTGCCTCGGAGGTGAACAGATCAAAACGATCTCTTGCCGTTCGCCACCATGCATGAGTGACTTGCTGGTGACCGGCGACGACCAGATCGCGACTTGGGGCGGCGGTAAGGTAACTAGGAATCGTTGTCTCAACGTAGACGCTCGGCATCGGCGATCAATCTCCCCGGCACGGGATGAACACAGCACCGGTGGAACGAAGCACTTCCTCACGCCCCGCGCTCACTCTTTACCATAACCCCGCGATCTCCTATTCTACCGCGACCTCCGGCTCCGGGGCCACTGCTCCCGGCCCGGCGGGGGCGCCGGCGGCGAGAATTTTTTCCTTCAATTCCTCCACCAGCTTGGGGTTCTCTTTGAGATAATCGCGGACCTTCTCCCGCCCCTGGCCAAGCTGCACGTCGCCATAGCGGAACCAGGCCCCGGTGCGGGTGACGATCTTCTGCGCGATGGCCAGATCGAGCACGTCGGCCTCGTAGCTGATGCCGTTGTTGTGCATCATGTCGAACTCGGCCACGCGGAAAGGCGGGGCCACCTTGTTTTTGACCACCTTCGCCCGCACTCGCTGACCGGTAACCTCCTCGCCCTCCTTGATCTGGCTGATGCGCCGCACGTCGATGCGGCAGGAGGAGTAGAACTTCAGCGCCCGGCCGCCGGGCGTGGTCTCGGGATTGCCGAACATCACGCCGATCTTTTCGCGGATCTGGTTGATGAAAATCACCGCGGTTTTTGACTTCGAGATCACGCCCGTCAGCTTCCGCATCGACTGGCTCATCAAGCGGGCCTGGAGCCCCACGTGGGAGTCGCCGATCTCGCCCTCCAGCTCCTTCTTTGGCACTAGGGCCGCCACCGAGTCGATCACGATCACGTCCACGGCGTTGCTCTTGATGAGCATCTCGGTAATGTGCATTGCCTCTTCACCGCAGCCTGGCTGGCTTACCAACAGCGTCTCCAGTTCCACGCCGAGCTTCTTGGCCCAGGAGGGGTCCAGGGCGTGTTCCGCGTCAATGAAGGCGGCGATGCCCCCGTTGCGCTGGGCGCTGGCTATCACGTGCAGGGCGAGCGTAGTCTTGCCGCTCGACTCGGGGCCAAATACCTCGACCACGCGGCCGCAGGGGATGCCCTGGCCGCCCAGGGCGATATCGAGCGACAGGCTGCCGGTGGAGATGCCGCTGATGGGCGTGGCCGTGCTGACGCCCAACGGCATGATGGCCCCCTCGCCGAACTCTTTTTCAATCTGGGCCAGCGTGTTTTTCAGCGTCGGATTGGAGTCCAGCATCGAGTTGGGGGCGTCTTTTCGGGCGGTTTTCGGGGGGAGAGCTTTCTTGGCCATAGGACACTTCAGTTCCTTGTCTGAGGGACGAATGTTGTTCTGTGCATGAACATATGAACAGTATATCGTCGGCTGCCGAAAATGGCAAGACCTCGTTTCCTTATTGTTTCCCCAATTTGGGTGGTTGACGGAGCGGCCATAATTCGGCGTTGCCACAAAGCCAAAACGTCGCGGGGGTGTCTGGTCCCCCGCTGCTGCCGCGTGATCTTACTCAATCAGGAGAGATTTGGCGAGGGGGCGTCCATCTCATGCAAGCGTCGAAACCGAGGAGTTTAGCCGCCGCTGGCACGGCGGCGTGAGCAGTTGGTTGTTGGGGCGTCCATTCGGTAGCACAGCCGCCCTCGGCTGTGTCCATCAAACGGCACAGCCGAGGGCGGCTGTGCTACACGGTCCTTTACAGGTCCGGCCGTTTTTGCTGAAATCAGATGCTTCCCCGTATCGGCGATCGGCAGAGGAGTCCATTTTGACAGCGGTTCAAGAACAGTTCGAAGCCCTGGCCAAGCGCGCCGGGGCGACGCTCCACGAGCGGGCCGTCGGCAACCCGATCCGCATCCAGGTCGGCTCGGCCACCTGCGAGCACGCCGCCGGCAGCGATCAGGTGTTCGAGGAGTTTCGCAAGCACATCGCCGCCGCCGGCCGGAAGGACATCGTCCTCCATCAAACCGGGTGCACCGGCCGCTGTAGCCGCGAGCCCATCGTGGGCGTGCTGGTGCCCGGTCAGATGCCGGTCAAGTACCAGCAGGTCGACCGGCAGTTGGTCCACACGATTTTCACGCAGCACGTAATGCAGGGCCGTCCGGTACTGGAGCACATGCTCGACGGTCCGATCGAGAAGCTGGCCCGCTACGAGATCCTAATCTGCAACAGCGTCCGCTGCGGATGGCAGGGGCCGCGGCCGTTCGCCGACGTGCTGGCCGCCAAGTTGCACGCCGCGGGACTGACGGCCGAGCAGGTGCGGGTCATGCGGGCGAGCTGCTTTGGCGCCTGCACGGCGGCCGAGGCCGGCCATTTTTCGCACTTGTTGGTCCGCCCTGACAAGGTGCTCTACCGCGTCAAGGATGAGGCCGAGTTGGACGAAATCATCCGCGAGCATCTCCTGGGCGGCCGGCCGGTCGAGCACCTGAAGGTCCCCGGAAAAACCGTGGGCCGCAAGTTCTTGGAGCTTTACGGCGACGTCGCCTTTTTCAACCGGCAGAGCCGCGTGGCCCTGCGCCACAACGGCGTCATCGATCCAGAGAGCATCGAAGAGTATTTTCATTACCGCGGCTTCCAGGCCCTGGCTAAGGTGCTGGAGAAGAACAATCCGCAGTGGGTGATCGAGGAAATCACCCGCTCGAAGCTCCGCGGCCGGGGCGGGGGCGGATTTCCCACCGGGCAAAAGTGGAAGATGGGCGCCGGCGCAGCCGACACGGTCCGCTACCTCGTCTGCAACGCCGACGAGGGCGATCCCGGCGCCTTCATGGATCGCAGCATGTTGGAGAGCGATCCGCTCAACGTGGTCGAAGGGATGCTTATCGGCGGCTTCGCCATCGGGGCCCACCAAGGGTTCTTTTACGTGCGTGCCGAATACCCGATGGCCATCCTTCGCATCCAGCGGGCGATCGAGGAATGCCGCACCTGGGGTCTGCTGGGCAAGAACATCCTCGGCTCGGGTTTTGATTTCGACCTGGAAATCCGCCTGGGCGCGGGGGCGTTCGTCTGCGGCGAGGAGACGTCGCTCATCCACTCGATCGAGGGCGAGCGGGGCCAGCCCCGCGTGCGGCCGCCGTATCCCACCGAGCATGGCCTGTGGGGCAAGCCCACCGTGATCAACAACGTCGAGACGTTTGCCAACGTTCCGGCCGTGATCAACTACGGGGCCGAATGGTTCGCCCGCATCGGCACCGAACGCAGCGGCGGCACGAAGGTGTTCGCCCTGGCCGGCAAGGTGCAGCACACCGGTCTGGTCGAGGTGCCGATGGGCACCTCGCTGCGGACGGTCGTCTACGAGATCGGCGGCGGCGTGGCGGGCGGCCGGCAGTTGAAGGCCATTCAGACGGGCGGGCCCGCCGGCGGCTGCATCCCGGCCAAGTGGATCGATCTGGCCGTCGACTACGACACCCTGGCCAAGGCCGGCTCGATCATGGGCAGCGGCGGCATGATCATCCTGGACGAAGACGACTGCATGGTCGACATCGCCAAGTTCTTCATGACCTTCTCGCAGGACGAATCGTGCGGCAAGTGTACGCCCTGCCGCGAAGGCACCACGCGGATGCTGGAAATCCTGGAGCGGATCACCGCCGGCAACGGCACGCTCGAGGACCTCGACAAACTGAAGCGGCTGGGGCATTTGATGCGGCGGGCGTCGCTCTGTGGCCTGGGCCGGGCGGCCGCCAATCCGGTCCTCAGCACGCTGGAGCATTTTCGCGACGAGTACCTGGCCCACGTGACCGAGCATCGTTGTCCGGCCCACAAGTGCAAGTCGCTGGTGCATTACGAGATCGATGCGGAGAAGTGCGTCGGCTGCACGGTTTGTGCGCGGAATTGCCCGGTCACGTGCATTGCCGGCGTACGCAAGGAGCCGCACATCATCGATCAGCTTCGCTGCATCAAGTGCGGGCGGTGCTTCGAGGTGTGCCGATTTGACGCGGTGAAGAGGATGTGAGGCGATAATTCATGGGTAAGAAAAAGAAAAAAATCTCCCTCAAGATTGACGACGTGGCGATCGAGGTCGACGTCGGCACGACGATCATGGACGCGGCCGAGCAATTGGGCATCCGCATCCCTCGGCTCTGCTACCATCCCGACCTGAGCCTGGCCGGCTCGTGCCGCGTGTGTATCGTCGACGTCAAGGGGATGGGCTATTACCTGGCGGCGTGCAGCTCGCAGGTGTGGGAAGGGATGGAGGTGCAGACCAACTCGCCGGAAATCCGCCAGGCCCGCCGCGACATCGTCGAACTGCTGGTCGACAACCACCCCATGGACTGCCAGACCTGCGAGCGCGACGGCAATTGCGAGTTGCAGAACCTGGCCTATTCGATGGGCGTTCGCGCCCGGCACTTCGAGGGCAAACGGAAGCGGTTCCCCGTGGAGCTTTCCAGCCATTCGGTGGTCCGCGACAGCGAAAAGTGCGTGCTGTGCGGCCGCTGCGTGCGGGTTTGCGCCGAAATCCAGGGCGTCTACAACCTCAGCCAGCACGGCCGCGGCTTTACCACCGTCGTGGGGCCGGCCCACATGGCCAACATGGACGACTCGGTGTGCATCCAATGCGGGCAGTGCATCAACGTTTGCCCCACGGCCGCGTTCCTGGAAAACCGGAGCGCCAGCGCCGTCTGGGGGGCGATCGCCAATCCGGAGATGCACGTGGTGGTGCAGACCGCGCCGTCGATCCGCGCGGCCATCGGCGAAGGGTTTGGCTTGGCGCCCGGCACGCCCGCCACGGGACAAATGGTTACCGCGCTCAGGCGGCTGGGATTCGATCGGGTGTTCGACACCGATTTCGGCGCCGACCTGACGATCATCGAGGAAGCCCACGAGTTCCTCACGCGGCTCGATGCAGCCAGCCCTCACCCTAACCCTCTCCCGAAGGGAGAGGGGACCGGACATCCTGGCCCACTGCCGATGATCACCTCGTGCTCGCCGGGCTGGATCAGCTTTTTGGAGAAGTTCTATCCCGAGCTGATCCCGCACGCCTCGACCTGCCGCTCGCCGATGAGCATGCTCTCGGTGCTCACCAAGACCTATTACGCGGAGAAGGTGGGCATCGATCCGAAGAAGATTTTCATGGTGGCCGTCATGCCCTGCGTGGCCAAGAAGTTCGAGGCCCGGCGGCCCGAGCATTATACGACCGACGGCCGACCCTATACCGACGCCGTGCTGACGACGCGGGAACTGATCTGGATGATCAAGTGCTACGGGATCAATTTCACGGCGCTGCCGCCGGGCGAGTTCGACGCCCCCTTGGGCTTGGCCAGCGGCGCCGGTGACATCTTCGGCACCACCGGCGGCGTGATGGAAGCCACGTTGCGGGCGGCCAGCGAACTGGTCACCGGCAAACCGGCCGACCGGCTCGATTTTACCGAGGTCCGGGCGGTCGAAGGGCTGCGCGAAACCTACGTGGCCATTGGCGACCGGAGCATTCACATCGGCGTGGCCAACGGCTTGACCAACGCCAAGCTGCTGTTGGACAAAGTCAAGGCTGGCGCGGAGCCGTTCCACGTGATCGAGGTAATGGCCTGCCCCGGCGGCTGCTGCGGCGGTGGCGGGCAACCCTATCCGCCCGAGGGCGTCAAGGTCCTCGATCCCGACCTGCTCCGCCGTCGGGCGAGCGCTTTGTATGCGATCGACAGCGGCAAGAAGCTCCGCAAGTCGTACGAAAACCCGGCCATCGAGGAAGTTTATAGTTCGTACCTGGGCGGGCCGGGCACGGAGAAGGCCCACGAACTGCTGCACACCCATTACCAGGCCCGGCAGCCGCGCGGCGTTCGATAGCGAAATTGACAACCGTTTACCGCGAGCGATAGGATGAGCACCTGCACCGATAATTGGGAACAAGTGGAAGCGGCGTCCAAGTTGGTTTTGGGCGAGGCCGTGGTGGCGCTGATCGAGAAGTGCCGCAACGAGCCGCATCCCGAAAGCCAACTGATCGCCGTCTTGCACAAGGTCCAGTCGCAGTACGGCTACCTGGCCGAGACGCACCTGGACGCCGTGGCGCAACTGATGCAGGTGCCGGCGGCCAAGGTGGCGGGGGTGGCCAGCTTCTACCACTTCTTCCGCCTGAAGCCCCGCGGCCGCTACGTCATCAACGTCTGTCTCGGCACGGCCTGCTACGTCAAAGGGGCCGACCGGGTGGCGCAGAAGATCATCGAGGAGCTGGGCATCACCTGGGGCGAGACCAGCAAGGACGGCATTTTTACACTGGAGGCCGCCCGCTGCCTGGGCACGTGCGGCCTGGCGCCGGTGGTGATGATCGGCGAAGAAATTCACGGCAACGTGACGCCCGACCAGGTGCCGGCGCTGCTGGAAAAGTATCTCAAGAAGGCAAGGGAACGGAGCTAGCGCATGGCCATGCTCAGAGTTGCGTGTATCGTGTAGCGGGGCCGCTTGCGGCCCGTGTAGTCGTTCGACCGCAAACGCGGGCGGCAAGCCGCCCCGCTACACAGTTTTAGAATTGGCCGGGCGCTAGCACACGATTCGTGGTGGGACTGCGCTGCGCTGGTTCCACCCTACTTTTTCTGGCCACTGCCATGTCCGAAATCACCCGCTTCTCCGTGTCTTTGGAAGACGACCTGCTCGAGCAGTTCGACGAATACTGCAAGCAGCAGCAGTTTGCCACCCGCAGCGAGGCCATCCGCCAGTTGCTCCGCGAAACGCTCACCAAGCGGGCGTGGGTGGGCGATTCGCAGGACGCCGCCGGCACGCTGACGCTGGTCTACGATCACCATCGCCCCCAGCTACGCGACCACCTGACGAAGCTGCAGCACGACCACACCGAGCTGGTCGTCTCGACGTTGCACGCCCATCTGACGCACGATCTTTGTTTGGAGGTGATCGTGTTGCGTGGTCCCGCGGCCAAGCTGCAGCAGATTGCCGCCCAGTTGCGCGGCCTGAAGGGCATCTACAAGGGCGAACTGGTAATGGCCAGCGCGGAACACTAGGCCGGACACCCGTGCCTGCTACCGGTTGAACCAATAGGCGAAGCCCCAGGTGCCGAGAATCGGCGCGGCGAACACGACAATGGCCAGCAGCGCGAACCAGTTCACCAGGAATAGCCCCGGCGCTAATCCTGGCGGATCGTTCGCAGCGGCTTCGGGGATTTGGGGCCGCCGCGAAGACACGCTCTGGATGGCGAGAAACACCAGTACCAGCGAGAGGCACGCCTCCGGGAACTCAACGAGCGCGGCCAACTCCTCTCGTATGCGTCCCCAAATGCTTATCGGCCAACCGTCCAGCAAATGCCAAGTATCCGAAAGTGTGGCGAGCACCGGAAGGAAGGCGACTGCCGCCAACAGCACGATCACCAGCCGACGCTCGTGATAGTACCGGCGTTCATCTCGCCGCCAAGGGATACTTGCGACGGCAGAATCGCTCGGCAGCGGCTCCGACCAGCGGCGTGCCGCGGCCGTCACCAGCAATAGCACCAGCATGGCGGCGAGGACCAGTAGACCGAACTTTGGCATGGTAATCTGGGCCGCCATAAGGGGACTGATGCGGGGAAGCTCGACCAGGCCAATTCTTCCGGCAATCGCGATCATGACCGCCAGGCTGGCTACTAGCAGGACGGCTATGGATACCCGTTGTGCTCGCCCTCGCCACCAGCAGCGGGCAAGGAGCCAGAGCAGGCCGCAACTGACGAGCACCGCCACGATGCCCGCTGTGGCAACCGCAAAGAGATGGGCGAAGTCTCGGGGGTTTGAACTGGCGAATCCCTCGCAGAGATCTCGCGGCTGGGCCATTCCTATGACGGCAATCGTCACATGCACCAGGTTCACAACCAGCAAACGTTCGCGTACCACGGCGGCAGCCAAGATGGCCGCAAGCGTAAAGCGGAGAATGTCTCCGACCCACGACCAGGGGCGCCGGGCGGGCCGAGGCGCCAAGCGAGGCGAACTGGCGGTGGCCACGATGAGCGCCGTAAGCAGCACCGCTCGGCACACCTGCGCCGCCGAGAGGTAAATGCCGCGCTCGTCGTCCAGCAGCAGAAACCGCGTCGCGATGAGAACGTGGATCACGAAGCAGAGGCTTATCAAGCAAGCGATCGCCAGCCGCCAGCCAACGGCGAATCGCCATCCCCATCGCTCCTCGACCGGCAGGGCTCCGCTCCGCGGGCAGTTCGCCCACAGATCGTGCATTTGTGCCCCGAGTCCGACGACGATCCACAACGAAAGGGCGGCCAGCGCCCCCGAGTACCAATGCCGCTCGCACGCCCAAACGATCGCCCCCAGCGCTAAGCTCAAAATCCAGCAAAGCCGAGGCAGCGTAAGATACCCCGGGCGACTAAACTGCGGGCCGGCAGTGACCGCCGCGTCACTCATAAGAGCGAATCCCGTTTGGGCCACTGTTTCGAACATTGCCACAATGAGGGGAAGAACCACCTTCCGCTTGTTATGGTACATCGCGGTAACATTTTGCTCAAGAAGTTTAGCCGGCGGGCTTGGGAGTGCGATGCCGAAAAACGCGGCGGGCAAGCCCGCCGGCTAAACGTCTCGCGCTGAAATTGCCGTGATCTGCTGCTACAACGCTACCGGGGAGGGCCAGATTGCGGCGGGGTGACGGACTTCGTATATTAAGATTCGAGCACCCCGCCGGCCGTTTTGCCGAATCCCCCCTGATTCCCGAGGAACCATGCCATGCCACGTGCCCTGAAACTCGCAGCTTTGCTCAGCGTAGGATTGATTGCCCAGGTTGTCATCGCCGCGGACGAAGGCGGCTCCCCGGCGAACGCCGGCGACAAGACGAAAATCGTCTTTATCGCCGGCACGCCCAGCCACGGTTACGGCGACCACGAGCATCGGGCCGGCTGCCTGTTGCTGGCGAAATGGCTTCGCGACGCGCTGCCGAACGTGGAGACGGTGGTCCACAGCAACGGTTGGCCGAAGGACGCGAAGATTTTCGACGGCGCCCAGGCCATCGTGGCCTTCAGCAGCGGCGGCGGGGGAAACATGATGCTCCCGCATCTCGACCAGATCGACACGCTGATGAAGCGCGGCGTCGGCTTGGCGTGCCTGCACTTTACCGTCGAAATCCCCAAAGGCCAAGCCGGCGATCTGCTGAAGGATTGGATCGGCGGCTATTACGAAACGTACTGGTCCATCAATCCCACGTGGAACGCCCAGTTCAAGAAGTTCCCCGATCATCCCGTCGCCCGCGGCGTCAAACCGTTCGCCATCCTTGACGAGTGGTACTATCACATGCGGTTTGTGGACGGCATGGAAGGCGTGACGCCGATTCTCTCGGCCGTGCCGCCCGAGGGCACACGGCAAGGGCCCGATGGTCCCTATAGCGGCAACCCGGCGGTGCGGGCGCGGAAGGGGATGGCCAAAACGGTCGCCTGGGCCCGCGTGCGGCCCGACGGGGGACGCGGTTTTGGCTTCACAGGGCTCCACTTCCACTGGAACCTGGCCAATCGCAATTTCCGCACCGTAGTGCTCAATGGCATTGCGTGGGTGGCCAAGATCGACGTGCCGCCGGGCGGCGTGCCCTCCAAGAATCCGACGCTCGAAGAGCTGGAAGCCAATCTGGACAAGCCGCGGCCGGCCAACTTCGATCGGCAGAGAATCGAGAAGATGATCGAGGCCTGGCAGTAATCGCCATAAGAAAGTAATTGTCGAAGCTGGGTGGCACGCCCTGAGGGACGAAGGGCGTGAGGAACGGCCGAATCACGCCCTTCGCTGCGCTCAGGGGCGTGCCACCCAACGCTTGTGGCGCTAAGCGTGCCGGCTGGCTTCCTTGCCCTTGAGCGTTCGATACGTTTCCAGCGCGGCGGGAAAGGGCCCCAAGGCCCGCTCGAAGATGCCCAACGTGTAGGCGATGGTCATGCCATAGTTGGAGATCGGCACGCCGGCCGCGCGGCAGCGGGTCAGCCGGGTGAGCATTTCCCGCCGGTTCCACATGCACGCCCCGCAATGTACCACCAGCCGATAGTCGCCCAGATCGGCGGGAAAGTCGTGCCCCTGCGTGGTCTCGATCCGCAGGTCGCCGCCGACGTATTGCCGCAGCCAACGGGGAATCTTGACCCGGCCGATGTCGTCGCCGATGGGATGGTGCGTGCAGGCTTCGGCCACCAGCACGCGGTCGCCGGAGCGCAGCCGGTCGATGCTCATCGCCCCCTCGACGAATTGGCAGAGGTCCCCCTTTTGCCGGGCGAAAAGAATGGAAAAGGACGTCATTCGGACCGCCGGCGGCGTGTCGGCCGCCACCTTCAGGAACGCCTGCGAATCGGTCACCACCAGGGCCGGCGGGCGGGTGAGCCGGCCCAAGGCGTCGCGCAGCTCGCGTTCTTTGACCACCAGACAATACGAGTCGCCGTCCAACAGGTCGCGAATCGCTTGCACCTGCGGGACGATCAGCCGGCCCTTGGGCGCCTCCATGTCGATGGGGACCACAAGGACGGCCATCTCGCCCGGCGGCACCAGGTCGGCCACCAGGGCTGGCGGACGGAGAAAATCTTCGGGCGCCGCCTGAACGAGCGTTTCGCGCAACTCCAGCACGCCGCGCCTCTCGCAGGCGACCGTTTCCACCGTGAGCGTCTTTGCCTTGAGCAGCTCGTCTAGCAAAGCGGCCGGCGGCGGGGCCAGGTCCGACTTGTTGAAAGCGATAACAACCGGGATGCCCCGGCCCTGCAACTCGCGGAGAATCCCCTCCTCGAACGCTTCCCAACGGCCGGCATCTACTACGACAATGCCCAGATCGGTGCGGTCGAACACCTGTCGGGTCTTGGCCACTCGCTTTTCACCCAGTGCGCCCTGGTCGTCGATGCCGGCCGTATCGATGAACAACACGGGCCCCAGCGGCAGCAGCTCCATCGGTTTTTCGACCGGGTCGGTGGTCGTGCCGGCAATCTCCGAGACGATGGAAACTTCCTGCCGCGTGAGCGCGTTCAGGAGCGACGACTTGCCGGCGTTGCGACGGCCGAACAGGCCAATGTGCAGGCGGAGAGATTTGGGAGCAGCGTTCATTGCGTTCCATCCGACCCCAATCGCATCACCCGTTCCGGAGACGTCAGTTCGTCAAACTCTTCGGCCGTCAACAGCCCGCGGTCGATCGCCAATTGGCGGATGTTGAGCTGGCCGCAATGGCTGGCGGCCACCTCGGCGGCCAATTGCTCGGCCCGCTCGTAGCCGATCTTGTCCACCAGCGCGGTGAGCGTGGCGGTGCTGTTGTGAATGTTGCGGCGGCAGCGGTGCGCGTCGGCCTCGATGCCGGAAACGCAGTGCTCGGCGAAAATGTCGCAGGCGCCGATCAAAAGATCGAGCGACGTCAACAGGCTATCGGCCACCAGCGGCAGGAATTGGCTCAGTTCGAGCGTGCCGCCGCCGACGGCTTGCAAGATCATCTGATCGTGGCCCATCACGGCGATGGCAGCCTGGGCCACGGCCTCGGCGATCACGGGATTGACCTTGCCCGGCATGATCGACGAGCCGGCCTGCCGCGGCGATAGATGGATTTCGCCCAGCCCGCCGTGCGGGCCCGAGGACAAGAGTCGCAAATCGTTGGCGATCTTCAGCAGGTTGACGGCCAAGGTGCGGAGGATGCCGCTGACCTCGACGAAGGCGTCGGCGTTTTGCGTGGCGTCGAACAGGTTTTCGGCCCGGGCGAGGCCCAGCCCGGTGATCTCGCGAAGGTGTTCGACGCCGCGGAAGATGTATTGCCGCGGTGCACCCAGGCCCGTGCCCACGCCCGTTCCGCCCAGATTGACGACCCGCAAGCGTTCCTCGCACTTGTAGATGCGCCAGCGATCGCGGGCGACAGCCTCGGCGTAGGCGCCCATTTCCCGCCCCAGGGTGACCAGCACCGCGTCCTGCAATTCGGTGCGGCCGATCTTGACCACGCCGGCCAGTTGCTCTTCCTTGATTTGAAAGGCCTCGCAGAGCGTCACCACGCTGCGCTCCAGGTCGTGCAGGGCGAAGATGGCCGCCACGCGGAGGGCCGTGGGATAGGTGTCGTTGGTCGATTGGTGCCGATTCAGGTCGTCGTGCGGGTTGACGGTTTGGTAATCGCCCAGCGGCCGGCCGAGCAATTGCAGGGCGCGGTTGGCCAACACCTCGTTGACGTTCATGTTGGTCGAGGTGCCGGCGCCGCCTTGCAGGGCATCGACAATAACGTGCTCGTCGAGCCGGCCGGCGATCATTTCCTGGCAGGCGGCCTCGATGGCCGCCGTGGTCGCTTCGTCCCACCGTCCCAGCTCGTGATTGGTCCGCGCCGCGGCCAGCTTGACCGCGCCGTAGCCGTGAACCAGGCGCCGGTGCACCGGCCGATGGGCCAGGGGGAAGTTCTCCATCGCCCGCAGCGTGTGGATGCCCCACAGCGCATGGGCGGGCACGTCGCGGCTTCCCAAGAGATCCGTTTCCGAGCGGTGCTCAATCATGGGCGACGTTTTGGTCATGGGTGGCCCCGATAGCTCTGCTATCGGGGTGCCGTCAGGCACAAGAGGGTTCCCCTTCTGCCCCGGAAAGTAACCTCTTGCGGCTTCGCCGCCCCGATAGACAAGCTATCGGGGCTACCCGGCCAGATCCTTCGCTGCGCTCAGGATGACGGTTATTCCTCAGAAATACAAGTCCCGCTCGTTGGCGTCGACGATTCGCCGCAGGCGATCGAGAAGCTGCTGTTTCCGGTCGCCCTCGGGCAGTTTTTCCACCTCGCCGCGAATGGCCGCTTCGCCCGCCGCGCGGGTCGCGGGCGAAGCATAATCGATCAAGTATTCCATCAGCGTGCTCAGCGCGTTGGGCGTGCAAAAGTTCTGGATGAAGCCGGGGATGGCGAACTCCATGAAATGCTCGCCGGTCCGCCCCAGCCGGTAGCAGGCCGTGCAGAAGCTGGGCATGTAGCCGTCGACGAGCAACTCGTGAACCACGGCATCCAGCGGGCGGATGTCGCCCAATTCGAACTGTTCCAACTCCATCACTTGCGAGTCGCCGACCTCGGTGTAGCCGCCGATCTCGACGCGACTGCCGGCATCGATTTGCGAGATGCCGAACGCCATAATCTCGCGGCGCAGCGCGGGCGGCTCGCGGGCCGTGCAAATCAAACCGGTGTACGGTACCGAAAGCCGCAAAATGGCCACCAGCCGCTTGAAATTGTCGTCATCGACCAGATACGTCTCATCGAGCTTCACGCCGCAGGCCGGCCGGAGCCGCGGAAAACTGATGGTGTGCGGCCCGACGTTGTAGTGCTTCTGCAAGTGCAGGGCATGGCTTACCAGGCCCAACACCTCGAACCGCCAGTCGTACAGGCCGAACAGCGCGCCGATGCCCACGTCGTCGCATTCCGCCTCCATCGCCCGGGCGACGCCGTCCAGCCGCCACAGGAAGTTCGCTTTGTTGGTGTTCTTGGGGTGGACGCGGCGATAGGTTTCGTGGTGGTACGTTTCCTGGAAGATCTGGTAGGTGCCGATGCCCGCCGCCTTGACGGTGCGATAGCCGTCATGATCGAGCGGGGCGGCGTTGAGATTGACGCGGCGGATTTCGCCCCGGCCGGTCGTGGTGGCATAGACGTGCTGGACGCACTCGGCCATGAACTCGGCATCGTAGTCGGGATGCTCGCCGAAGACGAGGATCAGCCGCTTGTGCCCCTTGTTTTCCAGGGCCAGGACCTGCTGGCGGAGCGATTCCTCATCGAGCGTGCGGCGGACTTCTTCCCGGTTCGAGCGGCGGAATGCGCAGTACACGCAGTCGTTGGTGCAATTGTTGCCCACGTACAGGGGGGCGAAAAGCACGATGCGGTTGCCATAGACGTCGCGTTTCAATTGCCGGGCGGCCTCGAAAATCTGCTCGACGAGCGCTGGATCGTCGGCCGCCAGCAACTGGGCGGTCTCTTCCACCTGGAGCGGCACTTTCGCCATGCTCTTGGCGATGATGTCGCGAATCTGGCCGGGCTCGGCCCGCACCTCCAACAAGCCGTGCAACCGCTCGTCGTCGATGAAATCCTGACCGCTGCGGCTAAGTCTCTTCTTATCAACTACCGAAGACATTCCTCTGCTCCCCTCTGGGCCGGCAGGGCGCCGGCCGCTAAACAGTTCCGATTTGGGCCGACGTGCCGTCGGCCGCTAAACATTTTCCCTCTGGGCCGACGTTCCATCGCCGACTAAGGAGTTCCCATAGTTGGGCGAATCGCCCCTACCCCGACCGGGCTGCCGCCCGATGGCGCCGATCCGCGCGGTAAGGCAATGATGACAGGCTTCGCCGGTTTCCGCAATGCACGCCTTGTCGGGGTAGATCTCATACAACGCGCGGTATTTCGGCGGCGTCAGGTTCGGCATCACGACGTTGGCCCCGCGCACGAGCCCCAACTCCCGCCCATAGTCCCGGTTCAGCGTGGCCAAGGCCGTGGTGGCGGGAATGTTCGCTCGCGGGCAAACCAGCCGCGACAAGGCGATCACCTTGTACGTCATTTCTTCGCTGCCGGGCACTTGCTCGCCGGCCGGGGCGTCGGGCCATGCGTCGCGGTCGGCCAGCGGCGTCTGGGGGTGCCGCAAGTACGGGCCCACGCCGATCATGTCCAGGTTCAACCGGCCAAACAGTTCAATGTCGTCGGCCAAATCTTCATAGGTCTGGCCGGGGATGCCAATCATCACGCCGCTGCCGACTTCATAGCCCAACTGCCGCAACGTGCCGAGAATGGCCAGCCGATCGCTGCGCCGGCCCGGCCGCGGCGGATGGATGCGTTCGAACAGCGTGCGGTTGGAAGTTTCAAAGCGCAGCAGATAACGATCGGCCCCCGCACGGCGCCACGTCGCCAGTTCCTCCGCGTCGCGCTCGCCCAAGCTCAGGGTGACTGCCAGGCGAGTCTCGCCCTTGATTCGCCGAACCAGATCGGCGATCCGCGGGCAATCGAGTCCTGGGTCTTCGCCCGACTGGAGCACGACCGTTCCGTAGCCGAACTGCACGGCCTTCTGCGCGCAGACCATAATTTCCTCGTCCGACATTCGATACCGCGTCAGGCCGAAATTATCCGCGCGCAGGCCGCAATAACCGCAGAGCCGCACGCACTGGTTCGACAACTCGACGAGCCCCCGCAGATGCACGTCGCCGCCGACGTGCGTTTGGCGGGTTCGATCGGCCAATTGCCACAGGTCGGCCAGCCGGGCTGGGTTGGTCTCCCGGAGCCAGTCGAGAATTTCGCCGCGTTGCATGAACCAATGTCCGGAGGGGATTGCCAATTCATTATACGCAGGCCGGGATGAATAGGCAGTGGGGCGGCCATTAAAAACATGTGTCATCCGGATCACTCGCGTTGCAGTCGTTGCCGGCGCCAGCCTTCAGGGGGCTATCGGGGAAGTGAGCGAAGAACGTTTGACGCGAATCCAGTCGCGGCTCGCGGAGTGGATGCTGGGGTGAGTGGGCGCAAGGCGGTGACCCATAAGAGCTTGTTTCTGAAGTGCTAGCGTGGAACGGTCGCCGGGGTGTTCCGGGTTAATCGGTGGACCATCAGTTGGATCATCGCAATCAAGACCATGTTTTCACTCGTGTCGGTCTGGAACTC
>Ga0181520_10001239_pt1 | contig 52731 bp, 47 predicted proteins | sample PEATcosm2014_Bin_29_FD_132451 | JGI IMG/M metagenome (GOLD analysis project Ga0181520, IMG submission 132451) | Peatland microbial communities from MTU Mesocosm Facility, Houghton, MI, USA - PEATcosm2014_Bin02_30_metaG | ecosystem: Environmental > Terrestrial > Soil > Wetlands > Peat | place... | reverse complement strand
GCCAAGGCGTCCGGACACCAGCCGCTCCAGCTGTTGGGACGGCGGCCCTCGCAATGGGGCGGACGAAGAACCTTGTCAATCAGGGCTTTTGCTCATGAATTGTAGGCTATTCGAACAACGGTTATTTTTCAGAGGTGCAACCCCCTCTCCCGTTTTGGCCGGCATGGACACGGCCTCACGGTACCAGGATGCTCGCCCCGGTGGTGCCGCGCGCTTCCAGCTCCCGATGGGCCCGGGCGGCGTCCTGCAGCGGGTAGCGCTGGCCGATGCCGATCCGCACCTTGCCCGAGAGGACGATATCGAACAGCTCCCTGGCGCTGGCCTCCAGGTCGGCGCGCTTGGCGGTGTAGGTGTTCAGGGTCGGGCGGGTCAGGAACAGCGAACCGTGGCTGGCCAGCATGCCCGGCTCCACCGCGGGCACCGGGCCCGAGGCGTTGCCGAAGCTGACCATCAGGCCCAGGGGCCGCAGGCAGGCGATGGAACCGGTGAAGGTGTCCCGCCCCACCGAGTCGTAGACCACCGGCACGCCTTCGCCGCCGGTGAGCTCCTTGACCCGGGCGACGAAGTCCCCGGTGCGGTAATTGATGCAATGGTCGGCGCCGTGCTGCTCGGCCAGGCGGCATTTGGCGTCGCTGCCGGCGGTGCCGATCACCGTGGCGCCCAGCGCCTTCAGCCACTGGCAGGCGATCAGGCCCACCCCGCCGGCCGCCGCATGCCACAGCACGGTCTCGCCCGCGAGCACCCGGTGGGTCCGGCGGATCAGGTACTGCACGGTCATGCCCTTGAGCATCATCGCGGCGCCCTGCTCGAAGCTGATTCCTTCGGGCAGCAGGCACAGCCGTTCCGCGGACAGGTTGCGCCGTTCGCAGTAGGCTCCAGGCGCGCCGCCGGCGTAGGCGACCCGGTCCCCCGGCTTGACCGCCGTCACCCCGGGTCCCACCGCCTCCACCACGCCGGCCCCTTCGCCCCCGGCGCCCGATGGCAGGGGCACCTGGTACAGGCCGCTGCGCTGGTAGCAATCGACGAAGTTGATGCCGCAGGCCAGGTGCCGGACCTGGGCCTCCATGGGGCCCGGGGCACCGACTTCGACGTCCTCCAGGACGAGCACCTCGGGACCGCCGGTCTGGTGGAATCGGATCGCTTTGGACATGGCGAACTCCTTATGAACTAGGATGCCAGCCGCGCCAGACGGCGCATGCTGGGGGCGAGATCCTCCCGGAGCCGCCGGCCCAGGCTCCAGCCGTAGAGCCAGGACAGGGGGCCGCGGATCTCGATTCGGTGGGTCAGGCGGGTGCCGATGGCCGAGGTCTCCTGGTGGTGGATGTGCCGCAGTTCGGCCAGGGGCAGCTTGGTGAGCGCGGTGAAACTCTGCTGGACGGTCACGGTGGCGAGCAGGAAGGAGCGGGGGCCTTCGCTTCGGAACTTCATGGAGCCCTGGGCTCCGGTCGAGAAGGTCCCGGGCAGTTCCGCCCAGGTCAGCCCGGTATCCCAGCGCGGCCAGTCGGAAACCTGCTGTATCTGCTGCCAGATCCGTTCAGGCGGCGCCGTGGTGTCCAGGGTGTGCTCGGCATGCCACATGTCCATCTCCGCATCTGCCAAGCATTAAGATTCTAAATTCATATTCCGTGGGGATCCTGCCGGAAAGGCTTGGCTATCAAGCATTATTGCCAGAATCGCCGGGATTTGCCCACCGGCCATGCTGAAAGGTTGCGGCCGAGACGCTATCTTGGAAGCTTGGAGACTTCATGCAGCCATCGAAACGCGCGCAACTTGCCATTTTCTTCACCGTTTTCGTCGATCTGCTCGGTTTTGGCATCGTCATCCCCATTCTCCCGCTCTATGCGAAAAGCCTGGCGCTGCACCCGTCGCCCTGGATGGACTGGGTGAACCACCTGTTCCGCTTCTCCGACCCGGGCGCCGCCTGGGCCGGCGTGGCCCTGATCAGCTTCTCGCTCAGCCAGTTCATCGCCACCCCCTTCCTGGGCCGGCTGTCGGACCTGATCGGGCGCCGCCCGGTGCTCTGGATGTCGCTCATCGGCGCCTCGGCGAGCTACCTGGTGATGGCCATGACCGGCCGCTTCGAGTGGGTGCTGGTGGCGCGGGTCCTGGGCGGGCTGCTGGGCGGCAACATCTCCGTGGCCCAGGCCGCCATGGCCGACTCCTCGTCGCCCAAGGAGCGCTCCAAGGCCCTCGGCATGATCGGCGCGGCGTTCGGCCTGGGGTTCGTGCTCGGCCCGGCGCTTTCCGGGATCCTTTCCGGCTCCCACGAAGGCCTGCTGATGATGCAGAACCACGGCTGGCACCTGCCGTTCTTCGTGGCTTCGGGCCTGTCGCTGTTCGCCTCGATGCTGGTGGTGATCTGGCTGCCGGAAACCCTGACCGCCGAAGCGCGCCTCCACGCCCGCAGGGTTGAAAGCCGGGGCCACGCCCTGAAGCGGGCCCTGAAGCGGCCCGGCATGCCGCAGATCCTGTGCATCTCCCTCCTGGCCATGACCGGCTTCGCCATGATGGAGAGCACCTACAGCCTGCTGGCCAACGCCCGCTTCCATTTCGGCCAGCGCGAAGTGGGCTACCTGTTCCTGTTCGTCGGCATCCTCATCGTCGTCTACCAGGGCGGCCTGGTGCGCGTGGTCGCCAAGCGCGTGCCGGAACGCATCGCCCTGGTGGTGGGCCTGGCCGGCATGGTCTGCAGCCTGCCGTTCATCCCGTACGCCCCGTGGAAGTGGCCGTTCCTGCTGCTGATGGTGCCCCTGGCCTGGGGCAACGGCATGAACACCACCGCCACCTCCGCCCTGGCCAGCCAGATCACCCCCAGGGATGAGCAGGGCGGCCTGTTCGGGGTGATCAGCGCCATGTCCGGCATCGGCCGCATCGTCGGGCCGCTGGTCGGCACCCTCACCTTCGCCCGCTTCGGCTACGCGTCCACCTATTGGGTGGCCTGCGGTTCGGTGATCCTGGCCCTGGGCCTGGGCATCACCCTGCCCCGGGGAGAAGCCGCACCGGTGGACGAAGAGGCGTTTTGATGGCTCCGGCCGCCGGGTGCGCCATCCCTTCCCTTTGAGCCTGATTCTCATTCTTGCGGCCTGACCGCGATAGGAGTTGTCATGATTGAACTTTCCGGAACCGGCCTGGACGCGCGGGGCCTGGCGCGCATCGCCGCCGGCGAAAGCGTCACCCTGCAGCCCGCCGCGCTTGAGCGGGTGGTGGAGAACCGCAAGGTCATCCAGCGCATCCTGGACGAGGGCCGGACCGTCTACGGCATCAACACCGGGTTCGGCCAGTTCGCCACCGTGGTCATCCCGCCCAGCCAGCTGGCCCAGCTGCAGCTCAACCTGATCCGCAGCCACGCCGCCGGCGTGGGCGAACCGCTGCCCCAGGACCAGACCCGGGCCCTGATGGCCGCCCGCATCAACTGCCTGCTCAAGGCCCACTCCGGCATCCGGCCGGAGGCCATCCAGCTCCTGGCGGACTGCCTGAACCGCGGCGTGCTGCCGGTGATCCCCAGCCAGGGCAGCGTGGGGGCATCGGGCGACCTGGCCCCCCTGGCCCACATGGCCCTGCTGCTGGTGGGCGAAGGCGAGGCCTGGGAGGGCGGCGCGATCATCCCCGGCGCCCAGGCCCTGGCCCAGGCCGACCTCAAGCCCATCACCCTGCAGCCCAAGGAGGGGCTCGCCCTGATCAACGGCACCCAGGTCATCACCGCCCTGGGCAACCTGGCGGTGGCCCGGCTCATGGACCTGGTGCCGCTGGCCGACGAGATCGCCGCGCTATCCCTGGAGGCCCTGCAGGGCACCCGGGCGGCCTTCGATCCCCGCATCCACCAGGCCCGGCCCCACCCCGGGCAGATGCTGGTGGCCGCCCACATGCGCGAGATCCTCGGCGCCACCAGCGAAATCAGCGAAGGCCACCGGGACTGCCACCGGGTCCAGGACGCCTACTCCCTGCGCTGCCTGCCCCAGGTCCACGGGGTGGCCCGGGACGCCCTGGACTTCTGCGCCGCCATCCTGGAGCGGGAGCTGAACAGCGCCACCGACAACCCCATGATCTTCACCGACACCCAGGAAAGCCGGAGCGGCGGCAACTTCCACGGCCAGTACCCGGCCTTCGCCTGCGACATGCTCGCCATCGCCGTCTGCGATCTGGCCAGCATCTCCGAACGGCGCCAGGAGCGCATGGTCAACCCGGCCTATTCCGACCTGCCGGCCTTCCTCACCCAGAACGGCGGGCTGGAATCCGGCTTCATGATGGCCCATGTCACCTCGGCGGCCCTGGTCTCGGAGATGAAGGGGCTGGCCCACCCGGCCTGCGTGGACTCCATCCCCACCAGCGCCGGCAAGGAGGACCACGTCAGCATGGGCCCGATCGCCGCGCGCAAGCTCTGGCGGGCGGTGGACGCCCTGGAGCAGGTGCTGGTGCTGGAGGCCCGGATGGCCCTGGAAGGGGTGCGGATTTTAGATAAGGCCCCCGCCATCAACCTTAAGCCCTTGATGGAGCGCCTCGGCCGGGACTGCCCGGCCTGGCACGACCGGCCAATGTACGAAGAGATCCGCAAGACCGCTGCCGCGCTTCGGGACTATGTGCGAGAATCGATTAAATGATTGATTGGCGCGAGGCATGCGAAGCGGCCCTCAGGGCCCACACCGAGGCGGACGCAGTTCGCTTCTGGGGAATTTCGCATCCAGGCATCGAAGGTCCGCGCCCGATCTTCGACTACCGGTATGAACATACCCTGGCCGTGGTGAAGCTGGCCCGCTGGCTGGCGCCCCTGGCCGGGGCCGACCTCGAGATCGTCGAAGCCGCGGCCTGGCTGCACGATTGCCGCAAGTTCCTGAACGTCGGCAAGGCCAAGGACACCCACGCCCAGGACGCCTCGGCGGCCGTGGCGGGCATCCTGGCGGGGACCGACTTCCTTCCGGACAAGATCCCCGCCCTGCGCCACGCCATCGAGCGCCACGTGGGGCTCAAGCGCAGCTCCCCGCTGGAGCCGGTGGAGGCGGCCTGCCTGTGGGACGCCGACAAGCTGAGCAAGATCGGCGCCGCCAGCCTGATCCATTTCACCTGCATCGCCGGGGCCTTCGAGCCCATGGACACCGCCGGCATCCTGCAGCGCGGCGAGGACTGGCTGCACCGGGCCCGGATCATCGCCGCCTCGATGAACACCAGGCCCGCCCGCGAGGAGGCCGACCGCCGGGTCGCCTTCATCACCGCCCACTACCGGCAGCTGAACCGGGAATGGGCTGATCCCATGGAGCCCACCCCGCCATGAGCGAGTTCCAGGATCTGGTCCAGACCCTCCAGATGGCCCTCAAGGCTCAGCTCATGTACACGCCGAGCCACCCCCGGGCCCAGTCCGCCATTCAATCGCTGGGCGCCCAGCTGGACGAATGGCTGGCCGCCAAGCCGAGCATCCACATCGCCACCTCCAACGGCAAGCTGTTCCTGGATGGCGCCCTGTTCGAGGGCAAGCACATCCACTTGACGTCCCTGGCCCGCCAGCTGGCCGACCGGCAGATCAGCGGGCTCATCATGCTGCGCGGGGTCACCGTTTCCGAGCTGTCGGAAGTCCTGGGCCTGCTCATTCTCAAGCCGTCCAAGATCGAGGCCGAAGGCGGCGTCGCGGCCATCCTCGCCGCCAAGAACCTGCCCCATGTCCAGCTGAGCCAGACCGTCTACCGGGAAGTCCGCGAGGGCGAGGGCGGCGACGAGGACCACGGCGGGCCTACCGCCACGGTGAACAAGGAGGGCGGCCAGTCCGACCCGGCCATGCAGGCCGCCCTGGAAGCCCTGGCTGCCTCCCTGGCCAACGCCACCAGCGGCCACGGCTCCCAGGGGTTCAAGGGGATCCAGGGCCCGCAGTCCACCATGGGCCCCTCGGCGCCGGTGCAGCCCGCCTTCAATCTGGAGATCCTCACCGAACAATGGGAAGAGCAGCTGGAGCTGATTCCCCACCAGTCCCTGCTGGAGGGCGACTTCCAGCCCGCGCAGCTGGGCTTCCTGGGCGGCACGCCGCTGAGTTTCGGCATGGGCGACAACTTCCCGCCGTCGAGCCAGGTGGAGGGCCTGCGCCGGGCCCTGCTGGCACTCACCCCGGACAAGCTGATGGCGGTGGTGGCCGGCCTGGATTCGCTGCCCGCGGGCCACGCCGGCATGCGCATGGCCTTCCAGTCCCTGGCCACGGAGGCCTTCACCCAGGCCTCCAACGCGCTGATGGCCAGCGACGCCCCCTGGGAGTCGGTGCGCCAGGCCATGTTCGAGACCCTGCAGTTCGCGCCCCAGCAGCAGACCATGCTGGCCGAGCTGGAGAACGACCTCAGGACCAAGGCGGCGGGCGCCGACCAGATCGCCCGGCTCCAGGAGCTGATCCAGCAGCTGGATTGGGAAACCCAGTCCATGGAGGAGAAATTCAGGCAGGCCCAGGAGCAGGGCAAGCTCTGGCAGATCACCCTCGACCAGCGCCTGCGCTTCCTCCGGCGCATGCTGGACGAAGGCCGGGTCGAGGGGCTGCTCGCGCTGATCGAGCAGATCCTCGACGCCCTGCGCTCGGAGGACGTGTCCCAGCGCGAGATGGCGGCCCAGACCCTGACCGGGATCGCCCGCTGGATCGAGGACCCGGGCCTGCCCATCGAGGCCGAGGGCCCGCTGGTCGAGGGCCTTTGCGCCCATTTCGGCTGGGAGCCCCTGGCCCACATCCACCGCTCCAGCACCGAGGCGCTCGGGGTGGTCGTGGTCTCCCAGGTGAACCGGGGCGAGCCCGGCCATGCCCTGGCCCTGCTGCAGGAGCTCGCGGGCCTGTGCGCCTTCCACGACGGCCGGCAGGATTGGCGGGAATCCGCCCTGGCCAGCCTCTGGGAGGTCCTGGGCACCCCCGGCTGCCTGGCCAAGGTGGCCGAACTGCTGCACACCTCCACCCCGGAGACCATGCTCGGGGAGCTGATCCCCTACCTCGAAGCGGTCGGCCAGCCTGCCGCCAGGTTCCTGGTGGGCGTGCTGGGCGACGAGCCTGACCGCAAGCGCCGCGCCAAGGAGCTGGAAGCCATCCGCAGCATGGGCGCGCTGGCCCTGCCCGCGGTCTACGAGGGGCTCGATTCATCCGCCTGGTTCCTGGTGCGCAACGCCTTGAACCTGCTTTCCGAAATGGGCGACGCCGACGCGGTGGAGCCGGTGCGCGCTTGCCTGGCGCACCCCGATGGCCGGGTCAAGCGGGCCGCGGTGCGGGCCCTGTGGAAGCTGGGCGGCCCGGCGTCGGTGCCGCACCTGCTCGCGGCCCTGCCGCTGGTGGACCCGGAGACCCAATCGGAAATCATGTTCGCCCTGGTCCAGGTGCGGGCCATCCAGGCCATCCCCACCCTGGCGGCCTTCGCCGTGGACCGGCGCAATCCCGAAGCCCAGCGCGTCAAGGCGGCCGAGACCATCGGCCAGATCGGCGATCCCCGCTCGATCCAGGTGCTGGTCGAGATCGTGCGCCGCAAAGGCCGGCTGTTCACCACCGCCGAACCGGTCCAGGTCCGCCTGGCCGCCTGCAAGGCCCTGCTCGCCCTGGATTCCCCCCCGGCCTGGGAGGCCCTGTGCGAGCTGGTCGCGGCCGAGCCATGGCACCGGGACCGGTCCGTGCTACAACAGGTGGTGAATACCCGCCGGTCCAACTGATCCCACCTCGCGAGCCCGCCTTGGACGCAGTGCCCCAACCCCAGCAGTTGATGGAAGCCTTCGCCGCCTTCACCCAGGCGTCCGAACAGCTGCAGCAGCGCTACCAGTCCCTGCAGGGCCAGCTCGGCCGGATCCAGAACGAGCTGGAGACCGTGCTGGAGACCATCCCGTTCGCCATCTGGGTGCTGGGCAGCGAAGGCGAATTGCGCTTCACCAACCGGCCCGAGGGGCTGGACGGGCAGTTCACCGACGGCCCGCCGCCCTGGGCCCCGGACGCCCCCACCGGCCTGCGCCAGTTCACCGACCCCACCGGCCGCGAGCGTTTCCTGGAACAGGAGACCCGCCCCACCGCCTCCGGCAACATCATCACCCTGCGCGACATCACCGAGGCCCATCTCAGGGCCCAGCAGGCCAGCCGGGAGGAGCGGCTGCAGGCCATGGGGCTCATGGCGGCAGAGCTGGCCCATGAGATCCGCAACCCCCTGGGCAGCCTTTCCCTGTTCGCCGGGATGCTGATCGAGGACCTGCAATCCCAGCCGGCCCAGGTGGAACTGGCCCAGCACATCCAGTCCGGGGTGCACCGCCTGAACACCCTGGTTACCAACACCCTCACCTTCAGCCGGGATCTCTCCCCCAAGCTGGAGACCTTCGCCCTGGCGCCGTTCTGGGAATCGGTGAAGCAGGGCAGCGACCTGCCCGAGGGCCTGGCCTGGACCAACCGGGTGCCCGCCGAGGCCACCTGGCACGCCGACCCCGGCCTGCTGCGCCAGGTGGCCGTGAACCTGCTGCAGAACGCCCTGCGTTCCATGGACACCATGGCCGCGCCCCGGCTTCTGCTTTCCGCCGTGCCCGAGCAGGTCGAGGGCAGGCAGCACTGGCGGGTCACCCTGGAGGACAACGGCTGCGGCATCGCCGCCGAAGCGCTGTCGAGGATCTTCGACCCGTTCTACACCACCTTCGGCGGCGGCACCGGCCTGGGCCTGGCGGTGAGCCACCGCATCCTCATGGCCCACGGCGGCCTCATGAACATCGAGAGCAAGCTCGACCACGGCACCCAGGTGCACCTGCGCCTGCCGGCGGGGGTGCCTACCGGCAAGGGCGGATGAGTTTCTCCCAGGAGTTTGGTATCCATTCGGGTGAGGTACGGCCGTTGCCTCTGGTTGCCTTATTCCCACAACCCCATTCACCAGCGGCCAGGCGTTTTCATGGATGATCCGAGCCCTTGTTACTCAAACCCAAAGCAGGGTCGCCTTGCCTGACCGGAGCATTCATTAAGCGGCAACGTCGACAAGCCCGGCGGGAGCAAGCCGGCAAAGTAGCATCCGGGACGAAGGCGGTGATCCGCCTACCCCTCCCGGCTGAGCCCCAGGATCAGCCCCAGCACCATCCCCCACACCGCGGCCAGGCCGATCTGGTACTCGGTGGGCAGGCAGAACGTGACCGTATGGGCCGGGATCCAGAACCACACCAGGGTCCACCAGGCCCGTTGGATGCCCTTGAAGCCGCGCTGGCCCGTGATCAGGTTGTCCTCGACCCGATGGAACGCCATCATCTGCGGCCCGAACAGCAGGTTGGTGAATACCGACAGCGCGAACGCCCAGCCCAGCCCCTGGCCCAGGAAGGCCGGCAGGAAGTGGCCGTCCACCAGCGCGTGGGTGAAGCCCTTCATGCCGGAAAAGCCGTACTTGATCACCACTCCGAGCAGCCCCCAGGCCACCGCCTTGAGCACCCGTTGCAGGCCGCTGAAGGCCGGCCGCCGGCGCCCGCAGAAAGCCGCCAGCAGTTCGCCCAGGGGGCCCAGCAGGGCGAACTGCAACGCGGCGGACGCCAGGGGATGCGCCTTCACCCACCACACATAGCTATTCATGCGTGCTCCAGTCCGGGGTTCAGGCCAGATGCTCGATGGCGCTGTTGATCTGCCCTGAGACCTGCTGGATGTCGCTGTTCACCTTGGCAATGTCCTGGGTGAGCTTGCGCACGTTCTCCACCGACTTGGTCATGTGCTCGGCCACCACCGCGAAACCCCGGCCGTGCACCCCCACCTTGGCCGCTTCGATGCTGGCGTTGAGGGCGAGCATCTGCATGGAGGACATGATGTGGTTGATCCGGCCCACCAGGTTCTGGCTGCCTTCCAACCCACTGGTGAGACGCTCCTTGATGCCCAGGATCTCCTGGGTGACCGTGCCGGTGGCGCGCCGCTTGGCCTCCTCCAGTTCCTGGATCAGCACCCAGGTGCTGCTGGGCATGAGTTCAATCGTGGTGTCCTTCATGAAGGTCAAAAGCCGCGCCTTGACCTCCGGCACGCCGGTCATCTCGAAGAACATCTGGCAGGGCACCTTGGCCAGGGCTTCATCCAGCTGAGTGAAAACCGGGATGCCCGCCTGGGCGGCCAGCCTGAGGCCGGGCGCCTCGGGGTTCCGGTCCGCGATGAAAACCACCTGGATCTTTTGGCTCTGCAGGAGAAAGGCAAGCAGCCCAGCTCCGCCGGTCCCGCCGCCGATGATGCCCGCCGTCTTGATTGCCGTTCCGTTCACGACCGCCATACCCAACCTCATAATCGAAAACATCTCAAAAATGCTTTTCCTATACTGTATCGCGGCCCAGCGCGAAGAAGAACGTTGAACATTGATGCAGGCCTGGTTCCGGGTCGTGACCAGCGGTGCGGCGTGGTCCAGAAGGGCAGGAACTCTCGATCCGATGGGTCGGCCGACTGGGATTTTCCTTGATCAAGGTGTTCCGCCATTCCGTTTATTTCACATCGCACTCCATCCACATCCATGAGAATATGATCGCTCACCGGAGGGTCCATGTCCCTGCATATGATCGGGCCTGGCAAGCATTCGCCGGAGATCGTCAACGCGGTCGTTGAGATCCCGTACGGTTCCAGGATCAAGTATGAGATCGACCACATCACCAGCCTGGTGAAGGTGGACCGGGTGCTCTATTCGCCCATCCACTACCCGGCCGAATACGGCTTCATCCCCCACACGCTGGCCCCGGATGGTGACCCCTGCGACATCCTGGTGCTGATCTCCGGCGCCACCTATCCGGGCGTGGTCATCGAGGCCCGGCCCATCGGCATCCTGCGCATGGCCGACGACAAGGGCCAGGACGACAAGATCCTCAGCGTCGCCGCCACCGACCCGAACTACATGCACGTCAACACCCTGGCCGACCTGCCGCCGCACCTGCTGCGCGAACTGGAGCACTTCTTCCTGACCTACAAGAACCTCGAGTCCAAGGACGTGCGCAGCGACGGCTGGGAAGGCAAGGAAGCCGCCCATGAATTCATCCATCAATGCATCCTGGCGCACCGCCACTAGGCCTTCGTGGGAGAATGGCCTTGCGCATTCATATGTGTTCCGGAACAAGGTGGCCGAACCAAACCTTTCGCAGGAGTCCAGCATGGCCCTGATCTGCTTCGACCTCGACGGTACCCTGGTGGACCCCCTCCAGGCGATGAACCATTGTGTCCGGCTCACCTGCGAAGACTTCGGCCTGCCCTGCCCGTCCACCGCCCAGGTGGCCTCGCGCATCGGCCTGGGCGCGGAGGAGCTGTTCGCCGGCCTGGCTGAACCGGGCCGCATGGCGGCGATCCTGGAGTGCTACTGGCAGCACTTCGCCGAGGAGGGCATCGTCCAGCACCGGATCTACGACGGCACCCTGCTCATGCTCAACCGGCTCAAGCACCAGGGGCACCAGCTCTACGTGGTCACCGTCAAGCCGGCCCGCTACGCCAAGCAGGTGCTCCATCAGTTCGACCTGCTGCTGGCCTTCGAGGACGTGTTCGGCGGCGACCTGAACGCGCCCGGGCGCCCCAAGGGCGAGGTGGTGGCGTTGCTCCGCGAGCGGGGCATTCTCCAACCGGGTGGATTCATGATCGGCGACCGGGCCGAGGACATGGCCGCCGCCACCGCCCACGGTTTGATCCCGATGGGTGTCACGTACGGCTTCGGCAGTGCCGGGGAGCTGAAGGAGGCAGGTGCCGGGCTGCTGTTCGATTCGGTCACCGCCCTCGATGATTGGTTCAAAGAGAAGCTGCACGAACCGGAAATTCTCGACTCTTTTTCCAGGTCCGAGTAGGGCAGGCCCTTTCGGTGGTTGCCGACCCTCCCGGGTCGCCGCAGGTTTTGGTTGCCTTTCTGGTCCCGTGACGGAAAGATGACGTAACCAATTCTGACAGCCCACCAAGGAGACATACCGTGCCCAAGCCCCAATCAGCACCACGTGTCGCGGCCCTCATCGGCCCCTACATGTCCGGCAAGACGACCCTGCTCGAAAGCCTGCTCTTCGCCAGTGAAGCCATTCCACGCAAGGGAACGATCAAGGAGGGCAATACCGTGGGGGATGCGTCCCCCGAAGCCAAGGCCCGCCAGATGAGCGTCGAGATCTCAGTGGCCAGCGCCACCTATCTGGGCGAGTCCTGGACCTTCATCGACTGCCCGGGGTCCGTGGAATTCGCCCAGGAAACCATGAACGCGCTGATGGTCGCGGATGCGGCAGTGCTGGTGGTCGAAGCGGATCCGTCCAGGGCCCAGATGGCCTTGCCCATGCTCAAGTTCCTGGACGACCACAACATCCCCCACACCATCTTCCTCAACAAAGTGGACATCCTCACCGAGGCCGGCAAGATCCGCGAGACCATCAGCGCCCTGCAGGCCGGGTCCCAGCGCCCGCTGGTGCTGCGCGAATACCCCATCCACGCGGGCAGCTTCATCTCCGGCTACGAGGACCTTTCCCTGGAGCGGGCCTTCAAGGCCAACCCGGGCCACCCCTCCGACCTGATCGATATCCCCGAGGACATCAAGGCTGAGGCCCTGGCGGCCCGCCAGGAGATGCTGGAAGCGATCAGCAACCTGGACGACGCCCTGATGGAAAAGCTGCTGGAGGAGCAGGTGCCCTCCCGCGACGAAGTGTACGCCACACTCACCAGGGGCTTCCGCGAGGACCAGATCGTGCCCGTGCTGCTGGGCTCCGCGGACAAGGACCTGGGCGTGCGCCGGCTGCTCAAGCAGCTGCGCCACGAGGCCCCCGAAGCCAAGGACACCGCCAAGCGGCTCGGCATCCCCACCGAAGGGACCGAGCCCCTGGCCCAGGTCTGGAAGACCGTCAACGCCCAGCACATCGGCAAGCAGTCCCTGGTGCGGATCTGGCGCGGTGAATTGACCGAAGGCATGACCCTCAACGGGCTGCGTCCCAGCTCCCTCACCCATCCGTTCGGCGCCAAGCAGGACAAGGTGACCCGGGCCGGCGTGGGCGAGATCGTCGCCCTGGGCCGCATGGACACCATCAAGACCGGGGACGTGCTCACCACCGGCAGCAAGCCGGTCCATCTGGATTGGCCCGAGCCGATGCAGCCCATGACCGCCCTGGCCCTCAAGACCACCAAGATGGGCGACGAGGTCAAGCTCTCCGGCGCCCTGGCCAAGCTGCTGGACGAGGACCAGTCGTACCGCCTGGACCAGAACGCGGAAACCCAGGAGCGGGTGCTCTGGGGCCAGGGCGAGATCCACCTCAAGGTGGCCGTGGACCGGGTCAAGCGCTGGGGCGTGGAAGTGGCCCTCAGCACGCCCGCCATCCCCTACCGGGAGACCATCCGCAAGCCCATCAAGCAGCACGGCCGCTACAAGCACCAGAGCGGCGGCCACGGCGCCTTCGGCGATACCCACATCGAATTCAAGCCCAGGGAGCGGGGCGCCGGCCTGAAGTTCTCCGACACCATCGTCGGCGGCGTCATCCCCAAGAACTACATCCCCGCGGTGGAAGACGGCTTCATGGAGTTCTGCAAGCAGGGGCCGCTGGGCTTCCAGATGGTGGACGTGGAGGCGATCCTGTACTTCGGCTCGTTCCACACCGTGGATTCCTCGGACATGGCGTTCAAGGCCGCCGCGCGGGTCGCCTGCACCGAGGGCCTGCCCCTGTGCAGCCCGGTGCTGCTGGAGCCGATCCTGGAGGTGCACATTTCCGTGCCCTCCGAGCACACCAACAAGGCCCAGAAGATCATCACCAGCCACCGGGCCGGCCAGATCCTCGGCTATGACGCCAAGCCCGGCTGGCCGGGCTGGGACGTGGTGGACGGCTACGTGCCCCAGAGCGAGATGCAGGGCCTGATCGTCGAGCTGCGCTCCCAGACCCAGGGCATCGGCTCGTTCATCTGGAAGTTCCACCACCTCCAGGAACTGGAAGGCCGCGACGCGGACAAGGTCGTGGAAGCCCGCAAGAAGGCCCTGGCCGAGGAGTAGGCGGCACGCACCCGGGCGGTCCAGGGAGCCCCGCTCCCTGGATTTCTTTTGGGTAGCGTTGCGAAATGACCTGTGCTTTCCTGAACGGACGATGAGCCGTTTCAGAGGTCTTGTTCTGGCACTCCTGCCGATCTTCCTGGGCGCCCAGGACTTCGTGCTGAACAACGGCACCGAGCCGCAGTCGCTGGACCCGGCGCTGATCACCGGCATCCCGGAAGGCCGGATCAGCATGGCGCTGTTCGAGGGGCTCACCGTCAGCGACCCGGTGACGGCGCTGCCGGTGCCGGGACTGGCCTCCAGCTGGACGGTCAGCGGGGACCAGCGCACCTACACCTTCCACCTGCGCGAGACCACCTGGTCCGACGGCACGCCGCTCACCGCCCAGGACGTGGTGGACGCCTGGATGCGGGTGCTCGATCCGGCCACCGGCTCGGCCTACGCCTACCTGCTGTCCGACAACATCGCAGGCGCCGACGCCTACCTCAAGGGCAAGGGCCCGGCCTCCGGGGTCGCGATCCACGCCCGCGGCCCGCACACCTTCGAGGTGACCTTCGTCGGCCCGCTGCCCTACGCGCTGGCCATGCTCACCCACAGCGCCTTCATGGTCACGCCGACCTTCGCGGTGAAGCGCTACGGCCCCGGCGCCTGGACCAAGCCGGCCCACTTCATCGGCAACGGGCCCTACGTGCTCAAGACCTGGCGGCCCCAGGACCAGATCGTGGTGGCCAGGAACCCGCGCTACTGGGACGCCAGGAACATCCATCTGCAAAGCATCACCTTCCTCACCATCGAGGACCAGAACGTCGCCTTCGACAAGTACCTGGCCGGGGAGATCGACTACGTCACCGACGATTCCATCCCGGTCGGCCGGATCGACGAGATCCGCCTGCGCCATGACTACCACCACATGCCCGGCTCCTCGATCTACTACTTCGTCTACAACGTGACCCGCAGGCCGTTCGACGACGTGCGGGTGCGCAAGGCCCTGTCCATGGCCGTCGACCGCGACGAGCTGGTGCGCAGGGTGCTCAAGGCCGGCGACGTGCCCACCGCCGGCTTCGTGCCCGCCATGGGCGGCTTCAGGACCGCGCCGGGCAACGGCTTCGACCTGGACCGGGCCCGGCGGCTGCTGGCCCAGGCCGGCTACCCGGGCGGCCGGGGCTTTCCCCGGATCACCATCACCTACAACACCAGCGCCCGGCACAAGCTGATCTGCGAATGGCTGCAGCAGGCCTGGAAGGCCAGCCTGGGGATCGAGGTGCAGCTGCACAACCTGGAGTGGAACACCTTCCTGGACACCAAGCAGAAGACCCACGATTTCCAGCTGGCCCGGGCCGGCTGGGTGGCGGACTACCCGGACCCCGGCAACTACCTGGACATGTTCAAGACCGGCTCCGGCAACAACGACGGCCGGTACAGCAACCTCCGCTACGACCGGCTGCTGGCCAGGGCCGCCACGCTGCCGCCCGGCCCCGCCCGGGACCGGGTGCTGGAAGAGGCCGAATCGATCCTGGTCACCGAGGACCAGGCGGTGCTGCCATGCTTCTTCTACGTGACCCGGTTCGTGCTGGACGACCGGAAATGGGGCGGCATCCACCTCAACGCCATCGACAGCCACCCGCCCCGGTGGTGGTACCGGAAGTAGACCCAGGAGTGTGCCCATGCTTCGATTCATGATCCGGCGCGCCCTCAGCCTGATCCCCACCGTGTTCCTCATCATCACCTTCGCCTTCGTCATCATCCGGATCGCGCCGGGCGGACCGTTCGCCAGCGAGAAGCAGCTGCCGCCGGAGATCCTGGCCAACATCGAGAAGCGCTACCACCTGGACGAATCCCTGCCCCGGCAGTACGTCCGCTACCTGGGCGACTTCGTCCGGGGCGACCTGGGCCCCTCGTTCCGCTACAAGGATTTCACCGTGGGCGAGCTGATCGCCGACGCCCTGCCCCCGTCCATGCTGATCGGCAGCCTGGCGCTGCTGATCGCCGTCACCGGCGGCATCGGCGCCGGCGTCCTGTCGGCGCTCCGGCAGAACAGCTGGATCGACTATGCGGCCATGTCCCTGGCGGTCATCGGCATCTCCATCCCGGTGTTCGTCACCGGCCCGGTGCTGAAGCTGTTCCTCGCCCTGAAGCATCCGTGGCTGCCCACCTCGGGCTGGCTCGGCGGCCGCGGCGGGTGGCTGGTGCTGGTCATGCCGGTGCTCACCCTGGCCCTGCCCTACCTGGCCGGGATCGCCCGGCTGACCCGCGCCTCGGTGCTGGAGGTGCTCCGGGCCGACTACATCCGCACCGCCCGGGCCAAGGGCCTGTCCGAGCGGGTGGTGGTGCTGCGCCACGTGCTCAAGGGGGCGCTGCTGCCGGTGCTCTCCTACCTCGGCCCGGCCTTCGCCGGCATCATCACCGGCACCGTGGTGGTGGAGACCATCTTCGCCGTGCCGGGCATGGGCCGGTTGTCGGTCCAGGCCGCCATCAACCGCGACTACACGCTGATCATGGGCGACGTCATCGTCTTTTCGGTGATCCTGGTGGCGGCCAATTTCGTCGTGGACCTCTGTTACGGCTTCCTCGATCCGCGCATCTCCTATTCGTGAGCCCCATGACCGGCAGCCCCATCGACCCCCAGGACCCGCTGGCCGACGCCTTCAGCCGGGCGCTGCGCCCGGTTTCGCCGTGGGCCGACGCCTGGCGCCGCCTGCGGCGCAACCGCATGGCCCTGGCCGGCCTGGCCGTCATCGGCCTGTACGCGCTGTTCACCCTGGCGGCGCCGCTGCTGCCGATCCATCCCTATGCGGAACAGGTGGTGGCCCACGAGAACCTGCCGCCCTCGCTGCGCCCGGCCGGCGAGCTCATGCTGGCGGCCCGCACCGCCTACCTGCTGCGCTTCCGGGCCGCCGAAGGCCGCCTTGAATTCAACGCGGAGGAGCGCCAGGAACTGGCGGACATGGCCCGGGCCATCCGCACCGACCCGGTGCACCGGAGGCACTACTGGCTCGGCACCGACAACCTGGGCCGGGACATGATGTCCCGCCTGCTGTTCGGCGGCAGGATCTCCATCCTGATCGGCCTGGTGGGGACGGTCACCTCCATGTTCCTGGGCGTCCTGCTCGGCAGCATCGCCGGCTATGCGGGCGGCACCCTGGACAACCTGATCATGCGCTTCGTGGACATCCTCTACGGGCTGCCGTACATGCTGCTGGTGATCATCATGATGGCCCTGTTCGGGCGCAACATCCTCAACCTGTTCGTGGCGGTGGCGCTGATCTCCTGGCTCACCCTGTGCCGGGTGGTGCGCGGCCAGGTCATCAGCCTCAAGCACGCCGAGTTCGTGGAGGCCGCGCGCGCCATGGGCGCCAGCCCGGCCCGGATCATCTTCCGCCACCTCACCCCGAACACCCTCGGGGTGATCGTGGTGTTCTCCACCCTCATGGTGCCGCAGTTCATCATGACCGAATCCTTCCTGTCCTTCCTGGGCCTGGGGGTCTCGGCGCCGCTGGCCTCCTGGGGCTCCCTGGTGGCCGAAGGGGCCGGGGTGATGTCGATCTACCCCTGGCAGCTGCTGGGACCGGCCGTGGCCATGACGGTGTTTCTGTTCGCCATGAACTTCCTGGGCGACGGGCTGCGCGACGCGCTCGATCCCCAGAGCAGGCGCAGGGGCTGAGATGGACGACCAGGTCATCCTGCGGGTCGAGGATCTGCGCACCCACTTCGACACCGACGAGGGGGTGGTCAAGGCGGTGGACGGGGTCAGCTTCGCCTTGCGCCGCGGCGAGACCCTGGGCGTGGTGGGCGAATCGGGCTCCGGCAAGAGCGTGACCAGCCTGTCCCTCCTCAAGCTGATCCCGTCGCCCCCGGGGCGCATCGTCTCCGGCCGGGCGCTGTTCCACGGCCAGGACCTGCTGACCCTGCCCCGGGAGGCGCTGCGGGCCGTGCGCGGCGACCGGATCGCCATGATCTTCCAGGACCCCATGACCTCGCTCAACCCGTTCCTGCGCATCTCGACCCAGATGATGGAGCCGCTGATGCTGCACCAGGGCCTGGGCCGACGGGCCGCCAGGGCCCGGGCGGTGGAGCTGCTCCAGATGGCCGGGATCAGCGCCGCCGGGCAGCGCATCGACCAGTATCCCCACCAGTTTTCCGGCGGCATGCGCCAGCGGGTGATGATCGCCATGGGGCTCTCCTGCAACCCGGAGATCCTCATCCTCGACGAGCCCACCAGCGCCCTGGACGTGACCATCCAGGCGCAGATCCTGGACCTGGTCCGCGAGCTCACCCGCAGCATGGGCACCGCGGTCATCCTGATCACCCATTCCCTCGGCGTGGTAGCCGGCATCTGCGACACGCTCTGCGTGATGTACGCCGGCCGGATCGTCGAGCGCGGCCCCACCGGCGCCGTGTTCGCCGCGCCCAGGCACCCCTACACCCAGGGCCTGATCCAGTCGGTGCCCCGGCTGGACCGCCAGGGCCCCGGGCGGCTCGCCTCGATCCGCGGCCAGCCGCCGTTAGTCATCGACCTGCCCGAATGCTGCCCCTTCCACCCCCGCTGCGACCAGGCCATGGACGTGTGCCGGCGCTGCCATCCGCCCGCCACCGGCCTGGGCGGCGGCCGGGAGGTGCGCTGCTGGCTCTATCCCGAGGGGGCCGGGCATGGCTGACGACCGGATCCTGCTCGAGGTCAAGGGCCTGAAGATGCACTTCCCGGTGGGCGGCGGCTGGTTCGGCCCGCCCCGGGGCTGGATCCGGGCGGTGGACGGCATCGATTTCGCCATCGCCAGGGGCGAAACCCTCGGCCTGGTGGGCGAATCCGGCTGCGGCAAGTCCACCGCCGCCCGGGCCGTGGCCCAGCTGCACCGCCCCACCGCGGGCCAGGTGCTGCTGAAGGGCCGGGACCTCACCAAACTGGCCGGCAAGGCCCTGATCGCCGCGCGCAAGGACCTGCAGATGGTGTTCCAGGATCCGTACGGCTCGCTCGACCCGCGCATGACCGCCTTTGACCTGATCGCCGAGCCGCTGCGGATCTACCACACCCGGGGCATCCTGCGCCTCTCCCGTCGGGACCTGGAGCTGCGGGTGGACGAACTGATGGAGCGGGTGGGCCTGTCCCGCGGCTTCCGGAACCGCTACCCGCACCAGTTCTCCGGCGGCCAGCGGCAGCGCATCGGCATCGCCCGGGCCCTGGCCCTGCGCCCCGAGGTGATCCTGTGCGACGAGCCGGTCTCGGCCCTGGACGTCTCCATCCAGGCGCAGATCCTCAACCTGTTCAAGGACCTGCAGGACGAGTTCGGGCTGACCTACCTGTTCATCGCCCACGACCTGGCGGTGATCGAGTACATCGCCACCCGGGTGGCGGTGATGTACCTGGGCAGCCTCGCCGAGCTGGCGGACGCGGCCGAACTCTACCGGAATCCCCTGCACCCCTACACCCAGGCCCTGCTTTCGGCCGCCCCCATTCCCGACCCGGCGGTGGAGGCGGCGCGCCAGCGCATCATCCTGCCCGGCGACGTCCCCTCCCCGGACCGGGCGCGCACCGGCTGCCCGTTCTACGAGCGCTGCCGGCGGCGCATGGACGCCTGCCGGGAGCACACGCCCCGGCTGCGCGAGGCCGGGCCGGGACACCAGGTGGCCTGTTTCCTCTATCACGATCCGGAATAGCTGGCCAGCCAGGCGGACAGGGCCGGCGAGCGGTAGGCCACGTTGAAGCGCACCCAGGGGCTGGGCCGGTGCTCCAGGTCGAAGGCGCTGCCCGGGGCGAACCAGAAGCCGGCGGCGGCCGCCGCCTTGGCCAGGGGGACCGAATCCGCAAAGCGCGGGTGCCGGGCCCAGATGAACATGCCGCCCCGGGCGCCCGGGAACAGCTGCCAGCCGGCCCGCTGCAGCTCGGCCTGGGCCGCGGCCTGGGCGGCCTGCAGGCGCTGCCGGAGCATGGCCGTGCAGCGGTCGTAGCCCGCGCCGAAGCTGTGCTGGACCACCCGCTCGGCGAACTCCGAGGAGGCGATGCTGGTGAGCAGCTTGACCCGGGTCAGCGCTTCGGTGACGCCGGCGGCCGCCACGGCGTAGCCCACCCGCAGGCTGGCCGACAGGGTCTTGGTGAACCCCGAGAGGTAGATCACCCGCTTCAGCCCGTCCAGGGCGGCCAGGCGCAGGTCCGCTTCCTCGGCCAGGTCCCCGTAGGCGTCGTCCTCGACGATCTGGAAGTCGTACTGGTCGGCCAGCGCCAGGAGGCGATGGGCGGTGGCCGGGGCTAGGCTGGTGCCGGTGGGATTGTGCAGCAGGGACTGCAGGATGAACAGGCGCGGGCGTTCGCCGCGGCGGAGCAGCGCCTCCAGCGCGGCCAGGTCCGGCCCCGCCCCGGTGCGCGGCACGCCGAGCGCGCGCAGTCCGGACAGGTGCAGCAGGCCGAACAGGTTGTAGTAGGCCGGGTGCTCCACCAGCACCAGGTCGCCCGGGTGGCACAGGGCGCGCACCACCAGCTCGAGCCCGTGGGAGATGCCGTTGGACAGGACGATCTGCTCCGGAGCGGCGACGATGCGCCGGCGTGCCAGGCGCCGGCACAGGGCCTCCCGCAGCGGCGGGTAGCCCAGGGCGGTGCCGTAGTCGTGCAGGTTCGAGCCGGGCTGGGCGGCCACCCAGCGCACCTGCCGGGCCAGGTCCAGGTCCTGCAGCCAGTCCTTGGGCAGGGAGCCGCTGCCGCACTTCAGCAGGGCGCTGGGTTCCACCAGGCCGCGGATCAGCAGGGCGGTGTCCAGCAGCTGGTCGAGGCTGGGGGCATAGCGCGGCGCCGCCCCGGCCTGGCGCGCCAGATAGAAGCCCGAACCGTGCCGGGCCTCCACCAGCCCGAGCCCGGCCAGTTCCTGGTAGGCCGCGAGCACCGCGTAGCGGCTGACGCCGGACTGGGCGGCGACCGTGCGCAGCGAGTCCAGCCGCGCCCCCGGCTGCCAGCGGCCGGCCTCGATCTCCTGGCGCAGCCTGGCGGCCAGCCGTTGCGCGGCCGAGGGCGGAGCGGATGGCGGGAGGATCGGTTTGGCCGGCATGACTTGGCCGATTGTAGCGAAGTGTCCGGGCGTGGCCCGCCCATGATTTACTGGAAGCGGGAGGCCGCATGATCCTGGTGGTGAACTGCTTCAACGAGGAAGCCTTCGCGGTGGATTTCGACCGCGTGGTGTCCGGGCATTTCGCCGGTCACGCCTGCCGGTTCGTGCGGGCGGCCCAGCTCGAGCGCCTGGGCGATCCCGGCCGCTTCAGCCACCTGGTCCTTTCCGGTTCGGTCGCCTCGGCCACCGAGGCGCAGCCCTGGGACCCGGCCCTGGCCGCCCTGGCGCGCCAGTTCATCGATGCCGGCCGGCCGGTCCTGGGCATCTGCTACGGCCACCAGTTCCTGGCCAAGGTCCTGGCCGGCCCGGCCCACGTGCGCAGGGCGGCCCGGCCCGAGTTCGGCTTCCTGGAGCTGCGCCTGGCGCCCAACCCGCTGTTCCGGGATCTGCCTGAAGCGCTGGTGATGGTTTCGCACTTCGACGAAGCCTGCAACCTGCCGGCCGAATTCACCATCCTGGCGGCCAGCCCGGACTGCGCGGCGCACGCCTTCCAGTACCGCGACCTGCCGGTGTGGGGCGTGCAGTTCCATCCGGAATACGGCGCCCCGGAGGGCGACCGGATCTGGCAGGAGGTGTTCTGCTGCACCCCCGGCAGGATCCCCGCGCAGCCGGAGCGGCCCGAGCGCATGGAGCGCAATCGGCTGATCTTCAGGAACTTCGCCGAGGCCCAAGGCTTGACATGATTAATTAATATTAATATATTAACCCAGGGTCCGGAGCCCCTGGAACCTCACAGCGACGGGTCCGAACTGAACGATCTCCGGAGATCCCGCCATGTTCGCCTTTTCGCCCAAGCTCAAAGGTTCATTTATGTGGCTGTCGGCTGCGACGCTGGGGTTGCTCGGCGGCCCGGCCCAGGCCCAATACGACCTCAAGGCGGAAATCGCCCGGCTCGACCAGCTCAGGCAGGAGGGGAAAGACCTGCGCCTGGTCGTCGGCCGCACCAACGGGGGGGACGTTCCGCCGATCGACGCCGGGAACCCCCCGCTGCCAGCCATCCCGAACGGCGCGTGGGTTTTTGGGGACATTCGCGGGACCAACCGGTTCGGGCCGGGCGACCCGATCCAGTTGACCATGGACTTCAACGACCCCGCGGCGGTCGCGCAGCTTCCAGCCAACACCTTCACCTACATTATCTACGATGCATCGGTGTTCGCGGTCATGAGCAACGCCCGCACGGTGCTGCCGATCTTCCGGGAGCTGCTCAAGCCGGGCGGATACCTCTGCTATTCCCTCGCCGCTGGCTTCCTGCCCTACATCCTCGACCCGGACATTCCGGCCCAGGCCAAGGAATACCGGCAGCGGACCGACGAGCGGGTCCTGCGGCCGTTGAACCAGTACCCTCCCGTCCTGTATCACTTCAGCAATCCAATGGGGCTGGTCGGAATTGTCGAGGCCAAGCGGGCCGAGCTTCGAGCCTTGCAGGACGAGGAGCTCGGCCGGCTCAACGTCAATTACTTGCCGCATATCGGGTTCCGGCGTCCGGAGTACAGGAAGGAGAAGAAGTACCCGATCGAGAACCAGTATTTCGCTCGGGACCCGGTCGACGGCAAGCGGGATATCACCAGTTTCGTCATTACCCAGAAATAGGGGCAGACCCTAGTCGACCAGCGGCTTGCCGCACTGCGCCGCGATCCGCTCCGCCACCAGGCGCAGCTTCCCGGCCCTGCGCGCGGGAAAGCGGTCGATGAGCCGGCTGTCGCCGTCGACGCCATCCATGACCAGCAACGTGCCAGTCGGCAGCGGCACGAGGCGGAAGCGCTCGATGGCGGCGAACGGGATCACCCGGGCGCGCGCGGCGCAGCACAGGCCCAGCCGGTGCACCACCCGGCCGGCGCCGGCGTCGAACAGCCAGCTGTCCTCGTACAGCCCGCCCAGGGCGACCAGGACCAGGAGGGCCCAGCCCGGCAGGCCCGGAGGACCGTCGCCAAGGGCGAGGCCGGCCCCCAGGACGGCCAGCAGGAGCGCCATCCCGGCCCGGTACCAGCGCGGCAGCCGATAGCCCAGCCGATCCGGCCCGGACCGGCGCAGGACGAGCGGAATGTCCACGGAGCCCTCCTGCGAAAGCCTAGCAGCCCAGGGGGCGCCCCGGTGCGATGATGGGTGCAGCAACCACGGGTTGGAGGGCAAATTGCCGCGCATCGAATGTATCGCCATCGGGTCTGAACTGCTCAACACCCAGCGCCTGGACACCAATTCGGTGTGGCTGGCCGAACGGCTGGGCGAAATGGGCCTGACCCTGCACTGCAAGACCGCCGTGGGCGATGTGCGGGAGGACATGGCCCGGCTGTTCCGGACGGCCCTGGAACGCTCGGATATCATCCTCTGCACCGGCGGCCTGGGCCCCACCTTCGACGATTTCACCAAGGAGGTCTGGGCCGAAGTGGTGGGCGCGCCCATGCGCGAGGACCCCCTGGCCAGGGAGGAGATGCTGGCCTTCTACGCGGCCCGCCAGCGGGTGCCGTCGGCCAGCAATTTCCAGCAGGTGATCCTCCCGGAAGGCTCGGAACGGCTGTGCAACCCGGCCGGCACCGCCCCCGGCGTCTACTGGGCCGACCCCAAGGGCTACCCCGGCCGGCGCATCATCCTGTTCCCGGGCGTGCCCCGGGAGATGAAGCTCATGTGGGAGCAGCAGGTGGCTCCCCGGCTCCAGGCGCTGGCCGGCGCGCCGGTGCACACCCTGCGCATGGTGTTCGGCTCGGTGCCGGAAAGCGCGCTGGGCGAGCGCACCCAGCCCCTGCGCCAACGCTTCGCCCAGGTGGAGTGGACCATCCTGGCCGGAATCCACCATGTGGAACTGGTGGGCCGGGCCGCCGACCCGGCCATCCTGGAGGCCGCCCGGGCCGCGTTCCAGCTGGAGATGGGGCCGGACCTGGCCTACGTGGGCAGCGAAGGCGGCATCGAGGACGCGCTGGTCGCCGTGCTCAAGCGCCGCAACGAAACCCTGGCCGTGGCCGAAAGCATGCCTGGCGGCCACCTGGCGGCCCGGCTCACGGCCATCCCCGGGGTATCGGAAGTGTTCCTGGGCGGCGTCACGGTCTACTCGGCCCGGGCCAAGGCGGTGCTCGCCGGCCTCGACCCCGGGTTCATCCAGGCCCACGGCACCGTGTCCGAACCGGTGACCGCGGCCCTGGCCGAAGCCATCCGCGCCCGGCTCGGCACGACCTGGGGCCTGGCGGTGACCGGCAACGCCGGCCCCACCGAGGACAAGGACGGCCCCGCCCCGGTCGGCACCTGCCTGGTGGCCGCGGCCGGGCCGGACGGCACCACGTTCAAGGCCTTCCGGCTCCCGGGCGGCCGGGCCGAACTGCAGACGCGCGCCGCCTCCTGGGCGCTCGACCTGCTCCGGCGCAGGCTGGTCTGATACTGCTGTGGGGGGACCTCCCGCGAGCAAAGCTCGCTCTGCGTCCCCCCACACCCCCACATCCTGCACGGGCGGAGCCCGGTCAGGATGTCTAGCCCAGGCCCACCGCGTTCCGCTACAGTTCAACCATGACGAACGCGACGACCCTTTCCTACACGATCTGGTGCCTTGGGGCCTTCCTGGCGGGGAGCATCCCGTTCGGCCTGCTGGTGATGAAGCTGGCCGGCAAAGGCGATGTGCGGGCCCTCGGGTCCGGCAATATCGGTGCGACCAATGTTTTGCGCTCGGGCGGCAAGGGGTTGGGCATCGCCACCCTGGCGCTGGACACGGCCAAGGGGTTCCTGCCGGTGTTCCTGGCGCGCCAGGCCGGCCTGGGGCCCGGCCTGCTGGCCTGGGTGGTGCTGGCGGCGGTGGCCGGCCACGTCTTCACCCCATGGCTGCGCTTCCGGGGCGGCAAGGGCGTGGCCACCGCCCTGGGCGCCGTGCTGGCCTACCACCCGGCCATGGTGCTGCCGGCCTTCGGGGTCTTCCTCGCGACCCTCCTGGTCTCGCGCTACGTGAGCCTGGGCAGCGTGCTCGCGGCGGCGGCCCTGTTCCTCACCGCGCTGGGCCTGGCCGGGGCATGGGCCATCGTGCCGGCGCCCCTGCCCCGCTGGCCGGCGCTGCTGGCCTGGGCGCTGCTTTCCGGCCTGGTCATCCTCAAGCACCGGGCCAATCTGGAACGGCTGTGCCGGGGCACGGAATCCCCTTTGTGGGGTGCCAAGCGATGACCAGACGCTTCGACCTTTCCGTGTTCGGCGCCGGCGCCTGGGGCACGGCCCTGGCCATGACCTGGGCCCGCCAGGGGGCCAAGGTGGCCCTGTGGGGCCATCCCGAGGCGCTGGTCAGCACCCTGGCCCTGGAGCGGCGCCACCCCAGCCTGCCGGGCGCGGAACTGCCGCCCAGCGTGCGGCCGCTGGCGGATCCCGCGGCCGCCTGCAACGCCCCGATCTGGGTGAGCGCCCTGCCCACCCAGGTGAACCCCGCGGTGTGGGCCGATCTGGCCGGGCGCACCGCCCTGCGCCCGGAACTGCTCATCCACGTCAGCAAGGGCATCATCCAGGGCAGCCACCTGCGGATCACCCAGGTGCTGGAACCGCTGCTCGGGGTGCCGGTGGGCGTGCTGTCCGGCCCGACCTTCGCCGACGAGGTGTCCCGCGGCCTGCCCGCGGCCATCCTGCTGGCCCTGCCGGCGGCCGTGGGCGACGACCGGGCCCGGGAGTTGCAGGCCCTGCTGGCCAGCCCCAGCCTGCGCGTCTACCTGAGCCGGGACGTGCCGGGGGTGGAGCTGTGCGGCGCCTTCAAGAACATCCTGGCCATCGCCGCCGGCCTGGTGGAGGCCCTGGGCCTGGGCAACAACGCCAGGGCCGCGCTGATCACCCGGGGCCTGGCCGAGATGGGCCGGCTGGTGGAGCTGCTCGGCGGCCGGCCGGAGACGGTGATGGGCCTGGCGGGCATGGGCGATCTCCTGCTCACCGCCACCGGCGCCCAGAGCCGGAACCGCCGGTTCGGCGCCATGCTGGGCCAGGGCATGACCCCCGAGGCGGCCACCCTGGCGCTGGGCAACCAGGTGGTGGAAGGGGCTTTCACCACGGAGGCTGCCCTGGGCCTGGCCCGCCAGCACGGCCTGGAACTGCCCATCACCGAGGAGGTGGGCCGCCTGCTCAAGGGCGCCGACCCGAGGGAATCGGTGAAACGGCTGATGCAGCGCTCGCTGAAGCAGGAGTAGCCTACTCCAGGTTGGCCCCCTGCTCGCGGATCTGATCCAGCGCGCCCTTGGCCTCCATCACCGCCCGGGTCATGGCCAGGCGCTTGCACTTGGAGCCGCAGGTATTGAGTTCCCGCAGCACCTCCTGGCTCCAGATGTCCAGGGCCTTGCCCGACAGCCGGCCCAGCTTCAGGCGCTCGGCGAAATCGTCCAGGTGCGCCTTGAGCCGGACCAGCTCCTCGCGCACATCCTGGCGCTCGGCCAGGGCGCCGGCCTCGGCCACCACCCGTTCGGCGGGCAGCTGCCCGGCCAGCTGGGCGTCCTTCAGCACCTGCTCCAGCCGCTGGCGATACTGCTCGGGCAGCTCCCGGGCCTGGGCGTCGGCCTCGGCCTGGAGCGTCTCCCACAGCGCCCGCAGGCGGCTCAAGCCGTCCCGGAAGAACGGGTCGAGCCGCTCGGCCTCCTTGGCCCGCCCGGCGTTCCAGCTGGCCAGCAGCCTATCCAGCCCGGCCAGGACCGCGCCCTCCAGCCGCTCCGCCAGATCGGTGCCGCTGGCCACCCAGGCGCCCGGCAGCCGGAAGAACGCCTCGGCGGTGAGCGGCGGCAGGTTCAGCCACTCGGCATCCTCCTGCCAGGCCTTGGCCATGGAGCGCAGCAGCGGGCGGTTGATCCGGGGTTCCAGGGCAGGCTCGTCCTGGATGTCCAGGACCAGGTCCAGCTTGCCGCGCTGGGCCGCCTCGCGCACCTTGGCCCGGATCGCCGCTTCCAGCGGGAACAGGGCCGGGGGGATGCGCAGGGAAAGATCCAGCGCCTTGTGGTTCACGGAACGCAGGGCGAGCCGAAGCTGGCCGGTCTCCAGGGGCAGCACCTGCTCGGCGAAAGCAGTCATGGATCGCATGGGTACCTCACGACATTTTACTCCACATCGGGTTTGCCCAGCAGCCAGGTCTTCCCCCGCAGCCGCTCCATGCCGCGCTCGGCCACCAGTTCCAGCGGCGCCTTGAGCCCGGGTTCCAGGCCGATCCGGGGCACCACCGCCAGCTGGAAGCCCAGCCGGGCCCCCTCCTGCAGGCGCAGGGGCAGCTGGGCCACCGGGCGCACTTCGCCGGTCAGGCCCACCTCGCCCATGAACAGCGCCTTCGGGGCCAGCAGCCGGCCCAGGGCGCTGCTGGCCAGGGCGGCGATCACCGCCAGGTCCGCGGCCGGGTCCTCGATCTCCAGGCCGCCGGCCACGTTCAGGTAGACGTCCCGGTCGTGCAGCTGGATGCCGCCGCGCCGTTCGGCCACCGCGCAGAGCATGGCCAGGCGCTGGCCGTCGATGCCCAGCGCGGTGCGCCGGGGGATGCCGAGCCCGGCGGATGCCACCAGGGCCTGGATCTCCACCACCGTGGGCCGGGTGCCGGACAGCACCACCGTGGCCGCGCAGCCCGGGCTGGGCTCGGCGTCCAGGAAGAACGGATTGCCGTCCACCGGGATCAGGCCGGTCTCGGTCATGGCGAACACGCCGAGCTCGAACGCGGCGCCGAAGCGGTTCTTCAGGGCGCGCAGCAGGCGGTGGTGATGGTGCCGGTCGCCTTCGAAGGCGAGCACGGTGTCCACCAGATGTTCCAGCACCTTGGGCCCGGCCAGGGTGCCGTCCTTGGTGACGTGGCCCACCAGCACCAGCGGCGTGCCGGTGTTCTTGGCCCACCGGGCCAGCAGGGTGGCGCAGCCGCGCACCTGGCTCACCGAGCCCGCGGCGGATTCGAACTCCGGGTCGAACAGGGTCTGGATGGAATCCACCAGGAGCAGGGCCGGCTTCATGGTCTCGGCGGCTTCCAGGATGCGCCGCACGTCGGTCTCGGCGAACAGGTGGATGGCCGGGTTCTCCGCGCCCAGGCGCCGGGCGCGCAGCTTGATCTGGCGCTCACTCTCCTCGCCGCTGGCATAGAGCACGGCGCCGCCGCAGGCGGCGGCCCACTGCAGCACCAGGGTGGACTTGCCGATGCCCGGCTCGCCGCCCAGCAGCACCACCATGCCCGGCACCACGCCGCCGCCCAGCACCCGGTCCAGCTCCAGCAGGCCGGTGGCGCGGCGGTCCACGTCGCTGATCGCCACGTCGAGCATCGATACCGGGTCCTGGTAGCCGCTCTGGGCGAAGGCGCTGCGCGCCCGGGACAGGTCCTTGCCGCGCACCCCGCGGACTTCCTCGATGGTGCCGAAACTCCCGCAGGACCCGCATTTCCCCATGGGCTGCGGGGAGCGGGCGCCACAGGCGGTGCATTCGAACACGGACGTTGTCTTGGCCATCGCTCGACTCTACCAAGAACCGGGATGGCATTTCCGCCTATAACCCGAAGCGCCGATCCGGCACTTGCGGAACGGATGGGTTGCCGGAGGCGAAACCGATTCGGTCGCCGACCACCACGCGGGGGTGTCAAGACGAAAAAACCATCGAAATGGCCCGGATCAGGCGCCCTGCCGGCCGCTCTTTTGGGCGGATTCGTAAAAACCACTTCCAAATGGACTTACGAAATCGGATCAAGAAGGGGGGAATGGGCGGGTGTGGAAAACCTTGTGGATATCCCCTCCCGGCTCCCCCTAAAGCGGTTGACCATTGAACTTTTCCATGCAGGCTTGACTTGCATAATTGGAATTAAACCTTGTCATTAGGTGGCTTACAAGGAAGCGTCAAAGGTCAAGGCATTAACTACCCAGGGAGGAGTTATCCACAGTTTCCGGTTTCTTTCGCGTTGACAACGGGCCGGGAACTTTCTAATAGCTCATGACAACGGTGTGACCAACGGGTAAACGCCCCATCGGGTCAGACCAGTTGCGTGGCCTCCCGCAACTGCACGCTCACCAGCCGGGAGATGCCCAGTTCTTCCATGGTGACGCCGTAGAGCGTGTCCGCGGCCATCATGGTGGGCTTCTGGTGGGTGATGACGATGAACTGGGTGCTGTCCTTCATCTTCTGCACCATGGCGGCGAACCGGCCCACGTTGGCCTCGTCCAGCGGCGCGTCCACTTCGTCCAGCACGCAGAAGGGGCTGGGCTTGAAGTGGAAGATGGCGAACAGGAGGGAGATCGCCGTCAGCGCCTTTTCGCCGCCGGAGAGCAGGGTCAGCGCCTTGGCGCTCTTGCCCGGGGGCTGGGCGGTGATCTCGATGCCGCACTCCAGCAGGTCCTTGGGATCCTGCAGGCTGAGGGTGGCGCTGCCGCCGCCGAAGGCCTCGCGGAACACCTCCTGGAACCGGGTGTTGATGAAGTCGAACGCTTCGCGGAAGCGTTCTTCGGAAATCGAATTGATTTCCTTGATGGTGGATTCAAGGTTGCCGATGGCCTCCAGCACGTCGCCGCGTTGCTGGTTCATGAAGCCCAGCCGGTCCTCGGCCTCCTTGAGCTCCTGGATGGCCAGCGGGTTGACGCTGCCCAGATCCAGGCGCTTGCCGTGCAGTTCGGTGAGCCGGGTCTGGTGCACCAGTTCGCCCTGGGCCCAGGCCTGGCGCTCGTCTTCGCTGACCGAAGCGATGAATTCCGGAATGGACAGGCCCAGGGCCAGCTCGATCTCCTTGGCGGTGGCGGTGAGGCTGCCCTGCACCTGCGCCCCCTCCAGCAGGGCCTCCTGGTGCAGCTGGCGGGCGTTCTCCAGCGCCTGCTGGAGCTCACGCACCATGCGCTCGCGCACCCGCACGCCTTCCTGGGCCGCTTCGATCCCAGGCGCCGCCTCGGCCTGCTGGGCCACCAGCACCGCGCGATCCAGGAGCAGCTGCTGGACCTCACGCTCCAGCTCCGCCAGGCGCGCCTGGGCCTGTTCCGAGCGTTCCCGGGCCTGCTGGAGGTCGCCCTGGATCCGCGCCCGCTCCGCCTCCAGATCGAAGGTGCCGCGCTGCAGCTGCTGCAGGTGGCGCTGCAGGGCGTCCCGCTCGGCCCAGGCCGCGGAACGCACCCGGGACGCCTCCACCAGGATTTCCCGCTGCGCCTCCAGCGCGTGCTGGGCCTCCTCGCGGCGCCCTTCCCCGGCCTGGATGGCCTCGCCGAGCCCGGCTTCCTCCGGATGGCCTTCGGGCACCTCCAGGACGCGCAGCTGGGCCCGGAGGCCCTTGATCTCGCCCTCGAGCAGCTCCCACTGGGCGTCGGCCCGCTCCTGGGACTCCTGGATCTCGCGCAGCTGCACCGTCACCGAAGCGCGCTTGCCCTTCAGATCCTCCAGGGCGCGCCGGGCGGTCAGGTGGTCCTCTTCCATTTCCTTGAAGCGCGAGGCCGCGTCGCGCATGCGGAATTCCAGGACCTTCACCTCCGCCTCCAGGGCCTCCACCCGGTCCAGCTGGAACTCCCGGGCCTTGCGGGCGGCCTCCTGCTCGGCGCGCAGCTTGAACGGCGACGCCGCCGGGCCGGTGACGCCCACCTGCACCGGACCGAAGGGCAGCTTGACCAGCCGCGGCGAAACGAAGGCCAGCTCCGGATGGGCGATCCCCAGCCGGGGGAGGTCGGCGTCGGCGCAGAGGAAGGCCCGCGCCAGCAGGCCCTCCAGCGGCCGGGCCTGACCGGTCTTCCAGCGCAGGCGCGGCGCCAGCGGCTCGCAGTCCCCCGCCGGGGCGGCTGGAGCCCCGGGCGCGCCGTCGGCGCTGACCCACAACTGGCCCGGCGCTTCCGGGGTGGCCGCCAGGCCGGCGGCGCCCAGGGCCACGGCCTGGCTCCAGCTGCCGAGCAACCGCTCCAGCGCAGGCAGGTCCGCTTCCTCGACGATCAGCGCGTCGGCCAGGGCCAGCGGCTGCTCGCCGCGGTTGCGCATCCACAGCAGGCCCTTCTTGAGCTCTTCGGAACCGCTCGTTTCGCGCAGCAGGTCGCCGATCTGGCGCAGCCGGCGCTCCTCGCCGTCCAGCGCCCCCTCCGCCTCGCGCAGGGCGGCGGACGCGGTGCGGTGCGCCTCCAGGGTTTCCTGGCGGATCCGGCCCTGGATCTGCACGGCCTCCTCGATCTGTTCGAGCCGGTCGGCCGCGCCCTCCTCTTCCCGCCCCAGGCGCAGCTGGTCGGCCTGCAGCGACTCCAGCCTGGGCGCGCGCATGGCCTCCTCGTGGTTCAAGGCGTCCAGCCGCCCGGAGCGCTGGGCGATCTCCTGGTGCAGGGCCTGGCGCCGGTGCTGGGCGGCCTGGGCCTCCTTCTCGGCCTCGGCCCGCCTGGCCCGGAGCTCCTTCAGTTCGCCCTCGACGTGGCGCAGGGCGCCCCCGGCCAGGGCCACGGCCTCCTCCGCCTCGGCCACCAGCGCCTCCCGTGCAGCCAGCGCCGCCACCGCGCCATCCAGGGCGGCCTGCAGGCGGGCCAGCTCGGCCGCGGAATCCCCGCTGCGCGCCGCCAGTTCCTCCAGGCGCAGTTCCAGCTGTTCGCGCTGGTTCCGGGCATCCTCGATGCGCTCGGCCTGGAAGCCCCGGTCCTGCTCCAGCAGGCCGCTGCGCTGGTCCAGGCCGGTGACCGAGCGGGCCCGGCGCTCCTGCTGGCGCAACAGCTCGTCCAGGGCCAGGTGCAGGCGCTCCACCTCGGAGTTCGCTTCCGAAGCCTGGGCGGTGAGCACGGCGATGCGGCGCTCCAGGCCGTCCAGATGCTCCACGATGGCTTCCTTGGCGGCTTCAAGCTCCAGCGCCTTGCCCGCCAGCAGGATGCGCTGGCAGGCCTTGATGGCGGCGTCCAGGTCCTGGGCCCGCCTTGCCTTGGAGGCCTGGCGCTTCAGGGAATCCTGCTGCTTCACCAGCTCGAACAGGATGTCGTCCAGCCGGAGCAGGTTGGCCCGGGTGTCCTCGAGCCGCCGTTCGGCATCGGCGCGGCGCACCTTGTAGCGGGTGATTCCGGCCGCCTCCTCCAGCAGGGAGCGCCGGTCCTTGGGCTTGCTGGACAGGATCAGGTCGATCTGCCCCTGCTGGATGAAGGAATAGGCCCGGGTGCCCATGCCGGTGTCCATGAGCATGTCCTGTACGTCCTTGAGCCGGCACTCCCGGCCGTTGAGCCGGTAGTCGCTGCCGGTATCCCGGTACAGCCGGCGCGAGACCACCACCTCGCGGGTGGCGCCCGGCTGGGCGGCGTCGGGCATCTCCAGGGTCAGTTTCACCTCGGCCAGACCCATGGGCTTGCGCTGGCCGGTGCCGGCGAAGATCACGTCGGCCATCTCCGAGCCGCGCAGCATGGTGGCCCGCTGCTCCCCCAGGACCCAGGCCAAAGCGTCTGAAATATTGGATTTGCCGCACCCGTTCGGCCCCACCACGGCCGTCATCCCTTCGGGGAAGGTCAGCTTCTGGGGATCCGCAAAGGATTTGAATCCATGAACTTCTAGAGCTATTAGACGCAAACTGGCAACTCCCCCGGGCTCGCCCTCCGCCTATACTTCCTGAGTGTATAAAAACATCCCCGTTTGGGATTATGCATGCTGGGCGATAGACTAGCCCCCTGCACCCCTTCCTGGAGCTTCTGTGGTCATTATTTATGGAATCAAGTCAGCCTTCACGCCCCACGCCGGCGGGGAATCCTGCCGATGAGGATGTTCGGGCAAAGGTTCAAGCATGCTTCCATGGTATGGCTGGAGCCGCGCCGCGTCCACGCTGGAGGCCAGTTCCACCCCTTTTCCGGTGCCACCGGGGAGCTGGCCCGGATCCTGGGTTCCCTGCCCATGGGCCCCACCGAATGGATCGTGGACGACGCCTGGGTGCCCACCCTGCTGCTGCGCGACATCGTCGAGCTGCCGGCGGGCGCCGAGGCGCGGGAGGCCTTCTTCCGCTGGCGCTATGGCCAGGACCTGGTGCTGGAGGCGCCCCAGTTCGTCCAGGCCCTGGCCCTGGAGGAGAACAGCTGGCTGCTGGCCGGCATGCCCCAGCAGCGGCGGGATGAATGGGTCCAGCTGGCCGCCGCCGCGGGCCGGCCCATGCGCCAGCTGCAGCCCCGCTGGCTGTGGCTCTACAACCGGCTGACCGGCACCCGCGAGCACCCGGGCCTGCTGCTCTCCCTGTCGGCCGAGGACCAGGGCCAGTACACCGGGACCCTGGCCGCCTGGGGCCGCAACCTCACCCTGCTGCGCCAGTGGACCGAACCGGCCGGCGCCGACGCCTGGTGCCAGGAACGGGTGCTCCCCACCATCGCCTACCTCCAGCGGGATGGCCGCCCGCCCCAGGAACTGCACGTCTGGGGTGCCGCCCATTGGCCCGATTGCGGCCTGCCGCTGCACATCATCCAGCCCGAGATCCCGGCCCAGGAGTCGCTCTGATGGCCGTCCCCGAGCTCAAACTCAACCTCGCCCCGCCGAGCAACTACTGGCGGCTCAACCACGTCCTGCTGGGCTGGGCGGCCCTGGCGCTGGGCTTCCTGGTCCTGGCCGGCTCCCTGGGCCTCACCTGGGTGGCCTACCGGAGGGCGGCCATCACCGGCAAGCTGGCCGGCAGCCTCAACAGCAAGACCCTGGCCACCGCCGACGCCCAGGCCCGGCTGCTGAACGAGCTGCGCAACGTGGACGTGGCCAAGGAACTGCCTCGCTGGCGGCTGGCGGAGCGGATCTACACCGAACGCAGCCTGCCCTGGTCCCGGCTCACCGCGGAACTGGAGCGCAGCCTGGTCCAGGACGCGCGCATCAAGTCGATCCAGCGCAACCGCGGCTCGGACATGAAGGTCCAGATCAAGCTCAAGGGCGAAGCCCGGTCCCGGGAAGCCGAGGCCGCCTTCGTCGAATCCCTGCAGAAGAATCCCTTCTTCGAGCAGGTGATCCTGGAGCGGGAGGGCGAGCGCCAGGGCGGCGGGGTGGACTTCGACTACACCCTGGCCGTGGTCTCCAACCCGCCTCCGTACAAGCCGCTGCCCAGGTTCACCCCCCAGGCCAAGGCCAGGCCCGGCGCCGTTCCGCTCCCGGCCGCCCAGCCGAAGGGCATCGCCGTTCCGCCGGCGCGCACGCCCGCTTCCGGGCCCTACCATCCGGTCCCGCCGCCCGAGGCCAATCCCCCCAGGCGGTTGATCAACCCGCAGCCGGGGCCGGCCTTCACCCCGCCACCCCGGCGGCCCGGCACCAAGGACCGCCCCGTCATCCAGGAGGGTAACGAATGAGCACCTCCCTCCGCGCAAGCCGGTTCCGCCTCATCGGCGGCGCCATCCTGGCCGTGGCCGGTCTGGTCACCGCCGTATTCCTGCTGCCCGACGCTTCCCAGAAACGGATGCAGACCGAAAAAGCCCTGAGGGATGCCTCCTCCACCTTTGACCGCCAGGTCAAGGAGCTGCAGAACGCCCAGGCCCAGGCCGACCGGATCAAGGCCGACCGCCAGGCGCTGGACGTGCTCATGCAGAACATGCCGGTGGAAGGGGTGGGCAAGCTGCACTGGAAGCTCAGCCAGAAGCTGTACGAACTCTCCAAGCAGCATGGCATCCGGCTGATCGCCGTGAAGTACGGCCCGGCCACCCGGGAAGCCTCCAAGGGCAGCCTGCTGGAGTCCGTGGACGTGGAATTCAATGCCACCGGCATCTACAAGAACTTGAAATCATTCATGCTGGGCCTGGAGGGCAGCAAGCTGCCCTTCGCCGTGGTCGGCGCCAAGCTGGAGGAGAGCCCCGAAGGGGCCCACCTGACCATCACCCTGCGGGCCTTCCGGCAGGCCCCCGCCCTCCCGGGCGAAACCCATGACGGGGAGGGCGCATGAGCCCCGCCGTGAAGGGCGTCGAGCCCAAGGGCTGGCTGCAGGAGATCAAATCCAGCCGGCGCATCCAGGTGGCCCTGGTCTGCCTGCCGGTGCTGATCTACCTGCTCTGGCCGAGTGCGCCTGCGGCCGGCCCTGTGCGCACCGGCGCCACCCGCGCCGCCAGCCAGGCCCTGGACGACCGCCAGGTGCGGGAACTGGCCAAGCTGCCCGATCTCTCCAAGCTGGATCAGGCTGGCGAGCTGCCGCACGAGGACCGGATGTACCGGGACCTGTTCCTGTTCGAGGGCCCGCCTCCGCCGCCGCCCCCGCCCCCGCCGCCGCCGCCGCCCCCGCCGCCGCCCACCCAGGCGCAGCTGGATGCCGAAGCGCTGCGCCAGAGCCGGGCCCAGGAGAACAACAGCCGGCCCCAGGACCTGCGCTACCTGGGCTACCTGGGCAGCCCCGCCGCCGGCAAGCTGGGCGCCTTCATGAAGGGCGAGGAGCCCATCACCATCAAGCAGGGCGCGCTGGCCAACCCGCGCTGGCGGCTGGTCAAGCTCACCGACATCTCCGCCGAATTCCAGAACTTGAAATACGCCGACCTCAAGCACAAGCTCGACGCCGTGGACACTTCGGGCCCGGGCAACCGGCCCGGCCAGGCACCTTCCAATGAATTCTGAAACCCAGCAGGGGATTGCACAGATGCTGATCCAAAAACCCACCCGAACCGCCCTGACCCGGACCATGGCCCTGGCGCTCTGCCTGGTCCTGACCCTGGCCTGCGGTCTGCACAAGGCCACCGTGGCCTTTGACGAGGGCCGCTACGACGATGCCCTTGTCGAGTACCGCAAGGCGCTGAAGAAGGATCCCAACAACCTCGCGGCCAAGATCGGCTACCGCAAGGCGGCGCCCCTGGCGGCCGAGCAGCACCTGGTCAAGGCGCGCAATGCCCAGAAGCATGGCCAGGCCGACCTGGAGGCCAAGGAAGTGGGCATGGCGGTGGTGCTGGATCCGGCCAACGCCGTGGCCGTGGACTGGCTGGCCCGGCTCGAGCAGGCGGCGATCCGCCGCCGGGCCCAGGAGGAGGCCGAGGACAGCATCGACGCCGAGCGGCTCAGGGGCGAAGCCAAGAACGCGCTGCCCATCAATCCGCGCTCGCTGGAAGGCATGGACCTCAACTTCACCCGCAAGACCAGCCTCAAGGAGATCTTCCAGCAGCTCAGCAGGAACTCCGGGGTGAACATCGTCCTGCACTCCTCCGCCTCGGCCCAGGACGTGCAGGTCTCCGTGGACCTGCGCGGCCTGTCGTTCCAGCGCGTGCTGGACACGCTGATGCTGCAGAGCGACCTGTTCTACAAGGTCATGGACAACAACTCCATCATGGTGTTCAAGAAGACCCCGCAGAACCTGCTGGAATACGAAAACAAGCTGATCCGCACCTTCTACCTGTCCAACGCCGAGGTGGAGAACGTGCGGCAGATCTTCAACGCGCTCATGCCCCAGCTTCGGGTGTTCATCGACAAGCGGCTCAACGCCATCACGGTCATGGCCAAGCCCACCGACCTCGGCATCGCCCAGCACATCGTCGACCAGCTGGACAAGTCCAAGGCCGAAGTCATGATCTACCTGGAGCTGCTGGAAGTCGCCGAGAACGTCCAGGAGGAGTTCGGCCTGATCCCGGTGATCACCCCCGCCGACACCAGCGGCACCTACGCCATCGGCGCCACCGCCAGCGGCGCCGGCACCGGGCTGAACCAGCAGACCGGATCGCTGTCGATCAGCAAGAGCTCGATCAACTACCTGTTCCCCAGCCTGAGGCTGGACATGGCCAAGACCAGCGGCGAGACCACCCTGCTGGCCAACCCCAATGTCCGCGTCATCTCCGGCGAGACCGGGGAAGTGAACATCGGCGACAAGATCAGCACCACCCAGTCCAGCATCGGCGTGCCCTCGACCGCCACGACCGGCACCACCGGCACCAGCTCCGCCATCAGCTCCGCCATCTCCAGCATCGGCGGCGTCGCCACCGCCCAGACCTCCTACAGCTACGAGGACGTGGGCGTGAAGATCAAGGTGAAGCCCAGGGTGCATTTCAACAACGACATCACCATCGACCTGGAATCCGAGATCAAGAGCCTGAAGGCGGGCGGCGATCCGGGCCGGCCCAACCTCACCCAGCGGGTGATCAAGACCTCCGCCCGGCTGCGCGACGGGGAAACGGCCATCTTCGGCGGCCTGTTGCGCGAGGACGAGGCCAAGAACCTGCAGGGCCTCTGGGGCATCTCCGACATCCCCGTGGTCGGCAGCCTCCTGTCCAACCACAACAACACCAAGACCAAGACCGACGTGATCCTCACCATCCGGGCCGTGGTGGTGCGCAAGCCGGACCTGGCGGAAGACGATTTCGAGGCGTTCGATCCGGACCGGGCCCCCAACACCGGCAAGCCGTTCGAGCCCAAGACCCCCAAGAAGATCAATGTGCCGATGAACGCGGTCCCCACCTCGCCGGCCCCGTCCGCGCCCCAGGCGGCACCCGAAACGCCGGCCCCGGCAGCCATTCCGGCACCCGTCCAGGCCCCCGTTCCGGCACCCGTCCAGACCCCCGTTCCGGCCCCCGTTCCGACCCCCGTTCCGGTGCCCGTTCCCGCTGCCGCCAATGCCGCGGCTGATCCGGCCCAGCCCTCGAACCTGGTGTTCTTCATGAACCCGCTTTCCCTGGAAGTGCCCAAGGGCCAGACCATCCGCGCCTCCATCATGGTCAGCGGCGCCGCCGGCCTCACCAGCGGCACCCTGCAGCTCCACCTGGACACCGCCAGGCTCAATCTCAAGGGCATCAACGCCGGTGACTTCATCACCGGCGACAACGGCAGTCTGCAATCCAGCCCGGTCACGGAGGGCAACCTCACCCTGACCTTCAGCCGCAAGACCGGGGCCTCGGACAGCGGCACCCTCGCCAACCTCGACCTGGAGGCCACCGATTCCGGCAATGCCACCATCCTCATCCAGGGCGGCAATTACCTCGTGGGCGCCAACCCGATCTCGGCCAACGTGGTGAACGGCTTGATCATGGTGAATTGATTGAAGCGTCAGAATGGCTTCACCCTCCTGGAGATGCTGGTCACCGCCACGGTGCTCATCATCCTCGCCAGTTCGGTCATCCCCATGGCCAGGAACGGGATCCGCCGGCAGAGGGAGCTGGAGCTGAGGCGCGACCTGCGCGAAATGCGCAACGCCATCGACGACTACAAGGCCAAGGTGGACCAGCAGAAGATCAAGGCCCCCGCGCCCGAGAACAACGGCTACCCGGAATCGCTGGAGAAGCTGGTGGAAGGCGAGACCATGATGGGCAAGACCACCAAGATGCGCTTCCTGCGCCGGATCCCGGTGGACCCCTTCACCGGCAAGGCGGACTGGGGCAAGCGTTCCATCTCCGACGACCCTTCCAGCTACGGCTGGGGCGGCGGCAACGTCTACGACGTCTACAGCCTGGCCCCCGGAGTGGGTTCCAATCAGATCCCGTACAAGGATTGGTGAAAGCTTGCGGTTTTATGCTTGATTCCAAGATGGATCCGCACTAGGATTGTCTCTCAGGCCTGATGAACCCTCGCGGGGGAACAAGAGACTGAGCGGATATGGCGGAATTGGTAGACGCGCTAGCTTCAGGTGCTAGTGACTGCAAGGTCGTGGGGGTTCGAGTCCCTTTATCCGCACCATTTTGATAAGCGCCCTGGGAGCTCCCGGGGCGTTTTTAACACGGTCCGGGTGTTTCCGGACTTGACCTGGACGCGGCACGGGGCTGCGGTCATGGTGACGGGACGCCTTCCCGAAAAGGAGCCAGCCATGGCCCTGAACGTAGAGCAGAAGAAGATCATCATCGAAGACTACAAGGTGCACGAGAGCGACACCGGTTCGCCCGAGGTGCAGGTGGCCATCCTGACCAAGCGCATCAACGACCTCACCGAGCACTTCAAGGTCCACACCAAGGACTATCACAGCCGGCGCGGCCTCATGATCATGGTCGGCCAGCGCCGCCGGCTCCTGGACTACCTGAAGCGCAAGGACAAGGCCCGCTACGCCTCGCTCATCGAGCGCCTGGGCCTGCGCCGCTAGTCCGGACAAATAAGCCAATACCGACGCCCGCCGCCCGCGGGCGTTTTTTGTTAGGGTAAGGGATGGCCGACCTGCCCCCCCTGCCCATTCCCAAGGACCCCAACCCCTACCGGGTCCTCAGCCGCACCGCGCTCTACGACTCGCCCTGGCTGCGGCTGCGCGAGGACCGCTTCGAGCACCGCCGGGGCAAGCTGGGGCGCTACGCGGTCTGCGGTTTCCGGCGCACCGGCTGCGGCGTGCTGGCCCTGGACGAGCAGGACCGGGTGGTGCTGGTGGGCCAGTGGCGCTATCCGCTGGAAGCCTACTCCTGGGAGATCCCCGAAGGCGGCGGCGAGGCGGAGGAAAGCCCGCTGGCCGCCATCCAGCGGGAACTGACCGAGGAGGCGGGGCTGACCGCCCGCGTGTGGGAACCCCTGGCCTTCAGCCACAACAGCAACTCCAGCACCGACGAGGAGGCCTACCTGTTCCTGGCCCGGGGCCTCGCGGAGGCGCCGGGCGGCAGCGCGGCGGAACTGGACGAGGAGCTGATGCTTCGGCGCGAGCCCTTCGAGCAGTGCGTGGCCCGGGTGCTGTCCGGGGAGATCAGCGACGTGCTCACCGTGGTGGCCGTGCTCGCCCTGCAGGCGCGCAGGAGCGGCTGCCCGGCGACGCTGGCCCCCGAGCTGGCCGAGCGGTTCTTCCAGGCCCCGGAGGCGCACCCCAGCCCCGGCCGGGCCCGGTGGGGTAAGCTGGAGGAACTATGATCCTCTCGCTCCACCCCGACACTCCCCAGATCCGCCACCTGGAGCACATCGCCGAGATCCTCCAGCGGGACGGCGTGATCGCCTACCCCACCGACACCCTGTTCGGCCTGGGCTGCCTGGTTTCGCGCAAGAAGGCCGTGGACCGCATCCAGGCCATGAAGGGCCGCGACCCCAAGAAGCCGATGTCCATCCTTTGCGCCGACATGGAGATGCTCTGCCGCTACACCCGGCACCTGGACACCCCCACCTTCCGCATCCTCAAGCAGATGTTCCCCGGCCCCTACACCGCCGTGCTCGGCTGCAGCCGCGAAGTGCCGCGCTACCTGCAGAAGAAGCAGACCGTGGGCCTGCGCATCCCCGACCAGGTGTTCTGCCAGGCCATCACCCGCCTGGTGGGCGAGCCGATCATCACCACCAGCTGCAACACCTCGGGCGAAGCGCCGCTGCAGAACGCCTGGGAGATCCAGGAAGAGCTGGGCCACCTGCTCGACCTGGTGGTGGACTGCGGCGAGCCCTCCGGCGAAGCCAGCACCGTGGTTGACCTCACCGGGGACGAACCGGTGCTGCTCCGGGAAGGGGCGGGAAAGTGGCCGCTATGACCGGAGATGCTCTTCCAGCTCGTTGAGCCCCTGGGGGAAGTCCTTCCGGCCGTAGCCGAAGCGCAGGTGGGCGTCGCCGTAGTCGAAGCGCGTGCTGGGCACCAGCATGATCCCGGTCTCCCGCACCAGCGTCTCGCAGAACGCCTCGGCGCTACCTTCGCGCAGGCGCGGAAAGGTGGTGGAGCCGGCCCGGGGCCGCTGCCAGGTGAACCGGCCGCTGCGCGCCATGAAGCCCTCCAGCAGGTCCAGGTTGGCCACCAGGCGGGTGCGGGTGCGGGTATACAGGGCTTCGGCATGGCGCACGGCGATGCCACCCAGGAACTCGCTGGGGGCCGGGGTGCAGATGGTCAGGTAGTCCTTGAAGGCGGCCAGCTCGCCCATCAGGAAGCGGTCGTGGCTGGCCAGCCAGCCCAGGCGCAGCCCGGCCAGCCCGCAGGACTTGGACAGGCAGTTCAGGGAGACGGCGCGCTCGTAGAGATCGCAGGCCGCCGGCAGGCGATCGGCCGGATCGTGCTCCAGGCCCCGGTAGACCTCGTCCGAGAACAGCCAGATGCCGGCCTGGCGGGCGATCTCCACCACCTCCAGCCAGGCCTCCTGGCTGAACAGGAAGCCGGTGGGATTGTGCGGCGCGCAGACCAGGATGGCCCGGGTGTTGGGCCGGAGCAGCCGCTTGAGCTCGGCCGGATCCAGGGCCCAGCCGTGTTCCGGGTCGCCTTCCCAGAGGGAGAGTTCGGCCCCCACGGTGCGGGCCAGTTCGAAGTGGGACTGGTAGCCGGGGCTGTGGGCGACGATATGGTCGCCGGGCCCCAGGGCCACGTTCATGAAAGTGAAGATGGGCTCCTGGGCGCCGGTGAACACCAGGATGTCCTCGGCCCGGGCCGTCTGGTACAGCCCGGCGATGTCCCGGCGCAGGGCGGGCGCGCCGACGGATTCGGTGTAGCCCAGCCACAATTCGCCAAGCGCGTCGGCGGCCCCGGGTTCCAGGGCCAGCAGCTCGGTCACGGTCATGGCTTCCGGGTCGCTGGAACCCATCAGCCGCCTGGCGCTGAACTCGTGCCGGGCGAAATAGCGTTCCAGGGAGAAGGGCCGGATATGCATGCCGTGATGATAGCTCAGCGCCTGGAAGGCGTTTCCTGGAGATTGGACAGGAACTCGTCGTTGGTCTTGCTCTTGCCCAGGCGGTCCAGCAGCAGTTCCATGCTTTCCACCGGGCCGCTGGAGCTGAGGATCTTGCGCAGCACCCAGATCTTGGCCAGGCGCGCCGATTCGATGATCAGGTCCTCCTTGCGGGTGCCGGACTTCTGGATGTCCATGGCCGGGAAGATCCGCTTGTCGCTGAGCTTGCGGTCCAGGCAGATCTCGCTGTTGCCGGTGCCCTTGAATTCCTCGAAGATGACGTCGTCCATGCGCGAGCCGGTCTCGATGAGCGCGGTGGCGATGATGGTGAGCGAGCCGCCCTCCTCGATGTTGCGCGCCGCGCCGAAGAACCGCTTGGGCCGCTGCAGGGCGTTGGAATCCACGCCGCCGGACAGCACCTTGCCGGAGAGCGGCACCACGGTGTTGTAGGCGCGCGCCAGCCGGGTGATGGAATCCAGCAGGATCACCACGTCCTTCTTGTGCTCCACCAGGCGCTTGGCCTTCTCGATGACCATCTCCGCCACCTGCACGTGGCGGGTCGCGGGTTCGTCGAAGGTGCTGGAGACCACCTCGCCCTTGACGTTGCGCTCCATGTCGGTGACTTCCTCGGGGCGTTCGTCGATCAGCAGCACGATCAGGAACACTTCCGGATGGTTCAGGGTGATGCTGTTGGCGATGTTCTGCATGAGCACGGTCTTGCCGGTGCGCGGCGGGGCGACGATCAGGGCGCGCTGGCCCTTGCCCAGGGGCGTCATGAGGTCCATCACCCGGGTCGACAGTTCCTGGGCATCCCTTTCCATCTTCAACATGCTGGTGGGATAGAGCGGGATCAGGTTGTCGAAGTGGACCCGGTCCTTGGCGGCGCCGGGCGGATCGAAGTTGACCGCGTCGATCCGCAGCATGGCGAAGAACTTCTCCTCGTTCTTGGGCGGGCGGATCATGCCCGACAAGGTGTCGCCGGAGCGCAGGTTGAACTTGCGGATCTGGCTCGGGGAAACATAGATGTCGTCGGCGCCGGCGAGATAGTTGTGCTCGGGCGCGCGCAGGAAGCCGAAGCTCTCCGGCAGCACTTCCAGCACGCCTTCGGCGAAGAACAGGCCTTCCCGCTGGGCCTGGGCTTCCAGCAACCGGAAGATCAGCTCCTGCTTGCGCAGGGAAAGGGGACTTTCGATCCCGTAGGCTTTGGCCATCTCCGCAAGCCGGCCGATGGACTGCTCCTTCAGGTCCTGGAGGCTCAGAACGGCAGGGGCTTGGGTTTCAATTAGCATAGATCTTCCCTCGGGGGGGATGGGTGTCAGGTTGAGCGCTTTGGGATCGAGAATGATAACTTACATTCTAGGGTCACGCCAAGGGTTTTTCCATATCAAGCAATTCATATTGTGGTAAAAAGACCAACTCTTTCTGAAAAAGCTTTGGGATTTTCCACCGGGAAAGCGTGGCCGACCCCCGGGATGATCTCGAACCGTGAATGAATGACCTGTTGGGCGGTTTCAAGGCACTTCCAAACTGGCGTCAAGAGATCCTCGGCCCCGGCCAGAAACAGCACCGGATCCCGAATTGCTCCCAGTTTTGAACGGATGTCCCATTGAAGAACGCCTTCTATTTGATGGCGCGACCCATGGAAAGGTTCATTCATAAATTTCTGTTTCAGGAAATAGGCCTTCAGCAGCGGATAGCGCTGGGCCAGGAAGGCGTCGCCCCAGAGGTAGGGCGCGGCGGCGTCGAACTGCAGGCCGGGCCCGCCCAATTCCAGGCAGTGCAGCCAGTGGCGCAGGCGGAGGGCCATGGAGAAATCGATCCGGGGCACCGCGCTGGTGAGCACGGCGCCGGGGAACGCCCCCGGGTGGTCGGCCAGCAATTCCAGCCCCATGGAACTGCCGTTGGACAGGCCCACCAGCCAGGGCCGCTGGATGCCCAGCACCGCCATGAGTTCCCAGGCCTCCCGGGCCATCAGCGGCACCGGGTAGGGTCCCTCGGCGGGGGCGTCCGACCTGCCCTGCCCCCGGCTGTCGAAGGTCAGCACGCGGTGGCGCCCGGTGAGGCCTGGGAGCGCTCCCGCCCACATGGTGGTGTCGGACAGCAGGCCGTTCAGCAGGACCATCCACGGAGCCCCCGGGGGGCCCTGGACCCGGTAATGCAGCTTCACTCCTCCCGGCAGGACGGCCCAGGCCGGCCGGTGGCCGGCAGCGGTCACGCCTCGCCCCGGAGTTCGGCGGGGGCGAAGTGGGCGGCCAGCTCGAAGCGGCCGCCGTTCCAGTGCAGCACGGCGCAGCCGGCCTTCTTCATCTCGACGGAGAGGCCGGTGGCGTACTGGATCAGGTCCGAAAGGAAGGGCTGGTGGCCCACCAGGGCGATGGTGTCGAACGGCTGGGCCTCCGCCACCAGGCCGCGCAGCCAGGTGTCGGCCTCGGCCACGCTGGCGTCGGGCTCCAGGCCCTCCCAGCAGGCCACCGGGAAGCCTTCGGCGGTGGCCTCCTTCAGGCAGGCCAGGGTCTCGGCGGCCCGGCGGTAGGGGCTCGCCACGCCCCGCTGCGGCAGGTAGCCGCGCAGCACCAGCCCGCGCATGGCGGCGCGGGTCTTGTCCCAGCCCTCGACGGTGAGGCCCCGCTCAGGGTCGCGCAGACCGTGTCGGGGGTTTTCGGCTATGCCGTGGCGAATCAGTAATAGGGTGATCATTTCGGAACCATTCTACCTGTTCAGGTCAAGGGATGGACAAGGCCAGCCCTGGAAACCACATCAAGTGGTCTCAAGGGACGGCATGGCATCCAATATCATCGGCACCACCACGGGCCGGGTCTGGGTGGTCTTGCGGATGATCCGCCGCAGGGACTGGCGCAGAAGCTCGATGAGGAGGTCCTTGTTCTTGCGGATCTCCACCGGCGCGTTCTCGAAGGTGGTGCGCACGGTCTCCCGGAGCAGCTCGCCGTAGGCCTGGTCGTCGGACAGCATGACGAAGCCGCGGCTGAGGATGCTGGGATCACCGGCCAGGTCCCCGGTGGCCGGGTCCACCAGCAGGGTGGCGACGACGATGCCGTCCTCCTGCAGGATCAGCCGGTCGTGGATGACCCGGGCGTCCACCATGTGGTCGACGCCCTGGTCCACGAAGCATTTGCCCACGGGCACGCTGCCGGCCAGCTTGGCCGCGCCCTTGCGCTTGAGCTGCAGGCACTCGCCGCCGTCCAGTAGCAGGACCCGGTCCTTGCTGTAGCCCAGCGACTCGGCCAGCTGGCCGTGGCGCTTGAGGTTCCGGTAGGTGCCGTGCACCGGGGCCATGTAGCGCGGGCGCACCATCCGGATCATCTCGGCGGAATCGTTGCGGTGGCCGTGGCCGGTGGCATGGATCGGGCCGAGCCCTTCCAGCGTCGTTTCCGCGCCCAGCCGGGCGGCGGTGTCGAGCATGCGCGAGATGCCCACCTCGTTGCCCGGGATGGACCGGGAACTGAGCACCAGCCGGTCGCCCTCGACCATCTTCAATCCCTTCATCTCGCCGCGCAGGACCCGCGACAGCGCGCTCATCTCCTCGCCCTGGGTGCCGGTGCAGAGCACCACCACCTGCCTGGGGGGGAACATGGAAACCTCCTTGGCGTCAATGAACAGGTCGTCCTTCAGGGCCATGCGTTTCAGGCCCCTGGCCACGGTCACGTTGCGGTCCATGGACCGGCCCAGGAGGCAGACCTTGCGCTTCTCTTCATAGGCCAGGTCCAGGATGGTCTGGATGCGGTGGATGTTGGAACTGAAGGTGGCGATGAACAGCTTGCCCTTGGTGGCGCGGAACGCGTCGCGCAGCCCTTCCCGGCACTGCTGCTCGCTGGGGGTGGGGCTGTCCTTCAGGATGTTGGTGGAATCCGACAGCAGCACCGTCACGCCGGCGTCGCCCAGTTCCTTCAGCCGGGCGGTGCCGGTGAGCCGGCCGTCCACCGGGGTGGGATCGAGCTTGTAGTCCCCGGTGTGCACCACCACGCCCCAGGGGGTGTGCAGGGCGATGCAGCAGGCGTCGGGAATGCTGTGGGTGACCGGGATCCACTCCGCCTTGATCTCGCCGGTGCCGATCGGCACGCAGTCGTAGTCCTCCACCACGTGCATGTGCCGGGGGCTCCACAGATTGAATTCCTTGAGCTTGCCCTCCAGGATGCCCATGGTGAAGGCCGAGCCGTAGACCGGCACCGGCCAGCGCTCCAGGAAGTAGGGCAGCGCGCCCAGGTGGTCCTCGTGGCCGTGGGTCAGCAGCACGGCGTCGATCCGGTCGGAGAAGGCCTCCAGGTAGGCGAAGTCCGGCACGATGCTGTCGATGCCGGGCTGGTCCTCGGAGGGGAAGAGCTGGCCGCAGTCGATCAGGAACAGGCTCTTGGCGGTGTGCACCACCAGGGCGTTCATGCCGAATTCGCCGAGGCCGCCGATGGGGATCAACCGGAGTTCATCCTTGCCGGGCAGTTCCTGCCAGCGTTCGAAGGGGGGTGAGGTGATCTGCATACGGGACTCGCTCAGGACGGTAGTGCGTAGGAAAGGGATGAGGTGAACAGTTCGAGCCAGACGGCGGGCGGCACGGCCTCGGCCCGGATGGCGGGGGACAGACCCTGGGCCGCCAGCAGGCTTTGCGTCTGGTCCGGGGTGAAACGCCCGTGCCAGTTGTTGGCCAGGGTCTTGCGGCGATGGCTGAAGCCCAGGTGCAGGAACGCCAGCAGGGCCTTGCGCCGGGCCAAGGGCGGCGCCCCGGCCTTCGGCTCGAACAGCAGCACCGCGGAATCCACCTTGGGGGCGGGCCGGAACGAACCCGGCCCCAGCTTCATGAGCCGGGTGAGGCGGCAGGTGAGCTGGGCCAGGATCGACAGCGGACCGTATTCCTTTTCGCCGGGCCGGCCCAGGAGCTTCTGGCCCACCTCCAGCTGGAACATGAAGACCATGCGCTCCCAGGGGATATCGGCCACCAGGAAGCGGGTGAGGATCGCCGTGGCGGCGTTGTAGGGCAGGTTGCCGACCACGCTGAACGGCCCGCCGGACCCCAGCGGCGCGCTGACGGCGTCGCCCAGGACCGGATGGAAGTGGGGCACGCCCTGGAAGCGCTGGGTGAGCACGGCGATGGCATCGGGATCCAGATCCACCGCCCAGAGCGGACGCCCATCCGCCAGCAGAGGTTCCGTGAGCACCCCGGGCCCCGGGCCGATCTCCAGCAGCTGGGGCGCCCGGGACGCCAGCGCGGCTTCGGCGATGGTCCGGATCGCCGAGGCTTGAATAAGAAAATGCTGTCCGAACCGCTTCTTCGGAATCAATTTCAACGAATCTGACAGACCATGCTCCACCCTATGAGCCTAACAAGATATTGCACCGGATCGGTCGGAAATGTTGAGCGACTATGGCGCCGTCCAGGCCAGCAGGCGCAGATCCCCGGGCCGCTCCAGGGCCTCCGCCACCAGCAGCTCCCGGACCTGGAGGCAGCCGGGCTGGTCCGGAAGGGCGCTGCGGCCCACCGCGGTCACCTGCCAGAGCTGCTCGACCGGGGCCTCGCCCCCGGGCCGGGGCAGCGCCCCCAGGAGGCGGATGCGCAGCTCGAAGCCCTGCCGCAGCGCCCCGTCCGAGGCCCCGGCCAGCAGCCCCGGAGGAGCGGCGGGGCCGGACGGCACCCCGGCGACCCCGCGCTCCCCGGCCGCCCGGGCCAGGAACCAGGCCAGCCCGGACTCGGCGGCGGCGTCCGCCAGGGCCCCCTGCAGCGCCGTGCCGCCCACGGCCAGTTCCCGGGCCAGGTTGCGGCTGGTGGCGAAGGCCGCCCCGGCCATGAGCGTCAGCAGCATGAAGGCCACCAGGATGGCGGTTCCGCCCCGTTCGCGCGGCCCGCTCACCGGCCGAAGTTCCTGGGGGCGGCCAGCAGCCGCTGGCTGAGCACCAGGAAACGCGGGGCCGGGGGCTCCCGGGCCGGGGCGTAGCCGTCCCGCGCCACCGGGCTGCGGATGGCCAGGCGCACCTCGATCAGCCCGCCGGCCCCGCGGAACCAGAGCGGGTCCGAAGCCCCTGCCCCGCCTTGCGCCCGCAGGCGCGCGTCGAGGTTGCCGAAGGTGGCGGCGTAGCCGGCGCCGCGGATGCCCGGGAAGCGCCGGTCCGGGCTGAAGTCCACCCGGAAGCCGGCGACGTGTTCCGCCACCACCTCATGGCTCCCCTCCCGCCCGCGGCCCGCGGCCAGCAGCCGGCTCCAGCGCGGCGCCGCCCGGTCCCGGGGATAGGCCGTCTCGAACCGCACCAGGCACGGCACCCGGCCGGCCGCGGCATCCAGGGCCATGGGAACCACCGCGTAGCGCACCACCCGCAAGGGACGGACCCATCGGACCCAGGCGCCGGCGCCATGGGGATAGGCGAAGGCGGCCCCGCCGGCGCCATCGGGGCGGACCACCCGCACCAGCCCGGGCCGCCCCAGGGCGAGGTGCGCCGGCCCGGCCACCCGGGCGAACTCGAACCGGTCGCCGGCCACCAGCATCAGGTCCCCGGCCTCCAGGTCCATGGCCCCGGCCGGGCGCACCTGGAGCGTCACCTCCCCTTCGGCCCCCGCGGGGCTGTCCCCGGCCAGTTCCGCCGCGCCCGGCACCGGCACATCCACGACCCAGCTCAGCTCGTCCGCGGGCTGCCCATCGAGCTCGCCGGGAACCAGCATGAAGCCGCTTTGCAGCGCCGGGTCCGGGCCCGCCGGCAGGTCCAGGGAGCGCAGTTCCGGCGGCGGGAACAGCCCGCCCATCATCCGCAGGTCCCCCTTGATCCGGTCCATGGCCCAGCGCAAGGCGCGCTGGGCGGTCAGGGTCTCGTTCACCCGGGCCCAGCTGGCCAGGCTGGCGCGCCAGACCCGGACCATCCCGCCCAGCAGCAGGCCCATGAACAGCAAGGCCACCACCAGCTCCAGCAGGGAGAACCCGGAGGTCCGCCTCACCGGGCGATGAGCCGGAACAGGGTGAGCCGCCCGGGCCGTGCGGCGTCCTCCGCCCAGGCCACGCTGGCCCTGACCAGCCGCGCCGGAGCGCAGCCCCCGGGCGCGGAACCGGTCACGGTCACCACGAAGAAGGCCGGCCGCCCGGCGGCGGGCAGGCCGTCCCGGTCGAACCGGCCCAGCCAGCGACCGGGCTCCGGACCGTCCCCGGCCCCCCGGGCCTCGGCCTGGATCGTTTCCAGCACGGCTTCGGCCAGCTGCAATGCCGTCTGGCGCGCTTCGGCCCTCGCCTCGGCCCGCACCGTGGCCAGCTGCATCCGCCCCAGGCCCAGCAGGCCCACCGCCAGGATGAAGGCCACCACGAGGAATTCCACCAACGAAAAACCGGGCGGACGGCCGGAGACGGGGGATGGCAGAGGCGGTTTCATGGGGGTCAGCATGGGAGCGGCCCGGCCTCTTTCCAGCTTTTTTCTCTTCCAGGGCCCGCTCGACTTGGCCGCCTGTCCCAGCGGAGCCGGGCCCGGGCCGGGACGCAACGGCTACTTTTTATCCAGCCGGCCGATGATCCAGTCGCCCTCCGGTTCCGGACGGATGATGCCGCCCAGGCCCGCCTGCCCCATCCAGGAGCGGTACTCCGCCTCGGTGTAGGTGTTGCCGCGCGTGGTGCCCACCAGCATGTTCAGGGCGAACAGGGCGGCGCGGGGCGGTCCGGCCCGGTCCGGGTCCAGGATGAATTCGCGGATGGCCACCCGGCCTCCGGGCGCCAGGGCCCGGGCGCAGCGGGCCAGGAGGTCCCGGTTCTCCGCCTCGTCGAGCATGTGGCAGATGGCCGAAAGGAGGATCAGGTCATGGCCTGCGCCGAAGCTGTCGCGCTTCAGGTCGCCCTGGCGCACCGTCACCCGGCCTTCCAGCCCGGCCTGGCGGATGTGGCCTTCGGCGATGGGCAGCACCGGGCCCAGGTCCAGCACCTCGGCGCGCAGTTCAGGCTCGGCCTCGGCGAAGGCGATGGCGAAGGTGGCCGGCCCGCCGCCCACGTCCAGCAGCCGGCGCACCCCCTGGTGCCCGATCAGCCGCACGGCGTCCGCGGCGATGGGCCGGGCCCGGGCGTGCATGGCGGCGATGAAGCTTTCCACCTGGCCCCCCGCCGGGCCGGAATGATCGGAATGCCCGGTCCGCACGCAGCCGGTCAGGCCCGACCAGGTATCCCAGAGGTGCGCCATGTGCAGCATCCCGGCCCGCTCCCGGCCCAGCTCCCGGGCCGCGGCGGTGCAGCGGAAGCGGCCGTCCTGCTTGGCCAGCACGCCCATGGCGGCCAGGGCGTTCAGCAACATGGCCGTGGCGCGCGGTTCGGCGCCGATGGCCCCGGCCACCGCGGCGGCGTCGGCGCCGTCGCCGCAGGCCGGCAGGATATCCAGTTCCATCGCGGTCAGCAGCACCCGGCTTTCCTGGAAGCCGCGGATGGTCTCCATCAGTTCCGGCAGCGTTCTGGGCTCAGTCATGGGACGCTCCTCAGCTGGACACCCCGAAGCATACTCCGGCTTCGGGCCGCGTGAAGTCAGTCCGCTGCGAAGCGCCGGCCCACCGAAGCGGATATCGGGAAGCGCGCCAGCCGTCGTACCGATTCAAAATCCAATTTTGAAATGGTACAAACCCTTTTATCATATACCGATGATTACTCGCGACCTGGCTCCAGTGCTTTCCCGGTGGGCAACGTCCTATCCGGTCGTCACCCTGACCGGCCCTCGGCAATCAGGGAAGACCACCCTTTGCCAAGCCGTGTTTCCGGACAAGCCCTATTTGAGCCTTGAACCCATGGACACCCGGACCTACGCGCTCGAGGACCCCAGGGGCTTCCTGGCGCAGTTCCCGGACGGAGCGGTCCTGGACGAAGTGCAACGCACGCCTGATCTCCTGGGCTACATCCAGGATCTGGTGGACCAGGACCCCCGTCCCGGCAGATTCGTGCTCACGGGATCCCAACACTTCGGATTAAGCGAAGCGGTCAGCCAAGCGCACGTCATGCTCAGGGGGAAGCAGATTCAGGTTCCAGAGTTCCTTGGGATCCGGGCTGCTGGAGGAGGCTTACAAGGTCCGTTTGGCCCATGCGTTGAGGCTGGATGGGCACAAGGATTCCATCCGCGCAGGTTACCTGGGTCGTTCAAACCCCGAAATTGAGCGGATCCCGGTCCAGGCTCACCGGCCCGCCCGGCACCAGCGGCGCGTGGCGCATGGCTTCGGACAAGAGCTGCCGGCCGGCGGCCTTGAGGATCAGCTGCATGCGGTAGCGGTCCTTGACCCGGGCGATGGGCGCCTCCAGCGGGCCCAGCAGGCGCAGGCCGGGCAGGGTTTCCAGGCGCAGGCGCAGCTTCTGCAGGGGCTCCAGGGCCGCCGCGGGGGTGTCGCCTTCGCTGCGGTAGAGCGACATGGCGGCGTACGGCGGGTAGCCCAGGGCTTCGCGGTAGGGCAGCTCTTCGGCGGCGAAAGCTTCGAAATTCTGGGCGACCGCGTGGACGATGGCGGGGTGGTCGGGGCTGTAGGTCTGCAGCAGGACCCGGCCCGGGATCTCGGCCCGGCCGGCCCGGCCGGACACCTGGGTGAGCAGCTGGAAGGTCCGCTCGGCGGCGCGGAAATCGGCGATCTTCAGGCCCAGGTCGGCGTTGAGGATGCCCACCAGGGTCAGCATCGGGAAATTGTGCCCCTTGGCCAGCATCTGGGTGCCCACCAGGATGTCCACTTCGCCCAGCTCCGCGGCCAGCAGCCCGGCCTCCAGGGAGCCCCGGCGCACGGTGGTGTCCCGGTCCAGGCGCAGGATGCGGGCGGCGGGGAACAGCCCGCGCAGCTGGTCCTCGATCTGCTCGGTGCCTTCGCCCACCCCGCGCAGGTGCTCGGCGCCGCAGTGGATGCAGACCTCCGGCGGCACCGATTCGAAGCCGCAGAGGTGGCAGCGCAGCCGGTAGGCCCCCTTGTGGTAGGTGAGGCTCACCGAACAGTGCGGGCAATCGAAGGTCTCGCCGCAGGCGCGGCACATCCAGAAGTTCTCGAAGCCGCGCCGGTTCAGCAGCAGCATGCTCTGCTCGCCCTTCCCGAGGGTCTCTCCCATGGCCTTCAGCAGCACCGGGGAGAAGATCACCTTCTTGCGCTCGGCCTTGTAGCACTCGCGCAGGTCCACCACCTTCACCGTGGGCAGCCGCACCCCGGCGGGGCGCTCCATCAGGCGCAGCAGGTGGTAGCGGCCCAGCTGGGCGGCGTGCCAGCTCTCCAGCGACGGGGTGGCGCTGCCCAGCACCACCGGGCAGCCTTCCAGCTGGGCCCGCTTCACCGCCAGGTCGCGGGCGTGGATGCGCGGGTGTTCTTCGCTCTTGTAGGAGCCCTCCTGCTCCTCGTCCACCACGATCAGGCCGATCTCCCGCAGCGGCGCCAGCACGGCATTGCGCACGCCGACGAACAGCGGGGCGTCGTTCTGCAGCAGGCGCATCACGTCCGCCTGCTTTTCCGAGGCGTTGAGCCCGGCGTGGCCCACCGCGACCTGGCCGGGAAAGCGCGCCTCCAGCCTGGAGAGCAGCCGCGGGGTGAGGCCGATCTCCGGCACCAGCCACAGCACCCGCCGGCCCGCGGCCAGGGTGCGCTCGGCCAGCTCCAGGTAGACTTCGGTCTTGCCGCTGCCGGTGATGCCGTAGAGCAGGAAGACGCCGAAGGCCCCCGGGGTCACGCCCGCCACGGCGCGCAGCTGCTCGGCATTGAGCTGCACGCGCTTGTCCGGGGCGTCGTCCTCGCGCTTCTGGGACAGCAGGTCCAGGCGCCGCACCCGCTCCACCAGGCCGTGGCGCTCCAGCCCGGTCAGGACCGAAAGGCTCACCTTGGCGGTCTGCAGGAGCAGGTCCTCCAGCATGGTGCCGCCTTCGTCGTCCAGCGCCAGGAGGATCTTGGCCTGGGCCGCGGTCACCTTGGCCGGGTTGGGCAGCGCGGTGCGGCGCACCTCGGTGACCCCGGCGCCGCGCAGCCCGCGGCGGTGGAACAGCCCCGGGAAGGCCGTCTCCCCCCGGTGCCAGGCGGCGCCCAGTTCGGCCAGCCGATCCCAGGCGCCGGCCTCACGCAGGTCGTCCAGGCGCGGGCCCTCCGGGCTGGCGGTGGTCCAGTCCGCTTCCACCGCCTGGGGCAGGCACAGCGGCAGCAGGTGGGCCAGGCCGCAGCCGTAGTAGCGGCCAGCGAAGGCCAGCAGCTCCAGCAGGCCCGGCGGCAGCAGCGGGAACGGGTCCAGCACCGCCTCCACCGGCCGCAGCTTCACGTCGGGGGGCGCCGGATCGGGCCCCAGCACCACGCCCACCGCCAGCGCATTGCGCACCTTGACCTTGACCCGCACCCCCGGCAGCACTCCGGCCGGAGCCAGGTAGGTGAGCGGCGGCAACGGCCGGGCCAGTTCGATGCGGGTCGGTACGAGAACATCCATCCAGGGCATCATATCGCCCCAGCGGGATTACAGGCCCGCGCCCAGGCTTTCGGTGATCTTGACGGTGAGGTCCTCGGGCTTG
>Ga0181520_10001238_pt1 | contig 52739 bp, 34 predicted proteins | sample PEATcosm2014_Bin_29_FD_132451 | JGI IMG/M metagenome (GOLD analysis project Ga0181520, IMG submission 132451) | Peatland microbial communities from MTU Mesocosm Facility, Houghton, MI, USA - PEATcosm2014_Bin02_30_metaG | ecosystem: Environmental > Terrestrial > Soil > Wetlands > Peat | place... | reverse complement strand
CGGAGTGGCGGGGCGACGGCGGGGGGCGCGGGGCGGAGTGGCGGGCTGCGCTGTGGGCAGCGCTTCCAGACCCACCTTGCCCTCGGCCAGCTTCATCAGGAACTCCTGCGAGCTGAAGCCGGGCGTCGTCTTGCTGAGCTTGCTGGCGCGAAGATAGCTGCCATCGGACTGCTGCAGGCGAGCCTTCACGGTGTCGGCCAGGTAAGCGGGCAGAATTTCCTCGTGCAAACGGGCCTTGGCCGCCGGATCGCGCACCGGAAAGACCACCTCGCAGCGCTCAAACAGGTTGCGCGGCATCCAGTCGGCCGAGCCCATGTAGATTTCGTCCTCGCCGCCGTTGGCAAAGTGGAAGATGCGGGAGTGCTCCAGGAACCGGCCCACAATGGATCGCACCCGGATGTGCTCGGAGAGCCCCTTGACCCCGGGACGCAGGATGCACAGGCCGCGCACAATCAGATCGATCTCCACGCCGGCCTGCGAGGCCAAGTAGAGCGCCTCAATCACCGAGGGCTCGAGCAGCGCATTCATCTTGGCCACAATATGGGCCGGCCGCCCGGCGTGGGCATGCTCCATCTCGCGGCGGATCAGGCGCAGAAAGCTCTCCGCCATGGTGAGCGGAGCCACCAGCAGGGGGCTATAGTCGTCCAACTCCGCGTGGGCGGTCAGGTAGTTGAAGACCTTGTGGACGCGCTCGCCAATCTGCGGGTCAGCGGTGAGCAGGCTCAGATCGGTGTAAAAACGCGCGGTCACCGGGTTGTAGTTGCCCGTGCCCAGATGGCAGTAGCGGCGGGTCACGCCGTCTTCGTCGCGGCGGACCAGCATGGCCAGCTTGCAGTGGGTTTTAAGGCCCACCACGCCGTGGAAGACCTGCACCCCGGCATCCTCCATGGCGCGCGCCCAGCGGATGTTGGAGGCCTCGTCAAAGCGGGCCATCAGCTCCACCACCACCGTGGCTTCCTTGGCCGCGCCCGCCTCGGTCAGCGCCTGGAAGATGGGCGAATCGTTGCTGGTGCGGTAGAGGGTCTGCTTCATGGTGACCACGGCGGGATCGTGCGCGCCCAGCTCAATGAAGTCGATCACCGGGTCGTAGGCGTCGTAAGGATGGTGGAGCAGGATGTCGCGCTGGCGCAGCTCGTCAAAGATGCCTGTGGATTTGCGGCTGAGCACCAGCTGGCGCGGCACAAAGGCCGGGTACTTCAGGTCGGCGCGCTTGATGTCGGAGTAGAAGGACATGAGCCGGGAGAGGTTCACCGGGCCGTCGGCGGCGAAGACCTGGTCCTCATCGAGTTCGAAGTTGGTGCGCAAGCGGCTGACAATCTCGGGATCGGCTCCGGTCTCAATCTCCATGCGCACGGCGTCGCCTTTGCGGCGATTGTGCAACTCCACGCGGATGCTCTCCAGCATGGAGCGCGCCTCCTCTTCCTCAAAGTAGAGGTTGGAGTTGCGGGTAACGCGGAAGGTGGAGTGGGCCAGCACCTCGTAGCCGCGGTACATGCCGCTCAGGTGGCGCGCGATCAGGTCCTGCAGGAGAAGGTACTCGTAGGTGCCCTCAGCCGAGGGCAGACGCACAAAACGGGGCAGCGCGCGCGGCACCGTGACCACGCCCAGCACCTGCGGGCCGGAGCTGCGGCGCTTGGCACGCAGCAGCAGCGCCAGACATAAGGCCTTGTTCAGCACGCGCGGAAACGGGTGCGCTGGGTCGATGGAGATAGGCGTCAGCAGCGGGTCCACTTCGAGCTGGAAGTACTCGCGGGCAAAGCCGCGGGCCTCTTCGCTGAGTTGGTCCCAGGTGAGCAGGCGGATGCTTTGCTTGGCGAGTTCGGGCGCTAGTTGGCTATTCCAGCAGCGGTACTGCGCGGCCACAAAGGCGTGGATGTCGGCGGTGAGCTGGGCCAGCGACTCGTCGGGGCAAAGGCCGTCAAAGCCGGGCTCGCGAGAACCGTCCTCAATGCGCTGCATCAGGCCGGCCTGGCGAATCTCCACGTACTCGTCCAGGTTGGAGCCGGTGATGGAGAGGAACTTGACCCGCTCCAGCAGCGGGTTGGAGGCGTCTTCCGCCTCTTCGAGCACGCGCCGGTTGAACTCGATCCACGAGTGGTCGCGGCCGTTGAAGAGCATCTGCTTGGGAGTTGTTCTGGCCATGGGGGTTAGGTGCCTGTGCAGTGAGTCTATCGCGTCCGGGGTGGAGTTGGTAGAGTCATTGGTTACAAGCGGAAGAAAAGGCACCCGCGGTGCGGGCACCTGCGGTGCGGCAGACGGCTTCGCCCGCTCCGTGGAAAGTGGATTGCGCTAAGGCGGCGGCAATTTTGCTTATTGCGAATCAACTCACGGGTGAACGCCATGCGCCCCACTCATCACTTGCACCATTCTTCACCACGCCGCATCAACAAATGACGACATCCTTGGGGCAAATGGGCTGGAACAGGCAACGGATCGCCAGGCTGCCACAGTCCCAAGCGATGCAGTATCTCAGGCATTTCAGAGTCCGCGACAGCCAGCGGATTACCATCTGAATAGCCGGTGAGACCGCGATATCGAAGAATTTGGCCAAACTGCCCTGAATTTCCCGCTCGATAGACCTCAATCCAGTAGGTGTAGGGCGCGTTTTCGGTAGGGTAGTCGACGATCACATCCCCTTGCAGCGGTCCGCTTTCCACAAAACGCGTGGCTTGATTGTTATTCCGCCCTGTCAGGTTCTGGAATACTCGAATGAAGCTATCAGCCCCCTTGTCATATAAATACAAAGTAGTGGCGATCACGCAGTTGCCGTTAGGGCCCTCCTGCCCGCACACCTTCAGGAACAGCAGGGGGCTAGACTTGTTCTGATTCGCGTAAACAACTCTGGCAGCGAAAAGATTGTGCGGCATGTCCTCTCCCTCTTGATAGAAGTGCAGAGTGCAGTCCGGGCTAGCTGCTTTCACAAGACAAACGAATACTGGTCCGTGGTCCCCGAAGTCGTCGATTGGCGTGCCGCCATCCTGAATCGCCACGAACGTCCATTGAGTCACGGTTCCAAAGGGTTCCGTCAAGTCGATGTGAGAAATGACTTTGGGCTTCGCGATGCCCTGGCGTGACAACGCCGCAAGGACCGACCGATCTACTTCCTCTCCTGGGATAGCCTTCTCCGCACTCAAGAAATGCGGTGCAATAGCGACCAAGAACGAGCAGCAAAGTAACAGTGCACTGAATCGGAAGGCTTTCTCATTCATAACGAGCGATTGTAGACCATGACGGCGTAGCTTCACAGGGCGCATGACGGATCTGGGCAAGCTTCCCAGCACGTCGCTCCGCTCCGGGCTGGGCCACTCGCACAGCGCCCCATCGGGGCGCTCCGAAGATAGCCCCGGGTGGACCCTGGTCTTGAGCGAAGCGAAGGCCAGGGGGAACCCGGGGTAAGGCACCCCTCATAGGCCTCGCGCCCCGTAGGGTGCGCGGCGACAGGCAAAAAACAGACCTCGGAGTCCAGCGGGGCTCGGAATCGAGGCTTGCGGTACCCAGATCGAAGGATGGCCACCCGTTGCTGCCGGGGGATGCTTACCGGTGAGCGCGTAACCGCAGGGGGCGGTGCGTCGTCACCATGAAGAACCAAATCATGGTACAGAACAAGGAGAAGAAATAGACGCAAGTGGCCATGATTTTCGCGGTGCGGCCCATGTGCAGCCACAGCACAAAGAGCGGATACGGGAGCCACGCGCAGACGGCAAACAGTAGTGCAAAGGAAAGCGTTGCAATCGCGATAGCTCCGCCAAGGACCGCCAGATGTCTCCCAGCACCCACCTTTCGTTCAAATATCCATCCCTTTGATTTCATGCGGACAGTATATGCCAGCTTCAAGGCGCGGGGACCAGGGGAAAAAGGTCTCCAAAAAAACAACGGGCTCCCCGAAGGGAGCCCAGCATTGCATGCAGCAGACTTTGCGCACTTGCTACAACAGGGGCGAAGCCCGTCTGCCGCACCGCAGGTGCCTGCCGCAGCGCAGGTGCCTAGTTGAGGGGCCGGTCGGTCCACATGGCCTTGTCGGCGATGGACTGGACGGGGTAGAGGCGGCCAGCCAGGAGCTGTTCCACCTTGTTCTGGTTCACGTCCTGGGCAAAGATCCACTTGCGCTTGCCGGTGCCCCACATCTTGGAGAGCTGGTCTTCGCTGATGTCGATGCGTGGCGCGTCGGGGTAACAGGAGCCCCACAGCAGGGTGGAACCCTCGCCGTGCTGGCCGCACTGTTGGGTAACGACCAGGGCCGGACGTGCGCCGAGGAACTTGTGGGAGTAGAAGATGACGGAGCTGGCATCCGACTCGTCACCGTAGATGATGAAGGTGTCAGAGGGCGCGCCTTTGGCCATAATGGTGTCGGCCATGGGCTTGGAGCTGAGCATGGGAGCAAAGCGCGCAAAGGCAATGTGCGCCGCCACCAGGAAGACGGCGGTGGTGAGGGCCACGCTGACGGTGGCCTGCAGGTGCTTACCCTTGACGCGGAACCGCAAACCCAGCAGCGGACCGATGAGCAGGGCCACGGCAGCCAGAGCCGCCGGCAGACGGAGCGCCGCAAAGGCCTCGCCGGTCAGGTCAAAGAGGTGCGACATGGAGAGCGTGTAGTCGGCCACGGCGCGGTGGGCCAGCAGGGTGCCGATGTCTTCGGTATAGGGCGTCAGCCGCGAGACCCACAGGCCCCAGGCCAGAGCAATGGCGGAAACCACGCCGAGGCCGGCAAACACAGCCTGCGCCCAGGTGAGCCAGGCAGTGGAGAGGACGGACTTTGCGCCGTCGGCCCCGCGGCCCGTTTCAATGCCCACCACCACGCCGGAGATCAGCATGATCAGCGGCGGCCACACCATGAAGGTGTAGTACTCCTGGTTGGAGCTGATAGAAAAGAAGAGCAGCGACCAGCCGGAGAACAGGCTCAGCAGCCAGATGGAGCGCACGCGGAACTTCTGCCGGGCCAGCGAGGCGGCCGGATCGGAGAGCAGAGCGTTGTCCAGGTAGAAGTCCACCGTGGTGCCGGCCTCGCGATGCAGGTGCTGCATCCAGGTCTTGCGCGTCTTCCAGGCGACAACCAGGGTGGCCGGCAGGAAGAGACTCCAGGGGAAGACCCAGGCAAAGTGCAGCAGCCAGTAGGCGACGTGCGGCAGCTTGTTGTAGTCGTGCGGGTAGCGCAGGCTGAAGAAGCGCAGGAAGTGTTCGTTGACAAAATAAAAATAAAAAAATCCATGCACGTTGCCCATGGTGGGGTGATTGCCGAAGGGGTGGCCCTGATCGGGGTTGGCTAGGCCGCAGAGGATATGCCAGGGAGCGCCAATGGCGAGGAAGACCAGCAGGCCGCTCACGGGCTTGAGCTCACGCCAGCGGCGCCACAGGCCGGTCAGCATCAGGTAGGGGAGGGCCGCGCCAAAGAAGAAGACCGGCGCGATCAGTCCCTTGGTGAGCATGGCCAGGGCCACGCAAACCCAGAACCAGTAGGAGCGATGGGGCTTGTTGTCTTCAAATGCGGTCACCAGCCCGTAGAGGCCGATGAGCAGGAAGAGGCTCAGAATCGACTCGGGAATGATGAAGCGGGTGAAGAGGAAGGCTCCCACACAGGTGAGCACGCCCAGGCCGGCGTAAAACCCGGCGCGGTCGCCCCAGGCACGGCGGGCCCAGAGCCAGCTGAGGAAGGCCAGGCCCAACATGGCCAGCGCGTTCGGCAGGTGGGTGGCAAAGGTGTTCTGGCCAAAGATCTTGTAGCTGATGCCCACCAGCCAGTAGGGCATGGGTGGCTTCTCGATGTAGCGGATCCCATTGATATAGGTGGTGATCCAGCTTCCGCCCTCGGCTATGGTCTGGGCACATTGGGCGTGCGCTGCGTCCACGTCGTCGAGCAGGGGCGGGGAGAACAGGGAGCCAAATTGAACGGCGGCAAAGATAGCCGCAAATACGATCCAAACCACCAGGGTGGAAGGGGCCTGCGGGGAGCGTTGAACGGTTTCGGTTGTCATGGGCGTGTTTGCCATCGACTAAAAGGATAGCAGCCGACGGGGGTGGAATTGGATGAAGGCACCTGCGGCCACCTGCGGTAGGGCCATCGCGCCTCGCGCAGAAACCAGGATGACAGATTCTGGAAGGGTTGGGAGTTGGTTCGCTCAGGAGAACTGGCCGCGGAAGACTTCCTTGATGTGCTCCAGGCGTTTGACCAGAGCAGCAGCCTCGTCGTCCAAGCCGAGTTCGCGGGCCAGACGGATGGCATCGTAGTAGCACTCTTTGGCTTCGGAGTAGCAACCGGTTGCGCCGCTGGGACTGCCGGTCTCGTACATGTCGCCGTAAGACTTCTCGGCCAACGACTTCAGGTGCTCCATTTGAGCCAGCAACTCCTGGCGGTCATCGTCCTGGGTCATCAAAACCACTCCCGGGTGGGCCCGTTGGCCCAGCGCTCACACTACCTTATCGGCCCTCAGGCGGCTCAGAATCACACCGCAGCGCCAACAAATGAAACGGCCATGAGATTCTCCCACGGCGCAGGCAAGCCCGGTGGTGGGTATTACGGCTTGTCCCCGGAGGGCGTCACGTTCCGGGTGGTGTTGCTGCGCGCCACGTGCCCCACCGGGAAGTAGCCGGTACGGGTTCTGGCCGCCAGTTTGCCGCCGGAGCGGCCCTCCACGTTCACCTGGATGCGTCGAAAGCCCGGATCGCTGGTGGTCTTGCTGGAATGATACCCAATTGTGTACTGGCTGCGGATGTCGCGAGCCACTTCCGCGGCAATCTCATCAATCTGTTCAATCGATTTTGGGAAAAAAGCTACCCCGCCCGTTTCGGTCGAGAGCATCTCCAGGGCACGCCGGGCACGCTTGGCCTCGGCCTTGGTCATCTCATCGCCAAACAGCAGGCCAATGGTGTAAATGACCGGGCCAGAGAGTTCCTGCACGCGCCGGATGGTCTGCTCCATATTCAGGGTAGAGGCGTTGTCTTCGCCGTCGGTGATGAGCACAAGCACCTGCTTGGGACGCTTGCCGCTGGCCACCAAATGGTCAGCGGAGGCCACCACTGCATCGTAAAGCGCCGTGCCGCCCCGCGCCTCAATGTGCGTCAGGCCGTCGCGCAGCTTGGCCTGGTCGCTGGTAAACTCCTGATCGATAAAGGCTTCGTCAGAAAAATTCACCACAAAAGCCTCATCCTCCGGGTTGGAGGCGGCAATCAGATCCAGAGTGCTCTTGTTCACCGAGGGGCGCTTGCGGAACATGGAGCCAGAGTTATCAATGACCAGCGCCATCGAAACCGGCAGATCGGTGTGCTGGAAGCTGAGAATTTTTTGCTGCGCGCCGTCTTCCAGAACCTGGAAGTTCTCCTTCTTCAGATCCTGCACCAGCTTGGTGCCATCCAGCACCGTGACGTTGAGAACAACCTCTTCCACTTCGGTGTGCAGGACGTAGCCGCCGGGCTGCTTGTCGATGGGCACGGCAGGGGTGTCGCCGTCGGGCGAGCGCACCGGGTCGCGATCCACCAGCACCGGTGGATTTTGTGGTGGGGCTGGGGTCTGGGCCGTTCCAACAGCCGTGGGAACAACCAGAGCCAGCAGAACACCGGCGACGAAAGAGCCTACGACCGAATGACGCAACGGGAGCATAGTAACCACTGCGAGCTTACACCGTAAGGGTCGGCAGCCCGGGAGGAGGATTAACCTTCACCTTCACTTTACGCCACTTACCATCCTGCGCGAGCGGGCTGGGTGGGTATCCGGGCAGGTACCGGTTGCGCAGCTCGGTTCAGGCCTTCCCGGCCACGTCGCCCATTTCGTCCAGATCGTCGAGGCGAAACATGCGGCCGCAGGGAGTGCTGTGAGCGGAAGGCGTGCTCAAGATGACAGCCTGCTGGCGGGTCGGTCTCCCTGTTCCCTGACAAAAAATTGGAATACAAGTCACACAAAGATAGATGACCGCAGTCAATATTCCAGACTGCCCTTGCCTGGTCACGCTACCGAAGTGCCAGCAATCTGCGTTTCGTCGCGCCCCTACAGGGCGCGATGGCTATTTTGGGCCGCGCAAACCCAGGGCTGCGCGCGGCTGGCCCTGGGCTATTTGCACTGCGCCCCGATGGGCGCAAACCGAGGGCGGGACGTGGGAGGTTTCATCCCTCGTGGGTCGGCGAAGCCAGTGGGCGACTACCCCCTTGTTCCCTAGTCTCTATTCCCTATTCCCTATTCCCTTGTTCCCTCGTTCCCCGCTTTCCCCACTGCGCTACAATCAGAGATAGGTCTGCCGTTCGCCACCCGCCCATCCACCTGCGACTGTGGCTGACCAATTTATCGTTCAATCTGGAGCAAATCCCCTATTATGGCCCGCATCTATCCGTTCCGCGCCTGGCGCTACAATCCCTCGCAGGTGAACCTTGGCGACGTCGTTACCCAGCCCTACGACAAGATTTCTCCGGCCATGCAGCAGGCCTACTACCAGAAGAGCCCGTACAATTTGGTACGCGTGATCCTGGGCCTGCCGCAGCTGACCGACGCCGAGACGGGCGAAACCGTCTACTCCCGCGCCGCCTCCTACCTGCAGGACTGGAAGGCCAAGGGCATTCTCAAGCAGGAGCAGGACCCCTGCATCTTTGCCTACTCGCAGCAGTTCACCGTGCCGGGCACCGACATTGTGAAGGAGCGCCGCGGCTTTGTGGCCCTCGGCCACGTGCACAACTACGCGGAGAAGATCGTCTACCGCCACGAGCAGACCCTCTCCAAGCCCAAGGGCGACCGCCTGAACCTGCTCAAGGCCACCCGCTCGCACTTTGGCCAGATCTTCATGCTCTACAGCGACCCCGCCGGCTCCGTGGACAAGATTCTCTATGAGAATCCCGGCCCCGCCGATGGCGAAGTGACCGACGAGTACAACGTGTTGCACCGCTTCTGGCGCGTAAGCGACCCGGCCACGATCCACCTGCTGGCCACCGCCATGGCCGACAAGAAGCTGATCATTGCCGACGGCCACCACCGCTACGAGACGGCCCTGAACTACTCCAAGGAGCATGCTCCTGCCGAGCCAGTTGCGGCTTCGGAGACCAGCTCCATGCAATTGCCGCAGGTTCCCTACCCCGAGGCGGCCGTGATGATGACCTTCGTCAACATGGACTCCGACGGGCTGGTGGTTCTGCCCACACATCGCGTGGTGCACTCGCTCAAGAACTTTGACGGCGCGACCTTTGCCAAGGCGGCTGAAGAGTTCTTCACGGTGGAAGCTCTGCCGGTGGCCGACGCCAACACCTACATGGCGCTGCTCCAGAAGAAGACGGTTCCGGCGTTTGTGGCCGTGACCAAGGCGGGCTCCTACCTGCTGACCTCGAAGGTGGAGAAGGTGAACGCGGCTCTGGCCGACCAGCCGGAGCGCCAGCGCAACCTGGACCTGACCCATCTGCACTCCATCATCCTGGACAAGCTGCTGGGACTGGATGCCGAAAAGGTCCGCGAGCAGACCAATATCCGCTACCTGCGTTCGGCCGACAGCGCCGTGGCCCAGCCGCGCAATGGGGAGGCCAACGTCACCTTCCTGACCAACCCGGTCTCGATGGAACAACTGCGCGAGGTTGCCTTTGCCGGCGACGTGATGCCGCAGAAGTCCACCGACTTCTTCCCCAAACTGCTGACGGGACTGGCGATTTATTCGCTGGATTAGTTTGGGAGTAGCGAGTTAGTGAGTCAGCGAGTTAGCCAAAGGCCGGAGCGGTTGCTCCGGCCTTTGTGTTGGCGGAGTTAGCGGAGTTGGCAAAGCCCGAGAGACTCGCCGGTGAGGCTGGATGAAGGAGGCCGGGGACGCGCCGGAAGGAGCAGGGACCTTCAGGTCCCTGAATCTGATCTTCCCTCAAATACCGTCGGGCTTCAGCCCCGGAAAATCGTCTTTCTATTGTGCTATTCTTGTCGCGCCCAATGATGCGCAAATTCTTTCTTCTGCTGCTATTGACCACCGCTCTGGCACCGCTCGGCGCGGAAGAGAAGTGTGTGCAGATTCGGGGACGGGCAATATCGTGGCGCGGCAATGCCTTCTTTTCGATCTGGCACGTGGGCACAAACCATCGCTATTTTGTAGTGGATGAAGCCTCACAAGATCTCGTTTGCAAATACTTTGACTGCGAAAGCCCTAGCCGTCAGCCTGCTCTGTTTGCCGACTTCACTCTCTGCCCAACCGAGCCTTTCAAGCAGGAGGCGGCGCAACCGGCCATTGTGAAGGGTGTGGCGCATCCGCGTGTGGTGGCCATCTGGCCTCCACCCAACACGCCGCGAGAGTTTGTAGACGAGTTCTACAAGTGGTATGGCCAGCGCATGGCCCGCGACATACCGGACAAGAACACCCTCAAGTTAATGCACTGGGACTTGAGTCCTGAGGTCTGGAAGCTGCTCGACAAGGACCGCGAGACCCAGAGCAGTTGCCGCGAAATCGTCGGCCTCGACTTCGACCCCATCGTGGGAAGCCAAGAACCTTCCGACAGCTACAAAGCAGGAGAGATTACGCAGCAGGGTCTGCGTTACCGCGCCAGTATCTACGGGACCACCAACGGCCAGCGCGCGACAAAACCCGAGGTGGTTGCCGAGTTTGTGCACCAGGGCGACCGCTGGATCTTTCTGAACTTCTTCTATCCATCTGCCAAAACCGATCTGTTAACGCTGCTCCGCCCGCCACGTCCGAAGTGCACCGTGCCCAAGGCGCTAACGGCAAAGTAAATTAAGGCAATTCAGCTCTTTGTCCGCAACGGCAGCACACGTGCTCTGACGCGCTTTGGATCGACGGTAATCAGCGCGCCATCGGCGAGTTCAGCTTCAAACTGCCGCAGCCCCGACACAACCGCCTTCCCGATAGCTTCAAAGCTGGGATCGCCGGCACGAATCTGCACCACGCTGGGCCGGATCGTCCTTGTAGCAGCCAGGATGGCGCTGAAGTCCAGATCGTGGGTCAGCACCACGCAGCCATGCCGTACCGCGTATTCCATGATCTCGGCGTCTTTAGCCGGGGCTGCTCCGACGGTCGGCCAATGAACCGCCTCAAACCCCTCCTGTGCCAGCGCTGCGGCCCAAAGCGGCGAAAGGTTCATGTCGATCAGCAGCTTCATGCGGATGCCAGAGTAACTTCACGCTCCTCCGCCAGCCACGCGGCATAACGAAGCGCCTGCAGAACGTCTTCGCGCTCAATGTAGGGGTAATCTGCCAGGAGTTGGTCGATGGTTTTCCCTGCCCCAATCTGGCTAACGAGCGCGCCAACGGTCACGCGCATGCCACGGACGCAGGCCTTTCCGCCCATCACTGCGGGGTCATGTGTAATCCGGTCCAGATCTCCCATGGGGAACCTCACTCAGCTTGTACTCATCGTAGCCCGATTGCCCTGCCGGCACAACGGCATTGATAGAGCTTCCCTCCCGCAATCCCGTTCCCTGCCCCCGCTTGCGGCACCTGCGGTGCGGCCAACAGCCTTCGGCTCTGTCACGATGCGCCCCGCAGGACGCGAAGCGCGCTGGCCGCACCGCAGGTGCCCGCGAAGCGCGTCCGCCTGCACGGCGAGTGCTGCCTGATAAAATAGGAGGCGAGTTCCGTCAAGAGAGAGTTGCCTGTGTCCATTACTGCTTCCTCCGCGCCCAGAGCGGGCGCGCTTACGTTTCAGGATCTTCTCTTCCGCCTGCAGAGCTTTTGGGCGGCGCGCGGCTGCATCTTGCAGCAGCCTTACGACGTGGAGGTAGGCGCCGGCACCATGGCGCCGGAGACCTTCCTGCGCGTCCTTGGCCCCAAGCCCTACAAGGTGGGTTATGCGCAGCCTTCGCGCAGGCCGGCCGATGGCCGCTATGGCGAGAACCCCAATCGGCTCTTCCGCCACACCCAGTTCCAGCTCATCCTGAAGCCGCCGCCGGCCAACGTGCAGGAACTCTATCTGCAGTCGCTGGAGGCCATCGGGATCGACCTCAGCAAGCACGACCTCAAGTTCGAAGAAGACAACTGGGAAGGTCCCACCGTGGGCGCCTGGGGCGTGGGCTGGCAGGTGATGATGGACGGCATGGAGATCACCCAGTTCACCTACTTCCAGCAGTGCGGCGGGCTCGATCTGGACCCCATCTGCGCGGAGCTGACCTATGGACTGGAGCGGCTGGCCGCCTTCATGCAGGACGTGGACTCGGTGTACGACGTGGTGTGGGCGCGCGATCCGGAGACCGGCGAGGCCATCACCTACGGCGACGTGAGGCTGGAAGAGGAGCTGCAGTACTCGGTGTACAACTTTGAAGAGGCCGACGTGGACAAGCTGTGGGCCCACTTCAACAGCTTTGAGGCCGAGGCCCAGGCGCTGATCGCGCGGGGCAATGCTCTGCTTGGGGACGAAAATGCCCCCGTCCAAGAAAAAAAGAGATTCCCGCTCCGGTCCACCTACGAACTGGCGCTGAAGTGCTCCAATCTGTTCAACCTGCTGGACGCGCGTGGCGCCATCAGCGTGACCGAGCGCGTAGGCATGATTGCCCGCATCCGCAACCTGTCGGTAGGCGTGGCCAAGGTGTATGCGGGCCAGCAGTTGCTGGCGTAGCTGCGAGCTGTCAGCTATCAGCTTTCAGCTCATGCTTCGCTCTGCACACTGATTTTGTACACGGAAATTTTAGCTGAGAGCTGACGGCTGAAAGCTGAAGGCTGATTCGAGAACCGCAATGGCAGACTTTCTTCTTGAGATTGGGCTGGATGAGATTCCCGCCCGCATGATTGCCCAGGCTGAGGCTGAGCTGGGCCGCCGCGTTCACGATCTGCTCGTCCGCGAGCGCTTGCTTGCCGAGGGCGGCAAGGTGACCACCTACTCCACCCCGCGCCGACTGGCCGTGGTGGCCGAGGGCGTGCTGGCTAGCCAGAGCGACACCGAAGAGCAGCTCACCGGCCCCTCGTGGAAGGTAGCCTTCAAGGATGGCGTACCGACCGGAGCCGCCGAGGCCTTTGCCAAGAAGGCTGGCTGCGCGGTAAGCGAGCTCGTCAAGGTGACCAACGCCAAGGGCGAGTATGTTGGTGTGACGGTACTGCGCAAGGGCGTCAGCGCAACGCAGTTGCTTCTGGCCGAGCTGCCCAAGGAAGTGCTCTCGCTCTACTGGGCCAAGAACATGTACTGGCGCGCGGGCAAGCCGGAACGCTTTGTCCGCCCTGTCCGCTGGGTTGTAGCTCTGCTCGACGGCGCGGTGGTTCCAGTGGAGATTGCGGGCATCGCGGCCGGCAACACCAGCCGGGGCCATCGCATCCTGCATGGAGAGGCGCCAGTGGTGCTCTCGTCTCCGAAGAGTTATGCAGAGGCGTTGCGCGCGGCCAAGGTTGTTGTCGATGTGGCCGAACGTCGGCAGACCATTCGAAAAGCGCTCGACGCGGCCACCCGCACCGTTGCTGGCGCGCGCTGGCGCGAAGACGATGCGCTGCTCGAAACCGTTGTCCACCTCACCGAATGGCCCACCGTGATCCTGGGCAACTTTGAGCCCGAGTATCTGGTGCTGCCGGAAGAGGTGCTGGTCACCGTGATGCGCGACCACCAGAAGTACTTTGCGGTGGAAGCAGCCGATGGCAAGCTGGCTCCGCACTTTTTGGCCGTCATGAATATCGAGGTCGACGAGGAAGGCAAGAAAAACATCCAGCACGGCAACCAGAAGGTGCTGCGCGCGCGGTTCAAGGACGCGCGCTTCTTCTGGGACTTTGACCAGAAGGCCTTTCTGGCCGATCGTCTGGAGAGTTTGAAGAATGTCACCTTCCAGAAGCAGCTGGGCAGTTATCACTGGAAGACGGAACAGAATCTGGCTGTGGTGAAGGCTCTATACCAAGCGATCGCAGACTCGAATTCGGATCGCAAGGTCTCGACGATTCAAAGTCTTGACCTCGCTGCACTGATCAAAGCTACGGAGCTTGCGAAAACCGACCTGACCACGGAGTTGGTAAAAGAATTCACCGAACTACAGGGCATCATCGGCGGCGTGTACGCCGAGGCGCAGGGACTGGGCGCGACCGTTGGCAAGGCCATCTACGCACAGTACAAGCCGGCCTCCACAGAGGATTCCATTCCTTCGACGATTGAAGGACAGTTGCTCGCACTGGCTGATCGCATCCACACCATCGCAGCCATGTTCGGCATCAAGATGGCACCCACTGGCTCAAAGGATCCTTTTGCGCTACGCCGTGCGGCGAATGGCGTGATCAAGATTCTGGCGGAATCTGCGTTGCCGCTCACGCTCTCGGCGGTGCTTAGTTCTCTAGAGGTTTTCGCAGAGGTTCGCGAGCAAGTAGAAAGCTTCCTGCAGGAGCGCCTCAACTTCTACCTGAAGGACGTGAAGGGTTACAGCTACGACGTGGTGAGCGCCGTGCTGGCCGCGGGTTCCGACGATGTGCGCGATGCCATTGCCCGCGCTGAGGCGCTGACGGCCGTGCGTGGCGGCGAAGACTTTGCCGCCATCTCCGCCGCCTTCAAGCGCATCAAGAACATCGTGCGCCAAGCTAGCGAGAAGGGCTTTACGATCCAGGCAGACGCTTCCGTGGTTCTTGCTCCAGAGGCAGTGGCTCTTGCTGAGGCTGCCGAGGCTCTGGCCCCCAAGGTTGCTGCGCTGCGCGATGCGCGCAACTACGCGGAGGCTCTGGTGCTGGTGGCCACGCTGCGGCCCACGGTGGACGCCTTCTTTGACAAGGTGATGGTGCTCGATCCGGAGGAGAAGAAGCGCGGAGCGAACCTGGCGTTGATCTCGGGCATTCTATCGAGCTTCTCGACCATCGCCGATTTTTCGGAGATTGTGACGGGATAAGCCGACAACAGAAGCAGACACAGAACGCGCATCGGATTCCGGTGCGCGTTTTGCGTCTGCCACCGTGCCGCTTCCCTTCCCGATGCCTGTCATCCTGAGCGAACGGGGCCCCAAACGCACTTCAGTTTGGGGGTGGTGAGTCGAAGGATCTGCTGTTGCTTTTGATGCGTACTCAAGCGAAGGTGCTCACACTCAGCAGCCGGCGTTACAATGCCAGCGTACCGATTGGAGACGCTTATGCCTTTCCCTATCGTTGAGTTTGTGCGCAGGCATCGCGCGGCATCCGTGCGGATTGCCGGGCTCATCCTCTTCCTGATCGCGTTTGCGCTGCCCGCGGTGCGGGTGGGCAAGCATGCCGATATGTTCTCGCCCACGTTTGCGGGGTATGAGTGTGCGCGGATTGCATCCACCGGCATCTACGAGCTGGCGCGCTGGCCCTTTGTGGCACACAATGCAGAAGTTCGCCTTGTTGACGATGGCATGGACTTCAAGAATACGTTTCTGCTGGCGCTGAGCGGATTGATCAATCCGCTGGTGGTGGCGCAGTTTTTGAGCTTTGCGCAGAAGCGGCGCAGGGTTGGCTTGTCGATGGGCGCACTCACGGTTGTCGGCATGATCGCCACCTGGACGCTGTTTACGCGGATGGGAATTTTTCCGCTCATTGGCCACGTTCTGTGGATTGTGGGTGCGGCGATCATTGTTGGCGCGGGGTTTGTGAAAGAAGCCGAAACGCAGAGTTGATCGTCATCCTCATTCCGCGTGATTCGTGCGCCCCGACGGGGCGCTGGCCGCTCTCTTCGGCTTTTCCAGGGTTCCCCCGTCGACTTCGCTCAGAGTCCACCCTGGGCTATGTTCGTAGCGCCCTTCCAGGGCGGCACCTGCGGTGCGGCAGACAACTTCGCGTTTTTCGCGCGGAGTGCCAAGAGATGTGTTGCGATCCCACCCTTCGAGCATAGAACGCTCGAAGGATGGGGCACCCAGGCAGGATCGCTCAGGAAGAACATACCAAGAAAAACGCGCTCCAGCGTTGGCTCCGGAGCGCGTCGTGTTGGTATTGGTAGAAAAATCACTTGCCGGTCTGCTGCAGGATGTAGCGAATAAACTCCACACCGCCGGCGTAGTTATCGTAGCTTGCGGGCAGGCGGCGGCCGTCTGCGTACTCGTTGTAGAACCACGGATCGACAAACGCAATCACTGAGCCCTTGCCGAACTTGGCGCGGGCCATGAAGACGTCGTCACCCTCCTTCAGCAGCGACTCAACACCCTTGCCTGGGAGGATGGTGCAGACGTCCTTGATGTAAAGCGTATGCGGCACGTGGAAGACCGGGGTCCCCGCGGACGGGTCTTTGTCCGTGGGGTGTAACACCGGCCCCTTGCCATCAACGACGACCTTGCCCTGCTCCCACTGCGTACCGATCACGTGCTTGCGCAGGAGATCGGTGAAGTGCAGGCCGAACTTGTCGGCGATCAGGTTGAAGTGTGCGAGATCCGTGTTCACGGCGTCGTTGGCCATGAGCACCAGCACGCCGCCGGACTTGACCCACTTGGCCAGTTCCTCGGCGTCGGTCGCATTGGCGTAGTTGGGTGTGGGGTTCTTGGCGGCATTGTCGGGCGAGACAATGATGAAGACCTGCGCGTCTTTCAGCGATGCAGCCGTTGGTTCCGTGGCTAGCACGGAAGTGGAAGCGCCGAAGTTCTCCACCATGCGGCCCACCATGGAGTAGCCAGCCTGGTCTTCAAAGTCCCACTTGTAATGGAAGAGGAACTTCTGGCCGAAGGCGTCGGTCTGCTGCTGCGAGTTGAACCAGCCATCCATCACGACTTTTTTGCCGCGCGCGAGCTTGGCGTTCTGGATGTTCTCGGCTTCGGTAGCGGCCATGATGAAGGGGCCTACGCCCTTGGGGTCGTTGGTGGCAATCTTCTCGCTCAGATAGTAGGCATAGGTGCCATCGCGATAGGTAGGCGAGCCACCGAGGCCGCCCACGCTGACTGTCTTGGTGATGTTCACATCGTCGTTGGGGCCAACCTCAACGAAGTTGGCAAGCAAGCCCTTCCAGCCCTTCTCTACGGCGGGCAGATAGCTCTGGGGTAGGTAGCCCTTGCGCACGCCCTTGGCCAGCGCATAGACAAACATGGACGACGAGGAGGACTCCAGGTAGTTGCCCTTCTCCGCGCCTTTGTCGAGCACCTGAAACCAGACGCCGGACTTCGCATCCTGCACCTTGACGATGGCCGCGGACTCGGCGTTGAGGATGTCAACGAGCTTCTTGTGCTCGGGGCTATCCGCGGGCAGATAGTCGAGCGTGTCGACCAGCGCCATCATGTACCAGCCCATGGCGCGGGCCCAGAACTCGGGCGACAGTCCGGTCTGCGGATTGGCCCAGCGCTGTTGCTTGCTCTCATCCCAGCCGTGATAGAGCAGGCCGGTTTTGGGGTCGCGCATGTGGTCGTAGACCAGCGTGAACTGCAGCGCGATGTCGGCGTACTTCTCCGGGTGATGGGAGATGGTGGCGTACTGCGCGTAGAAGGGCTCGGCCATATAGAGGCCGTCCAGCCACATCTGGTTGGGATAGATCTTCTTGTGCCAGAAGCCGCCGGAGGCGGTGCGCGGCTGTTTTTCCAGTTGACCGAAGAGGGTGGTGGCGGCGGTCAGATACTTCTTCTGCCCGGTCATGCCGTAAAGGCGCAGAAGCTGGCGGCCAGTAAGCACCGCATCGAGCTGCCACTCGTCAGGCCGGTAGGTGGGGATGGCGCCGTCCTCGGTAACTAGCTCATCGATGGACGTCTTGATGTAGTCGTAGGATCGGCGATCTGCGGTGTTCAGGTACACATCGTCGATGCTCTCAAGATAGGTGCCAAGCTCGTACTTGAAGGCGGGCTTGACGCCGATGTGGCCCTGCGGCCAGCGCGCCATGGCGGCATTGGCCGCGCGCACCGACCAGGGCTGCGCGCTGCTGGCGGCTTGCGCGCTGAGCGAGAGAGCTGCACCGACAACCGCTGCAACTACGGCAAGATTGCGAAACCAGGAAAGCTTCATTTCGTCTCCGGATGCTGCTTGAGCCAAGCTGCGTACAGTTCCAGCGCATGGCTGGGTTCTGTCCCGTACCAACCATATCCATTGCGGCGCTCCAACGACAACTCGTCCACAGTATCGTGGATGGATTTGTCGCGGTCGCCGAAGATGGGCTTGTTCGTTCCGATCTGATAGTAGCGCGCCCAGATGGGGCCTGCACCGGGTTGGGCAACAAGGCCGCGTCCGTGGGGCGTGCGGGTATAAGCGAAGTCGTGAATCTGGGTCTGCTGGAACCACGCGGCCACAGCGCGGATAGCCTGCTGCTCCTGCGCGGTGGGATGGGGCAGGTCTTCCATCAACATCATCATCACGCCGGAGCTCTCACCGGCGCTGATGGCCGGCATCTCATAGTTGCGCGCTGAAACAGGCACGAGCGTGAGCGGGTCTTCCTGCTGCGCCCAGCCGGTCAGCTTGCCCTCCACCTTGATCTGCGAGGCCAGCGTGCACTTCATGCCGAGCGCAAAGGCAGCCGCGGCCTGCTTGCGCATCTGCGACGTGGTGAAGGCAAAGTCGCCCTCGCCGGTGGCGATGTTGTGCATCAGGTTCATCACCTCGGTCATGGCGTCGTCGTTGTAGGTGATGGCGTCGTGATAGCCGCCTTCGAGCGGATACACCTGCGGCCAGCCACCGTTGGGATACTGCGCGTTGAGCAGATACTCAATGCCCTTCTCAAAGGCGGCGCGCCAGGCAACGATATCCGCGCCGTTGGCCGCAGTGATGACCTTGGCCAGGAAGTTGAGCTGGGTGTGAGTGGCATCGTTGTCGATGGTGCCAATGTAGTTCCACTCCGGATCGGCGGGGGTGTCGTAGTCGTCGGCGGAGAGAAGCCGGGAGACGTTGTTGGGGGCGTAGCGCTCGCCGGGCTTGCGCGGGGTGTGCGCCATGTCCATATTCTTGCCCCAACCACCGGCCGGGGTCTGATAGGTGATCAGGTTGGATGCTGCACTGCGCGCCTCATCGGACGCGTACCATGCGGTCTCCCGGCGCAACGACAGCGAGCGCGCATTGAAGCCGTGCGCGGGCTCGGTGGGCGTGGCGACGCCGGCGGCCTTCACCTCCGCGGCAAAGGCTGCTTGATCCGCCGCGCGCAGGCGCTCGGAGCGATCGATGTAAACCAGCCACGCTTTCTGCTCGTTCTTGGGAAGCAGGAGAATGCTCTCGCGGGTCAGCGAGCGGGCCGGGGTGTTGGCGCCAATGGTGGCCGCGTAGGTGCAGGCAGGTATCAACAGCAAGGCAACGGCAAGGGCCAGCGTTGCCGGCCGCATCAGGAGTTTCAGTGTCATGATCTCTTTCTCGTTCTGCTTCGGTTCGAATTAACGGCTGACGGCGGCGCCGATCCAGCCATGCAGCTTGAGCCAGTTCTCCAGTTGGGTGGTCCATGCGGAGAGCGCGGGATAGCCTTGCGCCAGCGCCGTGCCATGCGGGCCCTGCTCAAACAGGTGCATCTCCACTGGCGCGCCGACCCGCTTCATGGCGGCGTAGAACAGCAAGTCGGTCTCCACCGGAACCTTCTCATCGTTCTCAGTGGCGTAGAGGAAGAAGGGCGGCGTGTCCTTGCTGACGTTCTTGTCGGGAGAGAGTTCCTTGACCAACTCCGGCGTGATGGGGCCTTTGACAAACTGCTGCAGCTGGCCGGGCCGCGCGGCCAAAGCGTCGAGCGACATCAAGCCGTAGGAACTGATCACGAAGTCCGGCTTGTCGCTCTTCTGCTCAACGGGATCGGTGGCCTGCGCGTTGCCTGCGTCAAAGTGCGTACCCACCATGCCCACCAGATGGCCGCCCGCGGAGAATCCCCACATGCCAATGCGATTGGGGTCCACATGATATTCAGCCGCATGCGCCCGCACCCAGCGGACAGCGCGCTTGCCATCGTCGATGGGCGCGGGATACAGATAACGCGGAGCCAGACGATAGGTGAGCACAAAGGCGGTCGCGCCGTGCAGGTTGAGCCACTCGGCAATACGCGTGCCCTCCTTCTCGTAGGCCAGATGCGTGTAGCCGCCGCCGGGGCAAACGATGACCGCGGAGTGCGGAGCCGTTCCAGAAGCTCCAAAGATCTCCAAACGCGGCTTGTCCTCATCGGTTGCGCCCACGGCGCCGGGCGCGCCAGCCGGCCATAGCAGTTGCACGTCGCCATGCGGCAGGGCAACATCAGACTGCGGGGCGGCGGCGGGCGCTTGCGCGGCGGCCAATCCTGCCGCAGTTGCAAGTACGAACAACGCAGAAAGCTTCCATCCTGTTTTCATTGCCATCTCCTTGGAGCGCGCGCCTGCCGCAACCGGGCAGAAACTGGGGGTATGAACCGCTGGTTCCGAGCACCACAGCACTCGTAGACCTGGTCCGGGAAGGGTTGGCTTGGAGCAGCAGACGGCCCCGTTGTTCTGACGCCGGAGGGAGCGGGAAAGTTCCGCTTGGAGTGCGCTTCAAAGGCAAAAAGAGAGGCTGCCGGCAATGCCGACAGCCTCCCCGTTGTTGCGCATCGCCAGCTTAGAATACGACGCGGGCCGTGAACTGCGCGGCCTTGCGGTTGGCGCCAGAGTTGGTGCTCACCTGACCGAAGTTGCTCGAACCCAAGCCGGTGCTGGCTACAGCAAACTGGGTGTGGTTGGTCACGTTGTACCACTGGGCTTTGAACTCGAACTTGGAGCCCTCGGTGAAGTGCAGCGGGAAGCTGCGCCCCAGCGAAAGGTCAAGCTGATAGTTGCCCGGGCCATACAGGTTGTAAGGAGCCGTACGAGCCAGGTTGCTGATCGTATAGGCTGGCGTGCTCACAAAGGCGTTGGGATCGATGAACGACATGCTGCCTGCCGTCCCCGTCGTCACACTCTTGCCCCACTTGCCGTTGATGCGAGCCGGACCGGCGAAGTTCGGGTTGTACGAAGCAAGGCACTGACTGGACGTTCCCGTCGTATTGGGAATCGTCGTTGTCGTTGACGTGCTGACGTTCACAGGGTTCGTGGTGCAGCTCGACATGGTCACGATCAGCGGCGATCCCGAGAAGGCCTGGTACACACCCGACAGGGTATAACCACCCAGAAGCGCGCGCTCAGCGCGGTTGCTGGCCAGGTAGGTCTTGCCCAGCGGTTCCTTGTACACAACCGTCACTGTCAGGTGCTGCGGCTGGTTCGAGGTCGACACCGAACGCTCAATGCGCTGGTTGTCAATGAGCGTACCACCCGTTCCGTTGTAGATCGTGTTGGATGGAATCGCATAACCGGCGCGGAAGAAGCCGCCGTTATCGATCGAACGCGACCAGGTGTAGCTCGCGGTCGAGGTCAGACCCTTCCAGTTACGCGCGCTCAGTACTGCCTGCAGAGCGTTGTAGTTGGCGTTGGCCACGTATCCATAAGAATCGCTCACCGAGTTGAAGGGGAACGGCTTCAGGGCGGTGGCAACGGTAAAGCTGGAGCTGGTGGCGTTGTAGTAGTTCAGGCCTTGGCAGTTCACGGCGGAGTTCGCCGCCGTCGCCGTCGCGCAAGCGGTTGTGACCGCCGCCTTGCTGGACGCCAGAGCAGAGTTCAGGTACAGGTACTTCGGATCCAGCTGGTTGGACCAGTAACCGCGAGCGTTCGTGCCATCCATCTGCAGGAAGTGGCCTTGCGATCCGACGTAGGTCAGGTTCATGGTTACGGCGTTGCTCAGCTGACGCTGGACGCCAAAGCTCCAGTTAACGTACTCGGGAGCGCGGCTGCCCAAAACCGGATCCAGGTAGTTCACGCCCGAAGGCGAACCCGTGATGCCGCCGTTCTTGGCATATGCCGTGGCCAGGTATCCCGAACCATCGGCATTGCCGGAGTTCACACCCGCCGCCGCCGCATAGGAGGGAACCGCACCCGTCCATTGGCCGGTGTTATAGCCGTTCGAGGTGGTAGCCGTAGTGAACGGCGTCAGCGCGTTGCTGTTGGTCCAAGAACCCGCAGCCGAGAAGCCCAGCGTGCCCATGCTGGAGGCATTGCCGCCCACCGCATCGCCGTGGGTGAACATGATGCCGTAGCTGGCGCGAATCACCGTCTTCGAATCCAGCTGATAGGCAGCGCCCACGCGCGGTCCGAAGTTCTTGAAGTAGTTGTTGGCCGGCGATGTGCAATTGCAGGTGCCCGCGCCGTAGCCGGCAAACTGCAGAGCACCGTTCATACCGGTCGCCGCGCTGGCCAGGTTCGAGTTGAAGAAGCTAGCCATGTTGTTGACTTCGCGAAGCGTCGGGAAGAAGTCATAGCGCAGGCCGGCGTTCACAGTGAGCTTGGAGTTCACCTTCCAGTCATCCTGGATGTACGGGGAGATCGCGCGGAAGCGCGCACCATAGGTCAGGTGGTAGGTGTAGTCGGACAGGCTGGCAGAATCCGGCTGACCCGCAAGGAAGCTGGCAAAGGGCTGACCGGTCGTCGAACCAATGGTGAAATCGGTTGCGCTCGTCGTGGTCTGCACGCTGAACTGGCCGGTTTCGGTGTTGGTGTAGTTCAGCGTCAGAGGCGTGGTGCCATCCGTTGCCGACCTGGTGTTATACAGCAGCCAGGCAATCTGTCCGCCAAAGGTGAACGAATGCTTGCCGCGGTTCCACTGCAAGCTGTCCAGCAGGGTGTAATTTTCGGCAACGGTTACGCTGGCCGTGGTGCCGTTCCACTGGGTCGGAGCATCCGTGCCAGAGAACTTCACGATCGGGAATTCGCCCGCGGCCTGGCCGGCCGGAAGGCCGGTGAGGCCCATCGTGGACGCCGCATATTTCGCGCTGTAAGACGGGTTGTACGTCGGTCCGTTGTAGCGGGCATAGCCCCACTTCAACTGGTTTACAACGTTGGGCGTAAAGACGTGGGTTTCCTCCAACGTCCAGACCGCCGTCTTGGGGGCAAACGTCTAGTCATAGTTATAGGGAACCGGACCTACGCCACGACCGGCGGTTGACTGATTCTGCGGATTGGCGCTGGCCTGACGGCCAACGGCGCCAATGACGCTGAAGGTGTCATTCGAATCGACGTTGTAGTCGATGCGGCTGGTCGTCGACCAGTTGTTCAACGAACCGGCGTTAGGCGCCAGGTAGTTATTCTGCAGCGAGTTGCCAATTGCGGTTTTGGGCACCCATTGCAGCATCGCCTTCGCGATCGGATTGGCCGACAACACCGCCGGACTCATCGTGTTCGGAACGCTGTTGTAGTTGTACTGGCTGCGGCAGTTGTAGACCTTGGTGCCACTCGTGCAGGTCGTTTGCGTGCTCGGATCGTAGATCGGCGGCAAACCAGATTGCGAAAAATCGCCTGTCAACTGCGCTTGGGTGGGAAAGGAGATCGAGGTCGGATTAGTGCTTGAATAACGGAATCCGTTGTAGTTCTCGAAGAAGAAGAGCTTCTCCTTCAGTGACTTGAACGGAACCAGCGGACCGCTGAAGCTGATGCCGTACTCGTTGCTGTGCTCCACCGGCTTTACAACCACCGACTGGCCGTTCACAACCACCGGCGCCTTGCCCCAGAAACCCCAGGTATCGAACGCCGTATTGCGGATAAATTCGTAGGCCGTGCCGTGATACTTGAGGCCGCCGGGCTTGATCGAGTAGTTCATGACGCCCTGGCCCTCGTACATCGCCGAGTAGCCGACCGTCTGAACCTGGAACTGGTCAATGGCGTCGACCGAGATCGCCGACCATACATAGCGGGGATCGCCATTGCCGCCGGCGCGCACGAACGGAATGCCGTCGATGTACACCGCCGAGGCAGCACCCTTCGAACCAGAGCCGTTCACAATGCCCACGTTGGTGGTGGCGTTGCCGTTGGTGTTGTTGCCCTGCACACCGGGCATCAGAAAGGCAAAGTCGGTGGCGCGGCGCTGATCGGCCTGGCCGTACGCGCCCATTTCAACCGGGAGTTCGGAGTAGGTTTCCTGCTCCATGGTCTGGCCCAGGGTCGCATTGCTGGTTTCCAGTTGCGGCGGCTCGGCGGTCACCGTAACTTCAACCGGCGCTGCGCCGGCCACGGTCAGTGCAGGGTTATACACCTGCGACTCCATGGCGTTGACGTGGATGTTCTCCTGCTTCAACGGCTGGAAGCCCTGCGCCTTGGTCTCGACGGTGTAGATGCCGGGATCGAGCGCGGAAAAGTGATAGTCGCCTGCGGCGGTGGTTTTGCCCACCGTCTTGATCTGCGTGGCGCTGTTGGTCGCCGTCACCTCGGCGTTGGGAATCACAGCGCCGGTCTTATCGGTCACCGTTCCGGTAATCTGTCCTCTGCCGGCCAGCTGCGCGTTCGCCGTTACCGCGAACAACACTGCCAAAACGACTGCCAGACATCCGGCCAGAAGCCCGTTGCGCTTGGTACCGCGCCCGGCCTCCACATGGTTGCTCCACCGGCTATTGAGCCAATCTTGCATTTGAATCTGCCTCCTCGAACACTTCTGTGGTTAATCTGCTTTCTTGTTGTCCTGCCATCGCAGCCAATCGTCCCGGTGCGGATGGGGCTGTTTCACACACGCTCCGCGCTTGTGGTCTGACCACAATTGTAGAGCTTGGTTAGTTTGTAACAAGAAAACCATGCTTGTCAACCATTTTGGCAACGATTCCGAAACGCGAGGACCATTCTGCAACCAGCGTCCCAACCGTGTTATAGTCCGTTTCTGCAAGATCTTGTCTGGTCAGACCTTAGCGTGAAAGCACGGTTAAACCAACCGCAATCCGCAGCTTTCAAAAAAAATTCACCGTCTCACCTTGAGGAACTCACATGCCGCTCACTCGACGCACGTTGCTGCAACATTCCGCCTTGGCCGCCACCGCTTTGGTCACCCACTACGGCTTTGGACTGGCTCCTGACCCCGTGGTCAAGCTGCGCGCGGGCCGCGTCCGGGGCGCGCTGGACCGAGGCCTGTTCTGCTTCAAAGGCATCCCGTATGGGGCCGATACCGTCAAGCGCCGCTTCCAGCCAGCCCTGGCCCCCACGCCCTGGACCGGGGTCCGCGACGCGCTGGAATACGGGCCGCGCGCCCCCCAACCCACAGGACGCGCCGCTTCCGGGCACGGCTTCTATCTGCCCCCGGAGACCGGGCCGGTGAGCGAAGACTGCCTGCACCTGAACGTCTGGACCCCCGCCCTCAACGATGGCCGCAAACGGCCGGTACTGGTCTATATCCACGGCGGCGGCTACAACGGCTGGAGCGCCAACAGCGAAATTTATAACGGCGTGAACCTGTGCCGCCAGGGTGATGCCGTGGTGGTAACCCTGAACCACCGCCTGAATCTCTTCGGCTACCTCTATTTGGCTGGTCTGTCCACGGAGTTTCCTGACTCCGGCAACGTGGGCATGCTGGATCTGGTGCTGGCGCTCGAATGGGTTCGTGACAACATTGACCGTTTTGGCGGCGATCCGCAGCGGGTGCTGATCTTTGGCCAGTCCGGCGGTGGGGCCAAGTGCGCCACGCTGATGGCCATGCCGGCTGCGCGAGGGCTTTTTCACCGGGTGCTGACCATGAGCGGCCAGCAGCTGACCGGATCGCGCCCAGAGGCTGCCACGCCGCGGACCGAGGCGGTCTTGAAAGCTCTGGGTCTGACCACCGACCGAACGAACGGTATCCTCACCTTGCCCATGGAGCAGCTGATCGCCGCCGCCCACGCCTCCAGCTACTTTGGCCCGGTGCGCGACGGCCGGACGCTGCCGCGTGACCCGTTCTCACCCGATGCCCCGCCGCTTTCAGCCGACGTGCCCATGATCCTGGGCAACACCCATGACGAGACGCGCTTCTTCTTTCCCTCCGAGGAGAGCTTTGGCATCAACTGGGAGACGCTGCCCAAGCGGATTGAGGCCGTTGCGCAGTATCTGGGGCCGTTGGACCGGCAACAGGTGGTGGCGCGCTTCCGCCAGATCCACCCGGACGACTCGGCGTCCGACATCTTCTTTGCCATCACCACCGCCTTCCGGTCGTGGCGTGGGCAGGTGATCGAAGCCGAGCGGCGCGCGGCGCAGCCCGCCGCCCAGCCCCACACCTGGGTGTACGAGCTGGACTGGTTTACGCCGCTCGAGGGCGGCAAGTGGAAGGCGCCGCACACACTGGACATTCCGCTGTTCTTTGCCAACACCGCCTTCACCCCCAACATGACAGGGGACAGCGAAGAAGCACGTACCGTGGCGGCCGGGATGAGCGCCACGCTGTTGGCCTTTGCCGCGACCGGCAGTCCGAACCACCCAGGACTGCCGACCTGGGAGCCCTACAGCCTGGAAAAGCGAGCCACCATGAGCTTTGCCGCGCCTTCCAAGCTGGTCTACGACCCCAGGGGCGACGAGCGCCGCTTTGTGGAGCAGGTTCCCTACGTCCAGCCCGGAACCTGAGCATTGCCTGCATGCATTGCCTGCAGGCATTGCATGCAGCAGACGCGCTCCGCGGCATTGCATGCAGCAGACGCGCTCCGCGGCATTGCATGCAGCGGACGCGCTCCGCGCAGATACATGCGCATACCTGATGGACATAGGTCTGGTGCTGCGAACTTCAGAGACAGGTTTGGAGCGCCCTATCGTGTTGCTCCGGCCCGCAAAGAGTATGCAGGCAACCCACCCATTTCCGCAGGGAACGCGGAATTGGATGGGGCACGGTGCATCCAGGGTGGAACTCCTGAACGCCGGCCCGGGATCATGCCGTCAAAGCGCCATTTGCCGACTACGGATGACGCAAACTAAGCTGGTGGGACCGTATGGAAATGCACACATGTGTGGTAGTCGCGCAAAACCAGGCGAACCGGGAATTTCTCGGTTCGCTGCTGAAAGCCAGTGGGTTGGACGCGGTGTTGCTGGCGTCGCTGGGAGAGTTGTCCGTAACCCTGGGCACGGTTGCCGTGTGCGGAATCCTGGTGGAGCTGGCGTCCGTGGTCACCGCCTCGACGAATGATAAAAAGGTCAACCTGGAGCTTCTCGAATACTATCCGTGTGCCAAATTTCGATTCGACCACGGGCAAATTCTCATGGTGGGCGAAACCTTCGAACAGTTTGTAGGTAGATGCCTGCAATTCCAACCCAGAACCAGACGGCTATCGGAGCGCAAGACCTTGCATTTTGCGGTCTTTCTTTCCGCCGACGAATCGTTCGCGCATGCCGAGAAGTCGGTAACCGTCAATTTATCCGACAAGGGCGTCTTCGTGTACAGCGCGCTGGAGTGGGAGGTAGGCAAGCGCGTATGGCTGAAGTTTCCGGGCGATACGAGGGCCATCCGTGGCACGGTGCGCTCTTACCAACCCTGGGGCTGCAGCAAATCGTTCCCTGGCATCGGCATAGAAATCGACGCGGGCCAGGAAGAATTGTCCGCTCCAGCCAACCCGAGCACGAACGACCAGAGCAAGAACCACTTCAGTTGAGCAGGGCTGGCGCCGAGAAGATCGCGTGATTGAAGGTGTTGAACGTCTCGAAGCGAAGCTGGAAATACGATTTTCCGTCACGTGGAAATCCTTCAGGATCGAAGCGTCCATATCTGTTCGGTGATGGCCGTGCTGCCGTACTGCGGGAAGGGGACCATGAAGCTGCTTGCACTTTCCGTGCTCGAAGTGTTCAGACCCGTGGTATTGGTCGAGGCAAGCGCGTTCTGGAACGGGTTCGCGATCTTGGTGCTGTAAGCCTTGTTCAGGTTGTAGTTGAAGTACGGAGTCGTCGACATGTTATGTGGGATTGGCGGGGTCTTCCCTGCCCGCCCGTTTTGCCAAGCCACTCCACTGGACTTGATCGCGGCGAACAGGGAGCCTTGAAACCGCCTCTGGTTGTGCAAAAGCACTCCATTCCAGTCTCATTAACTGTTTAAGTTTGTGTTGGTTAAAGAAACCATGGCGAACCGGGGCGACAAAGGAACGGACCTCTTGGAGAGAGGAATTCTGATTCTGGTCTGACCTCAAGTAAAACCACTTTGGAGGCGTCCGGAGAGAAAGCTGAGCAACAGTTGCATATTTATTGGGTTAAACTGCATTCCACATGCCGACATAATGTATACAAATGTCTTTCTTGGTTGAAATCCCTGCCCAAAGAGGTCTGACCACTGCAAATTTCTGTGGAATTCTTTTAGCGGTTCCGCTCCGCCGAACTCCTTGAAGAGGAGCCGTGCGGGCTGGGGTCTGGAAGGTGTGCGAGCCAGGAACAGTATTGCAAGATACAGATAAATTGCGACTTAATTGGAAGGCTTTGCCGCGTTACCTTTTTCCCGCGCCCTTTGGGAGCGGCTTGGGCGGGCTGAGGGTTGGCCGCGAAAAACCGCGCAGGGCCACCAGCCCCGCAACCACTCAAAAGGGAGAAACTTATCTATTGACAGGCTTTAGAGGGCCATGAGATTGTTCTGTCCGCAACAAGTTTTCTATTGAAAGTTCATGCAATTGTTGATGCTCCCTTTTGGACGCCCACTGCATTACCCGTTTCACGTTCCATCCAGCCTTGGCCAATTCAATAGGAGGAAGTTTCTGCTATGCCAGCTAAATCCAAAGCACGCCGGACGCTCTTGAGCAACGCCGGACGGCTCCTGACTGTTCTTCTGTGCAGTATCTTTGCCAGTGTTGCGCTCCACGCGCAGCTGTCCAGCACGGCCACCATCACCGGAACTGTCACTGACAGCACCGGCGCGGTGGTGCCCAACGCCACGGTTACCATCACCGACCAGGCCACCAAAGTGGCAACCGTTCACCAGACCAGCGGCACCGGAGCCTTCGTTTTCCCCGGCCTGCCGGTTGACACCTACAACCTGACGGTGACCAGCACCGGGTTTGCCAGCTACAAGGAAGCGGGCGTTACGCTGCACCCTGGCATGACAGCCAGCAGAAATGTGACCCTGCAGCCCAAGTCAACCACCGAACAGGTGGTGGTGGACGCGACCGAAGTGCAGGTGGAAACCATTACGCCGGAAGTGAGCGGCGATGTGAGTTCCGCGCAGGTATCCACGATGCCGTTGAACGGGCGCAACTTTGCTTCGCTGGCCGCGGTCATGCCCGGCGTGCAAAACCTGAGCGCCGGCACCGGCTTGGGCTCGGGCGGCCGCTCCACCTCCAACACCATCTCGATCAACGGCGCCCCGACCAACACCACCTTCTATGCGCTGGACGGCATGTGGGACGAGAACACGGGCAACATGAACGCCGAGGCCGTGTTGCCCAACCCCGACTCGCTCGAAGAAGTCCGCGTCTTCCAGAACGACTACAGCGTCCGCTACGCCATCATGGGCGCCACGGTCGTCATGCTGCAGACCAAGAGCGGCGGATCCAACTTCCACGGCACCGCCTGGGAGTATCTGCGCAACGACGATCTGAACTCCCGCAACTACTTCTCCACCACCATTCCGCCCTATAAAGAGAACATCTTTGGCTACAACCTGGGCGGTCCGCTTTTCATCCCCAACCATTACAACACCACCCGCGACAAGACCTTCTTCTTCTGGGATCAGCAGTTTGTGATCTTCCACCAGGGCCAGTCGCTGACCGGCACCACGCCGACCGCGAACCAACTCGGCGGCATCTTCGCCAGCTCGACCCCCATCATCAACCCGGCCACCAGCCTGGCGTTTCCTACCGACACCAACGGTAACTACTGCATCTGGATGCTGAGCGGCGCCAACTGCAACTCCACGCCCACCTCCGGCTCAGCCGCTCCCGTGGCGCTGGCCAAGGCGATCTATCCGGCGGTCAACTACTCGAAGGGCGCGCTCAACTACATCAACAACGCGCCGAACATCATCAACACCCGCGACGACCAGATCAAGGTGGACCACCACTTCAACCCCAAGTGGAGTCTGATGGGCGAATATCTGGACGAGCGCCAGACCTGGACCATGTCCAGCATGAATTCGGCTACCGGCGGCGAGGTTTCCAACCTGAACTGGGAGCAGGACCTGACCAACGACCAGTTGGCCCAGGTTTCGCTGACCACGCTGGTCGGCAACAACCTTGTGAACTCCGCCAGCGTCTCGCTGAACATCTACGACGTGGACCTGAACCTGGAAGGCATCTCCGACATCGGCCAGGTCCAGGGCTACGCAGAGTCGCTGCCCTTCCATGGCGGCCTGTCCACCCGCATTCCCTCGTTGACCATCACCAGCATCATGACGGAGGGCGAGCCCAACTCCCGCCCGCTGCACCATGCTGCCGATTTGGACGACTCCATTGGCGACAACCTGAGCTGGCTGAAGGGGAAACAGTACATCCAAGGCGGTTTCAACATCGTCTTCAACACCAAGCGCCAGAACATCAACACCAACAACGCGGCCGGCACCAACGGCGGCTTCACCTTCACCGGATACGCCAGCGGCAACGCCCTGGCCGACTTCATGCTGGGCTACGCAAAGACATTCCAGCAGGCCAGCGATACCCGCCGCATGTACGTCCACGCGATGGAAGTCTCACCGTATATCGAAGACCGCATTTCGCTGACCCGGAAGCTGACGGTCACCCTGGGGGAGCGCTTCTACCATCTGCCCCTGCCCCACGCCGATCAAACGGAAACGGCCTTCAACCCCGCCACCTACGTGGCCACGGCCGCGCCCACCATCAACCATCAAACCGGCGTCATCACCACCGCCGGCACCAATCCGCTGAACGGCCTGATCACCGCCGGACAGAACGGAGTACCGAACAACTTCTCCAACGCGCACGTCTGGTACTTTGGCACCAACGCCGGCTTTGCCTACGACGTCTTTGGCGACGGCCGGACCTCTCTCCGTGGCGGCTACGGCCTGGCCCACACCCGCGTCTTCACCAACCAGGACTGCTCGTTCAACTGCGGCAACAACCCTCCCAACATCACCTCCAGTTATCTGACCAACGTCAACTTCCCGAACGTTGTCGGGTCGGGCGCGCCCACCACCTCCATCCAGTCACTGGTCTCGGCCGACATGAATATTGGAGCGGCGCAGATCAACAGCTACTCGCTCGGCGTGCAGCACGAGTTTCCCAAGAGCTGGATTGCTTCGGTAACCGGCGCGGGATCGAACATCCGCCACCTGTGGGGCACCTGGAACTACAACCAGCCCTTGCCGGACGGACAGTACGACTTCAACCCGAACATCATCAGCAATCCAGCAAATACCAATAACGCTGCCGATACTCCCTACGCCTACGCGCCCTACATCGGCTACGCCAACATCAACGCGCTGGCCTCCCGGCAGGGCTCGAACTGGAACGCCCTGGAAGCCACGCTCAAGCACCAGGTCTCAAGCGGCGTCTTCGTGACCATCGCCTACACCTGGGGCCACGCGCTGGGCAACTGGACCACGGGCGGCACCTACAACATGATCGACGTCTACCACCCGTCGCGCTACTACGGCAACGTACCGACGATCAACACCCCGCAGATGGGCTCGGGCACCTTGATCTGGACCCTGCCCTGGTTCAAAAACTCCTCCAACGTGTTGCAGAAGACGCTGCTGGGCGGCTGGAAGTTCTCCGACATGACCCTGTTGCGCTCCGGCCTCTCGCTGGACATGACCTATAGCGGCAACAATGCCGGCTTCCCGGTGCGTCCCGACGTAACCGGCCAGTCGATCAAGGGCCCCAAGACCGCACTGGCCTGGTTCAACAACATCAACTACAAAACTGACCCCACGGATGCCGCATTCAAGATCCCGGCAGCGGGTTACCTGGGCAACGCCAACATCGGCGTCATCCGCGGCCCCGGCCTGGTGGACTTCGACATGGCTCTCTACAAGACCTTCCCGATCTTCGCCCAGCATCAGGTCGAGTTCCGTGCCGAGGCCTTCAACGTCATGAACCACACCAACTTCAGCGCCGTCTCAACGGCGTTCAACTCCTCCGCGTTCGGACAGGTCACCTCAGCCCTGGACCCGCGCATCATGGAAGTGGCGCTGCGCTACCAGTTCTAGCAGCGTTTTCCTTTTCGGATAAACCTCCGTGGCCCACCCATTTCCGCCTTCTTTGCGGAAATGGGTGGGATATCGAAGAAAACCAGGCCTTGAGCGAAACTATAGTTGCTGTAGCCCGAAGCCAATGCCTTCAAGACGCGATCCTCAGGGAGCGGTGACCTCGCAGAGTATTACCAGGACATACCGCCTCTATTTTTGCGCTAGGCCATTCCACAAAATGCACTTGCAGCGTTCACAAACACAAACAATAAGGGGGCGGATCTCGGGATCCGCCCCTTTATTGTTCAGGGCACCAAGTTCTCTGACCGCATGGATTTGAACCTTGGCATCCCGGTTTCCCAGGTCTCAAAGTCGAGACCTGGGGCACCCAGGATGATGCGAAATCAAGCGGTCAGAGCCCTAGGATCGAGTCCGGTTCCCCGCCCTTCTTTCCCTCAGGGACTGGAGCGCGAAGAGGATGGTTCCAACACCCCGGACAGGATGGGAGAGCTGGAGGCCTTTTCTGCCAGTTTTCCACCACCCTTCGCCGACCCACGAAGGGACGAAACGGGCGGAAGGGGCAGGAGCCTTCAGGGCCGGACCTCTTCTTCGCTGGCTTGTTTTGTTGAACTTGCATTTTTGTTTCTGCATCACGGCAAACAGGTAATCAGGAAACCGTCTCGGGCACCGCCAAGGCGCTCGATTCCAATCTCATTCTGTTGACGTTTGTGGAACTGAAAGAAACTCTGCCGATCCGGCGCACCAAGTGATCGGACCTCTGGCAGAGGGGAACCTCGAACTTGGTCTGACCCAGAAGAAATACACATGGGAGAGGTCCGGGAGAATCGCTCTCATAGAATGAGAAATTCATGGGAAAATTCGCATTTAAATGGTCGACATATTGTTTACATCCATTTCGTCAATTATTTCTTGGCCGAAACGCACCCCGCTATGGTCTGACCACTTCAAAAATCTTTACAAAGAATCGGGCTGTGCTGTTTCACCAGCCTGCCCGGAAGATGCGCGCCGCGAGCCTTCGGGAGCAGGGCGCGTGAACCAGGGTCTGACTGCAAAATACAGATAAATTGAGGCTTATCTGAACTACTTTGCTCCCGTGCTTCCTTCCCCAGTCCCCTGGGAACACGCTGGGCCTCTAGAAGTCCGGGAGCGGAAAGCAACGGATATCCTGCAACCCCGCAACCACTCAGTGGAAGGCAAGTTCTCTATTGACAGAGTTTACGGACGCGTGAGATTGTTCTCTCCGCAACAAGTTTTCTATTGAAAATGACCTGAATTGTTGCGGCACCTCCCCCTTGAACTCCCACTGCTCCACCCGTTCCACGCTCCATCCTGCCTTGACCACCAATTCAATAGGAGGAAGTCTCTGATGCCAGTAGAATCCAAAGCTCGCCGGTCGCTCTTGAGCACCGCCGGACGGCTCATGACTGTAGTTCTCTGCACCATCTTTGCCAGCGTTGCGCTGCACGCGCAGCTGTCCAGCACCGCCACCATTACCGGCACGGTCACGGACTCGACCGGCGCCGTAGTCGGCAACGCGACCGTCACCGTGACCGACGAGGCCACCAAGGTCTCCAGCGCTCACGAGACCAACGCGACCGGCGGATTTGTTTTTCCCGGCCTGCCCGTCGATCCCTACAGCCTGACCGTCACCAGTAGCGGCTTTGCCAGCTATAAGGAATCGGGGATCGTTCTGCATCCTGGCATGACGGCCGGCAAGAACATCACCTTGCAGCCGAAGTCGACCACCGAACAGGTGGTGGTGGATGCCACCGAAGCGCAGGTGGAAACTGTCACGCCGGAGGTTTCGGGCGACGTCAGCTCCGCGCAGGTTTCGACCATGCCGCTCAACGGGCGCAACTTTGGTTCGCTGGCAGCGGTAATGCCGGGCGTGCAGAACCTAAGCGCCGGCAGTTCCATGGGCACCGGTGGACGCTCCACCTCGAACACCATCTCGGTGAACGGCTCCAACACCAACACCACGTTCTACGCGCTGGACGGCATCTGGGACGAAAACACAGGCAATATGACCGCGATTGCGGTGATGCCCAACCCGGACTCGCTCGATGAGGTCCGCGTCTTCCAGAACGATTACAGCGTGCGCTACGCCATCATGGGCGCGTCGGTGGTTCTGCTGCAGACCAAGAGCGGCGGATCGAACTTCCACGGTAACGCCTGGGAGTATCTGCGCAACGACGATCTGAACTCGCGCAACTACTTCTCCACCACGGTTCCGACGTGGAAGGAGAACATCTTCGGCTACAACCTGGGTGGACCGATCTTTGTTCCCCACCACTACAACTCGGGGCGCGACAAGACCTTCTTCTTCTGGGATCAGCAGTGGGTGAAGCTGCACCAGGGCCAGTCTCTTCTGGCCATTACACCCACCTCCCAACAGATCGCCGGTGTTTTTGCGAGCGCCGCGGTCATCAAGAACCCCGCCACCGGGCTGGCCTTCCCGACCGACGCGAACGGCAACTACATTCTGACGCCGAGTCTGAATGCCAACGCCGTGAACTTGGCCAAGGCCATCTATCCCTCCCCCAACTACTCCAAGACCGGCACCACCAACAACTACCTGAACAACACGCCCTACATCACCAACCAGCGCGACGACGAGATCAAGGTGGATCACCACTTCAACTCGCGTTGGAGCGCCACGGGCGAGTACCTGGACGAGCGCCAGGACTACATTCTCTCCTCCATGAACGGGGCCACCAGCGGTGAGAACTTCAACACCAACTGGGAAGAGGACTTTACCAACAACCAGCTGGCATCGGCATCGCTGACGACCCTGGTCGGCAACAACATCGTCAACTCGGCTAGCGTCTCGGTCAACATTTACGATCTGGACCTGACGCTGAAGGGCGTCTCGGATATCAGCCAGGTGAGCGGCTTCTCGGAGTCGCTGCCGTACCATGGCGGCCTATCCACGCGCCTGCCCTCCATCACCATCTCCGGCACCGGCGGCGTGGGCCCAGAGGGTGAGCCCAACTCGCGCCCGCTACACCACGCTGCCGATCTGGACGATTCCATCGCCGACAACCTGAGCTGGCTCAAGGGCAAGCATTACCTCCAGGCCGGCTTCAACATCGTCTTCAACACCAAGCGCCAGAACATCAACACCAGCGGCACGGCCGGGACCAATGGCGGCTTTACCTTCAACGGCAGCTTCAGTGGCAACGCTCTGGCCGACTATATGCTGGGCTACGCGGCCACCTTCAGCCAGGCCAGCGATACCCGCCGCATGGAAGTGCATGCGATGGAAGTGTCGCCCTATGTGGAAGACCGCATCACCCTGACCCGCCGGCTGACGGCTACGCTTGGCTTCCGGGCCTACCATCTGCCGTTGCCCCACTCCCCTGACACCGAAACCCTGTTCAACCCGGCGGCTTATGTTGCCACGGCCGCGCCCACCATCAGCCCGCTGGGCGTGATCACCACGGCTGGCACCAACCCCCTGAACGGCCTGATCACGAACGGCGTGAACGGCGTTCCGCAGAACTTCTCCAGCGCCCACAACTGGTACTTTGGCACCAATGTCGGCTTTGCCTACGACGTCTTCGGCAACGGCAAAACCTCCATTCGCGGCGGCTACGGGCTGGCGCACACCCGCGTCTTCACCGGCCAGGACTGCTCGTTCAACTGCGGCAACAACCCGCCCAACATCACCTCGGTCAGCCTTACCAACGTCTCCTTTCCGAACGCCACGTCCGGAACGGCTGGCGCCAACGGCATCCAGTCGCTGGTCTCGGCCGACATGAACATCGAGGCCGCCCAGATCAACAGCTTCTCGCTCGGCGTACAGCACGAGTTCCCCAAGAGCTGGATCGCTTCCGTGACCGGTGCCGGCTCCAGCATCCGCCACCTGTGGGGCACCTGGAACTACAACCAGCCGCTGCCCTCCGGCCAGTACGACTTCAACCCCAACATCAACAGCAGCAAGGTCTACTCGCCGTATTACTACGCGCCGTACATCGGCTACTCCAACATCAACACGCTGACCTCGCGGCAGGGTTCGAACTGGTCCGCGCTCGAAGCCTCCTTGAAGCATCCGGTCTCGAACAGCGTCTTCCTCACTGTGGCCTACACCTGGTCGCACGCACTGGCCAACTGGACCACCGGCACCTATGCCATGGTGGACGTCTACCATCCGTCGCGTTACTACGGCAACCTCTCGGGCGTTAACATCCCGCAGAGCGGCTCGGCGACTGTGATCTGGACAATGCCCTGGTTCAAGAACACTTCCAACGTCCTTCAGAAGACGGTTCTGGGCGGCTGGAAGCTCTCCGACATGACCATGATCCGCTCCGGCGTCTCGCTCGATCCCACCTTGACCGGCTCAACCATCGGCTATGCGACCCGTCCGGATGTGGTCGCCGGCCAAGCCATCAAGGGACCCAAGACCGCGGCCGCGTGGTTCAACGTCAACGCTCTCGCCCAGCCGAATCCCGGCTACATCGGCAACTCCAACCTGGGCATCATCCAGGGTCCCGGCCTGATCGATTTCGATATGGCCATGTACAAGACCTTCCCGATCTTCGCCAGCCATCAGCTGGAGTTCCGCGCTGAGGCCTTCAACGTCATGAACCACACCAACTTCTCCGGCGTCTCCGTGCAGAAGGGCTCGTCCACCTTTGGACAGGTCACCTCCGCGCTGGATCCTCGCATCCTGGAAGTGGCGCTGCGTTACAAGTTCTAGCAGCCTGCACAAGCACAAACAGCAAGGGGGCGGATCTTTCGATCCGCCCCCTTTTGCTGTTGTTACCTGTTGTGTGGGTTACAGGTCGCCTCAAGCGTCTTCCCGTTTGTCCTGAACTTCCGTGCCCCATCCATTTCCACGTTTTTTGTGGAAATAGGTGGGAAACCTATGAAGCTTAGGTCTAGACCATTCCCCAAAATACCTTAGACCAGCGGCACACGATCGCCAGCCGCCTTGGCCTTGGGCACCGCGGTCTTGCGCTCGGAGGGCTTTTCCATGCCCTGCGACTCCTGGGCCATGCGCAGGTGCTGCTCCATCAACCGGCGCGCCTCATGGGGCTTGCGGCCGCGGATAGCGCGGTAGATCTCGCGATGCATCTCGGCCGACTCGCGGGTATCGGTGGACCGCTCAACGGTCTTGCGGCGCTTGTCGTAGAGCGAGGAGGTCAGGGTTTCAACCACCGCCGCCATGATCGGATTACCAGAGGCCTGGGAGATGATGCGGTGGAACATGACGTCGTGGATCAGATACTCAGCCGGGTTTTCCATCACGGCGAACATCTCCGCCACCTCCTCGGCCAGTGCGGCGTGGTGCTCTTCCTTGGCCCGTTCCGCGGCCAGTGCGGCGATGTTGCTCTCCACAATAATGCGGGCTTCAAACATTTGCCAGGTCTGGAAGCCGTGCAGAGCGCCCATCAGCCCCAGCGAGGCCTTGCCGAACTCCGGCGGGCCGTCGGCCACAAAGGTTCCCACGCCGTGCTTGACCTTCATCACGCCCATGGCGGCCAGATAGCCGATGCCGGTCCGCAGGCTGGCGCGACTGATGCCCAGCTTGCGCGCAAACTCGCGCTCCGGGGGAATCTTGTCACCGGGTTGCAGAGTGGCATTTTCTATGAGCAAGCGTATGTGGTTAACCACTTGCATCGTCCGGTGGGTTTCTTTGGACTCCTCTTTAAGCCTCACCATAGCGACTGATAACCCTCTTGGATAGTTTCTAAATCTGGACAAAACGAGCTTAACACCCGCGGGCCACGGCTGGCCGCAAAAAAACGCGCGCTGAACGGATTCTCAACCACTTGCCCGATGTGTATACTGGTGGTCTGACCTCGCCGGAGGTCCGACCGGAAACGATTCTCGCCTAGAGGTAGAATGATCCCATGTTGCTCCACGAAGACCGTCTCTTTCCCGCTGATCCAAGCGCGCGCCGGGTGGCCAAGGCTCTCTACGCGCAGGTAAAGAATCTCCCCATCGTCAGCCCGCACGGTCATACCACGGCCGCCTGGTGGGCAGACAATACTCCCTTCTCAGATCCCGCCACGCTATTTGTTCAGCCCGATCACTATGTCTTCCGCATGCTCTATAGCCAGGGCGTTGACCTGGACACGCTGGGCATCGGACAGGCCAAGATCGAGAACCCCCGCGAAGTGTGGCGCATCTTTGCCAAGCACTACTATCTGTTCCGCGGAACCCCCTCGCGCCTGTGGCTGGACTACTCCTTTCAGGAACTGTTTGGCATGACCGAGCGGCTCTCTGAGAAGAACGCCGACCTCTATTACGACACCATCGACGCCGCGCTGAAGACGCCCGAGTTCCTGCCCCGCGCGCTGTTTGAGCGCTTGAACATCGAGCTGCTGTCGACCACCGACTCGCCGCTGGACTCACTGGATGCCATCAAGAAGATCCGCGCCTCTGGCTGGAAGGGCCGCATTCTGCCCGCCTTCCGCCCCGATCCGGTGGTGGATGCCGACTATATTGGCTTCCATGAGAATTTGCTGGAGCTGGGCCGGCTGTGGAAGGAAGACACCTCCACCTGGAAGGGCTACCTGAACGCGCTGCGCAAGGCGCGCCGGTTCTTCATCGAGCAGGGCTGCACCTCCACCGACCACGGCCACCTGACCGCGCTGACGGCGGACCTGCCGGAAGCCGAGGCCACTGCACTCTACGCCAGGATCTTCTCTGGTCAGTCCACCAAGGCCGAGCAGGAGCTGTTCCGCGCCCAGATGCTGACCGAGATGGCCGGCATGAGCGTGGCCGACGGTCTGACCATGCAGATCCACCCCGGCAGCGTGCGCAACCACAATCCGTTCATCTATGAGAAGTACGGCCGCGACAAGGGCTGCGACATTCCCAGCGCCACCGAGTATGTGCAGGCGCTGCGACCGCTCCTGGCCAAGTACGGCAACAATGCCAAACTGACCATTATTTTGTTCACTTTGGACGAAACCTCCTACAGCCGCGAACTGGCTCCGCTGGCTGGCCATTATCCGGCCTTGCGTCTGGGGCCTTCATGGTGGTTTCATGACAGTCCAGAGGGTATGATGCGCTTCCGCGAGCAAGCCACAGAGACAGCCGGGTTCTACAACACGGTTGGCTTCAATGACGACACGCGCGCCTTCCTCTCCATTCCGGCACGTCACGACGTGGCTCGGCGCGTAGATTGCGCCTTCCTGGGCCGCTTGGTGGCAGAACACCGCCTGGAAGAAGACGAAGCTTCTGAGGTGGCACATGCGCTGACGTATGGGCTGGTCAAAAAGGCCTATCACCTCTAACGGACAGCATGAATTGAAGTTTGGCATCTCGGCTTCCCAGGTCTCAAAATCGAGACCTGGGGCACCCAGGCACCTGCGGTGCGGCAGACCCGCTTCGCGGCATTGCATGCAGCGGACATAGCAAGCAGCAGACAGATAGCAGGACGACAGGGGTTGTCCTGCTGCGTATTTCAGACTCCGGACACCAGGGAGATGTATGGAAGAGATCAAGACGCTAGGCGCAGATTCAGTTCCACTCAGCGCACGGATTGGCAATGTACGCTGGAGCATCTGCGCCATGCTGTTTGCTGCCACCACCATCAACTACATGGACCGGCAGGTGATTGGCCTGCTGAAACCCATTCTAATGCTGCCCGCGCCGCACGGCATCGGCATGTCGGAACTGCAGTACGGGTACATTGTGGACGCCTTCCAGGTGGCCTACGCGGTAGGCGTGCTTCTGGCCGGCTACTTTGTGGACAAGGTCGGCACCCGCATCGGCTACATGGTGATCATGGCCCTGTGGAGCCTTTCCGCCATGGGCCACGCGCTGGCCAACACCGTGCTCCAGTTCGGCATTGCCCGCTTCTGTTTGGGCGCGGGCGAATCGGGTAACTTTCCGGCGGCCATCAAGACCGTCTCCGAGTGGTTTCCGCAGTCGGAGCGGTCGCTGGCCACCGGCATCTTCAACTCCGGCTCGAATGTGGGCGCCATCATTGCCCCCATCCTGATCCCGCTGGTGTGCACCTACTACGGCTGGCACGCCGCCTTCCTGGTGACCGGCGCCTTCTCCATGACCTGGATTCTGGTGTGGTTCCTGTTCTACCACAAGCCCAGCGATCATCCCCGGCTGAAGAGCGCGGAGTACGACCACATCTACTCCGATCAGATTCTTACCCTCCCGACCGCGGATCTGAAGCTCGTCTACAAGGAACCTGGCGACAAGAATGCCAAGATTCCCTGGATCAAGCTGATCGGCGTTCGTCAGACCTGGGCCTTCGCCATCGGCAAGCTGCTCACTGACCCGATCTGGTGGTTCTATCTGTTCTGGTTGCCGGGCTACTTCAGCCAGCACTACCACCTGGACATGAAGCAACTGTGGCTGCCCCTGGTGGTGGTCTACAACGCCACCACCATTGGTTCGGTGGGCGGCGGCTGGTTGCCGTCTCCCTTCCGCAAGCTGGGGTTCTCCGCCAACAAAGCGCGTCTGGCTGCCATGCTGGTATGCGCCATCTGCGTGACCCCGGTCTTCTTCATCAGCTACGTGGGCTCCATCTGGCCCGCTGTGGCGCTGCTGAGCCTGGCGGCCGCTTCGCACCAGGGCTGGTCGGCCAACATCTTCACCACCGTCAGCGACATGTTCCCGCGCTCTGCCGTGGGTTCGGTCACCGGCATTGGCGCCATGGCCGGCTCCGTGGGCGGCGTCATGATGGCCACCTTTACCGGCTGGATTCTCGAAGTCACGCACCAGAACTACGCAACCTTGTTTGGCATTGCAGCCAGTGCCTACCTGATTGCATTTGTTGTCATCATCACGCTGGCCCCTGGTCTGAAACGGGCGGAGTTAAACGCATGAGTCTCTACTGTGCAGTAGGCAGCATCGACACCGACCTGAGCCCGGAGCAGCTGAACGAGCTGCTCTCGGGTGCGTTAGCCAAGCTCGGGAAGCGGAACAACGTACTGGTTGTTCCTCCCGACCAAAGCCGCGAGCACTCCCGCGCTGGCGAATTGACCGGTTACGCCGTGAAACATTATGGCGACAAGGTCAAGGCGATTCTGCCCGCCCTTGGCACCCACACCCCCATGCGCCCCGACCAGATCACACACATGTTCCCAGGGGTTGCGCCGGAGCTGTTCCGCTCGCACGACTGGCGCACCGGCATTGAAACCCTCGGCGAAGTGCCGGCCGAGTTCATCAAGGAGCAGTCAGAGGGCAAGCTGGACTATGCCTGGCCGACCCAGGTGAACAAGCTGGTCTCACGCGGCGGCTTCGATCTGATCCTCTCCATCGGCCAGGTTGTGCCCCACGAAGTGGTGGGCATGGCCAACTACACCAAGAACATTGTGGTGGGAACCGGCGGCCGCGAGGGCATCAACCGCAGCCATTACCTGGGCGCGGTGTACGGCATGGAACGGATCATGGGCCGGGCGCTCAATCCGGTTCGCAACGTCTTCAACTACGCGCAGGATCACTTTCTGAAGCATCTGCCCATCGTCTATGTGCACACCGTGGTGGGCCGCAGGGCCGATAACACCCTGGCCGTGCGCGGGCTCTACGTGGGCGACTCGCTCGAGGTCTTCACCGAGGCTGCCGAGCTGAGCCTGAAGGTGAACTTCGAGATTGTTCCCAAGCAGATCCAGAAGGCCGTGGTCTTCCTCGATCCCGACGAGTTCCACTCCACCTGGATCGGCAACAAGTCCATCTACCGCACCCGCATGGCGTTGGCCGACGGCGCGGAGCTGATCGTCCTGGGCCCCGGCGTGCGCGAGTTCGGCGAAGACAAGGGCATCGATCAACTGATCCGCAAGTACGGCTACCGCGGCACCGACACCACGCTGGCCGCGGTGCGCGACAACGCCGATCTGGCCGCTAACCTGAGCGCCGCCGCACACTTGATTCATGGTTCGTCCGACGGCCGCTTCAAGATCACCTATTGCCCCGCCCACCTGACCCGCGAAGAAGTGGAAGGCGTTGGCTTCAACTATGGGGATCTTGCCTCCATGCTCGCCAAGTACAATCCGGCTCATCTGGAGCTGGGCTTCAATCAAGTCGACGGTGAAGAGATCTTCTTCATCGCCAACCCCGGACTCGGCCTGTGGGCACACTCCAGCCGTCTCTAGAGCAAAGGAACCGCATGTCTCAAGCATTGAAACTCGGCAAGTACTCCGTAGGAACCGGCGACCGGTTCGCGCACCAGGCCAAGGCCCAGTTGCAGGCCTCGCTGCTGGCGCTCGCGGAGGGCGTTGAAATCGTACCGGTGTGGAACAAGAGCAACCGGGAGCACACCATTATCGGCTCCGAGCCGGCCAGCGCGCGCGCGGCCGCCGACGCCGCGGTGAAGGAACTGGGCTGGAAGCTGCCCTACTTCCTGGACGCTGACCACATCAACCTGAACACCGTAAACCGCTTCCTGACGGCCTGCGATTTTTACACGCTGGACGTGGCCGACTTCATCGGCCAGCCCACCGACGCCGCCCTGATCGACGAGTTTGTCGCTCATCGCTCCAGCCTGATCGGCACCATCGCGCTGGAAGGCGTCAGCGAGACCTTCACCATCACCGCCGCCGACCTGCACGCTGCCGCCGCCAAGTTCCTGGGTGCCGTCAAGCACGCGGGCCAGGTCTACCGCACCATTCTGGCCGCCAAGGGCGAAGGCAACTTCATCACCGAAGTCAGCATGGACGAGACCGACGCCGCGCAGACGCCGGTGGAGCTGCTCATCATCCTGGCCGCCATCGCCGACGAGGGCATCCCGGTGCAGACCATCGCTCCCAAGTTCAGCGGCCGCTTCAACAAGGGCGTGGACTACGTGGGCGATGTGGCCCAGTTCAATCGCGAGTTTGAGCTGGATGTGGCCGCCATTGCCTATGCGGTTGCCCATTTCGGTCTACCCTCGAACTTGAAGCTCTCCGTCCACTCCGGATCGGACAAGTTCTCCATCTACCCCGGCATCCATGCCGCCATGAAGAAGTTCGGCGCCGGCGTGCACCTGAAGACCGCCGGCACCACCTGGCTGGAAGAGCTGATCGGACTGGCCGAGGCGGGCGGCGACGCTCTGGCTCTGGCCAAGGAGGTCTACGCGGAGGCATTTGCCCATCGCGAAGAGCTCTGCGCCCCCTACGCCACGGTCATCGACATCGATCCGGCCAAGCTGCCCTCTCCTGCCGAAGTGAATGCGTGGACCAGCGAGCAGTACACGTCGGCATTGCGCCACGTGCAGTCCAACCCCGGCTACAACCAGCACCTGCGCCAACTGCTGCACGTGGGCTTCAAGGTTGCCGCCAAGATGGGCGCGCGTTACCTGGAGCTGCTCGAGGCCAACGAGGCCGTGGTCGCCAAGAATGTAACCGAGAACCTCTTTGTCCGTCACATCGCGCCGGTTTTTCTGGGGCGGTAACCGATCGCACGATCGAACCTGTTGATGAACTCATCGATCCGGCTCAGCCGGTGCAATACCAAAGGAGCAACATGGCAAATACAGCAATAGTTGCGGACGACCCGAATGCACAGGGCGCGGATGCCGCTTTCGATCTGAGCACCATCACCAAGATGTACGACTTCACGGGCAAGACCGTGGCTATCACCGGCGGCGCCGGCGTTCTGGGCAGCGAGATTGCTGGCGCACTGCTGGGTTGCGGAGCCAAGGTCGCCATTCTGGACGTGAATGGCGACGCCGGCAACGCGCTCATCGAGCGGCTCGGCCCGCTCGGCAAGCAGGCCAGCTTCTTCAAGTGCAACGTGCTCGACCGCGACAGCATCCTGGAGACCGCCAAGGAAGTGGTGGGCCATCTGGGCAAGCTGGATTGCCTGATCAACGGCGCCGGCGGCAACAAGGCGCAGGCCACCACCGGCGTCGACCTGAAGTTCTTCGATCTGCCCACGGACGCCATCCGCTGGGTGTTTGAGCTGAACGTGACCGGCACCATCCTGCCCTCGCAGGCCTTTGGCAAGGTGATGGCGGACCAGGGTTACGGCACCATCCTCAACATCTCGTCGATGAATGCCTTCCGCCCGCTGACCCGCATTCCCGCCTACTCGGCGGCCAAAGCGGCGGTGAGCAACTTTACCCAGTGGCTGGCGGTGCACATGGCGCAGGAGTACTCGGCTCGGATTCGCGTCAACGCCATTGCTCCCGGCTTCTTCCTGACCAACCAGAACCGCTTTCTGCTGACCGACGAGAAGACCGGCGAATGGACCACGCGCGGCAAGCAGATCGTCGGCCACACCCCCATGGCACGGCTGGGCGAGTCCAAGGACCTGTTCGGTACCGTCCTGTGGCTGCTCTCCCCGGCCTCGGAGTTCGTCACCGGCATTGTGGTCCCGGTGGACGGCGGCTTCTCTGCCTACAGCGGCGTCTAGAGCAGCTTTTGAAATGCTATAGGCCTGAGTTTCTTGGGCATCCCACCCATTCCCGCAAAGAACGCGGAAATGGATGGGGCACGGAAGTCTGGACCAAAAAGGAAAACGTGTGCAGGCAACAAGAACGCATCCAACCGCATCACGCGGCATCCAACAACAAGTGAGATCCGACAGAAATGCGGCGAACCTGCCGCATTTCTTCGTTCCGGGGCATTGCAGCTCACGACGGACGCACCTCCGGAGAGGCCGGGGCGGCCTCAATATTCAATGGGAGAGAGCATGAGCACGAAACTATTCGGCCTTGAAGGCAAAGTTGCCGTCGTCACCGGTGGCACCACCGGCATTGGATACGCCCTCAGCCTGGGTCTGGCCGAAGCCGGAGCCGATGTTGTGGCTTCCTCCCGACGCATCCAGCAGGTTGAAGAGACCGCTGCCGCCATTGAGGCGCTGGGCCGGCGCACCGTCCGTGCCACCTCCGACGTCTGCAACCGCGCCTCGCTGGTGAACCTGCTGGCCACCACCCTGGAGGCCTTTGGCAAGGTGGACATCCTGGTGAACTGCGCGGGCATCATCAAGCGCACCCCCACGCTGGAAGTGAGCGAAGAGGAATGGGCCACCATCCTCAACACCAACCTGACCGGCACCCTGCGCGCCTGCCAGATCTTTGGCCGCTCCATGCTGGAGGCAGGCCATGGCCGCATCATCAACATTGCCTCGCTGAACAGCTACGTGGCGCTGACGGAGGTGGCGGCCTACGCGGCCAGCAAGAGCGCCGTCACCTCCCTCACCCGTTCGCTGGCCGTGGAGTGGTCGAAGCGAGGCGTGACCGTGAATGCCATTGCCCCCGGCGTCTTCCGCACCGACATCAACGCCAAGCTGCTGGACTCCACCGGCCGCGGCCAGGAGCTCTTGATGCGCACCCCGATGGGCCGCTTTGGCAAGACCGAGGACCTGATCGGCGCGGCGGTTTATTTGGCCAGCGACTCCGCCAGTTTTGTGACCGGCCAAACCATTGTGGTCGATGGCGGCTTTCTGGCTTCAGGCGTCAATCAGTAGTTTTTCTTCCCTGCTCAAAGAAAAACGCGGCAGCCATTGGCTGTCGCGTTTTTGTTTTTTCTGCTCTCTCCGCGCCTGAATCCACCGTGCCCAATCCATTTCCGCGCTTTTTGCGGAAATAAGTGGGATACCCATGATTTTTCAGGTTTGCACCGTTTCAGAAAATGCTCTAGCTACCGAAGACGTGCACCCAATCTACCTGCATGTTGATGCTGGCGGGCGAACCATCGGTGAGTGGCTTGCAGGTACCCCAGTTGACGCCTTCCTGCATCCCCAGGATGAGGTAATAGTGCTGGGTATCGAAGACGCTCTGGGCAGAGCTGGTGGTGTTGGACGAGCCTAATGCGACGTTATCCAGATACCAGGTGATCTTGCCAGGGGTGGTTCCGGATGGCGGTGTCCACAACAATCCATACGTGTGCCATTGGCTGTAGTCGGTTCCGGCAGGGGTTGCAAAGGAGTTGGGCGTGCTGTACCAGAGCTGCTGGGCTTCGTTCCAGGTATGCAGCGTGCCGTAGAAGGTAGGATCTGCCCCCTGTCCTTCAAACAGGTCGATTTCGCCGGTGGGCGTCTGCCCTGCAATGCCTTCTTCCGGAAGCAGCCACATCGCCGGCCATGCTCCCGTTACCGTGTCCCACTTGGCACGAACCTCGACGTAGCCGTAGCGGAAAGAGTGGTTGGGGGTACCGTTCTTTGATGTGCCTTCCAGCGACGCGTCGCAAAGTCCGTTGCTGCTCCAGCTGGAGCGGGTCCAGTTCAGGTTGAGCACGCCCGAGCTGACGCTGAACTGCGACGTTGAAGGGGCAGGACTCTCAAACCAAATACCGGGGTACCAATTGTAGGAGGCCGTGCTGGTGCTGGACGGTGCGATCTGAGCGGAAGTGAATTCGTCATCGAAATTTAAATTCTTGAAGCCAGCGCTCGAGGCCTGCAAGGGCACCGCCGTCTGGGTGGATGGTTTTGAGGACACGTCCGCGGTAGCGGAACTGGTCATATTGATGGCTGCGCACCCCGTCAGGGAGAGAGAAGCCGCACACAGAATCATGGCAACAACGGTTTTCATTTTGCACGCCCTGCTCGGTTGGATTCGCTTAATACTCAATCAATCGGCGGCGGAAGTAATCTCTAGAGGGTGACTTTAGATTGTCTTTGAAATATCTTAATGGGTGACCATCGCGCGCCGTTTCCGCTCCCCCAGAGAGCCTCAACAGCCCGTCGTGCGCGGCTTTTGCTCCGATCTGGCTTGCGGAAGGCGCGGCGTTTTGGCCTGCGAGATCGAACTCAACATGCTGTAAATGAATGGGGTAATGGAAATCCTCGACGCATGGAGGTGGAACGCGAACCGGAGGGGCCAGTTGGAGTCAGCAGAATGCTCGCAGAAATGCCGAAAGATGGGAAGTTTCCAAGACATGACCGATTTTGGGACAGTAACCGAAATGCCGGAATCCGAGAACCTGCCCGTGGGGTGCGATCAGGGCCGCGGCGGATCAGATCTGGTGCGTCTACCCTCCAGACGTGAGGCGTTGGGCGATAGAGCGGGCGCATTTTGGACTTGACGACTCCTTTAGGGTAAGTTGGACTTTGAAAGCAGTTTCGGCGTGGCGTTGTTCTGTTCAGGGTTTCCCCCTTTGAACCGGCTGCCGAAGCTGAAATCAGGAGGCCTTCATGACCGGCAAGATCCTTTCCATCTGTGCGCTGCTGATTGGCAGCAGGTTTCCAAGCCTGGCGCAATCCCCTCCGTCTCAGGCCGGGGGCTACAAACTGGTTTTCGGCGAGGACTTCCGGCACTTTGATTTGAGCCCGGATGGGGCTGGAAGCCACAACTGGTATGAGGGCGTCTGGTTCAACAAACCGCCAGCCCCCTTGGACCACATTGCGCCCACATCCGATGGCCTGCGGCTGACCTGGACGCGCGATCAGGTGCCGTTTGATACCAGCATCTCTACGATGGGGCACAACGGCGAAACCCGGCATGCCTGGCAGTACGGCTACTTTGAGGTGCGGGTGAAGTGGACCCCGACCACCGGAGCGTGGCCGGCGATCTGGCTCATCCCGGCTAAAGCCGGTCACCAGATCGAGACCGGTGAAGCGGATATCTTTGAAGGCAACGGCGACAATCCCCACACGTATTATGGGACGATTCATCATTGGCATGAGAGCCCGGACCATAGCCAGATGCTGCGCGTCCAGTCCAGTGACGGAAGAAACCACTTCCTGCTGATGCCCTGGACGGATTTCACGCAATACCACACCTACGGACTGCTCTGGGAGCCGGGACGCTTTACCTGGTACCTGGACGACCATCCCCTGCATTCCGAGCCGGCCTTTCCCGTCTTCAACCAGGCCAAGTATTGCCTGATTATCGGCATGCAGGCCGGGGCTGACTGGAAGGAAGGCAATATTGACAAAGCCCGCACGCCACGGATGGATATGGATGTCAGTTGGGTACACATCTGGCAACGCTAGATTTTTTTGGTTTGCGCTGATACTTTCGGGCTTTGAGTTCCATCGATGCAAAGTTCGAGGCAAAGCTTCAAGTTATGATATTGATGCTAGTTTTAAAGCAGGCGCGGCCGTCCGACAAAGAATAGAGAGTATTTCGAACCGCGCCATGGAGTCTTTGGGTGAAGATGACGGGGAAAATGGATAAAAATCCCGCTAATCACCTATCAATTGGGTGTAATTCGTAACGAGATTTGGTAACTTAGCCTGCTCCACGGGCTGCAGACACAACCGTAATTCGCTCATTATAGGTACGTTATCCTACATAGAGAAGTTCTTCTCTGGGCCGAGGGAGGATGGTGGAGGAGAAGACTGTACACTTGATCCCGATCCATCTTCCCCCTACAGTGCTTCTAGAGACATATGGCTTCCCGCCTCCGGAAATCCCGGAGATGCTGCCAGGCATTCAAATGTACCTGAACAGCTCATAAGTCCGAGGTCGTTCCCCAGATTCTGTTTTGTGACCAACAAGCTTTCAGGTATTCCCTTTCTTCAGGAAGGGCCGGGATTTCTCTACTCTTAGTCAGGTTCAGTGGGTGATGGTAAAGCCGACTGAGGATGGCGAAGCCTTGCAAGAAATACGGATACGTTCCCATGTATCGACTCCAGGGAAGTTATCCGCGGCAAGGTTCAACGTAAGTGCTTCCCTCGCTTTCACTCCGCGAAAGTCAGCGGCTTCAAGACCTGTTCAAGGCCTGATCGGATCAAGCAGGTCCGATCAATTCCTCTACCCGCAACCGGCAATTTCTGTTCATCGCCATTCGGCGTGCTCCTAGCATCCCCTGGCGGAGGTTCATGATGAAAGCAAAAACTCTGTTGTACGCGGTATTCATCGTCGGAGCGTCGACGTTGCTTGCGCAAGACCCGGTGGCGGCGTCCCGCTCAGGATCAACCGACGATGCCGCGAGCAAAGAGGGCGTGTGGGCGGCGAACCTTGGCAACGATCCGGTAGGCATCGGGGATCTGGTGTATGTCACCGTTTCCGGCTCGCCGGAGATGTGCCGCAGTTATCGCGTCGATCCCCAAGGCCGGATTCAGCTCGTGCTCGCGCACCAGCCCTTGCACGTGGAAGGCTTGACGGGCGATCAGATCGCCGCCGCCATCACCCTGCAACTCAAGGGGGACCAAGTCCTTGTGGCGCCGATTGTCTCGGTTGCCGTGCTCGACTATCGCAGCCGTCAAGTGGTGGTGGCTGGAGCGGTCAAGATGCCCGGAGTGGTGCAGGTGGTGGGCAAGTTCACCGTCCTCGATGCCCTCTCCAAGGCACAGGGAGTGGCGCCTGAGGCGGGTCCGGAACTCATCCTGATCAGGGCCGCGACCGATGGACAGCCCGCTCCGGTGCTGCGGATTCTGCTCAAGCCGCTCCTCGAAGGTCTGACTCCCGAGAATAACTACCAGTTACGCGGTGGAGATGAGATACGGGTCCCCGAGGTGCAGAAGATTTACCTGGTTGGCAATTTGAAGATGCCCGGAAGTTACGCGGTCAACGAGCCGGGAGGAACCACGGTGATGAAGGCTTTGGCCATGTCGCAAGGGCAGTTGCCCTTCACCACGCATCTGGCTTACATCTACCGTACCGTGGACGGGCAGCGCAACGAGATTCCGGTGCCGCTGCACGACATTCTTCGCCGCAAGGCGCCCGACGTTGCACTCCAGCCCAACGACATCCTGTATGTCCCGGAAGCCGAGGGCAAGCATCTTACCGCCAGCTTCTTTGATCGCCTGCTGGGTCTTGGCGGACAACTGGGTTCCGAGATGATGATTCTGTCGGTGCTGTAAATGATTTTCAAGACACGGGAAAGGAATCAATAGAGTGCAGATGCTTAGCCATCAACAGGATCTATCTCTTGTGGAGACGCGGCGCGGTCGTCAGACGGCATTGGCCGGCGGAGCTCAGCTTGCGTCCTTCCAGCACGATGCAGTGGCTACGGCCACTACAGCCTCGTTCAAAGACTTCTTCCGCATCCTCTTTCGTCACCGCTTCAAGATGCTGCTGTTGGTCATTGTTCTTGTGTCAACCGCGGTAGCCGTGCAGTTTGTAGTGCCGAAGATGTACGAAGGGATAGCTTTGCTCAAGATCGATCGGCACAGCAGTTCGATCGACATCCAGCCGGAAAACATCGCCTCTGGCAGTGACGAAATGGACGGCATTCTCACCACGGAGATGGAACTGGCGAAGTCGGATACCGTGCTGCGTCCCGTGGCTGAGAAGTTCAATCTCTGGGCGGTTGAAAAGCAGGATAAGGGCATGTCGGCGGACGCGGCCAAGATGCTTCGGGCAGCGCCTGTCCAGCTGAGCAAGCTGATCGTCAAACGGCCACCAAACTCTAACCTGATCAACATCATCTATCGTGCCAAAGATCCCGTGTTAGCGGCCAACGTGGCCAATGCCATTGCTGAGTCACTGGTAGAACACACCAATGACTCAGCTCGCGCTTCGGTGGCGCAGACCTCGGAGGCTGTGAAGACAAGCCTGGAGCAGATGCGCGCCAAGATGGATCAGGCCAATGTGCAGCTGGCAGCGTACCAGGCAGAGTTGGGGATCGTAGATCCGGCAGATCGCGCCACGGTTTTGAGTACCCGGTTAAAGGATTTGACCGGCGATCTGACCAGTGCGCAGGCTGAGCGTGTGAACCGCGGAGCTACAAAGCGGCAAATGCAACAGGCGTCCTCGCTTCCTCCCGCTCAGGCGCTGGCGGCGGCGCAGGTGGCAGACCAACTGGGACTGCCGAATTCCACCGCGCTCAATACCGCGGTGGACCGGCTCAACGAAGCCAACACGCAGTTTGCCAACGTCAAGTCCTACTACGGCAACGGGCACCCAGAATACGCGCGGGCGCAGCAGCAAGTGACCGAAGCGGCAAGGCAGGTTTCAGCGATGGTGGCTGGCGCCGCGTCGCGGTCCAATGTTGCGTTCCAGCAAGCTGTGGACCGGGAGCAGAATCTGGCCAAGCTGGTGGAGCAAACCAAATCCGAAGTGGATGGAATGCAATCCAAGGCGGCGCTCTACGATCAGCTGAAAGAAGAAGCAGAAACTGACCGCAAGTTCTATGCCGATCTGCTGAACCGGACCCGCATCGCGGACATCAACAAGGGCTTCGATAATGCCAATGCACAGTTGTTCGTCCCGGCTCGTCCATCGCAGAATGTCATCTTTCCCAAGCTATTCCTGAACCTGGCCGTGGCAGTGATGTTGTCGCTGCTGCTGGGGCCCATTCTTGCGCTGCTGTTGGAGGCACTGGACACGAAACTTTCTAGCCCTGCCGACGTGGCCATCCGCCTGCAGCTTCCGGTAATGGCCACCATTCCCGATTCCAAATTGCAATTTGGTTCCGCCGCCAATGCTCCCAAGAGTGGCGAGCTTTCCCTCAGCCGCCAGTCCATTCGCGACGGAAGATCGGTTGCGCGGTTCAAGGAAGCTCTGCGCATCTTCCGCACCTCTCTGTTACCCGGCTTGATGGAGGGTGGGATGAAGACACTCCAGGTGACAAGCGCGGTTCCGGGCGAAGGCAAGACGACTCTTACTTCATGGTTGGCGCTCTCCCTTGCCCAACTTGGCAAGAAGGTTCTGCTCATCGACGCCGACATGCGCCGGCCGAACGTACACCGCTTCTTCAAGATCTCGGCGTCGCCGGGGTTGTCCGAGGTTCTCGAAGGAGAAGTGGACTTCCGCAGCGCGATTGTGACGGTGGAAGGTGGGTTATCTGTATTGCCTGCCGGCCCGGTTTCAACACGCTCCGCGGAACTGGTCTCAATTTCCTTCTCCACGATGTTGAGCAAGGTGGCTCGCGATTACGACCTGGTAATCGTCGATTGTCCGCCGGTGCTGGGCATAGCCGAGACAGTTGAAATCTCCCGCTTTGTGGACGGCACGATCCTTGTCGTGAGTGCACAAAAGCCGAGCGGTGAAGCAGTGAGCGCGACGGTGAATGCCATCCGCAGCGCAAACGGCCAGATTCTGGGCGTCGTGATGAACCGGGTGAGCGAAGAAAGCAGCGGCTACGGTTATGGCTACGGTTATGGCTATGGCGCGGATGCCGGAACTCTTGATGCTCAACCAGCCACAACGGGAACGCACTCCTAAGGCGTTTGCTGCTGCTGCCAAGCCGGTCCGCTTGTGGTTGTTCCCTATCAAAGGCGGTATCCAACTCAACGCTTTTCCTTCTGCCGGGCTATTGTGGCCCGGCAAGGGAAAACCTCAGCCAAAACCGGCTGGCGCCAACGTAAGGCGATGTCCTGAGGCCAGGCAATGGAGAAGTGCGGATGAATTGGCGAAACTATTTTGTAGGCGAACGGGCGCGAGCGCTGTATCTGATCGCCGCCGCAATCGCGGTGTCGGGGCTCTTCAAAATCGCAGCGTTTGCGCGCGAGGCTTTCATCGCCACGCGGTTCGGCCTGAGCTCCGTGACGGATGCGTATTTTGCCATTCAGCAATTTCCACTGGCCTTGGCGACTTATGCCTTTGGCGCCTTCACGCTGGCCTTTGTGCCTGCCTATGTGCGCAGTCGTAAGGAAGAGGGTACGGTCAGCTGGATGCCGGGTCTTCTGTTATGGGGATCGATCTTGGGTGTCCTGCTTACCGCTGCGATGGCCGCGGCCCGACAGTTACTGGTTGCGGGCCTGCATATTCGTGGCTCCGCGGACGTGAATTCCACCGTCCTGATCTTGAGCGCCTGCTTTGCGCCAATCATTGCCACCGGATTGTGGGCGGCAATCTGCACCGCAAGAGGACACAACCTGTGGGCGATGAGCATGACCGGGTTTCCGTATCTGCTCATGACCATTGCATTGCTCGCTGTTTATGCGGCGCATCAGTTGAATAACCTCAGCCTTCCGCTCTCCATGACCCTGGGCTTTGTGTCGGTCGGTATCTACTCCGCGGTGCGGGTGCTGTTCTCGCAGCCATGGGGCAAGCCGGAGCTGGCCATCTGGCGCAACTCCGGATTTCGCAGCTTCCTGAAACAGCTGGCTGCATCTTCAGCGGAGAATGTCGGCTACACCGCCAATCAGTTTCTGATTCTTTACTTCCTGTCCATGGGCGGTGCGGGCATAATCTCCGGCAATACCTGCGCCATGCGTATCGCCATGCTGGCCTTTACGTTGCTCGGCATGCCGCTGCAGCAGCTGATCCAGGCAAAGCTGGCCACGGCGAGCGAATTGGATCGTCCCCTGGTCTTCCGTCGCTGGATGGTGCGCATTGCGGCGTTACTGGTCCCAGGCGCGATCCTGCTGCTGACTCTTCGCTATCCCATTGTGCGACTGGTCT
>Ga0181520_10001237_pt1 | contig 52756 bp, 46 predicted proteins | sample PEATcosm2014_Bin_29_FD_132451 | JGI IMG/M metagenome (GOLD analysis project Ga0181520, IMG submission 132451) | Peatland microbial communities from MTU Mesocosm Facility, Houghton, MI, USA - PEATcosm2014_Bin02_30_metaG | ecosystem: Environmental > Terrestrial > Soil > Wetlands > Peat | place... | reverse complement strand
TATTGCGGGGGTATAAAAAAATTTTCTCGCTGGTTGTGGTTTGTTTAAACAAGCCCCCCCCCCCCCCCCCCCGAATATAGCATCCATTTATGTGTCCGTATGGGCAAATCCTGTTGCAGTGCTGCGGCTTCCCCGCTTCTGCTGCTCCCGGCAAATCAAGGTACTGATGATTTTCGATGAATCGGTATTCATCGGCGCAACTGCAAAGTGAACCGTAGTGCATTGCAATTGCGCATCCTCCCTACTTTCCGCGTCATGGCTGAATTGTTGGGAGACCTTGACATGGCTGTCGCAACGAATCACAGGTTCGATGCCGCCACCTTTCTGGCCAATGCCGGCTTGGGACGCCGAGTTGTCAAACTACAACCCAAGGAGACCTTCTTTTCGCAAGGAGATCCAGCGGACGCTGTCTTCTATCTTAAACAAGGGCGCGCTAGAGTCACTGTTGTTTCCGAGGTCGGCAAGGAAGCCACCATCACGATTGTCTCTCCGGGTGAGTTCGTCGGCGAGGGGGCGCTTGCGGCAATGCCGGGTTTGCGCCTGTCCACGGTCGCGGCTATCACAGCCTGTATAGCGCTCAAGATCGGGCGGCAGGAGATGACCCGCATGATGCATACGGAACCTGACTTCTCTGACTTGTTTATGAAGTTTCTGCTGGCGCGCAGTATGCGCACACAAGCTGATTTGGTCGATCAACTCTTCAACTCCAGCGAAAAGCGCCTGGCAAGAATTCTGCTGTTAATGGCGGAGTATGGTCAGCCCGGAGAACCCGAGATGCTGATTCCGAAGATATCGCAGGAGACTCTTGCGGAGATGATCGGAACAACGCGGTCGCGCGTGAGTTTCTTCATGAATCGTTTTCGGGAGCTGGGTTTTATCGACTACAAAGACCGCATCAATGTACATAAATCCCTACTAAATGTAATTCTCCACGATCAATTGCCGGACAGCAGAGCAAATTAGCCCGATATAACAGCTTTGCCTGGAGACAGGCCAAAAGATTTTCCTTTTGCTTTGTCTGAAATTGATCAGCATTACAATTTATCGGCGACCATACTCATATCAATTCCCTGGGTAACGTTATTAGTGGAGGCGATAGATGCGGAATATGCCAGCAACACTTCTCATTGCCGATGACGAGCCATTCGTCCGCCAGGCGCTGACACAAATGCTCACGGAGATCGGGCATTGCGTGAGATCCGCCGAAGATGGTTTTGCCGCACTGCGCGAGATACGCGATGAAGTTCCCGAGGTGCTTCTTTCCGATCTGAATATGCCCGGAATGTCCGGTTTTGAGTTACTCTCGGTTGTGAGGCACCGCTTTCCGGCGATTCGGACAATAGCCATGAGCGGCTCATTCTCAGGCAACGAGGCTCCCTCTGGAGTCGCCGCCGATGCTTTTTACCAGAAGGGCAGCAGCATTCTCGCGCTGTTACGGATCATGGATACGTTGCCCCAGATGGAGCGGCATCCGCACGCGCCTGCCAGTAAGGATGCGCCACTCTGGATTCATTGCAACTCGCGCAGCAATTCTCCTGACGCGACCGTTACAATCACCTGCCCGGAGTGCATGCGCTGCTTTCCCCAGGCTCTCGGTACGGGCTACTTGAATCGGAAGACCGAATGCATCTATTGCCGCAGCGTGATTCACTACGCAATTGTTCAGCACGCGGACCGTATGCCTTTGCAAGCGTTTCAACAAAAGGCCGTGGCGGCAGCGCGCATCCTGCAAAGCGCGTCGAATTTTAGCTACTGAAATCGTAAAGAAAGTGTGAGCCATGCGTACTATCGTTGAAGAGAATCTACTGATGCGCGCGCGAACCGAGCTTCCCGGTGGACTTAAGCTGGCGACCGTCGAATTCCGGGAGGGATGGAACTTCGCGCGAACAGTCAATGCAAGGCAACTGGAAAAGAAAGTTATCACACGCGGGTGGAACTTTATCAGAATCGCCGATGGAATGCAGGCAAGCGGCGTAGGCGATACATCGCAAGAAGCTATCTCCAACGCGCTCCGTTTGGCGCTTCTTCGCATGAACGAGAATTTCAACGCAGGAGAAGTAAAGTATATTGAGGTGTCGCGGTATCCGTGGTTCTTTCTGGCCAGGGTCAGAGTCGGTCAGTATCTTATTCAGAAAGACGCGTTCCTGCCTATCTCCGATGAATCCATGACTTCTCCAACAGCTCACCGGCAAAGACGCTTGCCCCCGGATACGCAAGCTTTGTATCCAGATTTTGGAAGCGCCACGCCACAACTCAAAAAAATGCTCATCGCATTTAGATCAGCGCAGGCCTTCTCTCTATGACCATTTTGCAAATGGTGTTTATGCTGTGCCTTTTCATCGAGCCTTGGGCGATGGCGCAACGCCGGAGTGCATTCATCCGTTTGCCACTCCAATTCGCGATCACGCTCACTCTCAAGTTCTCCCGTCTTCCGCTTCTCTTGTCGTGATCTCAATAGCTCAGATTATGATTAATTGAACCGCTACTCTCAAGAAAGTTAGGAGCGAAGTAACTTGCCTAACAATTGAGAGGAGAGTTCATGAACAAGGATCGAGTGAAGGGCATGATAGACGAAGTAGCAGGATGCGCCAAGCGCAAGGTTGGCGATCTGACCGACAATCCCAAACTGCAGATTGAAGGCATGGTTCAGCAGGCGAAGGGCAAGGTTGAAAACGCCTGGGGCAAGGCTAAAGATACTGTGCATGATGCCATCAAGGATACGCAGTTGCATCTTGATGCTCACGTGAAACTAGGAGTGAATAATTCAGCAGCGGACGCCGATTGCAAGAAGTGTAAGTAGGTATCTTGCCGCGCAATGACTCGGATGGACCTATACCCGCAATGACTCCATCCAGATGGGCTAGATCAATCTTCAGAGCGCTCGGCCCCGGCGTCGTCACCGGGGCCGCGGACGATGGCCCGTCCGGCATCGCTACTAACTCGGTTGCCGACGCGCTGCTGGGAGCCAAACTTCTATGGACCGCTCTGATCAGGTGGCCGCTGATGGCCGCAGTTCAGATGATGTGCGCGCGCATCGGCAAGGTGACCGGAGGAGGCCTAGCAGGTAACTTCGGGAAGAGATTTCCACGCCGGCGCCTGTTCGCTTTCGTAAGCGCACTTCTTCAGTCAACCCGAAAGATGCGAAGGCTGACAAGAAATACGAACAGAAGCTGGACAAGTTGATCGCCAAGCAAACCCAGGATCGACAACAACTTCAGCAGAAGCAGGACACGGAGCATCAGCAGTAGGCGAACACCAACACTGAGAAACTGGAACAGAAGCACCAGCAGAAGACGCAGAACTTAGTGCAGAAACACACCGCATAGCAGCAGTCATTACAGTCGCGCCAACCTCCGGCTCACTCTCACACGCCGGAAGGAGGTGGCTGAAGGCAGCAGGTCCGCCTCTGTGAAAACGAGGATTGTTTTTAAGTACATTCGCGACCGGTTGTCATTTACCTGGCCGCGAATGTGTTTGCGCATTCGTCGCAAAAGACAAGCTCAGCGCGCAGGTTGGGAGTGTTCAGCTTGCATGAGAAGCTTGGTGCTACATCGCTATTTTCTCAGAGGCATCAACCTTGCGTAACGTACGAATCTTCCATACACCAAAGCATATGCCAACAATAAGTAAACCTACGAAGACGCAAAGCAGCGGAGTCGACCACGTCTGCATGGTTCCAGACCATAGTCGAACGATTCTGCGTCCATAGGTCACGCCGAGCCAGGCAATGAGAGAGTAGCGCAGACTTCGAGCCGCGCCGAAGACAATAAGGAAGCGCCCCCGAGAGACTCCTAGTGCGCCAGAGGCAAGCGCAAAAGGCAAGAGTGGAATTGGCGGCGGAAGCAATGCCGGCACAAAGACCGACAAGATTGGGTGGCGCTCGACCCATCCGACGATACGCCCAAGAAGGCGATTCGGCACGTAGTGACGCAGTGCATTTTCGCCGCCTCTGCGTCCAATGTGCCAGGTGGTATATCCGCCCAGGATGCTGCCGGCAATTGCACAAGGAGCCAGTAGCCATGGATCGCCACTATGCGCGACCAGCCACAGCAGAAGCAGGTCGGTGCTACCGGGAAGCGGCAGAGGAATGACCGAAGAATCAATCACCGCAACAGAGAAGAGCCCCAACGCTCCCAGATGAGTGAGCCAGCGCGGAGCTAACTGGTGATGCAAAACCGGCGCTGGTGATCGTACGGGCTGTCTAACAAATACACTCATCCAGGCCTGCTTCTACATTCGCGCTTGAATGCCAAGGTAATGATAATTCTGTAACCCGTAGAAACCTATTCCACAATCACGACGCGCAAAGTAATCGAGTAATACCTGCGCCAACAGAACATACAGCGCACGGGGCGCAAGGCAAGCATCGCTAACAGACCATCGCACCAGCGCAACTCCGCTTCCTAGAATTTCACTGAATTACAACGCGGGCACTTTCTCCGGATGCAAAGCAGATGTGGTAGCCAGTCGGGCCAATTCCATCTTGCGCTGCTCATTCGATCAACCCTTCCGGTCCCGCTACTGAGGAAGCAAAAGTACGCCTGTCTCTTCCCGGCTGGAATTCGAATCAAGCCAGGAAAGCAGGCGCCGGATGCTGCCCGTGGCCAGCGCTATGCTGGAATCGGCTGCTCCATAATACAGGTTGATCGTGTCTCCGTCAGCACCGATAGTTTGGCCGCAGGGAAACACAACGTCCTTTACGTCTCCGCCGCGCTCATAAATAGCTTCTGGCCCGAAGACCCAGGAATCTCCGCGCTGCAAACATACATCTGGTTTTTCCAGATCAAAAAGAGCCATGCCGAGGCGATAAATGCTTCCCGAAGCCGTGGCGCGTACACCGTGATAAATCATCAACCAACCTTTGTCGGTTTCTATCGGAGGGGAACAAAGCCCAATCTTGTTTGCGTCCCACCATCCGCCCCGCCGTGCTTCAAGAATGATCTTATGACTACCCCAATGCCGCAAATCCGGCGAATAAGATATCCACATATGAGCGCCCAGTGCGGTCATCGGCCGGTGAATCAACGCCCAGCGTCCGCCAATCCTGCGAGGCAGCAACGCAGCGTCTTTGTCCTCTGGAGACATGATGACGCCAAATCTCTCAAAGCTCTTGAAATCTTTTGTGAGCGCCAGGGATACTCCAGGACCTCCTCGCGAAAAAGATGTATAAGCCACCGCATACTGCTCAAGTTCAGGCACGTAAGTAATGCGTGGATCTTCGATTCCCCATAATTCTTCTGGATATTCCTTGGGACTTGCCATCAGTGTTGGTTGTGCGTCAATCCGCCACCCATCCAGACCATTGGCGGAACGCGCGGCACAAAGGTGGGACAAGCCGCTGCGATCTTCAACGCGGCACAGTAACAACGTGTCACCGTCGGGCAACAGCACGACGCCTGCATTGAAGACGCTATTGATTGGGTACGGCCAATTTTCTCGAATGAGGAGCGGGTTACCGGAATAACGCTTAAACAGGGATTGATCATTACATGCTTCTGCTGTTTTCTGCCTCTGCGCGATAGACACCTGCGAATCATCTGGCGAGATCATTGGATTCAATAGGAGACACTCATTCCATGAAGCTGTTCATCAACGCCTGCAACTTTGGCTGACTGCATTTCGAGCAGCGCCATGAGAAACGAGAGCGTGGATTCAGCTCCCTGGTTTTCGTTGACACGATCCGGGTGAAGGCCATCCCGGCATCCGCCTGTAATTGCATCATATAACGGAACCTGAAGATCGTTTTTTCCGAGAAACCAGCGAAAGACTCTGCGTGCTTCCTCCAGCCACTGCCTCTCTTCCGTCAACCGGTATACCTCGAGGCAGGCAGAAACGGTGGCACATGCCTCGACAGGCTGCTGATCGAAACGCGCCTTTTCATTTCCTTCGATGAAGAATCCATTCGATCCGATCGGTACAAAAACCTCCTTGTCGCCGCGGTGCTGCTCAGTGACAAGCCACTTCAGAGAGTCCATTCCAGCTTCAATCATTCTTTGGTTGTCACTCCGCCAGCCGGCTAGGATGAGCGCTTGAGACAGCCGGGCATTTGCGTAGGAGAGGCTTTTTTCGAACCACATCCACGTGTCCGAATGACTGCGCTCATAAATGTCAAGCAACCGATTCGCAAGGATATTGCGAGCTCCCTGAATTGCTCTGTCACCCGGGAACCAATCCAGATAGGCTTGCATTCCGAGGATGCAATACGCCCAGGCGCGAGGGCTGGTGAAGGTAAGGGTGGCCGGGACGGCGGCTTCAAAGAGCCTTCCTGCAGCTCCTCTTAATCCTGCATTCCGCGAGTAGCCAAGCACTCGTCCCAAAGACCACAACGCGCGTCCATGGCTATCATCTGAACCAATATCTTCGATCCACTTGCGGTCGTATCCAAGGAAGTTTCGAAACCGTCCAGTATCGGCATGAAATGCAAACCACAGAAAAGACAAGTAGCGATGAGAAAGGCTATGATACTCACGTCGGCTCTCGTGTTCATAATCTTCATCCATAAGAGTTGAAACTATCAACGCACGCGCGTTGTCGTCCGTTGTATAGCCTTCGCGAGTATTCGGCACAGAGAAGATAGCGTGTTGCAGGATACCCGTATCGTCCGTCATGGTCAATAGATGACTGGGGTTTAGCTCGGGCAGCAGATAAATGTGCTCCATCGCAAGCTCGTCCTGTTGGGCGGCCCTTGGATGAAACGAGCGTTCAAAGCGAGCCCTCTGAAAGCTCGACATATATGCTCGCGCTGTGTTTTCCCAAGTTGTCCCACGGGAGTACAGATAAGCGCGCTTGCGCATTGCGTGACGCTCCGCATCGTTGTCCAGTAATGCAAGAACCGCCTCTGCTATCGCACTGGGATTCTGAAAGGGAACCAGAACGCCACGCTTGTCCGCAAGCAGTTCCTTGGCGTGCCAGTACGGTGTTGAGACAATCGCTTTTCCGGCACCGAGAGCAATCGCCAGCGTTCCGGAGACAGCCTGCGCTTCATGCCGATAGGGCGTGATGTAAATATCGGCCGCGCCCACGTGTTCTACAAGTTCTTCGGCGCTCACGAAGCGATTATTGAGAATCAAGTGATCAGAGACCCCGAGCTGCTCTGCAAGCGTCAGCAACTCCTCACGATAGCATTCGCCCTCGCGACGGCGGAGATGAGGATGAGTTACCCCGGTGACAATATATACCACGTTCGGCTGTCTGGCCAGTATCGCAGGCAGCGCCTGGATGACATTCTCAATTCCCTTGTTAGGAGACAATAATCCGAATGTCAGCAGAACGGACTTTCCTTCCGTGCCAAACTTATCCTTGAAATAGTTGGGGTCCATGAAGGGAAGATCCGGAACCCCATGCGGTATCACGTCGATCTTCTCGCTGGGAACCGCATAGACTTCGCGCAGCAGTTTGGCTGCCAGATCGCTCATCACAATCATACGATCGGATAACTGTGCGATTTCTTCAAGCACCATCCGCTGACTCAGGTCCGGCTCGCGCAGCACCGTATGCAACGTGGTAACCAGAGGCATCTTCAACTTGCGCAACAAGGTGAGGATATGACTCCCTGCGCTGCCGCCGTAGATGCCATATTCGTGCTGTAAGCAGACAAGATCGTTGCCATTGAAATTAAGAAAGTCGGCAGCACGCTCGTAGGAAACAATATCTTCCTGTGTAAGTTCAAGTCGAACTTGTTTTGGATAGTCATAGTTCGAATCGGGATCGTTTACGGGAATGGCAAACAGGCACCCGTCTCCGTACTCAGTCGCAATCGCAGCACACAGATCGGTTGTGAATGTAGCAATGCCGCATTCACGCGGCAGGTAGTTACCTACAAACGCTATACGTGTGGGCAAAGGCAATTTGCACGTATTCTTGGCAGCACGCAGAAAAGCTTGCGCGTCAGAATCGTTACCAGACATCCCGATACTTGTCAATTCAGAAAGTGACATATCATCCTTCTTTCGTGTTCAGATCTGGCCAGGAATGATGAGAATGACAATAATCAAGAGGATCAGTCCCATTCCCTTGCTCGGGTCATATCCCAGTTTCTACTTTGCGGCCAGCGCGGCGATGCGCCGATAAGCGCCTCAATCAGAATCATTGTCAAGATAGTTCCTAGCGTCTTCACTCCTTCCGATCCGGTCGAATCACATAGGAAGGTAACAGATGCCGCAGCCTCTGTTGAGGCTGCGGCAATTACACAACATCACTAGAGTAGATTTCCAGTCGTCACATTTACAGGGTTGCCAATTACATCACCGGAAACGACCAGTTCCACTCTGGTTAAGCTTGCGTTTCGGTGACAATGATCACCTTTCAGGTATTGGCTGTTCGCGCTATCAATGTCCAACGCGGAACTGATAGATGTAGTCGAAAAGACCGAATACTCTGAGTAACCACAGTGCAACGACGATTACGACGACTCCATTCAGAATTCCCTTGATTTGCCCTTGCATCGGGATGTAGCGGTTGACCAAGTACAGCAACAGTCCGACTACGCACAAGGTAATGACAACAGGAATGAGTGGCATGTCATGTCCGATACGGAACTGAGAAAGGTTGTCAAACAGGCCGACAACCCGCAGAAGCCACAAAATCACAGCAATCACTACAACGGCATTCAGGATGGACTTGATCTGACCCTGCATGGGAATGTAGCGGTTCACCAGCCACAACAACAGGCCGACTACTGCAAGCGCGATAACAACGGTAACAAGCGGCATTTCATCTTCTCCATCATTCTGTGGACATGATCCACGTTCGAGGAATCTTCGATTGTGATCGCTAGATTCGTATTGAACTTCCTTTTGTTATTTGGCTGGCATACTCGCTTGCAAATGCAGTAAGACGTCTTCTGTCTGTCAGCAATTGTGATTTCTGCAAAGTCACTCCCATAACACCATGGCTGAGAGTATTTACGGCATACGGAGCCTGAGATCAAGAGTCACATTGGGAAGGAAGACTTGCACTCAACTTCATTTCTATGTTTACAAACCCACGACTAAATGTCTGAGCTACAGTGCACATTGTGCGTCTATACCGGCTCCACAGGGCCGCAATGCGCGTCAATCCTTCATGGCGGAGATTATTGCGTCAGACCACGAGGAACCCAGGCGAGGTCTCCACTGAGTACGTAGATGGCGATGGCGGCGAACATGAAAATGGCTCCCGCCCAGAAGCGCCAGTCGCGATGCATTCGCCTCCAGTAGTGACCCGGATCCGGCTCTCCGCTTTCGCCGCTATTTCCTTCGTGATTGTATTTGCTCCCTGTCATGCTATCTCCTTTGCTGGCTGCATTTACTGCAAATACCAGGCATTATGGTTGAAGAGTGGCAGCCGTTGTGACTTGAACCGGCTTGGCAGACTCTGATGTTGGTAAGCCACTAATCGAAGTCAGTTTATTTACCGGAATAGTGGTTCCTGTAGGAAAGACGAGTATCTGAATCGTACCCCATTCCGAGTCCAGGTTCGGTCCGATCTGCTTACCCATTCCAAGCGTTTTGAGCTGGCTGTCGTCAAATCCGAAGTTCTCGACCAGGTACTCCCGTACAACCATAGCTCTTGCTTCGGTAAGCACCATATCTGCCTTGGTATCGCCCTCCGTACCGGCGGTGGTAACGACTACGGCAATTCCGAATGCATTCTGTGCCAGATAATCGCCTGCTTCCGTCAGAGATTTCTGGTTTAACAGCTTGGCTGAATCGCGAGTAACAAATAGCTGTTTTGTTGTATAGATAAACGCCTTCACGGGCGTACCCATTGGGAGCCCGCTGATCTTATTCGCTGCCAGTGCCGCAGAGTCTTCATATCCGCGCTTCTTGAAATATCCGCTTAACAAGAAGTTATGTTTCAACGCCTCCATATTCTCCTGGAAGTCCGTCACTCCGTTCTGCGCCTGGAGCATCGTGGAGTGCAGTGTAATCATTGTTTGATTTAGATTGTTATAAATCTCCTTGTCATTCACCAGTGCTCCTACAGTTCCATCGCCGGAGTCGATCTTGGCGGTCACTGAATTCAGATGCCCCGCTGCCTGAGAAACGAACTGGACGGCTTGCTGGCCACTATCCAGAATGCTGCTGGCTTTTTTGAGCAGCTCGCCCATCTGCATGGGCGGCAGGCTCTGGATAGTGTCTCCATCTCTTACTTCCGCTTGTCCGGCAGTGCCAAACGAAATGGCCAGAAACTGGTTGCCCAGCAAACCTTCGGTTTCGATTGTAGCTACTGAATCCTGCTTGATAATTTCGTGTGTGGACTTGGCGACACTTACTACAACGGTCACCTTGTCGCCTGGCTTTGTTGGAAGATCGATGCGGGTTACGGTTCCGCTATGGACGCCGCCCACCTGCACGTCGGCTCCATTCGTGAGGCCCGCAACATTGTCGAACTGCGCCTTTAGTTGGTAGGTTGAACCAAAGAGATAGTTCTTGCTCCCAATAATGAATACCCCGGCAGATAGAATTACCAGAGCTACCACGATGAATGCACCCAGCCGCGCCACTCTTGACATATCTCCCCCTACGACTGCTTCAGAAATTCTTTTACAAATCCGATGTTGCTTTGTTCAAGATCTTCAAATTTTCCCTCGATCACCACTTCACCCTCATTTAACAAGGCGAGACGGTTGGCAATCGTTTTCGCACTGTACAGATCGTGAGTTACGACTATGGATGCCATTTGACGTTCATGCTGAAGTTTGAGGATCAAATCATTGATCTCCCCGGAACTGATCGGGTCAAGACCCGCAGTAGGCTCGTCGAGGAGCAGTATCTCCGGCTCCAGTGCGAGCGCTCGCGCCAATCCCACGCGTTTCTGCATGCCGCCAGAAATATCGGAAGGCATCTTGCCGAGGTCGCTTTCCATGCCCACTTCAGCCAGCAACTGCCGCACTCGGTCGCCTCGCTGAGACCTGGACATCTCTCTCTGATGGTGTTCCAAAGGAAACGCTACGTTCTCGGCGACAGTGAGCGAATCGTATAACGCCGCATGTTGAAACAGGAAGCCCATCTTTTTTCTGATTTCGCCTATTTGGTCGAGCGTCAGCCCGACGATATTCTGCCCATGAATGCGGACCAGCCCCGAGTCGGGCTTTTCGAGGCCGATGATAAGCCGTAGCAGCACGCTTTTTCCCGTTCCACTACGTCCGAGCACGGCCAAGGTTTCACCGCGATTCACGCTCAGGTTAATTCCGTCAAGAACCGTGTGGCTTGCAAACGTCTTGCACAGGTTCTCTACCGCTATGATCTGCGCATTGCCGTCTGCATCGGATCGCTTTTGTCTTATCGGAATGTCATAGGCCGTGGTCACTCGTATCTCACAATCCTGCGCTTCGAAGGTTAAGGGAAAACAACTAGAATGAATTTCACCAGCACGACATCTGCCAGAATCACGAATAGGGATGCCAGCACCACAGAGTTTGTGGCCGCGCGACCCACGCCCTCAGCGCCGCCGCGTGTGCGCATCCCTTGAAAGCACGCTATCAATCCGATGATCAGTCCATATACGGCAGTCTTGAATGTCTGCGGCAGAAATGCATTGAAGGTCGCTCCTTTGAAGCCGTCTTGGATGAACTGATGAAACGAAAGTGGCTCGACCAGGGTTTGCGCTAACCATCCCATTAATAGGCCGCATGCATCCGCGACAACGGTTAGTAGCGGCAGCATCATTATGCAAGCCAAAATGCGCGTCGCTGCCAATAACCGGTAAGGGTTGATCGCGGATGCCTCGATAGCATCTATCTGCTCTGTGACTTTCATCGATGCCAGTTCCGCGCCAATACCGGCGCCGACGCGCCCGCTCACTACCAGGCCAGTGATGATCGGGCCCATGACCTGAATCACCGTGTACACGAGCGTTGCGGGAAACAATGATTTCGCGCCGAATCGACTCAGACTATAACGAGCCTCCAGCGAGATGATCACGCCGATGGCGGAGCCGGCCATGACAACCAACGGGAATGACTTTGATCCAACCTCGTCGAGTTGGCGAATCAATTCACGCCATTCATAGGGCGGAGTTACCGCGGCGTGCAGGACTTGCCAGAAGAACATGCCCAAGTTGCCGAACCACTCGAAGAAACCGTCGACCATGCCAGTGGCGGAGCTCACAGCGGAATTAAGGATTAATGTTCTCGGTCCCGGCTGGGCCGGGTTCATGATCGCGACGGGATTGAATACGCTGTTTCTCAATGGTTTGGACCAGGGTCTGGTGAACCGTGCGCATTGTACAAATGCATACGATGAAGCAAGGAGTGGGGACCGCTATAAAGGAACTCCAAGGCAACGTTTCCACCCGCATAGGCCAACAAGCTGTAGTTACCCGTCCGAAACGCGTCCTTGGCTCCGTACCGGTTGGGGTACCAGCCATAGATCGCTGTCATCGATCCCACATAAGGTCCGACAAGTGCGGGAACAGAAAAAACGCGATGGCCATCCTTACCGCGGCGCGCAGTCAAAGTTGAAATCAACGCATAACTCAGCCGTGGATACATACCTCTGCACTCACAGCGGTAGTACATCGCATCTTCCTTGAAGGCCTCCGACAGCCCATAGCGAGTTGTTGTGGTCACTACTGCAATGCCGTAGTCAGACCCGAACCGCCTTGCGTAACCCCGACCACCTTGATCCCACTCTGGCGGGGTGTTATTCGCCTGATTAATGCCCGCGCCGAATGCGGCTCCAGTAGTGGAATAGGGTCCGTAGGAATCGAAGAGGTAATTATTGACTTTCGTTCTCTGCGTCGGTCGCTCATAAGCCAGTTCCATCTCTGGCGCAGCCGCGACTGCGTCGGAGATGGGAGAGTCTTTAGCGGAGGGCAGTGATTGCGATCTTGATGTCACCGACAAACACGCCATGACTACAGCTACGAGCAGCAGAAATATTACCCGGAGAACCTTATTGTCGTTAGGTTCGCTGACCGACCGGATTCCAATCATATCCGCCAGATCGCCGTAGAATGCAAGCAGAGACTGTGAGTTGCCGCTCCTCATGGAGTTCGTCACGGTCTCTTCGTCGGTCGGCATCGGCTCTCCCTGATACATCTGGCGCAGTCAGCGAGATATGCTGAAGTTAATATCTGCATCCTTAGAGATATTGGCAGAATTGGCATATTCAATGATGGTCATATTTGCTCGGAGCGTTTTTTTAGCTAACTCGTTCATTAACGGAGCAGTACGGCCGAGACGAAGCCAGTCCCATCGTACCGAGCCGGGTGCTAGCCAGTGTTCAAAAGAGCACAGCCGTTGCATTCCTGGACACGGAAGATATAGTTTCAATTATTTTCCGGTTTGACGAGGAGACACTAATTCCTGAAGTTCTTACGTTTCCTTCGATTCTTACGAAGTTAGTCGCGCTCATATTCTAATGTTGTGTTGCCGTCTCTGACTTTTGTGGCTTCTGAGTAATCTGAGCCGGTGTGGGCAGTTGAGATCGGTCCCATCCCCCACCCAATGCTTCAATCAGTTGAACGGAAGCCGCCATCTGCTGCACTTGAAGTTCCGTCAGGGTTAGCTGATTGGCGAGCAAATTGGTTTGCGCCGTGACCACATCGATGTATGAATCAATGCCCGTTTCGTAGCGACCGGACTCCAACTCTACAAACGTCCGCGCAGACTCGACTGCTTCCTGTTGATGACGGATCTGCTGCGCCAGAATGCGAACCGCCGCGAGCGAGTCTTCTACTTGCTCGAAAGCGGTCAACACGGATTGTCGATAGGCGGCGAGATTTGCGTTGTAAGTCGCAATATACTGATTCACAGTCGCTCGGCGCAGTCCTCCATCATATACAGTTTCAGAGACAGATGTACCGACAGACCAAAAGCGGCTTGGCCAATTGAGAATATTCTTGATCGCCGAACTTTCCATGCCGCCCGTGGCTGATAGCGTCAATGCCGGGTAATAAGCCGCATAAGCAACCCCGATCCGCGCATTGGCGGCGGCCATATTTCGTTCTGCGGCAGCGATGTCAGGACGCCGTTCGAGCAGTTGGGAAGGCAGACCCACTGGGATAGGCGGTGGCGCGCTGGTTTTGGATTCAACTGTAATGGAAAATGTCGAGGCCGGTTTACCAACAAGCATCGCAATCGCGTGTTCATACTGAGCTCGCGCAATTCCGAGATTGATAGCCGCCGACTGCGCGCTCTGCAATGTTATTTGTGCTTCAACAACAGAGATTTGGTCGGTTACGCCAGTATCATAGGCAGCTCGCACGACTTCAAGTGCTTTTCTGTCTGCTTCCACTGTGCCATTGATGATTTTCTGCAAGGCATCTTGACCGCGAATCTCAAAGAAGTACTCGGCCAGACTGGCTTGTTCAGTCAGGCGTTCACTTTCCAGATCAGCCGCGCTCAGTTGGGCTGCATACTGATTGGCGTGTACCGTGTTGCGCACCTTTCCCCAGATGTCGGGTTCCCACGAAACGTCGGCTGGAAATGAGAATACCTGTGACTGTTTACCGCTCGATGTGCCCGTAGTGGCTGTAGAATCAACATTGGCAGATGTCTGAGATCGAGTGTAGGAACTGCCGATGCTTACTGCCGGAAAATACTGGGAGCGCGCCTCGCGCACCAGAGCACGCGCCTCCATAAAGTTCTCGAAGGCTTCCCGGATATTCTGATTATCGATATTCAGTTGTTCTTCAAGAGCATTCAATTCTGGTTCGTTGTATATCTCCCACCATTTTCCGCGAAGTACGGCATCCTGCGGTTGCGCAATGGCCCACTCTCCGGCCTCCTTGAACTGCTCAGAAGACTCCTTGAAAACCGGAGGCGCTATCATCGTGGGCGGAAGATACTTTGGTCCGACATTGCATCCAGCGAGTAACGAGCAGATCACCGCGGCATGGAGCGCCAACAATGCAGTGGCATATTGCCGAGTCAGCAAGATTGATTTCATCACGATGCACACTCCATAATCATCCTTTGTTAGGATGCCTCTGCTGTTCCCTGACGCAATGTAACTGGTTGTTTGCCTTTGAAGCGCAGGCGCAAACTATCAAAGAACAGATAGACGACAGGCGTAGTGTAGAGAGTCAGCATCTGACTGACGATCAGTCCACCTACTATAGTGATGCCCAGTGGACGCCGCAGTTCAGAACCGGTACCCGTTCCGAAGGCCAATGGCAATGCACCAAACAATGCAGCCATCGTTGTCATCAGGATTGGACGGAAGCGAAGGTGGCATGCTTCAAAGATTGCTTCCGTCGTGGTCTTGCCTTGTTCGCGTTCTGCAACAAGCGCAAAATCTATCATCATAATCGCATTCTTTTTCACAATGCCGATCAGCAGGATGATGCCGATGATCGAGATTATATTGAGGTCAATCTTGAAGAGCATAAGCGCGAGCATCGCTCCAACGGACGCGGATGGCAAGGTGGAGATGATGGTAATAGGATGGATCAGGCTTTCATACAATATACCAAGGACAATGTAGACCGCCAGAATAGCCGTGATGAAGAGAAGGGGTTCGCTGGCCAGCGAAGTTTGATAGGCAGACGCCGTTCCAGCAAAGAAGCCGCGAACAGATTGCGGCATACTCAGCTTCTCCTGCATCTGGGAAACCAGGCGCGTGGCGTCGCTCAACGACATATTAGACGCAAGGTTGAACGATACCGTAACAGACGGAAATGAACTGGTGTGATTGATGACCAGCGGCGTTGTGCTGGCCTGCGCCGAGCTGACCGAAGAGAGCGGAACGATGCCGTTGCCCGTGGTTTTGATGTAGATGTTCTTCAAGCCGTCGGGACTCTGCCAATACTGGGGCGCTACCTCCAGTACGACGTAATACTGATTCAACTGCGTGTAGATGATGGATACCTGCGACTGGCCGAAGGCGCTGTAGAGGGACTGATCCAAAGACTGCGGGGTGATGCCAAGCCGCGCTGCGGTCGGTCGATCATAACTAATCAGCTCCTGTAAGCCACTATTCTGCGCATCGCTGCTCACATCCTGGAAACCAGGTATCTTCTGCATTCCCGCCAGCAGGATGGGGCCCCAGTGGGCAAGATCCGCGACGTTATCCGACTGAATGGTGTATTGGTACATGGCATTGCTTTGTCTTCCTCCAATGCGCAGATCCTGCGCGGCCTGGAGGAATGCGGAAGCGACGGGGAGCCTATTAAGCTTGGGGCGCAGGCGGTTGATAATCTCTGGCGCTCCAACCTTGCGCTCATCGAGAGGCTTGAGCGCGATATAGATAGAGCCGGTATTGGATGCGCCTCCGCCGCCCGTGTGAGCAATAACATTGTCGACTGCCGGATCGTCCTTGATGACTTTCTCCAGTTGCAAGATGGAATTGTCCATTATCGGAAACGAAGCGTCCTCAGGTCCGCGCGCGTTACCTGTCAGCGCTCCTGTATCTTGTTGCGGAAAGAGCCCCTTGGGGATGATGTACATAAGGTAGAAGTTCAACGCAATGGTGAGGAGTAACACGATCAACATGGGCGTCGGGTGCTTCATAGCCCACGCCAGAGAACGGCTATAACCGGAGAGCATCCAAGTAAATCCACGCTCCGTGATCCGATAGGCTTTCCCGTGCTTGATCGTTTTTTCATCCTTGAGAAGATAAGCGCACATCATGGGTGTGGCCGTCAGCGAGATCAGCATCGATACAACAATTGCCGTCGACAACGTGATCGCAAACTCGCGGAAGAGGCGGCCAACAATTCCAGCCATCAGAAGAATCGGAATGAACACCGCAATCAGCGACATGCTGATGGATAGGATGGTGAAGCCTATCTCCTTTGAACCTTGAAATGCCGCCGTCATGGGCGCCACACCAGCTTCACGGAGCCGAGAGATATTCTCCATTACCACGATGGCATCATCGACGACAAACCCCGTCGAGATAGTCAGCGCCATCAGCGAGAGATTATCGATGCTGAAGCCAAACAAATACATAACTGCAAATGTACCGACGAGCGAAGCAGGAACAGCGACGGTAGGAATGAGTGTGGCGCGCCAGTTGCGCAGAAATACAAAGACGACAAGAATCACTAGGATGACGGAAAGAATGAGGGTGCGCTCAACATCGCTGACTGAGGCGCGAATGGTGATAGTACGGTCAAGCACAATGGTGGTCTTGATGCCTTGCGGAATGGAAGCTTCGATCGATGGCAACTCGGCGCGAACACGATCGACGGTATCAATAATGTTGGCGCCTGGCTGCCGAAAGATCATAATGGTGATCGAGGGTGTGCCGTTCAAATAACCGGAGGTGCGAATGTTCTGCGCCGAGTTAGAAACGTCTGCTACGTCGGAGAGCCTGACTGCGGTTCCTTTGTTGTACCCAATAATTAGCGGTCGATATTGGTCCGCACGGGAGATCTGGTCGTTGGTGACAATATCCGCGGTGGTGACTCCATCTGAGATTTGGCCGGCAGGTTCATGCGCATTTTGCTGACTCAGTACGGACTGAATGTTTTGAATTGTAAGTCCGTGGCTGTTCAACAGCGTTGGATTCACTTCCACGCGTACGGAAGGGCCAGCGCCTCCGCCAACCGAGACTTGACCAACACCCTCGATCTGCGAGAGCTTCTGCGCTACGACCGACGAGGCCTCATCATAAAGAGTCGGCTTGTCATACTTATCTGACGTAAGTCCCAGAATGATAATCGGTGAATCCGCAGGATTAACTTTGCGATAGGTCGGGTTGGCGGGCAGGTTTGCCGGCAGGTAAGTGCGCGCGGCATTGATAGCAGCTTCCACATCGCGCGCCGCACCGTCGATGTCGCGGCTCAGATCGAATTGCAGCGTGATCGAGGTGCTGCCCAGCGAACTCGATGAAGTCATCTCGGTGACGCCAGCGATGTGGCTAAACTGGCGCTCCAAAGGGGTGGCAACCGAAGAGGCCAGGATGTCGGGACTTCCACCAGGCAGGCTTGCCGAAACCGAGATGGTCGGAAAATCTACTTGTGGCAAAGGCGAGACGGGCAGAACATTGAAGGCGACGGCCCCGACGAGCATGATTCCCGCGGTCAGCAATGTAGTAGCGACCGGCCTGCGGATGAATGGAGCGGAGATATTCATTATCCCTCCGCCGGCTGTGGCTGGCTGCCGCTTTCATTAGTCTTCGGCGCTCGGCTGAAGCGATGGCCGATGCGATCGAAGAAAATATAGATCACTGGCGTGGTGTAGAGAGTAAGCACCTGACTCATCAGCAGACCGCCGACCATGGCTATACCTAAGGGGCGCCGCAACTCTGAACCCATGCCTTGGCCCAACGCCAAGGGAATGCCTGCAAGCAGCGCGGCCATGGTGGTCATCATGATGGGACGAAAGCGCAACAAGCAGGCATCATAGATCGCATCTGTTGAGTTCTTCCCGTGCTGTCGCTCGCCCTCCATCGCAAAGTCAACCATCATAATTCCATTCTTCTTAACAATACCGATCAAAAGGATGATGCCGATGATGGCAACGACGCTGAGATCCTGCTTGAAAATAATAAGCGCCAACAATGCGCCCACACCCGCCGAAGGCAGTGTCGAAAGAATCGTAATGGGATGAATGAAGCTCTCGTATAGAACACCGAGCACGATGTAAACCGCAACCAGCGCGGCGAGAATCAGCAGGCCTTCATTGGAGAGCGAACCTTGAAAGGAAGCCGCCGTGCCTTGAAAGCCATACTGGACGCTGGCCGGCATATTCAGTTTCTTTTGCACCTTGTCGATGGCAGTGATTGCCCCTCCCAACGAGGCGTTGGGGGCTAGATTGAACGAAACAGTTACTGCCGGAAACTGACCCTGGTGATTGATCGAGAGCGGTTCGGCCACTTGCTCTAGATGAGTAAACGCACTGAGGGGCACGGCATTGGAAGCCACGGTGGTAGTGGCTGCACTTGCGGATGAAGATGTCCCGCTCGTGCCCACATCGGAGTGAATTGCATTCGAGGGCGCGCTGAGTGTCGCCGATGACGGAGTGTATGCTATCGTGGTCGTCGCCGCATTTGAACCAGCGGACGCGGACCCCGAGGAGGCGAAGGACGAGGACGCTCCTGGCCCAGAGCCTCCTGCGGAGGTGTTGGTCTGAATGTATAACTCCGGAAGTTTGCCGGGGTTTTGTTGATAACTTGGAGCAGTTTCCAGAATCACGTGATACTGGTTTAACTGCGTGTACATGGTGCTGATCTGACGCTGTCCATAAGCGTCGTAGAGAGTGCTATCAATGGTGGACGGCGCAATGCCGAGCCTTGACGCGGTGACGCGATCAATAACCAACGATACCGCCAGTCCACCGGTTTGCTGATCGGTGGCCACATCGGCAAGTTGAGGCAACTTCTTCATCTCGTCGACAAGGCGACCGGTCCACAGGTTCAACTCATTCGCGTCGGGATCTTCCAGCGTGTACTGATACTGGGTACGGCTGACTCGGTCGTCCACAGTAATGTTCTGCACCGGGTCCATGTAGAGCACGATACCGTCAACTTGTTTTAGGCTCTCCTGCAACCGGCGAATCACATCTGAGGCACCGATCTTGCGCACATTCAGCGGCTTCAGATTAATTGATACTCTTCCACTGTTCAGCGTGGTGTTGGTCCCGTCAGCACCGATAAAGGAAGACAAGCTTTCAACTGCCGGGTCCTGAAGTATGATATGCGCCAGTTGCTGCTGTTTCCCCGCCATAGCCGCAAAGGAGATAGTCTCAGGCGCCTGCGAGATACCTTGAATGACACCTGTATCCTGCGTAGGGAAGAACCCCTTGGGAATTACGATATAGAGAACAATCGTAAGCACCAGAGTAGCGGCAGCCACCAACAATGTAGTAGTCTGATAACCCAACACAAACTTGAGTGTACGGCCATAAAACGCGATCATGTTTTCGAAGACACGCTCGGAAGCCTTGTAAAACCTCCCCTGTTGTTCTTTTGGGGTGTGACGCAATATGCGCGAGCACATCATTGGTGTAAGGGTCAGCGAAACAACCGCCGACAGGATAATGGTGACGGCCAGAGTAACCGCGAATTCGCGGAAGAGACGGCCGACGACGTCGCCCATAAAGAGCAGCGGAATGAGCACAGCGATCAATGAGACGGTAAGCGAGATAATGGTAAAACCAATCTGTTCCGCGCCCTTCATCGCGGCCTGCATCGGCGAGTCTCCGGCCTCGAGATAGCGAGTAATGTTTTCGATCATCACAATTGCATCATCGACCACAAACCCCGTGGAGATGGTGAGCGCCATCAGCGAGAGATTGTCAAGGCTATAGCCCAGCACATACATGGCGCCAAATGTTCCCACCAAGGATACCGGCACGGCAATGCTGGGAATGATGGTGGCATACAGATTGCGCAGAAATAGAAAGATGACCATGACAACCAAGGCAACAGTCAGCATCAACTCAAACTCAACATCGGAGACCGAAGCATTGATGGCAGTGGTGAGATCGGTAAGTGCCGTCACTTTAATCGATGCCGGAAGGTTAACCTCAAGCTGGGGAAGAATCTCCTTGACGGCTTTCACCACACTAATCGTATTGGCGCCCGGTTGCCTCTGGATATTAACAATGACTGCCGGTGTCTCGTTCATCCAGGCTGCCTGTTTGTTGTTCTCGATGCCATCCACTACCTGCGCAACATTGCTTAGCAGGATGGGCGCGCCGTTGCGGTATGCAACCACAACCTTGCGATAATCGCCGCTGGTCATCAATTGATCGTTGGCATTGATCTGGTAATCCTGGTGAGGTCCGTCAAAGTTACCCTTGGCGGCATTGACGCTGGTTTGTGTAAGCGCCGTGCGCAGATCTTCGAGATTGAGTCCGTAGGAAGACAACGCAGTCGGATTCGCCTGAATACGCACCGCTGGCTTTTGCCCCCCGCTAATGCTTACCAGGCCGACCCCGCTCAATTGCGAAAGTTTGGGCGCCAAGCGCGTATCCACAAGATCCTCAACTTGCGATAGGGGTATTGAGTCGGATGTTATAGCGAGGGTCAGCACCGGAGCGTCCGCGGGATTTGTCTTGCTATACACCGGCGGTGAGGGAAGATTCGACGGAAGAAAACTCTGTGAAGCATTGATTGAAGACTGAACTTCTTCTTCGGCAATGTCGATGTTCAGGCTGAGAACGAATTGCAGAACAATGACGGACGATCCGCCAGAACTGGTCGAGGTCATCTGGCTCAGCCCTTGTAACTGGCCGAACTGCCGCTCCAGCGGCGCCGTTACCGTTGTCGCCATCACATCGGGGCTGGCGCCCGGATAAAAGGTCAGCACTTGTATGGTGGGATAATCGACCTCCGGCAAGGCTGAGACCGGCAACTGGGTATAGGCAACAATACCCACCAGCAAGATTGCGGCCATCAGCAGCGCAGTGGCAACAGGTCGCTGTATGAAAGGCCCGGATGGATTCACGGAATATTGCCCTCGCCCGGATTTACCGGCACCGTCTGCTGGGATACGATGACTTTACTTCCAGCCTGTAATTTATCGAAGCTGCTGGTAGCCAAAACCTCGCCGGGATTGATTCCCCGCACCGCAGTCATCCCTCCGTCGGCAACGCCCGTCTTGATGTTACGCACGCTGGCTGTTCCTTTCGAAATCACATAGAGGAACTCGGCCTTCCCATTATGTTGAACAGCCGCGGTTGGAACCAGCGTGACGCCCTTGAATGTGTTCACCAGCAATCTTGTATTGACAAACTGGTTGGGAAACAGAGCGCCGTTCTTGTTGTCGAAGAGGGCGCGCAGCTTGACCGTTCCTGTTGTGGTATCAATCTGGTTGTCGATGCTGAACAATTTACCCGATGCTATCTTGGTGGTCTGTGCGCGGTCCCACGCATCGACGGGCAAGCTATGCACCTTCCGCATCCGCGCCTGCACCTCACCCAGACTGTCCTCCGCCAGGGTGAATACGACAGTAATAGGCTGCTCCTGTGTGATAACTACCAGCACGGTACTCCCGGCAGCCTGCACCACATTTCCCGGGTCCACGAGACGAAGACCTACCCGCCCGGCAATTGGCGCGGCAATCTTGCAATAGTTGAGTTGAACCTGGTCAAAATTCACTGAGCCTTGATCGTTTTTTACTGCGCCCTTGTCCTGCAGCACAATCTTTTCCTGGTCATCCAGCAGTTGTTTGTTGATGCTGTTTCGCGCCCACGCTGCCCGGTATCGATCCAGATCCATTTGAGCCTGTTCCAGAATGCTGGTATCGCGTTCGAGCGCGCCTTCGGCCTGGAGCAGCTGTGCCTGATAAGGGAGCGGATCAATGTCGATCAATGCAGCCCCCTTCTGAACAAACTGACCCTCGCTGTAATGAACCGCTGTCAAGACACCGCTTGCCTGCGGGGTAATCGAAGTAGTGTAGACCGGGGTCACAGTGCCAATTGCATCGAGATAGACGCCGATGTCTCCCTTAACGGCAGTCGCGACTGTCGCAGTAACAGATGGCTTAACGGCCGCCAACGCGCGTCTGGCCGCCGCTGCCTTGACTTGGCTCTGATGGATGACCACCGTTACGATCACACCTAGAAGCAGCAGGAGCAGCATACCGGTCCACAGAATCCAGCGGCTTCGATACCAGGGAAGCGACGGCGACAACCGTTGAGTTGCGCCCATGCGCTGAACTCCCGATTTGTCTTCTTTTCCAGACATATAGAACTCCGCTTAGATTCGCGCCCGACTAGGTTCTTCTCGCAGAATCGGTGATTGCCGGGTAATAATATGCTCTGTTCTGCTCACTTTGTTAATCTCTCCGATCGCGGCCTGCACAGCTTGTCCGAGAGAAGAAGGCCTATGCGAAAAATGTTCCTTCCCTTTCGCTGCCAATCCAACAGTAGAAATCTGTTTTCCGCGGAATCGGATTGCCCTTTTGTTGCCGATTAGAGACAATCTTCCTCTTTCTGCACTCAATCTTAACTTGTCGCTTCGATATGAGCAATACTGCACAGACACAGCACTCGTCAAGAGGGAAAAATGGTAAGAGTTTGAGTGTAGCTGCTATCAGGCGCCGAGTTTCTTCCCTTTTTGTCGCATAATTTCCCTTTTACTGCCTGGGATCTTGTTACAGGCGCCAATATGCGCGATAGACGCTGATCGAGTCGGTTAATGCGCCGCATCTGCCGCTTTTGTTGGATTCGCGAGGACCACCGGCTATTTCCAACCAATAACTGGTTTTGGGGTGTTCTTCTACTTCACCGGGTTAACCGTTTAGACTGAGGCTTCAAATGCCTAGTAAAGACAACCATGATTTTGACTGCGCGGCCTTTCTCGCAAACGCTGGGGTTGGCCGTACGATCGTTGTGTTGCAACCTAAAGAGATCTTTTTCTCTCAGGGTGGTCCGGCTAGCACCGTCTTCTATCTCCAGACTGGCCGGGCAAAACTTACTATTGTCTCGCAAAACGGCAAGGAGGCCACCATCACACTCTTTGCCTCTGGCGACTTCATTGGCGAGGAATCACTGGCCTCCATTCCTGGGCTACGCCAAGCGACGGCCTCTGCTGTCAGCTTATGCGTGGCGCTCAAGATCACAAGGCAGGAGATGGCCCGCGTGATTCATGACGAACCTAAATTCGCGGATTTGTTTCTAAATTTCATGCTGACGCGCAGTATGCGAACCCAGGCGGATCTTGTCGATCAGCTCTTCAATTCCAGCGAAAAACGTCTGGCTAGAATTCTTCTGATCATGGCGGAATTTGGCAAGCCTGGAGAACGGGAGACATTCATTCCCCCCATTTCACAAGAAACATTGGCGGAAATGATCGGAACGACACGATCGCGGGTCAGCTTCTTCATGAATCGCTTCCGTGCGCTTGGTTATATTGACTACAACGGTCGCATTCAGGTCAACAAGACTCTCCTGAATGTGGTTCTTCTCGACCAGTTACCCGAGCATAACTCGCAAACACCGGCGCTCCCTCTGGCTGGAGCTGCTCGGCTGCCTATCATCCCGATAGTTACCGCAATTCTCAAGCCTGTCTTTCCTGTTCTCGCAACTGTTAAGCGCAAGATTGCACCTATGACAACGGATTGAAAGACGCTCACCTTTGCGGTTCAAAGGTAATCCTGGATAATATGAGATATTCTGAAACAGAATGTTAGAGCCTGTGGGCGTGAACTACAAATCGTTTTGGCGCTGCTCCAATATAGTAAAACGGATAGCAGGTCACAAGAGTTAAAGCTGATTCAGTCGTTGGGGCCAGAACACTGCCGTCACTGGGGACTGTGATCTGGACCCAATCTACCTTATACTTGTCGAGTCCAATTGCGGTCTGAATCTGAATCTCGTCATCCCTGCGAATGTCTTTCAAGCCGCGAAAATAGGTATCCCGGTGCCCGGCGATTCCGATGTTTCCCGGCTCACCCGGCAGCGCCGTGCCTTGAATATGCCCGACGCCGAGCCGGAGAGTTTGCGATGTTGTTCCTTGCAAAACTGCCACCGACACTCCAATCCTGGGAATTTCAATGCGTCCCAGAACATCTCCTTCTTTGATGGCTGGCCTGGGATCTCCAGCCTGGTGCTGTTCTCCCGCCAGAATCTGCTTGTCCAGGGATAACAAAGCGTACTTTTGATAAAGTTTTGCGCCGATCAAGATGAGCGCGACATAGGAAAGCGCAAGAACACCGGAGAGTAGCAAGATGCGTTGCATCCATCGCATGAATCGCTGGCCCCGCGTTGCGAACATCTGTTGCTCACTGATGGATATCATGGCAGCCTGTTCCCTGATTCCAGTGGCGCGAGCGTCAATGGCACCGAATAGCCAGCACGTGTGCGGACTGATAAGCGGGTGTGTTTCGGTGAGCTGACTCTAACATCAATGATCCGATACCCGCCATCCTGCTTTGGTATCAATGGAACATAGGTCAGAGTGTACTGATTACGAATATCGTGTGCGATTCCTTCGCTGATCAAGGCAAGCGCTTTTGAAGATTCTGGAAAAAATGCCACGCCGCCGGTTTCCTTTGCGAATCGTTTTAGTACATCTGGATTCTGATCACCGTCCTGATCATCAAAGATGCCGATCGTGTAGATGATTGCGGCGGACTTCCTGGCCATTTCAATTACCTGAGCCAGCGTGTGCTTACTCGCGTTGTCGCCGCCGTCGCTGATCAGGATGAGAACTTTTTTGTCGCAACTGCCTAGCTTGAGATGATCAAGAGCCGCGGCAATTGCATCGTAGAGCGCGGTCTCCCCAATCGCTCTAATGTCTGACAGTCCAAGCTGCAACTGATCCAGGTTGTCCGTGAAGGGATGCTCCGCCGGCAGGCCAAACTTTACATACTCATTGAAATTGACAATAAATATCTGATCCTGTGGATTGCTTGATTGCGCGAACGCCAGTGCCGCGGCAATTACATCCGCGCGCTTAGGAGACATGCTCCCGCTGTTGTCGATCACCAGTCCAACCGTGACCGGAACATCTTCGTGGCTGAAATTCTTGATCTGTTGAAGAACATGACCCTCGTAGATCTGGAAGTCACCTGCGTCGAGTCCGGAAACAAGCGCACTGTGACGGTCCACGACGGTTGCGCTCAAGATAACAAGATTTGCCTTCATCTGGAGCGTGTAGTTACCGCTTGAGTTATCTTGTGCAGGATTGGAATCCTGAGACCATCCAGCATCAGGCAAAGCAATCAATACAGCAAGTGCGATCGAGAACAGGAGTGAAACGTTGTATGCCCAGGCGATGCTCATTTCCGTCCAGTAATGTAAATGGGCAGACACCCGATACTCACTCTTTGGACGACTTCCAGGCGCGATTATCTCCGTCATCGTTTTTGCCCTTTGTTGTGGTACGAAGTATTTCCGAAGCTACCTGTACGCCTTCGAATGAACAAGCGAAGCGATGCTTCCGCACCGCCCCACTTACCGAATTATGCTACTGAGTTAGACAGCGTTCTTGAGAAGGCCGGTAACCAGGAACCCGGCGCCCAAGAGCATCAATCCAGACAATCCTACCAAACCAAGATTGCTGGCTGTTGCCGGTAAGATGCGACTTCAACAGGCGCCACGACTGCGGGCGCAGCAGCTACGACGACAGGCGCAGGAGGAGCTTCGACCACCTGGGCCGTGTCAACTGTTTCTCCCGCCGGCGTGACTGCCTCAACAGGGGCCGTGTTCAAAGAATCGACTGGGGCGGCTTCCATTGCGACAGGCGTAGAGAGCACAGTCTCATTGTTTTCCTTCGCCAGTTGGATGGCTCTTGGCCTTTCATAGACAAAATGGTCGCCCCACTCGCGTCCGGGATAGAACCATGCCCTGAGAGCCTCCGGCTCACCTGCCGGCCGTTCATGAAAAGTCATAACTGTTTTATCGGTGGCCCTCAACCGATAATTGGGAATGGTGAGAATGGTTGTGAGCACCTGGGTTTCACCTTGATTCCAGACCTGAACGATATGTCGATCCCCCGCCGAATTCATGAGCTTGAACACATAGGTGCCAGCCGGAAGGAGATGCAGGCCCACGCCCGGAACCTCGACGGGCGCGCTAAATGTGATAATGGTTTTGTGGTCCCAATCGTCTGCCTTTGCTTTCGGCGTGGCAATCAAAGAGAGCACGGTGAGGCAAAGTCCCGTTCCTAAGCCTTTGAGCAGTGTCATTTGTTTCTCCATTAAATTCTCCGACTCACTCGCACGGCGGTTGTTATACGACCTCTTTATGTTGTCGGGTTCACAAGAGTTCGTACGCCGGAAGCTCCGGCAGCCTTCTATCCCGTGGTGTGTACTGAATGCCAGTATTCCTGATGGATGAATCCATGGCTGACCAATATTGACCTGCCACCATGAATTGATAGTCGCATTTATCGAGTGAGTTATTTTGCTCAGACTCTGACGATCCCAACGGCTAGAGTCACTACCGTAAGGGTAGATAGATGTTGACCCTATCTTGTATTGGGCCTTCTGGAATGAATTGAACCCCTTATGGTGGCTGCTGTTGCCGGACTTATCTTATCGACAGCAGAGCATCCCACATAACACAGGTAACCACAGACACCTCAAAGGGGGGTCATCTATGCGAGGATTCAAAGTTTTGATCGGAAGCACAGCATTGCTCGCGGGCCTGGCTCTAACGCCAGTAGCTCAGGCACAAATCGAAGTCAGCGTCGGTGTTCCGCCGGTCTGTTCGTACGGCTATTACGACTATGCTCCATACGCCTGCGCGCCATATGGATTTTACGGGCCGGGGTATTTTTACGGCGGCGTCTTCCTGGGCATGGGCCCGTGGGCCGGCTGGGGCTATGGCCACGGCTGGGGCAGTCATCGCTTTAGCAATGGCGGCGGCGGAAGTTATCGTGGCGGTGGCGGGGCCATGGCCAATCGCAGCAATTATGCTCATGGCGGTGGTGGCCCGGTTCGGGGAAACGCGGCGTCTTCCCATGCAAGCGGTGCGCGCCCCAGCGTATCTCATGCCGCGCCAGTTCGCGCAAGCACGTCACATGCCAGCGCTCCTCACGCGTCATCTTCGCACGCCAGTGCTCCACGCGCTTCTGATTCGCGCGGCGGCGGCGGCGGTGGACATGCAGGTGGCGGCGGTGGACATGCAGGTGGCGGCGGTGGACGCCGCTAATCAGTAGCTGCTGGATCAGGCGGAGGCCAGGGCATCAAGGTGCCCGGTCTTCGTCTGAGCGATCAGGGTACCGACGGCGCTCTCCTTACACTCTAATAGATCATATTCTATCGGTTCGATCCGGAGTTTCGTTCAATTGGAATATGATCGCGGAAATGCAGTTACGTTGATAGAAGAAATTATTGAGTGCAAATATTTCTAATTTGTCTGGTTTCTGTTTTCACCACAATGCTGGTGGAATGCTTCACTCACTGGACCAGAAACGTCATCGCTTAAAGCATTTCATGGAAATCGAAGTAGTTCGATCAAGTGAGCAGTATTGAACTGTCCTTTGCGCTCGATTGTGCGAGGCTGAAGTGATCGCTCCTGCCGGGCAATTCGGCCGCATTCTGAATTCTTCTGTCTGAGCCAGTTGCGCTCTGCCTGGCAGGGCCTGAAAAGTGTCGATGAGCCTGTTCTGGCTGCGGCTACTTTGCAGTCAACCTGGACGGGCATAGCTGCGCCCCCTGCTATTGCCAAGCGACAGGACAGTATTGGGAGAAATGGCCGAGATGCTTCAACCTGAAAAGCCCGCATTTGACGCAGAGAACTTTTTAGTGAGCGCTGGTCTCGGGCGCAGAATCGTCAATCTCCGCGAAAAGCAAACCATCTTTTCGCAGGGAGACGCCGCCGACGCCGTCTTCTATCTTCAGAGCGGCCACGCCAAGCTGACGGTTGTCGCCAAAAATGGCAAAGAAGCCACAATCACACTTATTTCCGCAGGTGAGTTTGTGGGAGAAGAGTCGCTGGCGAGCTTAGGCGCACTGCATTTGGCCACGGCCACAGCCGTTTCCGAATGCATCGCGCTCTGGATCGAGCGGGAGGCCATGCTCCGCGTGATGCACGAGGAGTATCCATTCACCGAATTGTTCATCAGGTTTCTTCTTGTTCGTGGAATGCGCATTCAGTCCGATCTTATCGACCAGCTCTTCGATTCCGGCGAAAAACGATTGGCGAGAATATTGTTGTTGATGGCGGAGTTTGGCGAACAAAATGAGTTGGAAAAATTGATTCCCGAGGTCACGAAAGATAGCCTGGCGGAGATGATTGGCGCGACGCCATCGAGCGTCAACTTCTTCATGAATCGTTTCCGCGAGTTTGGCCTTATTGATTACAACGGACGCATTCGGGTGCGCAAAGCGCTGCTCAATGTGATACTGCACGATCAATTGCCGGGCGACAACGCCGCCAAGCCCATCATTCCCGATATTGCGCGGAGACTATCAGAGCCGTTTGAAGAAACCGATTCAAGCACCCGATTCATTAACTGATAGGCGCGGGATTGCGTCGTTGAAGGCTACACGCGCGTTCAGTTCCATGGAACATCTGAATATGTTTCTGTTTTGATCGGGCACGACTCATGCCGCGCCCAGAGGCAAACTACTTGCAGGATTAAGTTGATCCGGAGAGCGTCATAGGAAATTTGGCTTGTTCATTCTCTGGAGAAATGGTTGGTTACGATGAATTACGTAGGTTTCAAGTCGCTGCTTCGACAGATGGTTGTGGTTCCCATGGTGGTTACGGCAGCTCTTGCAATACTGCTATTGTGGGAAACTTATGACTTGAACAAATCCCTGCAGTGGGTTGACCAAACAGATAGGATTCTCGACCAATCCGGTCATCTGCTCAAGTTAATGATCGACATGGAATCCGGCACGCGCGGATACATCGCAACTGGCGACGAGAGCTTTCTTCAACATTATCTGGAAAGTACGAAGAAGCTAGATCCCGAATATCAGGCCTTGTATGGAATGGTGGCTGACAATCTCTCGCAGCAGCGGCAGCGGCTGAGGGATATTCATGCCGGCTATGTTGAGTGGGAAGGATACACCAACAGGATTATCTCCGTTCGCCGCGCAGGACAAGCCGATCCCACTCTCTATGAGAACCAGCAAGGAAAACGCAGGATGGATCTGCTTCGAGAGCAGATATCGGAGTTCCAAGCTGTGGAAGCTGGACTGCGGATCGAGCGTGTTCAAGCCGCGCACCAGCGATGGATCCTGATGGTGACCAGCTTCCTTGTCCTGGGCTTTGGAGTGGGTGTTTTCCTGGCCCTGTTCACTCGGTACAACGTCGAAAAGCTGGGCACCAAGCTGCTGCAAAGTGAGGAGCGATGGACCGCGACCCTAGGCAGCATAGGCGAGGCAGTTATCGCAACAGATAGCGAGGCTCGAGTTACCTTTTTCAATCCGGTCGCCGCAGCTCTCACCGGATGGCCAGCGGAAGAAGCCTTAGGCCAGCCGATCGGGAAAGTACTCAATCTTATCAACGAGAAATCCGGGATGAGCACGGACAACGAAGTGGCCCGAGTACTTACAGAGAAACAAGTTATTACCATGGCTAACCATGTTGGCCTGATCACCCGGGATGGCCGCGAAATTTCCGTGGAACACAGTGCCGCGCCCATTCTCGCCGGCAAAGGGAAAGTCATCGGCGTGGTGCTGGTCTTCCGCGACGTTGCCGAAAGACGCCGGGAGCAGATAGCGACCGCCGAGCAGGCGTCGCTAATCGAACTGACGCAGGACTCCGCCTTGGTGATCGACATGGAAGGGAAGATCCTCTTTTGGAGTCGCGGAGCAGAGGCGATGCTGGGATACACCAAAGCCCAGGCCGTCGGCAATATCTCGCACGACCTGCTGCGCACCGAGTTTCCCCAGCCGTTGACTGAAATCCGAGCGGAACTACTGCGCACCGGGCATTGGGAAGGAGATCTCGTCAAGACCGCGCAGGACGGCAGGCGTATTGTGGTGTCCGGTCGCTGGGCACTGCAATGGAGCAAGCGTGGCCAGGCTCCTCGTATTCTGGAAATCAACAGTGACATCACGGAACGCAAGCGCGGGGAAGAGTCGCTCGTCTTGCAAAGAGAGCAACTACGGGCGCTGGCGGAGCGCTTGCAATGGGTGCGCGAAGAGGATCGCAAGAGGGTCGCTCGTGACCTTCACGACCAAATCGGGCAAATTCTAACCGCGATTAAAATGGATATGACATGGATCATTCGTCATCTTCCAGAGTCGGAAACCGCAGTGCTCGCACGGCTCACGGAATCGATTCAGTTGATCAATGATGGAGTCAAGTCGGTGCGTACGATCTGCAGCGGGCTGCGTCCTGGAGTATTGGATGACCTTGGTTTGGCGGCAGCCATTGAATGGCAGGCCAGCGACTTCGCTTCTCGGAATAGTATCCTTTGCCAGGTCTCTGTCCCCCCTGTTGATTTACACTTGGATGGTGATCGGGCCACCGCGACATTCCGGATCTTTCAGGAATGTTTGACCAACGTGATTCGCCACGCGCAGGCAAAGTCGGTGCGAATTGATCTATGCCAGGAGGATGAGAACATTCTTCTTGTTGTGGAGGACGATGGCATAGGCTTCAGTGAATCCGGCCGGTCAAACTCTGTTGGGTCTTTAGGACTCCTGGGCATGAAAGAAAGAGCGCAGTTTTGCGGAGGCGACGTACAGATCTCCAGTTCTCCCGGCAACGGGACGACGGTGACAGTTCGGGTTCCGTTAGATGTTCCCAGCGCCGAGAGGAGCAGCATATGCAGATCCTGATCGCGGATGACCATGCGGTCGTCCGCCGCGGGCTGAGAGAGATACTGGCGGATGCTCTTCCCGGCGCGGAGTTTGCCGAAGCCGGCAACGGCGATGAGGTGCTTAGCCACCTGGGCAAATCCCAAATAGGCCTGCTGGTGCTGGATATCAGTATGCCTGGGCGGAGCGGGATGGACGTGTTACGGGATGTAAAGCACGTATACCCGCGGCTGCCGGTTATCATCCTTAGTTGCCAGCCCGAGGAACAGTATGCCGTACGCTGCTTGCGGGCAGGGGCCTCCGCGTACATCAACAAAGAGAGCGCTCCGGAAGAACTAGCGCGGGCGACAAAGAAGATACTGAGCGGCGGCCGGTACGTCAGTGCAAGCCTCGCGGAGAAACTGATCGCGAACTTGGATGAGTCCGCTGACAAGCCTTTGCACGAACTGCTTTCTGACCGTGAATACGAAGTGATGAGAATGATTGCCTCGGGAGTAGCTTTGACAGAAATCGGCGACAGGCTTCACGTCAGCGTGAAAACGATCAGTAGCTATCGCGCCCGAATTATGGATAAGATGCAAATGAAGAGCAACGCCGACATTACCCGCTACGCGATGACGCATAATCTGATCGAATAGAGCGCCTTTGCAGCGTAGGAATAACCTTACAAGACGAACGGAATAAACCGTACACGAATCACGGTTTACGCTGATACTAATTGATTGTCTCCTTCGGTACATTAGGTTCAGGTCAAAATATCGGCCCGCAACCGGACAAAAGAATGAAAATCCTGATAACAGACGATCATGCGAATGTTCGGCGCGGCATGAGAGAGCTCCTGGTCGATGCATTTCCCGGCACCAACTTCTCTGAAGCTTGCAACGGAGAAGAGATGCTTACTCAACTAACCCGCTCTCAACCTGATCTTCTGCTGCTAGACATCAATATGCCAGGGCGTAGTGGGTTTGAAGTACTAAAGGATGTAAAACTGATCTACCCACTGCTGCCAGTAATCATGGTGAGCGTGCAGCCGGAGAGCCAGTACGCGTTGCGCTGCCTGCGAGCAGGGGCGACCGAATATGTCAACAAGAACAGCGCTTCGGAAGAACTGGTTCCGGCGGTCAGGAAGATAATGGACAGCGACGCAAAGCCGTTAGCGATCCAGAATGGAAGGTAGTTACATAATTCGCTGAATTGAGTGTACTCGGAAATATATGATTGTCATTCGAAATTGCATGACTATAACTACAATTAGCGAGAGACCGCAGTACTACCCGCGATTATTCCAATCTAAAAACCGGTATCCCTGCCGAGTTTAAAGCCTCATTGAGTCTGTGATCTTATCGGAACGGTTGAAATTGTGCCGTTCGAGTTATCGACTAATCGGCCACTCTCCAAACAATCACTGGGACACAATAGAATTCAATCGCGAATTCTCCGCAAGGATAAACCCTACAGATTTCGAGCGGAAAAGACTACAGCAATCACAGTATTCGCCGATGTTCACTCATGCTTCCATTTTGTATCTTCGTTGTATTGACCTTGCAAAGGATAACAGTAATTCGCATCCTCGCAAGTACTCTGTGAAAAGGAAAGGTATCGACCATGGCTATATGCTTCGCGACTATGACCACTGCGGCACCCAGAATTCCACTAGGACGCTCTTATCCTATGCCCCCAGTTGCGCGCCCCAAGTTGAAGCTCGTTCCGAGCAAGATCGATATTTTGCCGGCGCTGTCGCCGGCATTCGACGCGCAGACAACACTTAACAAATACATGACTGGAAAATCGCGGTGCGAATATCTGACCGGTGAATCCATCTTTTCGCAAGGCGACCCTGCCGATGCAGTCTTCTACATCCATAGCGGAAAAGTTAAGCTCACCGTGGTATCGATGAGCGGCAAGGAAGCTGTAATTGCCTGTTTGCCAGAAGGCAGCTTTTTCGGCGAAACGTCTCTGGCGGGAGAGCCACTTAGAGTGTCCTCTGCGTATGCACTTCAATCCAGCACAGTCGTTCGCATTGGAAAAACAGCCATGCTGGACCTGCTTCACCGTGAACCGGAGTTTGCCGAGCAGTTCCTCGCATACCTGCTCTCGCGCAACAACCGGATGCAAGCTGATCTAGTCGACCACTTGTTCAATTCCAGCGAAAAACGCCTTGCCCGGCTATTGATGATGATGGCTAACTACGGCCAGGAATCGAAGCCCATTCCGGTTATTGCCAAGATCAGCCAAGAGACGCTGTCAGAGATGATTGGCACGACCAGGTCTCGTGTAAGTTATTTCCTCAACAGGTTTCGTGATCTCGGATACATCAATTACAACGGTGGCGGGATGCAAATCAATAGTTCACTCGTCAACGTTGTGCTGCACGACTAATCGAAGCACCCATGAAACACTTAGGAGTGGAACGCCACGAACGCGTCCACTCTTTTAGACTTCCGGCGACGTACCGTATATATCTATTACCCGTGCGTTCCAGTTGGGAGCCACTCCACGAGTCTCTGCCAGGATTGAATGATAGGCAAGGTAAGCGCGATGCAAGAGCTGACACCGGCCTCGCAAATTACATGGGCCTTTGCAACTGCGGGCGAGTGGATGGCTGACCTTCGCGTGACGGCGGCTGGATAAATGCAGTAAGGAAATCGATAAGCCTTTCCGTGAAGATGGTGGTGTGATCTGGAATCAACTCCTTTTGCACCTGCAAAGCCCAATAGGGGGTTCCGTTGCACCTTTTATCGGCAGTTGAAATGATGTAGTCGTATGTTCCGATGGTGCAAATGGAGTAGATAGGACTCGTGCCTGGAATGCATATCGGATCCCCTGGATTGACGATTCGCGATGCGGGTTTTTGGGCCACCGTATGGCTCCAAAGGACCTGGGCATGTGCCGTCGTGGTCATGTAATAGTCAGTCTGCGAAAAGTCTGTCTTGATACCGGCCGTATCGGTAATGGGTTCATAGCAGGCGCGCGCATACGATATGGTCGAACGATCGTCTTGTTGTTCAGAATCCGGAATGGGAAGGGGCGCGGCCGATGACGGCCGCATGCTACCGTTCCACTTATAACCGAGCAATGGAACAGCGTGGCCCACCTTCAGTAACAGTCCGGTGGCGAGATCCGCTTCCGAAGTAATGGAAAGAAACAGCGGCTCGTCTCTTTTGCTGGTAGGTTGGTAGACAAACTTGGTCGATGCAAGGTAATCCATTAATTGTTTCGACTCGGTCGCCGCCGCCGCCGAGTTGACATAGATCACCAAGTCGGCAAGCGGCGTAATTCTTACCGCTTCTGTGGAATTGCGCGGCCGGTTTGCTCTCGCTTGATTCCATTCCCCTTCCATCCGGGTGATTGTCGCTTGGGAAATTGCCCGTTCCAACACCAGTGCTCCGAAGGAATGCCCAACAAAGAGCAAGAGCGGAGTGCAGGCAGAAGCTGGAACAGTTTGGCTGAGCGGCGAAACTGGATTGGACGTACTGACGCAGGGTTCCGATCGATAGCACATATCCCCATTTCTGCAGTCACCTGTTCTTCTGGCCGCATCTGAAATCTCGATTAGCGCATCGGTCATACTGGAATTGCCAACGCGAATCGCTGTTGCCTCCCGGTTCCAGTAGGTGAACTGCTGGCTGACGGGCCAGTAAGGAGAAATCAATCCGCCTCGCCATGCGAGATAGATTCCGATCACAACATGGCCCTTCCACTCGCCTGTTGAAGCATCATGAAGCCGATTGAGTGTCGATTCGACTCCAATGATATTATCGTCGTCTCCGCCAGAACCCTTGCCTTGAGATGCGTTGTGCTTCCACCCGTGAACGAAGGTCAAAATCAACGGTTCGCCCTGCGGGTCTTGCTGCTTGGCCGCAACGATCAGTTGGATGATCTTGTCCAGTTGGGTTGGCCTTCCCACGCTCGGTTTGCTTCCGGACCAGGTCTTCTGCCATGTCTCGCCAAAATCGTCGAATTCCAGAAACGCAAGACAAGGCCTGGCCAGCAAATTCGTCAGATGATCGTTGTCGCATTCAATTTCGGGGTGCTTTGGCCAGGGATTGTTCTTGGTCACCGGCAATCGCGGTGGTGTGTCCACCACAATCACTGGGGCGTTGGCACGGTTGGGTTGATCGCCAACGCGGTATGCCTGGTTGGGGATGTGACACCCGCAATCAACCAGAGCAAGTGCAGATGCCAGAAGACAAGTGATCGTGCTGGTTCCCGGTTGCATCATCGAATTGTTTCCTCCGACCTCGTAGTGGCGTGCTTGTGCCGCAATCATTGCTGTTTCTTATGCGATGAGAAGAGTTTGGTAAGGCCAGTGATCAGTTCTGGAGAAAACTCAGTGTAGAAGCTCCCCAACAACGTCGAGCCATACGACAAGGATGCGCGCTGGCCGACACTTGCAAATGTGTTTTCAGCGGCTGGATACCAGCCATAGCCGCCGTAGGCTCCGGCGGCCACTCCAACCAGTCTGTCGATGGCGGGTAAGCGCCCTCCGATTCCGCAAGGATTCGATTTGAGCACAGTGACGGAATCCTTGAATGCATGGCCAACACGCCTCCAAAGAATCTTGGTCGGCGTGGGATACGAGTGGACTATGATGGTCCCGTTCTCGCAGGAATCAACCTTCAGGCCCCATTGCGTATGTGGGTCGTCCTTGTAGCTAAGGTGCCGTGGATCGTCGTGCATGAGGCTGCCAACCAGAAACTCTGCCGTTCCCCTAGCCGCTGCCTGGGTATATCGAACCCCAATGCGGTCGCCATACCCGCCCCAAGTGCGGCCCCACTCCGATGGGGATTGGATGATCTGCGCTCCCCCGCCATAGACGAGGGCGCCCAACATGGCCTCATCGGTGAAGGAGACGGTAACCCACTGCTGTACCCGCATATGCGCTGTGAAGTCACAGCTTGTGACGGTCAGATTCGTGGGAAATCCGCCAGGGCAGGTCAACTTGCCGGTCGGATCGGTTGTTAAAGAGTAGGTCTGACTCACCATGGTAGGGATAGTCTGGCTGGGCAATAGAGAGCCACCGCCAAACACGGAGAGTACCAGCGCAAAGACTGGCAAAACATTGCCGCCGACTAAGCGACTTCCGAGCATCCAAGGCACGTTCATTCTATCCCTCAATCATTTGCGAAGTTGTGGTGGTTCGCGATGCCCAGCTGGCACAATGCTTGAAGAGCGACGATAAGGCCGCATTCAGGCATGACCGCGAGCTTCGCTTCTATTTGCCCTTCGAAGGAAGAACCTTGCAATCGATAAAGACCGATATAAAGAACAAGTGTGGGCCGTGGAAGGAGTTCTTGAAAGGCTAGAACGCCATTGCATCCGAAGACGGAACCAGGGAAGTGCTTATTAGACTAGCGTAAGATCTTCTGACCTACTTATCCCAAGCGTGCTATAAAATTTTATCAATGTCAATATCAATTTCATCGCAGTCCAATTCCCCGTCCTGGCATCACATACAAAGCTTGGTATGGTGTTTAATATCTATTATTTACGCTGTCTATTCGGCACTCGGCGTGCCTTCGTCTCCACTCAACTAGCGTCGCCTTGTCTTTCAGAGATGCTGACTAAACCGCAACCCGTCCAATGGTCCGCAGCATTTTCCGCCGGTTCTACCAGCAGAACAGCGGCTGAAACGCCTGACCAATCTGCTGCGTCAGCGGTCACATCTCATTGCATGGGGCCGTTTTATAATCGAGTCGATTTGACCCTTCACTCTTGTTGCAAACTCACTCAAGGCGGTGGACTGGCTATCGGCGAAGCCGTAGCGGACTCCGGTTGAAGTGGCCTGACCAATGAACTTCCGGCATCATCAGTCTCCATCCGAACTGATGAGCGCTTGTTATCAACTCAACCAGACAAATTGAAGTAAGGAGCTAAACTCCAGATGCATACACATGAAATCGAACAGATGTGCGTAGTTGCCAAAGGACCGAATCACGGCCCTGCGCCTATTCCGCAAGAAGGCCGCTGGACCAAGGCAAAGGAAGTGAGCGACATCTCGGGACTGACCCACGGCGTGGGTTGGTGCGCTCCCCAACAAGGAGCCTGCAAGCTCACCTTGAATGTCAAAAAGGGGATCATTGAAGAGGCGCTGGTCGAGACCATCGGCTGCACCGGGATGACTCATTCGGCCGCGATGGCCGCTGAGATTTTGCCCGGCAAGACCATCCTCGAAGCGCTGAATACAGACCTGGTTTGCGATGCGATCAATGTGGCGATGCGCGAGCTGTTTTTGCAGATTGTCTATGGCCGCACTCAGACTGCTTTTTCAGAAGATGGGTTGCCCATCGGCGCCGGTCTCGAAGACTTGGGCAAGGGCCTGTGCAGCGTGACCGGAACCATGTACGGCACCAGCGAAAAGGGTGCCCGCTATCTGCAGTTGGCCGAGGGCTATGTTACGGAGCTTGCGCTGGACGCGGACAATGAGATCATAGGCTACAAGTTTGTCCGTCTTGGCCCCATGATGGATTCGATTGCCAAGGGAGTGGATGCACAGACAGCGCTGACCAAGGCAACCGGCACTTATGGACGATTTGCCGACGCCGTCAAAACCATCAACCCCCGCAAGGAATAAGGAGAAGACCATGGCTTTATTTGAAGGATATGAGAGAAGAATTGCCCAGATCGACTCCTTTCTTGCCGCTCAGGGCATTGAATCGCTGGAGAAAGCGGAGAATATCTGCCTGGACAAGAAAGTGGATGTGCGCAAGATTGTGAAGTCCATCCAGAACATTGCATTTGAAAATGCGGGCTGGGCCTATCTGATTGGCGCGGCCGCCGCCATCAAGAAGAATCAAACTGTAGCTGCCGAGATAGCGGAGACGCTGGGCACTGGCTTGCAGGCATTTTGCATTCCCGGCTCGGTTGCCGATGATCGCAAAGTTGGCATCGGGCATGGCAACTTGGCAGCGATGCTGCTGCGCGAAGAGACTGGCTGCTTCGCCTTCTGCGCGGGGCACGAATCCTTTGCCGCCGCCGAGGGCGCCATCGGCCTTGCTCGCTCCGCGAACAATGCGCGCAAGACTCCGCTACGCGTGATTCTCAACGGGCTGGGCAAGGACGCGGCGCTGATTATCTCGCGCGTCAACGGCTTCACGTATGTCCAGACCGACTTTGATTACGCCACCGGCAAGTTGAAGATCGTTCGCGAGAAGGCATACTCGACCGGCGAACGAGCTGCTGTGCGCTGCTATGGCGCCGACGACGTGCGCGAGGGCGTTGCCATCATGCACCTGGAGCGAGTTGATGTGGCTATTACCGGCAACTCGACCAACCCCACGCGCTTCCAGCATCCGGTGATGGCGATCTACAAAAAGGAACGGCTGCTCGATGGCAAGAAATTCTTCTCGGTAGCTTCCGGCGGAGGCACGGGAAGAACACTGCATCCCGATAACATGGGGGCTGGTCCTGCTTCCTACGGCATGACCGACACCATGGGACGAATGCACTCGGATGCGCAGTTTGCCGGCTCGTCCAGCGTGCCCGCGCACGTCGAGATGATGGGCCTGATCGGCATGGGCAATAACCCCATGGTCGGCGCATCGGTCGCAGTCGCAGTCGCGGTCGAAGGCGCAATGAAGGCATAGCGCTAATTCGCAGGAGGCATTGCCAAGGGCTTGCGTGTTAGCTTACTGGCGTTCTCTTCACCTATCTTTGATGAGGACGCCAGTGAGTTACAGATGAAGATATCTAGTCTTGATTCAATCTTTCATACATTTCATTCCGACTTTATTCGTTGGCGGTGGAGGAGACTTCATGCAGCCAGCCGGGGGCTTTCAATAACTCGCGGGGGCGGGAGCCGTCGGCTGGGCCTACCAGTCCGTCGCGCTCCATTAGGTCGATCAGGTGGGCGGCGCGACCGTAGCCGATTCTGAGTCGACGCTGGAGCAGCGAGGTCGAGGCCTTGCCAAATTCAAAGACCAGTGTGACGGCATCGTTGAACAAGGGGTCGTTCTCGTCAGGATCGGAGTTCGAACCGTCGACGCTGGCGCGCTCGTCCTTGGGTGATTCAAGGAAGCCTTCAACGTACTCGGCCATGCCTTGCTCCTTCCAGAAAGCGACCACGGCAGCGGTCTCTTTCTCGCTGACGTAAGGCGCGTGCAGGCGCATCAGGCGGCTGGTTCCAGGCGGCAGGAAGAGCATATCGCCGCGGCCCAAGAGTGCCTCAGCCCCGTTGGTGTCAAGGATGGTGCGCGAATCGACCTTGGTGGCCAGCCGGAAGCTGATCCTTGTGGGCACGTTGGCCTTGATGAGGCCGGTGATGACATCGACCGAGGGGCGCTGCGTGGCGAGGATGAGATGTATGCCGACTGCGCGGGCCATCTGCGCGAGGCGGGTGATGGATTCCTCGACATTCGCGCGGTCCAACATCATCAGGTCGGCGAGCTCATCGATGATGATGACGATATATGGCAGCGGCTGCTCCTCTTCTTCGCCGGAGTCAAAGAGCGAGGGCATCACGCCCTCGAAGAGCTTGTTGTACTGATCAATGTTGCGAACGCTACGCGAGGCCAGCAGCTTGAGGCGGCGCTCCATCTCGCGAACGGCGTTGCGCAGGGCGTTGGCGGCTAGTTTTGCTTCCGTAATGATAGGCGTAAAAAGGTGAGGAACCCCTTCGTACATTCCCAGTTCAACACGCTTGGGATCGACAAGAATCAGCCGCACCTGCGCCGGCGTGGTGCGGTAGAGCAAACTCATGATCATTGCGTTGATCGCCACTGATTTGCCCGAGCCAGTCGAGCCGGCGATGAGCACGTGAGGCATGGAAGCCAGATCAGCAGTGACGATGAGGCCGTTGATATTTTTGCCCATCGCGATGGTCAGGCGCGACTTGGCTTTGTGGAAGGCTTCGGCCTCGATGCACTCGCGCAGGTGGATGGTCTCGCGGCGGTGGTTGGGCACCTGAATGCCGACAGTGTTTTTGCCCGGCATGCGCTCGATGAGGATCGATTCAGCGCGCATCGCGAGGCAGAGATCGTCAGCGAGGCCGGTCACGCGCGAATACTTGACGCCCGCCTCGGGCTTGAACTCGTATGTCGTGACCATCGGCCCGGGATTGATCTGGACGACCTGGCCGCGCACATCGAACTCGGCGCATTTCTCCACCAGCACGCGAGCCTCTTCGCGCAGTTCGTCCTCGCGGACGGCCAGAGGTCCGTCGCCGGGATTGAGCAGCGTGCTGGGCGGCAGCTTGAAGCCGCTGACGTTCTTGGGCGCAACAGTAGTGGTGTGCAATTCGGCGTCGGCGCGCTCGTGAATGGCGATTGCATCGGAGGGATGGGCGGAGGAGGCAGGCTCAAAGGCGGGCTTCACCGCGGAAGGCTCAAACCGGGCTATAGGACGCGAATCAAGAGCTGACTGAAATTGCGCGGGCTGGGGCTGAGCGTGCACTGGCGAAACGGCTTCCACCTGTGGGGTGATGGGAATAACTTCAGCCGGAGCCGGCTGAGGTTCCGCTGTTGCGCGCTCCCAAATACTGGTTCTGCGCGCCGGGCCGGCTGCTGCGTCTACTTCCGCCTGTTGCTGAATCTGTGCGCGTTGAAAGGCGGGAATCTCTTGCGGGTCTGTCTCAGGCGCGGGCTTGCGGCGGAAGAGACGGGCAACCAGGCTGGGACGCGGGTTGAACGAAGCCTCAGGTTCGTCTTCGTCCGCGCTGAAAACCAACTGCGGGCCAGTTGCCGGATGGCGCTGCTCATGCATGGCTTCGCGCTCGGCGAGCTTCTCTTGCTTGAGTTCGGCGCGTTCGTCGCGCCAATTGCGCCAGCGATCATGAAGCGAGATGGCCTGCGACCAGCGAGCTTGAATGCTTTCCGCAATGACCGAGAAGCTGACGGCGGAGGCAAAGTATAGGCCTGCACCGGCCAGCACGCCGGCCACCAGCCATGCGCCCTGAATGTTCAAGTAGCGCACCAGTTGATCGGCGATCAGCTTGCCTACGACGCCCTCGACCGGCAGCGCATGAAGCCAGTGCCAGCGCCAGGGCAAGAGTCCGAAGACGGCAGGAACAAAGGCGAGCGCCAGCACCGTGCCCATCCAGCGCAGCCACGCCGCGCCGCCGGGACGCGAACGCATCCACGTCCATCCCAGGCCGCCCAGCCACAGCGGCAGGAAAAACGCGGTAATCCCCAAAACTTGCAGCAGCAGGTCGCCCAGCCACGCGCCAAAGAGGCCCACCCAGTTGCTCACCGCGCGCGCGCCAACCTCGCCCGATGCGGTATTCCACGATGGGTCCGTGGGGCGATAGGTGGCCAGCGCCAGCAGCAGCAGCAGCGCGGCCAGCACCAGCACCAGCCCCAAAAATATATTCAAGGGTCGGCTGCGCGTCGGTGATAGAACAATGCGAATCGGTTTCATGGCGAGTGCGCTTCCGCTCCGCGACCGCCGCTTGCTTGCAGCGATTCAGCCGCCAGGGCGAGAATCTCCCAGTGCACTCTCCATTATCCGCGCTGGCCGCCCCGCTTTCCCGCAAAACAACCCCGGGGGAACCTTGCTGCAAACCCCTACCGGGAAGTGGATTTTTGGGGCGCGGGTTTGCATCGGAGCCGGGCGCCCCAGTTCCGGAATCTTGGCCATGGGATCGCGTAGCCTACCAAACTTCCAGATTGAAATCCCGATACTCGCGGATGAGTTCAAAATCGGCGCGATTGGAGGTAATCAGCATAGCTCCATGCGATCTGGCGGTCAGCGCGATGAGAACATCAAAGTGCAGATCGCGGAGTTTGCTCGGCTCAAAGCCGCGATCCCCTTGCATTCTGGAAAGAATCTCTCCCGATTCCAGCCAGTTTCTCTCCGTAGGTGTCAGGATGGGACGGCTTTTTGCAAGTTCGCACAGAAATAGCCGCTCCGCTGCTCCAGTGGCTCCGCGCCAGAGCTCGGCAAGCACCACAGAGGAGTTACGCGCAATGCCGGGGAGATCGGCTATGCGCTGTGAGTGGCGCGCTGTGCGCTGATTGTCGATCAGGACCGAGGTGTCGAAGATGATGAAATCACTCATCGCTGCCAGCGAAAGTGAGCTTGCCTTCGTACTTCTTTATCACCGCCTTGAAGCGCTTCGTACCAACGATCTCGCGCAAGGCAATATGAACAGCCTCAGTGCGCGACGTGGCTCCAAGGGCGCGAACGGCCTTATCCGCCAGCTTTGTGTCCAATCGAATTGAGGTCAGGGTAGCGGTCATGGAATCCCTCTCGTATATACAGATTATGCTTCCAATATATACAGTTGTCAAACATCCGGGTACCCCATCCATTCGCGTTCTTTGCGAATGGGTGGGAAACCTCGAACCTCATGCGAGCGAATAGCGAGCGTCTGCCTCACCGCAGTTGGCTATCCGATTTGGCTGACCATCACCTGCAACTTATCGAAGTCCAACGTTCCCAATCCATGAGCGGCGGCCATCTGGAGATAGGGCAGATGCTCGGGATCGAGATTCCAATAAGCCTTGGCGACATAGGCGTCGATAGCTACCGGATCGGTTCCGGCGACCATGGTCTTCTTGAGCGCGACGTCTTCCAAGTTGCCGCCAGTGGGTCCGTTGCGCAGCAGGATGCGATAGCAATCAAGCAGCGTGACGGTAGGCAGCATGAAGCTGGCCAGATCAACCAGGCTCTGATGAATCTGTTGGTGCAGCCGGTTGCGCTCGCCGCCCAGAATGCCGTACCAATTCTTCATGCCCAGCGTTGCGCCGGTCAGAACGTGATGCTTGGCGATTGGCATATTGATAATCTTGTCGGCCTCTAGAAACGGCGTGAAGACGGGCCAACTCTTCAGCACCACGCCGCCCATATCGACTTCGCGAAAAAGCTCGGGGTCGGGAAGAATAACTTCGGCTCCCTCAGCGCGGGCAGCAGCCTGAATGCCGGAGCGCTGAAAGCAGCGGCGAGCCTCGTTGCAACTGACATCGGTGACGATGACTCGCTTGGCTCCTGCCTGCCAGCATTGGCGAACGACCTCGGCGACAGCATCGGGATTTGTGTTGGCGGCCTGCTCGGGTGTGCGGTCCCAGGCGATGTTGGGTTTGATCACCACCACATCCTGGCGGCTGATGAAGCGATGAATGCTGCCCAGATTTTCCAGCGCCTTTTGAACCAGAGCGCGCGGCTCACCGCCTTGCACAACAGTCATCGCCGGCCATTGCGCGTCGGTTGCTATGCGATGGTCGCGCCGCGCCTGCTCCGCCTGAGCAGGCACCGGATGCGAGCTATGCTTGCTCAGCCAAACAGCCGCGCCCACCGCGCCCGCCGCCACGCCGCCCACGCGTAGCAGTTGCAGCATCGCCTCGCGGCGCGTCAGGCCTTGCGTTGTCTCTTCCGGTTTATGATCGGTTTCCCCGGCCATCACTCTTCTCCCAGCCAAGTTTCTAGCAGTTACACTTCCAGCAAGTGAATGCGTTGCGGATCGTTGGTGCCCAGGTTGTGCGCATGGTCGGCAGCGGTGACGATATAGCGCGGCAGACGGCCCGCGGCTTCGAGCGTGGGTATGCCTACTTCAGCTCGCTTGCGTTCGATCATCTGCCATGCCGTGTGATCCACGGCGACGCGATCCTCGCCAATGATCAGCGCATTCGGCTGCCAGAGGCGTTCGGGATGGAAGCCCGGGCCGCCGTCATAAACCGACGAGATGGCGTCGCCGATGGTAAAGCGGACTTTTTCGCGGATGGCGGGAATGCAATTCAAATCGGCCACGGCGGGGTTGCAGCCGCCGTCATGCAGATCATCCGGGCGCTGGATCACGCCATACATATTCTTCATCGAGAAGGTGATGCCAGCCGATTCATGGTCCTTGAGAATGGGAAGATTGAGCACCATCGCGCACTCGCGCGAGAGAATCTTGGCAAGTTTGACCTTGACCGAGCCAAAGGCCACCGGCTGATCCTCGTAACCCGCCACATCGCTGCCGTAGACGCGGATGCGACTGGGATCGGTATTGATGGTGAGGCCGCAGCCCTGCAAGTCGCGCGCGTTGCGATCCCATACCACGATCTCTCCGGGCTTGACGCCGGCCTGCTGCAGCCGCTCGCAAACGGCCAGCACCAGCGCCAGATGCGTCGAGATTCCCTTGCCGCCCAGGCCATTCACCTTCAGGCCGATCACCTTGCCCACCGGTACAATATGCTTCCAGGCCTCCACCGGCTTGGCCTGTCCGGTATAAGTCGCGATGGCGCGGTCCAGCAATGCCTGCACGCGCTTTTCATCCAGTTGCCCATCGGCTCCATGAAGCGCCGCATCGCGAGCAACGACGACCTTCGACTTGGCCGATTCAACGTGCTGGTCCAACATGGCAGCCAGCCCCAGCTTACTTTGCGAACCCAGCAGCACGGCGCCCGTTGCTGCGGTCTTCAAGAAATCCCTGCGATTCTTCATGGCAATCCTTTCCTTCGTCGATTAGCTCCGAGTTGGTTACAGTTTCGCTTCCACGCCGCGCGCCAGCGCCAGCAGAGCCTGCGCAGCGTCGGGCGTGGATTCATAAGCAACGATACGCACCAGCTTCGCGCCCTTGCGGAAGATCACGCTTTGCGCATACGCGATTCCCGCATCGCCCAGTTGCACAGGCTTGGCGTCGGAGCTTTGTCCGGCTTCGAGTATCTTGCGCGCGCCGGCCGCGTCGTTCATCGTGTAGACATCAACCACCGCCTCTAACTTGCCTTGGTACTTGTAATCGGAGGTCGAGGTCGTGATAACGCCGGCGGAGATATACTGCTCGGCGTCGCCGTCAATGTACTGCCACAAATCCTTCGCGGCAAAGACGCGCGTATCGCTGGTTTTTTGCCAGCCCGCGATTGCGCCCGATACCGGAAAGGGATCGGAGTGACTCTTTTTGCAACCACTGGCGGCAAGCGCCGCGAAAACAACAAATGCCGCAATGGTCAATACCAAATTCATCGATCGTGTTTTCAATGCAACGGTCTCCCTTATCTTCTGTTCAGCAGAATCTGACTGCCGGGTGAGCGGCTTTCGCCGATGCTGGTGACGTAAACGGCGGGATGCTCTTGCAACGGACAGGCGTACTCACACGCGCCACAGCCGACGCAGCGGCTGGGATCGACGCGCGGCTGCTTCAGCGTCTTGCTGTTGCCCGCCGAATCGATCACCTGCGCCTCCTGCACATAAATCGCCTTGGGCGACACCGGGCACCACTCTTCGCAGACAATGCACTCAGTGGCCATCGCCCACGGCAAACAGCGGCCACGATCATAGAACGCGGTGCCCAGGCGGATCGGCTGGCTCTGCTGACCCGCGCCTGAACTGACGCCCACGACCCAGCCCTTATCCTTGGGCGTGATCTGCCAGATCGCGCCGGTGGGGCAGACCTCGGAGCAGAGCACGCAACTCGGTTCGCAGTAGCCGATGCGCGGCACCAGCGTCGGCGACCACAATCCCTCCAGGCCGGCTTGTTCGAGCGTGGGATGCAGTGCGATATTCGGACAGGCCTTCATGCACTCGCCGCAGCGAATGCAGCGCGAGAGAAACTCCGGCTCATCGAGCGATCCCGGCGGACGAATTAATTTTTCATTGCGGCCCTTGCCCAGCCCGGTGTTGGCGCGCATCAAAGGAACAATGGCTGCTCCCGCGACGATGCCGGTCAGCGTTCTGCGCCGGCCAAGATCGGGCGAAGCAACCTCTTTTTCCTTACGGAAGAACTTGAACTCCAGGCTGTGCTCCGGGCAGGCGCCCACGCAGTTCATGCACATCAGGCACTCGGCCTTGCGCCATGGAACGCCACCAACCGGATCGTCGCCGCCCTGGCAATTCAGCAGGCAGCGATTGCAGTTGTTGCACGCCTCCGGGTTCTTGTGCAGGCCCAGAATCGACCAGCGCGAGAGCGCGCCGAGCAGCGCGCCCAGCGGGCAGATCGCCCTGCACCAGAGGCGCGTCACGCGTAAACTGAGCGCGAGAATCGCCACAAACAGAATGCCGAAAATAAGAGCTTGTGCATAACGCGGCTGGCGCAGATCAAGCACGGTGTAATGCAAGATCGAATGCAGTGTTTCGCCGGTGGCCTTGATCGCCGCCGTATGGCTGGTTTCCAAAGGTGTGAGCGCGGCGCGCGCCCCAGCGTTGAAAGCCGGCAGCAGAGAAAGTCCAAATGAGCGGACCAGCAGGCTGAATGGATCAAGCCAGCCGATCGCCGCCGAGCCGAAGAACGCGGCTACCAGGCCGGCCAGCAGCACAACATATTTACCTGTCTGCCAGCGCTTGTATCTGTTGGCCTCGATGCGCTGCTTGCCCCGCTTCGCCTCTGAAGGCATATTGCCGACAAAGTGTTGCAGCGTGCCCATCGGGCAGATCCAGCCGCAGAAAAAGCGCCCCAGAAAGAGGGTGGGCAGCAGAATAACCAGGCCCCAGACCAGACCGCGATAGAGAGCACGGCTGGCGAGCGCGTTGATCAAGGCCACCAGCGGGTCCCATTCGAAGAAGAGGCGCACAGGCGCGCGCAGATGAATCTCGGTTGCGCCGCCGGGAAAAAAGCTGATCGAGGTGAACAACAGCAGCGCAAAAAACAGCAGCAGGAAAAAGATCTGCAAAATCCTGCGCAATAGCGGCAATCTGGACCGTTTCAAGAATCGCCTCCACACGCGCGGACGCTAAACTTACACGGTAGATTATTGATACTCAAGGCGAGGGCAGACAGTGATCTGCGTCACCTGTTGGCAGTTCGGGGTTGTTTCCTTTGTTCGTAAACTTTGTTGATCCCGGCGCGCCGGGTTCTGCCTTTACAAAGTTGTCATCCTGAGCGAGTGTAGCGAGTCGAAGGACCAGAGGCTCAGTTTCGCTGGTTATGCTCTAGAATCGACCTTGTATGCAACCAAGCAACGTGCTTCCCGCCACCGAAGCCAATCAAGGCGGCAGCCGCTTTCTCCGCGCCTGCTTGCGCCAGCCGGTAGACCGCACGCCGGTATGGTTTCTGCGCCAGGCCGGGCGCTATATGCCCGAGTATCGAGATGTACGCAAGCATCACACGCTGGTGGAGATCTGCAAGCAGCCGGAGCTGGCCGCCGAGGTCACCATCACCGCCGCCGAGAAGCTGGGCGCGGACGCGGCCATCATCTTTGCCGATCTGCTGCTGCCGCTGGAGCCGATGGGCCTCGACTTCGAGTTTCAGGCTGGCGAGGGTCCAGCGGTGCATCGCCCGGTCCGCAATGCTGACGATGTGCGCGCCCTACGCACTGACCGCACGGGCGATCTGGCTTATGTGGCACGGGCCATCGAGAAGGTGGCCGCGCATTTTCGCGACCGGCTGGGCATTATCGGCTTCTGCGGCGCGCCTTACACGCTGGCCAGTTACATGATCGAGGGCGGCGGCTCGCGCAATTACATTTACACCAAACAGATGATGTACGGCGATCCCACTGCGTGGTGCAGCCTTTTGGACAAGATCGTGGCCGTTCTGACCGAGTATTGCCGCCTTCAGGTCGAGGCCGGGGCCGATGTGATCCAGATTTTTGACAGTTGGGCCGGATCGCTTGGCCTGACCGACTATCGCGAGTACGCCTTCGCCGCCTCGGAACGCCTCATTCATTCCGTCCAGCAGATGGGCGTGCCGGTGATTTACTTCGGTGTCGAAACGACCGGGCTGCTCACGCAAATGGCCGCCACCGGTGCGGATGTAATTGGCCTCGACTGGCGGCAGCCGCTCGACGAAGGCTGGCGCGCTGTGGGCCATACTCACGCAGTGCAGGGCAACCTCGATCCCATCACGCTCTTTGCGCCGCTGGATGTGCTGGAGCAGCGCGTCCATGAGATTCTGCGCGCCGCCAATGGCCGCCCCGGCCACATCTTCAACCTCGGCCACGGCATCGTGCCAGGCACGCCGGTGGAAAATGTGCAAGCCGTCGTGAGCATGGTGCGCGAGTTTCGGCTGGAGAAGGCGCATGGGTAAACAAGCTGTTTTGCTGCTGGCACACGGCACACCAGAGAGCGCCGAGCAGGTCCCCGAGTACCTGTGCAACGTGACCGGCGGGCGGCTGCTCCCTGCTCATGTTGTCGAGGAGATTCAGCGCCGTTACGCATTGATAGGCCACAGCCCGCTGACCGAAATAGCCTTCGCGCAGGCGCGGCTGGTAGAAGCGGAGTTAGCCCGCGCCGGCGAGCCTGTTCCGGTCTACGTGGGCATGAGAAACTGGCGTCCCTATATTGCAGACGTGATCCTGCAGATGCGTGCCGATGGCGTGGAAGAGGCCGCTGTGCTCTGCCTCGCGCCTCATAACTCGCGCACCAGCGTGGGACTCTATCGACAAGCCGTCGAGAGTTCTGATCTGCGCATCGATTTCGCCGAGAGTTGGGCGCGGCACCCGCTGCTGATTGAGGCTTTCGCCGAGCGGCTGCGCGCGGCATGGACGAAACTCAGCGCAGAGGCAGGCGCGCCGGCTGCGCTGCTCTTCACTGCGCATAGCGTTCCCGCTCGCACCATCGAAGCTTCAGAAATCCAGCCCGCCGATCCTTATGCCGAAGAGACTCGGCGCACTGCGGAGTTAGTGGCCGCGAGCGTGCCGGAGATTTCTCGGTGGAGTTTCGCCTTCCAAAGCCAGGGAGTGAGCGGAGGACCATGGCTTGGACCCACCGTTGAGCAGACGCTGGAATCCATCTCCGCCTCGGGCGCAAAGTCAGTTTTGCTTCAGCCCATAGGATTTCTCTGCGATCACGTCGAGATACTTTACGACGTGGATATTCACTTCCGCGAGTTAGCCGCCAAGCTGAATCTCCGGCTGGAGCGGCCAGAATCGCTGAATGACTCAGTGATCCTTGTTCGGGCTATCGTTGACTTAGCGCAACAGGGGCTGGCGCGGCTCAACAGCCTGTGAAGCTTCTAACTGGATAAAGCTACCAAGATATGTTACAGCGGAGTTACTTCAGGCGGGAGTATTCGGCGTGCGCTTGCTTGAGAACGGGCAGGATGGCATCCGCCTCTTTCCATCCGTCAAAGTTGAAATATGCACAACAAAACCGCTTGCCCGGCGTGGGATAGCCGCGATATATTTGCTGCGCGTGAAAAGACACGCTTGACTGCGAGTGAAAGTTCTCTTCGCAACCGGCTTGGCTCATTGCCGGGAAACCACAACCGTAACCCAGATCAAAGGAGAAAAGATGAAAAACAGTAACATCTTACGTTCCATCGCTCTTTGCTTCTGCATCATGCTTGTGAACCAGTTCGCGATCTCTCAGAACGCGCAAAAAGCCAAGGCGACTGTCCGGATTGGCGGATGGGCATTGACCGTAAACAACAAAATTGTCAAAAACTTTGACTATATTGGCGTATGCCCCGTCAAGCTGCAATTCGCCTGGGGCGTCCTTGCCACCGAACCTACCGAAATCAAGTATCACTTTGAGAGGAGCGATGGAGCTCATGCTCCCGCCGGACAAAAGAATCTGCCCAAAGCCAACACCTCGGAGGATGTAATTGAGACCTGGGATTTGGGCGCGAATACCCCTGAGTTCAGAGACTTCAAGGGCTGGGAAGAACTGGTGATCGATTCTCCCAACAAAGTCGCGCAGAAGATCAACTTTACAATGCATTGCAAGTAAGACGCTTCTCCCGCAACAAACAGCCAAGCATCCTTCCCTACGCCAGACAGCCTTGGCCGCCAAATCGGCGGCCAAGGCTGTCGAGGAAGCCAAGACGGCCTCTGCCGGTAAGCCTGACCACGAAAAGACAATATCGATATGCTGTTTGGCGTGTGATTGAGCATCAATGCGAAGGGCGGAGATTCTACCGTTACTGAGGCAAGGATCAGCGCACTGACTGCTCCTCAAGACTTGCGCCCGGTCGCAGAAGTCTTCGTCACAGCTGCCTGCCGGCGAATCGGCACTATCGCCCCGGAGTTGGGCGCGGCGGCTTGAAAGTGCGCCAGCATCTCCGTCCGCACGTACTCGACAAAGCTCTGCATCTGCCGGTTCATCTCTTCCATCCGCTCGCGCATCTGCAGGATGATGGCGATGCCGGCGATGTTCACCCCCAGGTCGCGCGCCAGGTTCAAAATGAACTCCAGCCGCTCCAGGTCCTCGTCGGTGTAGAGCCGCGTATTGCCCTCAGTGCGCGATGGAAGCAGCAACCCCTCACGCTCATAGAGGCGCAGCGTCTGCGGATGAATCTCGTACATCTCGGCCACCGCCGAGATCATGTACGCGCCCTTCGATTTTTTTCTCGTCGCCATCAATCTGTTTGAGCCTTTCAGACGGTATGCAGCTTTTCCCGCCACTTCTCGGCCGTCATTTTGAATGGCTCTAAGATTTTCTTCAAATCCACACCGGCATTCCGCACAAAATAATATCCGCTGTTTTTCCAGGAGTCAGTCTTGGCATATCCCTTCTTCTCCAAAACCTGCAAGGCATCGTTGAATGTCAATGCGTATACATTGCTCTGTGCGGGAGTTTGAACATTCCACACATACGCAATGAGAAGATGCGGAAATCTCTGATATTTCTTGTCCAGTGAAAACGATTCATGCGAGGATGCCTTCAACTGAATCAAGCAGGGCACGTAATCCTGTGCGTCGTCTCCATCCTTATAAACAACCAGATCAACACCTCTATCCCTCACTGGCTGTGCAACCTCAAAACCGGCGGCCATCAGATGGGAAATAAGCAAGTTTTTTCCGAATACTTCGGTCAGTTGCGAGTCCCCTTGAATCAAGTCTAGGGGATCTTCCACATCGGGATCGCCGTCCAAAAGCGTAACGCTGTGATGATTCTCATAGCGGTCTGAGAACCTGCCGCGCGTCGCGCGGGAAAAGTCTAATCTGCTTCGCATTTCAATTTCGTTTCTGCTCATCGCCGATTTCATACTCATTCCTTTCCCATCGTTCCGCCAGCCGTGCGCTTATAATCCGTATCTTTTCGGCTCGAAACGTGTAGTAGATGCTCAGAATACGTCCCTGGATAGAACGTCCAATACCAAGATAGCGTGGTTCATCGTCGCTATGCCACCGGTCTGGGGCCTCGACTCGCTGCTTATCTCCTTGAATACCGTACTGGCCTCCTCGAAGGAGACCTTGTGCTTCTTCCGATTTGAAACGGCTTTGGCAAGGTGCCACTCAAAGCCGGACATTACTTCCTCAAGGTCGAAATCCCGCCTTTTTTCATCGCGCCGTTTGGACATTCTGACACACTCGATAATGCTGGAAATACCGCCAACAATCTGCCAGAACTACAGCTTATCAAACAGCGCCGCGCGCGGGTCCTGCGTGTTCAGTCGTCCCAACTCGCGCATGATCTCGCGGCTGCGCTCGTCGCTGAGGGTGGGTACCGACACCTCGACGGTCACAATCTGATCTCCACGCTGGCCCGGGTGCTGCGCGCTCTCCACGCCCCGCTCCCGCAAGCGCAGCTTCTGTCCGCTCTGCGTCCCCGGAGGAATCTTCAACTGCGCGCGGCCATCAATCGTCGGCACGTCGACCTTGGCTCCCAGCGAGGCCTCGGGTACGGTCACCGGAACCGTCAGATGGATATCGTCGCCCACGCGCGAAAAGACCGGATGAGTACCGGTGCGCACAATCAGATACAAATCCCCCGCCGCGCCGCCATTCACCCCGGCGTTGCCTTTTCCCTGGAGGCGAATCCGCTGCCCGTCACGCGTGCCCGCCTTGATGCGGAACTCAACCGTCTCCGCGCGACCCACAACGCCCTCGCCGTGGCAGGTCGTACAGGTATTCGAGGTGCGCCCGGTACCGTTGCACATTGGGCAAGGGATGTTGAACTTCATCCGCCCGCCCATCTGCGTCACCTGACCGGTGCCGTTGCACTCCGCGCATTGCGTCGGTCCGCCCGCCGCCGACTGGCCGTGGCAGGCCGGACAAGTCTCCTGGCGATGCACCTCCATCCGCGCCTGGCCGCCGCGAATCGCCGTCCAGAAGTCCACCGTCGCCTGGTACTCCAGATCGCTTCCCGCCTGAGGGCCTCGCGCCCTCTGCGGCTGCTGCGCGCCGGAGAACATCCCGGAAAAAATATCCTTGAAGCTGCCCCACGAAGCCGAATCCGCCCCCGCCTGCTGCCCGCGATGCTGCCCCGGCCCACTTTGAAAGCCGGAAAAATCAAAGCCGCCAAAGTCCACTGGAGCGCCCTGCCCACCGCCCTGGCGCGCATACGCCTCGGCCGTCGCCGGGTCGATCTGGTCCGAATAGAAGCCCACCTGGTCATAGACCTTGCGCTTCTTCTCGTCGCTCAGCACGTCGTTGGCCTCGGAGATCTCCTTGAACTTCTCTTCAGCCCGCTTGTCGCCAGGGTTCACGTCCGGGTGATAGCGGCGCGCGGCCTTGCGAAAGGCCTTCCTGATCTCCTCAGGCGTCGCCGTCTTCTTCACGCCCAGCGTGCCGTAATAGTCTTTGTTTGTCGTCGTGGCCATTGGTCTCTTTGGACTCGTTTCCTGATTATAAGATCATAGCGATCCTACAGTTCCTTGCAATTGAGGTGCGCATCCGCTCTGACACCATTGTAGAGAGTGCTAATCTTCCTTGCCGACTCAAGAAATTTGCAGCGTATGAGACTCAAATTATCTGCAAACTGGAATTCTTGCGTTTGTGTGGGAGATATTTCGGAAGACATTGATTCAAAACAGGTTAAAATTATCTGCAAAATCTTTATGCCAATAAATATCTTTTAGGGGGGGTGGGGGGGAGGGGCTAAGGTACAGACCGGGGACATGCCTGACAGATTGAACCGGGGACATGCCTGACACTGCACAAGTCCATGGGCGTTTGATTACAACGTCATTATGGGC
>Ga0181520_10001236_pt1 | contig 52761 bp, 41 predicted proteins | sample PEATcosm2014_Bin_29_FD_132451 | JGI IMG/M metagenome (GOLD analysis project Ga0181520, IMG submission 132451) | Peatland microbial communities from MTU Mesocosm Facility, Houghton, MI, USA - PEATcosm2014_Bin02_30_metaG | ecosystem: Environmental > Terrestrial > Soil > Wetlands > Peat | place... | reverse complement strand
TGACGCGTTCGTCCAGCACTACAATCGATTCAGCCGGCCATTTGTCTGGACCGCGACTGCCGATTCTATCCTGCAGAAGATTGCACGCCTTTGTTCACGTATTTCCGGGACAGCACACTAGCTCCAGAACCAGTACAATCGAGATTCTGGCGTCAGCCAGACGCTCCAACAGTTCGGGCCGCCTCCCCGCGTGGACAGAAGGCGCTCTGCAACCCGGACCCAGGCGAGGCGCTCGCTCTTCCGTAGAGCCCTACTAAGGTTGCGTCCTCTCGTATGCGTCTTCGATGGCTTCGAGCGGCAGGCTCTTGAGTACTCCCTCAAGTTCTGAATACAGGAACCAGGAGAAATCATTTGATTTTTACCTGAGTTTGTCAAAGGAGCGAGGGGGCGAAAGCAATATCTCATATGAGAGATTCCGGAAGTTCAGCGCTCAGCCCGGAGTTATTCATTTCCGCTACCTCCAACCACCGCATAAGATGCACTGCAAAGTTGTCATCCTCCAAGTGCATTATCCAATGCGAGTGATATCTGGATGCCAGTCTGCGACAGCAGATCCAGGTCCTCCTGCCGGAAGGCATCGACGTTTCGGCTGCCCATCACCAGCAAACCCTACGGCCTGCTCTCGGTCGAGCGTGTCGAATGCGACACAATACGCTCGCTCGACGGCGCTCCGGCTGATCCCGAGTTGCGCAGCAACTTCGCCATAAGAGTCCTTTGCAATGCCGCGAATGACGAGCACGAACCGGCAAAGTATGTCCAGGCGAGCATGAATGTCTTCGGAGTTCTTGACCAGCAGTCGAAAGTACTCAGCTGAAAGTGGAGGGCGTTCTCGTTGGCTTGGCTCGCTTTTTTCGTACTCGGGGGCAAGTTCCGCAATACGCGTGCGCTGCCTCTGGAATGCGCATCGAACGGTCGCTCGGGCGGCCCAGTGTGTAAGCCATTCGTGAAAGGTCGGAGTTTGAGTTTGGGCAATGGTACAGGCGTCGACTATACACCCGGCTGCAAGTTTCTCGTCTCCGATCAGAAAGATGGCCAACCAGTGCAACGCGTTGTGATAATCGCCGAAAACATTGCGGATGTCGTCTACTGTCGCATAATGATGGTTTTCCGTGATTTTTTCCAACATGGTCGAAAGTTTCATTGCTTCTTTTCCTCAAGCACCCGACTATGTGAAATGCAAGAGCGGGGCCAAACGAATGAGCTCGGCTCAGCCGCCTATTGTTGTTTATATGCGGGCTTTGCACCGGCCTATGCCGCCGTCCAGCCTGCCCGAATACCGGCACCGTAGCCACATTACGGGCAAGTGTGGGAAGCAAGAGGGTGAATCTTATGTCAATATTCTGCGCAAGACGTGCGCGCAAACGGCAAGTCTTCACCGGCAATTGCACCAGAATTAACTAGCGTAACGACCACCTTAACGACCGCCCCCGCTAGCAGCATCGACAGGCGTTCTGTCAGAGCATCTGAGCAAAGGATAGCCGGCGCCAACACCGGCGAGAAAGAATACCAGCCCAATCTGCCCCAGGGTGATATTGGAGTGAACTGGTTCGCCAGCGGAGCGAGCAGACGATTCTTAGCGTTGTTTGCAAGTGAGCTGGCTGATGAGGAACTCCATCGAGAGATATTAAAATTGTGCTATTCGTAAGTCTTCTCTCTTAGGGCAAGCACCTCGAACTTATCGCAGCGCCGTTGCGCCTGCCAGCTCGACGCTATTTGTCAAACAGCAAATGCCGTTCATACAGTGCTTCGTTCGTTCCCGCGAACTGCATTGAACCGCATCCGTATTGAGTGTCAATGAGTCTGGCGGCATCCGACATGTCTGCCGTTGAGCTGCAGCGTTAGTCGCCGCGGTCGACTACTTCAATGATCCTGCACGGATTGGCGACCGGGGCTCCACATCCCATCGGATCAGCTGGTGTGATGCGCACACATCTGGAGTCGCGTAATCGCCGATGCCGGCGAACCAGCTTGCGCGCGGCGTAAATACATAATCCGGTAAACGCAAGGCCTGCCAAGAACGTTCCCGCTCTGGAAGCGTAGGTAGCCGCGCGGCTCAGGTCATGGCTGAAAACATAGCCTAGTCCGGCATACGCGCCTGAATAGAGGCCCGCGCCAGCTGTTTCAAGGGCCAGAAAACGGAGCCGGCCGGTGCGGGATGTCCCGGCCATGGGAGGCACTACGGCGTCCAGTCCAGGGACGAACTTGCAAAGCAAGAGCATCGGAGGCCCATACCGGGCAAACGTCTCTTTCGCTCTGCGATCGTGGGCGTCAGGATCTCGTGCGAGGCTGTGAATGAAGTGCAAGACCTTGTCACCCCGCCGCCGACCTGCCTCGTACCACGCCCAGTCGGCCAGCACACAGGCGGCGACAGCCAGGCAGAGCGCGGGCGCGAAGCCCAGGTTCCCGTTCCGTGCGAGCGCCCCGGCCGCAAGCAGAAATAGAGGTCCGGGTACCGGGAAACCTATCTGGTGCGCGAATAACGCAGCGAACAGGACTAAGTAGCCGTGCTGCAGAACGAATTGGACGATCGCATTCATGAATTCACGTCCTTAGGAAACGCTCGCGAAATCCACAGCAACGCCCTCTGCATCGCAAATCTTATTAGTAAGCCCGCCCACAGCAAGACTCCAAGGCACAAGGAAAACCATCCGGCGCCCAGGGGATTGGACACCTCGTCTGATCGGCAGTTACTCCCGATGCGTGATTTCATTTCGTGCTCGTTTTCTCTGCCCGCCAACGCTGCAGTCGAAGTTGTGCGCCAAGACTTTCTGACCGACTGCATCGTTATGCACCTCCAGTTTGCGCAGTTGCTTCAGACTCCTCTGCGGGAGCGACGGTTTCCCATTTGATCAGCTTCAGATCCAACACGAAGATCGAATAGAGCACCGGCACAAGTATTAAAGTGACGAAGGTCGCGATGGTCAGACCGCCAATCTGCGCGTAGCAGAGCGGTTGCCAGAGTGGTCCTCCGTGCATGGCCAGCGGTACCAGCCCCAGCACGGTCGCGCCGACGGTAATCATCACGGGGCGCAAGCGCACTATACCCGCGTCGAGTAGCGCTTCGCGCAATGGCTCTCCTCGTTCATGCGCTTCTTCGATGAAGTCGAAGAGCACAATAACGTGGCTAACGATGACGCCCACAAGACTCGCAACTCCAAGGAACGCCATGAAGCCGAATGGCTGCCCCATGATTACCAGTGCCGCGAGCGCGCCCGTCATTCCATACGGGATCGCTGCAAAGACGAGCAGAGGCTTGATCGCGTTGCGGAACTGGAGCACAAGCGCGATGTAGATAAGCAGCACGGAAATCGCCATTACCGCGCTGAGTTGCTTAAAGCCCTTCTGCTGTTCGTCGTATTCGCCCCCGATCTCGAGGAAATAACCAGGAGGAAGTTTCTTTTGGAACTCCTGGATTTTTGGCAACAAGGGGGCAAGCACCTGCGACGGCAAGACACCCGGGATCGGGAATGCCGATACCGTAACCGTACGGAATTGGTTGCGGCGCTTGATCTTCGGTATCGACATATCAGTGGTGACCTGCGATACCTGTCGCAAAGGCACGCGCTGATTGCTGGTCGCCGAGTACACATAGGTGTTTTGAACGTCAGACAGTCCCGCTCGCTCCTCCATGCGCAAGCGAACCGCGATGGGGATTTGCTTGTCCCCTTCCCTGTACGTTGAGATTGGTAATCCGCTAATCGCTGCCGCGGATGAGAGTGCGACATCGAGATTCGTGACCCCGGAAAGATTCGCACGATCGGGATCAACCTTGAGCCGGACGTTCATGGCCGGTTCTCCCCAGTCGTCGCGTACACGAGTCGCATTCGGCTGTGTACGGAAAACGTTCTGGAGTTCGGCGGAGAGCCGATGCAACACTTCTGTGTCGGCGCCGGAGATCCGTATCGACACGGGAATGCCAACTGGTTTTCCCGTCTCGAGCTGCCGCACGTCGATCCGAGCGCCTGGGACTTCCCGGCTTAGAGCCGTCTGGAGCGGTCCGACAAATTCGTTGGTAAAGTGCTTGTCGGTAACTTCGACGATAATCTGCGCGTAGTTGAGCTGTTGCTGCTCCGGTTCGACCGAGAACCAGAACCTGGGACCGCCACCACCGACAAAAGTTGTGAGCGATTTCAAAACATCCTTTTCATGATGTTCGCTTCCGAACTGTTCGGCTTCTTGCCGGATGACGGTTTCTGCCCGTTGTGTAATCGTGTCTGTCGCACCGAGCGGGGCGTCCGGCGGGAGCCAGACATCGACATACGACAGGTACGAGAGGTCCTTGGGGAAGAATTGCGGATGCAGCATTTTGGAGAACACTCCGCCCAACACCAGGAAGATAAGGGAGCCGGCGAATACGCCCCAGCGGTGTCTTAGCGCGAAGTCGCCTACCTTATAGTAGAAGCCCGGAAAACCATGGGCGCGTCGCTCCGACATCGGTAACTCCGCATGCTTCGGCGGCTTGATCAGGTAGTACGCAATCAACGGCATGAAGGTGAAGGACACGATGACGGACGCGATCAACGTGCACGTCATTACGACCGGAAGACTGTACAGGAAGAAATACGTGTCGCCGGTCAGCAACAGAAAGGGCAGATAAGCGACGATGTTGGTGATGGTCGCGAATACGATCGCCTTGGCCAGTTTGGTTGGCCCAAGCCAGGATGCTAGATCGCGCGGGGAACCGGAGCCTAGCTCGCGCTTGATCGCGTCGCCCGCAACTACGGGCATGTCGACCAGCAAGCCGAGCGCAATGATCAGCGTCGCGATCGAAACCTGTTGAATATCGATGTTAAGAACGCGAATGATCCCAAAGGTCATTGCCAGCGTCAACGGGATGGAAGCGGCCATCAGCATCGCCGCACGCCAATCCCAGAAGCCGACCAGGGCGACGATGACGACGAGAGCAATAGCTTCATAGAGACTGCCCATCAACAGACTGACAAGTTCATGAACTTGCTTTGGCTGGTCTGAGGTTCGCGAAACAATCAGGTCAGCAGGCAGTTGCGGACGCACGGTTGCAAGCGCCTTATTCACCGCGTCACCGAACTTGAAAATCTGCTCGCCCGAGCGCATCTGCACGGCCAGGGTGATGGCGCGATTGCGATGCCAATTTCCTTTGGCGTCGCGAGTCTCCATGTAGTTCAGATATCGTCTTGGCGACTGGTAATCACGCGACGTGTCTACAAGGTCGCGCAGATACACTGGCACGCCAGTCGGTGATGCTCCAACGAGCACGTTGCCAATCTCTTTCGTGCTTTTGAATTCGGCGGTCGAGTCAATCAGCACATTTCGCGATTGGGTCTGGACGATTCCGCCGGGGGCAGTGACATTGCGCGCGTTCAGGATGTCTTTGATCTTCGTCGGCTGCAGCTTCAAAGCTGCAAGCCGATCGTCGGAATACTCCAGGTAAATCTCTTCCGGCAGAACGCCCGCACGCTGCACCTTTGCTACCTCTGGCACACGTTGCAGGGTGCGTTGGATCAGATCGGTATAGTCATCAAGCTGGCGATACGAATACCGGTCGCTGGCGACTTCCACAATCCGTTCCTTTGTAGATTGGGGATCGCGAATGAGGATCGGACCCCACGCATCGGGATGGAAGTCATATTCCTGCAGCCGTTTCTGAACGAACTGTTGGCCATAGGCGCGAATCTCGTTGTCTGACTTCTCGGTTGCAAAATCAATTCCGGAGCAACCTCCCACGGACAACGGACGAATATCTCGCCCGATGCCATCCCGCTGCACCTCTGCGCCAAGTATTGCAAACGGCCGTTCAATGAGGGCGGGCGAAACTGATTGCGGATAACAATAGAGCGCCGTCGCCCGTCCCCGTGTATCGCCTCCGCGCGCTTTCACAATCGCATCTTGCACACCACGGGCGCGCAACTCGATTTCGATATCCGGAACGGGTGGGCTGGCGACCGTCAGCATCAACGCCGCGGTGTCGCCGAAGTCGCTGATCCAGGTGATCGGTCCTGCGCCCTCTGGAAGATCGTTGATCTGGTTGAGGCGCTGCCCGATGTCCTGAAATTCCTGTTGTGTGTTCTGGATATTGTCGAGCAGGCGAACTGTTACTACCGAGACGTTGTCCTGCGTTGTAGATTCCACGCGATCCACTTTGCTGTTGCCCGCCGCAGCTTGCTCGATCTTTCTCGTCACTAACTGCTCCACCTTGTCCGCGGAGATGCCCGGCCACGGGCAGATGGCAAGCGCAACACGCACGGGGATATCAGGGTCTTTACGTTTGGGCATGTGCATGTACCCAAAGACACCCCAAACCAACGTGGCAATCAAAGCGACCCACGCGATCTGGCGGTTGTGCGTGAAGAATCGCGCCAGATTCCGGCTGTTGTTAACGTCTCCCGATTTCACTGAACTACCTCCACCGACTGTCCGTCCTTCAGCAGATTGGCGCTGGTAGTGATGATCCGCTCACCCGCACTCAACCCACTTACCACGATTATGTCGGTTCCATTCACAGCGCCGATTTCCACGCTATGGAGAGTCGCTATGTCTCCGGCGCCCGATTTTGAGATTACAAACACGCCATATTTGCCATCATTCGCCTGCACAATCGCCGAAAGTGGAACCAGCAGAGACGAGACATGCCTTTCGCTTGCATCTTCGCCGTGCGCCAGCTGCAATGAACCAATCATGCCCACCTTGAGCAAGTGGTCGCGGTTCGGTATTGCGACCTCGACATCGAAGTTGCGCGTCGTGGTGTCCGCTGCCGATGAGATACGGCTTATTCGTGCATGAAAGGTGCGCGATGGGAACGCGTCGATGGCGACATCAACTGGTTGCCCTACATTGATGGACCGCACATTCGTATCAGGCACTCCAACCACGATCTTCACGACATCAGTGCTGGCGAGTGCGAGCGCCGGCGATCCCGGTCCTACGAAGGATCCGAGTTCTACGGACTTCTTCACAATGTCGCCGGAGAACGGAGCGACGAGAGTAGTGTCGCCCAAAGAAACTCGTGCCTCCGCCGTCTGCGCCTGAGCGGCTCGCAATTGTGCCTGCGTCGCGTCGTGTTGTGCGCGCGCCGCCTCGAACTCGGGCTTGGTCAGGCTCTGCGCTTCGTAGAGGCGCGAAGCACGATCGAAGTCAAGCTGTGCCTTCACTGCGGCGGCTTGCGCGGCCTCCACCTCCGAGGTCGCCTGGCGTACCTTGTCCTCATACTCAGTCGCGCGGATGTGGGCGAGAACGGCCCCTTTGCTCACGCTGTCGCCTTCCGCGATATCGCGAATGCCGCCGTCAGCGCGCACCTGCTTAAGCGAAGTAACATATCCGGGGATTCGAAATGCCAGCGGAACCTGCGCATAGGGCGTCACCACGGCCGAGAAGCGCAGTCCGTCACTAACGCTTGAAGCGGCCTGGATCAACTGGACTTGGACGCCTTGCGGTGGTTGCTCGAGTGGCTTACTGGAATGACAGCCGACCATGAACAGCGCCGCCGCCAGGACGATTGCAAGAGTGTTTCTCATTTATTCTTCCCCCATGGCGCGGCGAAGATCTGCCAGAGCGCCCCAATAGGACGAGAGTGCCTGTTGATACTGGTAATCCGCTTCCGACTTACGAGCTTGTGCCTCAAGCAAGTCTTTTATGAGTGCTGCCTGTTCCTTGTACTTGCCCCCGGTCACCCGGAATCGCTCGGCAGCCGCTTCCTGCGCCGTGCGCGACGCCTTAAGCAGCAGAGCAGCCTCATTCCACTTGCGATACTTCACCCCGACTTCGACTGCGATCTGCGACTCGGTTTCCGCTATGCCATTTCGTGCTTGTTCGAGAGTTTTCGTCTTTTCAGAAACTGCGTTGCGGCGACGGCCCCAATCGAACGGCTCCCAACTGAACAGAAAACCCGCAACGCCGACGTTTCCTGGAACAAATGAAACGTTGTTCATTCCGAGATAACGAACGGAGACGCTGAAATCGGGGATGTATTCAGCTTTCGCGATGCGACGGTCGTACTCGGCTTGCTTCTGTTTGAGCTGTGCCTGTCGAATCTCAGGCCGACTCTTCTCTGCGCGATCTCGTGCAACCTGCAACGTAAGGTCTTCCGCTTCGGTTTCGGGCATGAAGTCAACTCGGAAGGATGTCGTCAGATCGCGCCCGAGTAGTTGGTTCAAGTGTTCGCGCTGCGTCTCAAGGCCGTTCTCTGCAACCGACAGGTCATACTGAGCCTTCGCCAGCCGCGCGTCGACTTCTAAGGCATCGGCCCGCAGTACAGTTTGCTCCCGCTGGTACTTCGCGGTGACGCGCCGCGCCTCTTCCATCGTTTTAACAGCCTCGCGCGTTGCAACTATCCCCGCCTGCGTCGCGACAAAATTGAAGTACGCGTTTCGGACCTCGGAGGCGATCTCCTGACGCTCCGCGCGGACATCTTCGCGCGAGATCTCGCGTGCAAGTTCGGTTGCCCGGATGCCAAGGTGAATCTTGTACTGCTGCGATACGGGTTCATCGAAGGCCGCAGTTGTGAGGGTCACAAACTGGGCCGGTGTATGGATATTGCTGTTCGTCGACGGTATCGGGCCAGTACCCGGGTACGAACCGAGCGTACCAGCAGGAATATTGAAATTGAACGGCTGCAGCAGTTCACCACCCAGAACAGCAAACTGGAACTGTGGCAGGCGCCGACTCTTCGCCGTGTCCACCCGGAAGTCGAACTTTCGTGCTTCCAGCGACGAGTTCTTCACCAGGCGGTTGTTCTCCAGCGCAATCGAGACAGCATCATCCAACGTGAGCAGTGGCGATTCGGAGTCCGGCGGCGACGCTGTTTGCTGTTGCGCCTGCAAGAGGACAGGACATGCCACGGCAAACATCAGGAACAACATGAGAAGATGCTTCGCTTTCATTTCGTGGAACCTCGAACAACCCAGATAGCGATCTACGATGGGTGGTAGTGCAGGTTGTATGCCAACTAGTACTCGTTGCAAACCATTGAAAATGCGGTGGAATCTGGATTAGCCCACCCGGCTCTGTTGCCCACATGCGGGCAGATGACCTTGTTTGCCGAGCTGCGCGCCGGCGTCAAGTCCTTGGGTTGTAGCTAGTTGGAGTCGGGCAGTGGGGTGGTTGAAAGGGCAGTATGACCGAATGCGGTCAGTTCGAGTAATCTGCCCGAGTGATTTTCAGCCGGACCATCTTATTCTGTAGCGTTGTTCGCTTCAGGCCGAGGCGCTCCGCAGCTCCATCTTTTCCGGACATTCTCCCGGATGCCGCTTTCAGTGCATCGATAATTACCTGCCGTTCGGCATCTTTGAATGTCGAACCTGCGTCAACAGCAATCCGGGTCGATGGTCTCTTGAGCTCTGCGCGTGGAACCTTGAGTTCGTCACCTTGCGTCAGAATCACGCAGCGCTCGATGAAGTTCTCAAGTTCGCGAACATTGCCCTGCCAGGGGGCGTTAACCAGCGCGTCCATCGCCGGTTTCGGAATGGACTTGATGCGTTTCTGCATACGCCGAGAGAGACGGGAAACAAAGTAGTGGATGAGAAGTGGAATGTCTTCACGTCGTTCCCGAAGTGGAGGGACTTCAATCGGGAACACATTCAATCGGTAAAAAAGGTCCTCGCGGAATTGGTTATTGCGGATCATCTCCGGCAAATCTCGATGCGTGGCGGCGATCAAGCGAACATCGACGTGGATCGTTTTCGTGCTGCCTAACCGTTCAAACTCACGTTCCTGTAATGCTCGTAGGAGCTTGGGTTGCAATTCGAGGCTGATGTCGCCGATCTCGTCCAGAAAGAGCGTGCCGCGATCTGCCACTTCGAACCGTCCGTGTTTCTGCATCAGAGCGCCGGTAAAGGCGCCCTTTTCGTGGCCGAACAGTTCGCTCTCCACCAGGCCGGATGGAATGGCTGCGCAATTCAAACGCACAAAAGTGCGTTCGCGCCGAGGGCTGAGGTTATGGACGGCTCGCGCAATTAATTCCTTGCCCGTGCCTGTCTCCCCGTGCAGCAACACAGTCGAGCCGGTCGGCGCGACGATGGCAACTTGATCCAAAACTTTACGAAGTGCGGCGCTTTTGCCAATGATGTCCTCAAAGCTGTATTCCAACCTGATTTCCGATTCCAGGTACAAACGCTCTTCTTCGAGACGAGCCGCCGATGCGTTCAGGCGTCCATATGCAAGCGCATTATCCAATGCGAGAGATATCTGGATGCCGATCTGCGACAGCAGGTCCAGGTCCTCCTGTCCGAAGGCATCGACCTTTCGGCTGCCCATCGCCAGCAAACCCAACGGCTTACTCTCGGTGGCCAACGAAGCGATGGCTAATGACATTATCGATTCGGCCTTTAGTGGGTCCCCGAGACTCGCCGGGAGTTTTTTAATGTCCTCGACTGAACAGATTTCGGCGTGGCGCGTGCGCAGCTTCTCAAAGTCCGTAGCGGTCAGGTCAGCGGAAGCGAACTCAGCCAGCAATCCCTTCCCGTCGGGAAAATCGTGCAATAAGCTTTGAAGCTGACTAGTTTCCTCTTTCAGCACCCAGAAAGTAACGAAATCACTGCCAAAGTATGAACGGATTGATGCCGAGGCCGAGCGAAGGACATCGTTGATATCCAATTTCGCCGCATGATTATTGATTTCGAGCACCAGGCGAAGGCGGTCGCGCTCGCTAGCAAGCTGACGTTGATACTGCTCTGCACAATCCCTTGCCAACGCACACTCGAGTGCGACCGCAACGTGCGATGCCAAGGAACGGATCAGTTCGACATCTTCGGGAAGAAATTGCTGCCCCCGGTCCTTCGTCACTACAAGAAGTCCGTAGCGTTGCTGCAACGTAGAGACTGGAAACAAATAGGTGCTTCGGTCGACAGACTCGGCTGCAAATGGAACCATCTCAGGATGTTTCAACATCTCCTCCGATACATCGGGGAGGAAAACTGGTTTCTGCTCGTCTAGCACTTTCGCCGCCGCGCCAATGCGCGAAATTTTAGCACCAGTCTTGATCGCGGGTGCGTCCGCCTCTCGATCGAACTCCAACACCTCCAGACTTTCTCCGTCACCGCTCAGGACGTAGAGAAAGGCGCCGTGGATCCTACAAGTGCTGGACAAAAGGCCGCGCAGGCTGTGCAGGATGGCTTTTACTGTGGGCTGATCGGCAATAGCACTGGAGGCGTCGAGCAGCGCCCGGTATCGGCCATTTGTTGCCGTCTTATCACCTGTAGCTCCGCCCGGCATTGCGAAACCTCCAACACCAGCGCGAGCGAGCTTCGGCTGTTACGCGCTCTGGGTGATCGAGTCTGTACCTTTCCGGCGGGTCATGTCAATTCTGCTGCCACGGGCGGCGCATCGTCTTGAGCCTCCTGCTCAGTGCTGATCGCAAGTCTGAGCTGACCGTTGTCCCTGTCCCTTCACATGCACCAATTGCCCGCATTCCGGCACTGCCATTGCCCACATTACGGCACTCCTGGCTTTTGGGCGCGGGCGGCCTGCTGGCTCACCTTGCCAAGGCCCGTTTTTTCTATCGCTTTGTCACAGCTCCCGGTTGGCATAACGCCTGCATACCGTTTATTAGGTGGAACGATGCTACGGGCGGAAATGCAAGATTCAGAGAAGGGTTTGATGGTCAGGCTGGAAGGACGATTCGCCGGCGATGATGCGGAGCACGTTCGGATGCTGGTGACGCGGCGCAACATTGAAGGGAAACTGGTGGTCGACCTGACGGAGGTTACGTTCATCGATTGTGTGGGCGAAACGACGCTGTCGTTTTTCCGCCGACTCGGAGCGAGGTTCGTTGCTGAGGACGCCTATGTGTTGGATGTGTGCAAGCGGCTTTATCTCCCTCTAGCTCGGAATGGCAAGTAGGAAACGCCACCGGGACTTTAGGCTCAGAGGAACCAATTTCCGGAGGGCAAAGCTTTCGGAGGGGGAACACGCGTCCTATGTCACGCGCCGCGTTAGGTCAACACGTTCATCCAAAGCAGATTGTCAATGCGACTAGGAGGAAAATTGACATGTCTGACAATTTCCACTCGTTGATTAAGGAACATCACGCTTTCTACGAGGTGGTTCCATACTACCTCTTGTTCGAGGAAAGGCATGGAAGCTCTTCGGCCAGGACTCGAAGGGTTCAGGCTGGTTTTGATGTTGAGATCTACGGAGTAAAACATTAAGGATAAGTTGGTGATGCCGGGTCCTGATCCTCACTACGCGCTGAGCTATGCCCAGTTACAGAAAATCGTGGAAGAGGTTTCGCATCGTGTCGACCATTCCTGCTCTCTGGAGATTATTCCGTTCCCGTCGACCTTCGTCCTCGATAGTCGAAATCGACAGGTTGAAGCAACGATCCGAATCAGGATTTCGCATTGGCGGGGTGTTGATCAACCCGCCGGACTGCCGGAGCAACACGCATTTGAGGAAATCGAAAACGAGCTTCACGGCCTGGGTATCACGCGGCGATGACGAACCGCACAACCTCGAATTCGCAGACCGAATGTGCGCTCCGCGTCGGCGGCGGAGGCTAGTGCGGCGTCGCCGCAGCCAGAATGCGATTACGCTTCGCAAGCTCGTCCGCCAGCAGCTGCGTGCTGTATTCAAGCGACTCTCCAATTCCAACAGAATTGTAGAAGGACTCGACCATGATCATTAAAACCGAAGCGACAAGGCAGGCATTGTCGGAGGCCGCCAGACTCCTTAACACTCAATACGGATGCGGTCCAGTGCAGTTCGCCGGGACGGACGAAGCACTCTATGAACGGCACCTGCTGTTCGACAGTGGCGTCGACTTGGTGGAGGCGACCACGCGCGACCGGTTCGAGGCGCTTGCCCGGTCAGTGCGTGACATTCTCTCTCAGCGATGGCTCTTAACCGAGAAGACCTACGAGCAGCAAAATCCTAAGCGGCTCTATTACCTCTCGATGGAGTTCCTCATAGGCCGCTCACTCTCAAACAACGTTACGAATCTTCTGCTCGCTCCGCTAGCAAACCAGGTCAGCGAGGATAAGAAACTCGACCTCCTTGAGATATTGGAGCAGGAACCCGATGCAGGCCTGGGCAATGGCGGGCTTGGACGTTTGGCGGCCTGCTTCATGGAATCCGCCGCGACCATGCAGCTCCCAGCCATGGGTTACGGACTGCGATATGAGTACGGCATCTTCAGACAATCAATCCGGAACGGATGGCAACAGGAAATGCCGGACAACTGGCTCCGTTCTCCCGACCCTTGGGAAGTCGCTCGCCCAAACGAGAAAGTGGAAGTCAGTTTAGGTTGCTCGTTCGAGCTGACCGGAGGCGGTCTGCGCCCCGTACCTGGGCGTCCATCAACCATGATCGGCATCCCATTTGACCGCCCTGTAATCGGGTACGGCGGCTCCACGATCAACACGCTTCGCCTCTGGGCCGTGACCGCACCGGACTACTTCAACTTTGAAGAGTTCTCTCACGGCGATTTTGTAGAGGCCTTCACTCAGACCCTCTCGGCTGAAACGCTAACACGGGTCCTTTATCCCGATGATTCAAGACTCATGGGGCAAGGACTACGGCTTATGCAGGAGTACTTTCTTGTTGCGTGCTCGCTGGCGGACGCGGTGCGCCGCTTCCAGCGCGGCAACTCCGATTGGGGTGCCTTCGCAGAGAAAGTCGCGATTCAGATGAACGATACGCACCCTGCTTTGGCCGTGCCGGAGCTCATGCGAGTCCTGGTTGACCAAGTGCACCTTGGTTGGGACGAAGCCTGGCAGATCACACAGAACACGCTGGCGTACACAAATCACACTTTGCTGCCCGAAGCGCTCGAAAAATGGCCGGTGCAGTGGTTTCAGGATATGCTGCCGAGGCAGCTCGAGATTATTCATGAAATCAATCGGCGTTTTCTGGGCGATGTTCGCCGGCGGTTTCAAGCAGATGAAGGCCGCATTCAGCGCTTGAGCCTTATCGAAGAGGGGTCCGGCAAGAAGGTTCGCATGGCCAATCTGGCGGTCGTGGGTTCCCACAGCACAAATGGAGTGGCTGAGATTCACTCGAGTCTGTTGCGCAAAACAACGCTAAAAGACCTGGCAGAGATTTTTCCTGAGCGCTTCAACAACAAGACGAACGGAGTCACGCCCCGGCGCTGGTTACTGCTGTCCAATCCCGAGCTTTCCGGACTGATTACTGATGCGATTGGCGACGGCTGGATCAGTGACCTAAGCCAATTAAACAAGCTGAAAGCATTCACGGCGGACAAGGGCTTCCGGGATGACTTCGTGAACGCCAAGCGCAACGCCAAACGGAGGTTTTGCGATTGGTTCAGGTGGTCGACAGGTCAGGCCCTCGATCCGGATGCGATCTTCGATTGCCAAGTTAAACGCATCCATGAGTACAAACGTCAGCTCTTGAACGCGCTTAGGATTGTAGTGCTTTACAACCGGCTACGCGAGAACCCCGGACTGGACATGCATCCCAGGACATTCTTCTTCGCCGGCAAGGCTGCCCCTGCATACCGGCTCGCCAAACTGATTATCAAATTCATCAACAATCTCGCTGGAACCATAGATGGCGCCCCCGCCGTACGCGGGCGGCTTAAAGTAGTATTCCTGCCCGAGTACTGCGTCTCGGTCGCAGAGCACCTGATCCCCGCCAGTGACGTCTCCAACCAGATTTCGACGGCAGGCTACGAAGCCAGCGGCACAAGCAACATGAAATTTATGATGAACGGCGTGTTAACAATCGGCACACGCGACGGAGCGACCATCGAGATGGCCGCGGAGGCGGGCGAGGAGAACTTCTTTCTATTCGGCCTAACGGCGGAGCAGGTGAGCGACAGTCGCGAATGGTACAACCCTCACTGGCATTATGAAAACGAGTCCGAGACCCGCAAGGCCCTGGACTTGATATTCTCTGATTATTTCAGCCGCAATGAACCGGGTGTCTTCGCCCCATTGCGCGACATGTTGCTAATGCACGGCGATCACTATATGCACCTAGCGGACCTGAAGTCGTACCTCGAAGCAGACGAGCGGCTGCGCGCGTCGTATGCCGACCCGGACGAGTGGGCGCGCAAGGCCATCTTGAATGTGGCTGGCTCCGGGAAGTTCTCCAGCGACCGCACAATCACCGAATACGCAGCCGACATCTGGAACCTGCAACCATGTCCAGTGCCAGCAAAGGCGTAACTGCGGGAGATGCACATCAATGCAATTGATTAGTCAGTCTTGGAGCCCAGCTTCGATTTCAGCATTGGCGGCCATCTTTGGCTCGCTTGTTGGCGCATTGGGTTCAAGTGTCAGCACCTGGATCGTCCAGCGGCATCAGAATCGACGAGATCTCCTTGCGAAGAAGATTTTTCACCGCGAGCAGCTGTATTCAGAATTCATCAGCGAAACTGCGAGAGCCATGGCGCATGCCATGCAGAACACATTTCAGGATTCCAGCATGCTCATATCTAGTTATGCAATGCTCAGTCGTATTCGTTTGAGTTCCTCGATGCATGTGGTCGAAAGCGCAGAACGGGTCATAAACACCATACTCGATACATATTCGGCGCCCAACCTTACTCCCGAAGAATTTCAGGCGTGGGCTGGCAAACGCAATGACCCACTACGCGAGTTCGGCAACATTTGTCGTTGTGAGCTTGAACTGTTGTCGAACGGCTTGTAATGCAAAAGCGGCGGCGAGAATTACTGACAGCGCCGAACCCGGGGGCAATTCTTAACGATCGCGAACGAACATACAACCCTCCCCGCCGAACAAGATAATCTCAATTCTCTCGAGCCTGTGGCTCTGAATCATCTTTTTGTCTTCTGAAGCCCCCTGCGAATTCTGCGAGCGATTTGCTTCAACACGTATTTGGTAAACACATCCTTGGAGCGCAGTTTGATTCCGTCGCCCATCAACGCAAGCAACACCTCTTCTCCCTCCTCACTGATTGTCATCACATCCTTCAGATCGACCACGAGAGCACGGCCATCGAGGTTTACTCGTGCCAATTCGCAAGCCGTGTTCACCTCAGCTGTCCAGGGCGGAACGAGCGCGCCTTCCAACACCAATCTGCAGTTCTTCGAACTATTGACTATCGAGATCTTCAACACTGCACTTCCCCCTTACACGGTCGTGAGAGCACGGGCCTTGCCAAACATACAGAGCTGAAAGCCTTTGATTGTTCAGGAGAAGGTCGAACGGGAAGCGTCAGCGTTGGCGAAACTGGTGGATGTCGGACCAAGTCAAAACGATGACCGCTAAACGCACGTGCCGAAACAGACCTTCAAATATTTCTGCATCTCTCCTAAGTGTATTAGGCTTATTAGGACGAAAGCAGCGCATGAGTATTGTGTCTCAACATGCTTTCCACAATTCGCTTCTCTTCGTCACCAAGTACCTTCCACCCCATGATCCGCAGCGTCGAGCCTCGATCTGCCCGGATGAACTTGATCATGGAAAGAATGGCAAAGAATTGCATGCGGGTCTCCGATGACTCCAACGGCCACTCTTTCAGCCGGGAAATGTATTCGAACCCCAGCTCGAACATCGGTGCACACTTTGTATGAATAATCTCCAATGCGTCGGTTGGATTGATCTGCTCCCGATAGATGAACTGTCCCCACAAGCTCGTCGTATCTGCACCTACCATGATATGTGCGATTTCAACGATGAATTCGGTAAACATGCTCAGCAACTCTTCGTGTGTAAGAGTGGTCTTCAGAATTCCTTCGCGGGCACGGTCACACGCAGGTCGGAAGCAATCTGAAATATTCGAACCGATGAAATCAGCCGCCGCGTTATAGAGCTCGCGTTTGCTGCCAAAGTAGTAGGATATTGAATTCAGATTAGTCTGGGCGCGCTCTACAATATTCCGTGTGCTGGCGGACTTATAACCCAGAGTAGAGAAGACTTCAGCGGCCGCTTCTATCAACCGCAGTCGAGTTCGCTTGCTCCGGCCCTGGCAAGTAGAGCTTCTAATGGGGTATTTGGGTCTTTTGGGCATCATCATACTCGCGGATCGATCAAGCCGGCAAAGTAGTTCGGGAAATCGGACTTTCTTGCGCTCGGTCGGAAAAACAATTCAGCGAGGAGTGCAATGCGTCAATTGACAACTGGGCTGCGTGTTGCGAGGCCTCCGGGATTCCTCCGAGCGATTCGATAATCGACTCGCGGCGGATTGCAAGCGCGTCGCTGAGGGCTGCTCCCTGTATCATCTCAGTGAGCCGCGAAGCGCAGGCGATGGTGGGGACACAACCCTTGGCACGGAAGCGTACCTCGAGGATGGTCTGATCTTCGATCCGAAGACTCAGCTCCAGCATGTCGCCACATACGGGATTCTCGACTCGCACGATAGCGTTTGCGCCTGGGAGCTCACCAGAGTTGCGGGCGTTTTTGAAATGGTCCATTACCAAGAATGAGTACATAAGTTTAATCAGTCCTTCCGTTTGCCAGCCGCAGCCTTTAGCCCTGAGACAGAGGAGCTTTCCTTTGTCTTGGTCTTGTGGCGGTGGCTCCAAACCGGACTCAGTTTCCTGAGCTTTGCGACTTCCGCGAAAAGGCATTTCTGCACGTAATCCATCTCCTCCTGGGTTGTCTGCTTACCGAGGCTGAAGCGAACGGTCGCATGCGCCCGTTCGCGCTTTAGCCCCATTGCCAGCAGGACGTAGGGAGGATGGCTATCGCCGGAGGCACACGCAGATCCGGTCGAAACGGACACGTCTTTCTCATCCAGCGCGACCATCAACGAGGCGCCCGAGATTCCATCGAAGGCGATATCTGAAGTATTGGGCGTGCGCGGTGCCCCGAGGCCATGTATATGAATGCACTCCAGTTGCTCGGTAACGACACGCTCGAAGGCATCTCGCATCTCGCCCATCCGGGCGGCCCCGCCGCTGGCCAGCCAGTGGCTCGCGATTGCAGAGGCCTTGCCCAGGCCGACGATTCCCGGCAGATTCTCCGTGCCGCCGCGCTTGTTGTGTTCCTGTGGGCCGCCAACAATCAGCGGCTGCATGGGCGTGCCACGCCGCACGTAAAGTGCGCCGATCCCCTGGGGAGCATTGAGTTTATGCCCCGAGATACTGAGCAGATCGCACTGGATGCGGGCCACATCGATCGGCAGTTTGCCAGCCGCCTGCACCGCGTCGGTATGGAACCAGACGTCGGCCTCGGCAGCGATTCGTCCAATCTCCTCTAAGGGTTGGACCACGCCGGTCTCGTTGTTCGCCATCATCACGGAAATCAGTTTCGTATTCTTCCGCAAGGCTGCCCGCACATCGGCGGGATTGACCTGCCCATGGCCGTCCGCGGGAAGAAAGGTCACGGTTACACCATTGGATTCCAATCGCTTGCAGGCGTTGAGGATGGCGGGATGCTCAATCGCACTGGTGATGACGTGATCGCCCGGCGAGACAAGGCCGGAGAGTGCCTGATTGTCGCCTTCCGTGCCTCCGCTGTTGAAGACAATCTCCGCCGGACCGGCTCCCAGCAAAACAGCGACAGATTTACGCGCCTCCTCAACCGCGGCACGGGCCTGCTGACCACGCTCATAGAGCGACGAGGCGTTGCCGAACTTCTCAAAGAAGTATGGGCGCATGGCCTCGAAGACTTCCGGTAAGAGTTGGGTAGTCGCATTATTGTCGAGATACACGCTGGGCATGAGTGTCCCCTCCCTGATCCGCACGGCTCCGGGCCGCGCACTTAACTTGCTTGAGATTCCGCCTTCTTGCGCGACAACCGCAGGTGCGGCAGCGCGGATTCGGAATTGCGGCGGGCCGCAATCAGCTCGGCAACTACCGATACACCAATCTCTTCCGGCGTCCTGGCGCCGATGTCGATTCCGATTGGGGCGCTGACGCGGTCCAGTTTGTCCACAGCGATGCCTTCTTTTTCCAACTCCCGGAAAATAGTGATCAGCTTGCGCTTGGAACCGATCATGCCAATGTAATGCGCTGGAGTGTTGGCGGCCCAGCGCAGAACGCGCATATCGTCGCGGTGGCCTCGCGTGGCGATGACGATGAATGCCGCCTCGGGTATGGCTAATTGGGCCATGACGCTGCCAAATTCGTCGGCGTGGACGTCGCGGGCTTCCGGGAAACGTTCCCGGTTGGCAAAGGCCTCGCGGTCGTCAACGACGACGACCTCAAATCCCGCGATGCGGGCCACTCGATAGACGTTGAACCCGACATGGCCGGCGCCGAATACGTAGACGGTCGAAACCGGGAGAAGGGGCTCGATGAAAGTTTCCAGAGATCTGCCGCGAACCAAGCCGGAGTCGTATCGTGGATTCTTTTCAAGATCGAAGGAAATCGTCCGCGGCTCTTCGCGCTCGATGACCTCGGCCGCCGCCTGCCGGACTTCGGCCTCGACCGGGCCTCCACCGATGGCGCCGACCGTGGTGCCATCATCGCGGACCAGCAGCTTGGCTGCTCCCGGGGAGACGTTGGCGCTGATGATGGTCACCAGCGCAGCGCAACGACCTTCACGGCGCCAGCGCACGAGCTCTTCGTAGATATCCATTGCGGCCGAACCGGGAAGAACAGGCTCGATGAATATTTCGAGTGATCCGCCACAAACCAGGCCGGTGTCGTATTTGGGGTTCTTGTTCAGATTAAAGCTAAGAGTGCGAGGCTTTTCCTGTTCGATGACCTCGCGTGCCGCCTGCCACACTTCGGCCTCAACGCAACCGCCGCCGATGCTGCCTGCTATTGTGCCATCGTCGCGAACTAGCATCTTAGCGGCTTCAAAGGACGGGATGGAGCCGCGGACGCCGATGATGGTTGCCAGTGCGGCGCAACGACCCTCGCGACAGCAGCGTACAAGCTCTTCATAGATATCCATAGAACCTCACTACAGACCAGCAACTCCGAAGTCCATTGCGGAACTTATCCCTGCAGCGTCATCATCGTTTTCGCCGTGCAATTAGGATCAGTTGCCTTTTCCAAAACCACGGTTTGGAAATTGGCAGGTACTACATTAGAAGACAGAGCCCGCCGAGCCCCAACCGGACGATATCTTTGCGATCAAAAATCGTCGACTTGTGAAAAGAATCAATACCCAGGAGCTGCGCCGCCCGCTTTAGGATCGTTTCTCCTTAAGAAAAAAGAGAGAACAATCATCGCGGCTGTTCCTACGGAGAAGATCCAATATACATCGAGGTACGACATCATCGCAGCCTGTCTCTCGATCGCCTGAAGCAGCCCTGCGACGGCGCGTTTGTGAGCATCGAAATGCCCGATGCCAGCATGATTGAGGTGGAAAGCGAGCGCCTTCGTGGCCGCCATAGCCCGCTTCGATCGGGTATGCTGCGCCAGAATGGATTGATGAAACTGCGAGCGGCGGGCCACAACCGTGGCAACAATAGAAGTTCCTACGCTCCCGCCCATATTGCGCATAAAAGCCAACAGGCCGGCGGCCTCGTTGTTCTTCGCGGCGGACAACCCCACGTAGGAGGCGACCGTCAGTGGGACAAATATGATGCTGATTGGGACGTACTGAACGATACGCACCCAGGAGGCTGCGCCGAAACTCATTTGAAGATCCGCGTCCGTGTACGACATAACCATTCCGAGAGTCATGAAAAGCCAGCCGAAGGCCATTATGTATTTTGCCGGATACTTGTTGGTCAGCTTGCCCGCGATGGGGAAACATAGAATCAGGCAGATGGCGCCGCCTGACATTACAAAGCCCGCAGTCTCCGCTGTGTAACCCATGAGCGTCTGAAGCATCTGTGGCAGAAGAACGGCACATCCGTAGATCACTATTCCGAGCATAAACATCAGTACGTTAGAAACGGCGAAATGCGGGTTTTTGAACAGGCGGACGTCTACGACCGGCTTGCTTTGAAAGTGTTCCCACACAATCAGTGCCGTCAGGCAAACGACGGCGGTGATGCTCAGCAATACGATGAGGTGCGAACCGAACCAGTCGTCCTCTTGCCCTTTGTCGAGGACGACCTGCAACGCGGCAATGCCAATCGCCAGGAAAGCAAAGCCGAGATAATCGAGACGTGCGAGATCCAGGTCTTTCTTCCTAGAAGCCGGCGGATCTTCCACCAACTGATAGATGAGCAGCAGCGCCAGGAGGCCCATCGGAATATTGATGTAGAAGATCCAACGCCACGAGTAATTATCGGTCAGCCAGCCGCCCAGAACCGGCCCTACGGCGGGACCGACAATCGCCGAGATTCCGTACAAAGCAAAGGCATGGCCCTGCTGATCGGGCGGGAACGCATCCTTCATAATCGCCTGTGCCATCGGCTGTAACCCGCCACCGAAACCTCCCTGCAAGACTCGGGCAAACAGCAGTATCCCGAGGCTAGGCGCCAAACCACACAAGAAGGAGGCTGCCGTGAACATGACGATGCAGATCAAGAAGAAGCGTTTTCTTCCAAGCAGCTGTGTAAACCAGCCGGTGACGGGAAGAACGATGGCATTGGCTGCAAGATAGCTGGTCAGCACCCACGTGCTGTCGCTGTTGGTCGCCCCCATACTGCCGGCGATGTGGGGAAGAGCAACATTGGCGATGCTGGTATCGAGCACCTCCATGAACGCAGCGATCGAAACCACTGCGCCAACGAGCCAATAGTTGTGCGTCGGCTTCCAGTCCGCTTCAGCCGATATTGTGGCCGCGGTACTCATCTGATCCTGACCGTAGGCTCGACCGACATACCAGGTTTCAGCAATCCATCGGCGTTGAAGTTCTGGGCATCAGCATGATCGAAGTCGATTCGTACGGGCACGCGCTGCACGACTTTCACGTAGTTACCAGTCGCGTTCTCTGGGGGCAAGAGGCTGAATACTGAGCCCGTTCCGCCGCCTAGATTGGTCACACGGCCTTTCCACCTGTGCCCGTATGCATCGAACTTGATCTCAACCGGCTGCCCGGGCCGCATATGCTCGAGCTGTGTTTCTTTGAAGTTCGCCGTTACCCAAACGTCATTCACAGGAATCACGGTCACAAGTTCCTCGCCCGCGTTGACATTCTGGCCGATCTCAGCGCTCTTCTTCCCCACAATTCCGCTTACAGGAGTACGTATGACCGTGTAGCTGAGGTTGAGCTCGGCCTGTTTCAGTTCCGCCCTGCATTTTTCGACCAGTGCATGGGCAGAGTCGGCCTTAGCGCGGGAGACTGAAACTTGATCAGGGGCGGTCGCGGCGCGGCGCTGGTCAGCCTTCGCCTGCAATAGCCTGCCTTCCGACTGATGCAGCCACTGCTCCGCCGTTTGAACTGCCGCAACTGACGACACCACGGCGGCACGATTCGCCTTTGCTGCGGCTATGGATTGATCGTACTGTTGCCGCGAAATGTCTTCCTTAGCGACAAGTTGTGCGTAGCGACTGAGATCGGCGTCTGTCTTTGCAGCATTCGCTTCTGCCTGTACCAGCGTAGCTTTCGCTGCTTCCAGATTGTGCTGAGCTGCACCAACTCCCGCTTCGGCGTTGGCCACTCCCGATTTCGCCGAGTCGAGGTTGCTGAAGGCTGTAGCGGACGTAATCGGCACGTTGGTGCGAGAACTCGATGCGTTTGCCTCCGCGTCAGCCAGGTTTGCACGGGCCCGATCAACAGCAACCTGGTAGTCTGCTGGGTCGATCACCACCAACACATCGCCAGCATGGACCACTTGCCCCTCTATGACATTTACCCTCTCCAAATGCCCCTCAATTCGAGCACTCAACGGCATAACGTGTCCGTCCACCTGGGCGTCGTCGGTGCTTTCAAAGGAAAAAGCGTTGTAGCTAAATGCGCAGCTCGCAAACACAATCCCGAGCACCCCACTCGTTAACAGCAGCTTCTTCCACCGCTTCATGGGGCCGCGCCCCCCTTTTGCTTCTTGTGAGGAATCAGCCGTCACTTGATTCCAATTCGTTCCGTTATTGCCTGACATCACTTTTTCTCCCCGAGATACCGGTCGTAGTTTGTGCGCGCTAATCCGAGCGCGCGCACGAGCGAGAGCTTCGCAAGGTTATGACTGTAGAGACTGCTTATGTATTGGTCATTCGCGCTGGCGAGAGCTTGCTCGGCTTGGACCACCTCAACGCTGTCGGTGACACCGGATGCGTAGCGGTCTTTGGACCGGTCAAGGTTCTCATTGGCGAGGCTGACGTTCTGAGTCGCGACTGTGACCTGCTCTTTTGCCGCATTAAGGTTGAGGAACGCGGTGCGCACGTCATAGTCGACCTGACCGCGAACGTTTTCGGCTTCAGCCTTGCGCTGCTTTAGTTCCGCTTCTGCTTGCGTAATGTCGCCTTTGATGCGACCGCCCGTGAAGACAGGAATCTGCACACCGCTCTGGAAAGTGAACTCTCCGTGCGAATGCCCCAATGTTTTACCTACGTCGCCATAACTACCATCGACGGCAGCTATAGGGTAACGTTCCGCCTTTGCCGCCGATAACGATTGCCCGGCAGCCTTCTCCAATTCAATCGCGGAACAAAAATCGCTGCGCGAACTGTAAGCTGTGTTCAACGCGGCATTCAATGTACCTGGATTGATCGCGGAGTACGGAAATGTCTCAGCAAGCTGAAACTGTTGCCCCAGAGGAAGTCCAATCGCGCGAGAGAGACCTAATTTGGCGATGGCAAAATTATTCTGTGCAATACTGAGGTTGTACTCCTCGGTGTGCAGTTGAACCGACGTGCGGGTCGCATCGATACGTGGAGCCGTGCCAGCCTGCACCTGATCGAGCGCCTGATCGTAGAGCGCCTTCGCGTTCTTCACCTGGGCCTCGGCCGCTTGGATACGTGAGTCTGCGGCGATGACCTGTAAGTACGCATTGCCAACGGTCAGCGTGACTGCATCGAGAATATCGTTGTAGCTGAGACGCGCTGCTTGTTCGGCGGTACGCGCAGCGCGAAAGCGCTGAATTGATTCGAAGCTGAAGAGCGTTTGGCTTGCGTTTGCCTCTAGTGTTGTATAGCTATAAGGGCCGATGACATTGGAAATTCCTGGCAGCTTTAGCCCATACAATGCCAGATTGCTTTGCACAACGCTTTCGGAGGCACCCGCGCTGATATTGGGCAACAATCTGCTCAGTGCGAGCAGCCGCTGCCCACGCGCCATCCTGATGTTTTCGTCCGTTTCGATGCTCGCGAGGTTGTAGCGCAAGGCCTGCTGGACGGCGTCCCGAAGCGTTAGCTGAAGTACTGCATCATTTGCAGGACCGCTCGGCACACTTCCCCGAATCGCGGCGGAACCTTGGCTGACCTGCGCCGGAGCCTGCGCAACACTGAAGAACGCGGCCATAATAGTGAGCAGCACCGCGCCTCGATGCCGATGGTTTTTGTTTTTGTTTGTCGAATTAATGGCAGCTCTCCAGGGCAAAAGGATTCGGGAGTGTTGTCCCACACCAGAAAAAGCAATCTCAGTGCCAACCTGAATAGTTTTTATGTTATTGAGAAGTCTGCCATCCAGCGCCATGGGGTCACGTTGTGATTGACCAAATTGAGGCAGGTGCCCAGATATCGGCAGCAATCCCCCTTCTGTTCACGGCTTTTTCACGCACCAATGCTGAGGATCGGCAGTCTTGAGGCTGCTTCAATTCTGCTGAACAGAGAAGAGCAGGCGATTGCGCTGAGGCAGTTGGATTGGTTGCTGTGACGATTGAGCAGGGAGCCGGGGATTCGCCGGGAGGGGCGCGCTTGTCTAGAGTCACCCAGGACCCCTACAGCAACTTCGTAAATCTACTGGTGGGCTGGCATACTTCTGGCACGCCGTCGGAAAGTTGCTCCGAGAGGGCGGGCACCAGGCGACCATCCGCGACCACCTGCGGCACAGTCACCTCAATGACCTGCTGATCTTGCCCCCACATTCCGGCATGTTCCTGCAGTCGGGCAGAGCGACAGGGCTGGGACACCAGGCTGGCTCCATTATGCCTATTAGTGCGACGCTTTAGATGTTGGCACACTAACTGCTCCACCTATTGTGCGGGACAGAGTAATAGGAGCTTCCGTCTTGCAATAAGGAAGAAAGCGGTCCTTCCGCTAATAGCGCTTGGCGCGCTATCTGCCCGGACGCTATTGGTTGACAACAGCGCAAAGTCAGGGGTCGAGCTTGGAGTCGCCTTGAAATCAGCAGCGGTACTCATGCTTTCTTGGGCAACACCTACCCGAAGTCGAAACATTCGATTTGAAGAACGCAAGTAAAACGCTACCTGAAATCAAATGGAGGAGTTCTCTATCGCATTACTGCAAGCGCCGAAGGGTTCGCAGACTAGGCCTCACCTGCCATCATCCTCAAGCCGGGCCAGTACCTAAGCCTGATCGGCGTTAAACTCTGAATCGCGGAAGCGCGAACCACGGTAAATGTTGAGTATTCCGCCGTGGAAGTCGCCACCGAGCAGGTCAAGGTGGAAGAGGCGCAGCGGGTGTTCGGGATCATTCCAAACTTCTACGTTGTCTAAAATCCCAACCCAGAGCCGCTGACGGCGAAGCTCAAGTTCCAGCTCGCCGCGAAGGTTTCCATTGACCTGTACCCATCGCCGGAGTAGCTTTTTGTGCCGGCATCAACCAGGCGGGAGACAACCCCAACTGCGACCAATACTCTCCCTTGTTGCCTGACTTCAAGACTAAAAATGGGCCCCGCCCACAGGGACCCTGACCACCCGGTAAGGGAGACGAAACCCGATGTGGTCGAAACTAAATTAATCCCGATTCCATTCGGCAGCCCAGAATCGCACTTTCGGCCCACGTATGTGCTTACCCGCTAGATGGGCTTAATCGCGAACCTTGGTCTTACTGATCGTGTCCGGCGTGCAATCGTGGGCCATTACCTGAGCCGGTGAACTTCCGTCACGAGAAAGCGCAAAGCTGGGAGCTGGCGACCTGGGACCCGCTGATCGACTCGGGTTTTTCGGCCAGCGCCCATTGGGAAAACTTACTTAACACGCTTCCACACAACCGTCTGACCAAGAATCGGATTGCCGACATAGCCGCGAAGACTCAGAGAATCCCCGCCCTTATCGGTCCAAACCCTTCCCTGGTACACAATCCCCGTATTAACGTCGACGAGGCCGCCCCCGCTCCACTTATCGCCGTCTGGCGCTAATTCGTATAGAAACTCTAATCCGGCGATCGGCTTATCCTTGAGACTGCCCTTGCATGTTTTGCACAAGCCGCTCTTGTCAGCGTCCTTGGCAGCGCGCACAATCTTGCCATAAAGCTTGCCGTTCTGAATGCGAAGTTCCGCAATGCCGCCCTTATCGTTAAGCCAAGAGCCTACCACCGACTGCAGTGCGGGCGATATTGTTTCGGCTTTTGCTGCGGCGCATGAAAATACAAGACTAGCGGCAAGAGCCGCGATCGAAAACAGTCGTTTCATGAAATCATTCTCCGTTATTGTGGTCTGGACCATGTTGAATCCTGGGATAAATAAAAATAGCGAACGTGTATTAGAGTCACGAGCGCTACAACTAACTCACGAGGGTTACCATTCGCGGCGGATCAGCTAACCACATCCTGATCACTGCTTCAGCGCTTTGCTCCCAAATGTCTAATTTAGGAGGATATGCGTTTGTTGTAACTGCAGTTCGGTGGCCAAGCATAAAAGAGCGCCTTAACCTGATGTTTCAATGGGTTAGAATGACTCTGCAAACCACCCTCGGGGTATGAGTTGCAAAATGACTGTCATGATGACTGGCATGGAAAGCGAGGGTGTAATCCCGAAACGGCGCCCACCGTCTACAGGACCGGAATGTCTATACAGCCGCGCATAATTAACGAGAGATACTGGATGGGCGGTGGCATACTTGAGCTATGCTGCTCTCCTTCATCGAGTGCTTCATGATCACCGGGCTTGTCTTCTTCTGTAGGATCTTATTGTTCGTTCTGCTTAGGTAACCTAGGAAGCACGGCGGCGCCAAGTCCGCCCCGCTACCGTGCCTTATTGCTTAAGCCGAGCCCGTAGGCTTGGTGCACGCCAAGTGGGGCCGCCCAATGCCCCATCCTAGACGGGGCGTTGGGAGAAAGCTTCCTGGTTGCAGCATTTTAGCCAGAATGGAGGACCAGCTCCGATGCGCTGACGTGGGTTACGCTGTGAGTGGGTGAAAACCAACGACGGAGAGCCATAAAGCGGAAAGGAACCGGTCGTGAAAAAGATACGATTTGTTGGGCTGGATGTCCATGCAGAAACGACTGCGGTCGCGGTCGTCGAAACCAACGGTGAGGTTCGGTCATTTGGGACGATTCCTAACCGGGAAGAGTCGGCTCGTAAGCTGGTTAAGAAGCTTGGTCCGCCGCATCAACTGCGGGCCGGTTATGAGGCAGGTCCGACCGGCTATGTTTTGTACTGGCTGTTGACCTCGCTGGGGGTCCAGTGCGATGTGGTGAGGACAAAGCGAGCAGCGGTCGAGGCACACTATGAAGGAGAATCCTCGCCTGATCTATGCGATAGGCTCACGCCCAACTCCCGAGGCAGCTCCCGACGGATCACGATTATGTGGTTCCGACCCGCGAATCAGACTGATCAATCGTCGCAAAAGCTGCCCCGACCGTTGCTCGCCTTGCCCTCGAACAACTTCAACAACAACAGCAAAGCCCACGAGTGCATCGCAGACTTGACACGGTCACGCCATATCCGATCAATGCACGCACGATTGAGAAATCAGGGTTCGGGGTCCGCCTGGCATGTAGTCGGAGTGCAGCTTGTAGCGTTCCAGAGGTGGTTCAGTGACCGCGATTATTCTTGCGCGGCTTAGCCACCAGCGATCCCGCCCAGCACGATCAAAATCGCGTCTCCATCGGAGATCGGCGTCGAGGTGAAATCGGTTTCGGGAATCACTTTGCCGTTAACAGCTGCAATGAAAGGAGCATTTTTTAATGTAAGCAGAGGGTCATCCTTCTTAAGTTTAGGAAAACATTCGTCGCGCCATTTTGTCAGGAGGGAATCCAGGGTACTAACCACCCAACTGTATTCGCTCCTATTGATGCTCACTTTTTTGAGCGTCGCCTCACATGCAGGAGTAGGGCTCGGACGTTCGCTGTGATCGACTTCCGTTTCGACCTGCAATCCGAGAGCTTCTCTGCGCTTATTGGCACAAGTGAAGCATAGTGCTCCATCATTAACTCGGCCCCTAATGTGCAGCGACGCAGCGGCCGTCCAAGGCCGCCCCTTGGATGCATTCTGCGGAAGCGTCTGACAACCGCAGTCCACGCATTTCACAAAATGCTTGCGCGTATTGCGTAGCGAGGTGGAAGGACATTCACTCATCGCAACAATTCTCCCTAGGTGCTGTTGGTTTTCTAGGCGGCACGCCCAGCGTGATCGCTATCTCGTCTCCATCAGAGATTGGCACCGAGCTGAAACCGTCTGCGGAGATCAATCTGTTGTTCACGTCTACACTCCACCCCTTACCGGCATTCTCGCTCTTATCCTCGCCGTAGAAGCCATGTTGCCGCACTTTCATCATGAGAGATTCGAGATTACTAACCTCCCAAATGTATTCTCGTCTATTGATATGTACCGTTTTAGGCGTCGCCTTGCATGCAGGGGCTAGAATTGGGCGGCTACCACTGCCACTCGATTCATCACTATTCCCTGCGGGTTTCTCTAGTGGCAGCCCAAGGACTGCTCTGCGCAGATTCGCACACTTAAAGCACAGTGCGCCATCATTGATACGACCGCTGATGTATAGCGACGCTGCTGCGGCCCAAGGCTGCTCCTTGGATGCATTCTGCGGAAGCGTCTGACAGCCGCAGTCCATGCATTTCACAAAATGTTTGCGCTTGTTACGTAATGAAGTAGAGGGACGTACACTCATGGCGTCTCATCCTAGCTGGGTGCGGTTGAATTTAGAGTACTTGCACACATGCTTACTAATATGGCCCATGCTTTGCTTTGATCCATTGCAGAACGTTTGGGCGTGTCCTCAAATAAGTGGACCGCCACAGCAGCTTCGCTGCTGCGGCGGCCGATAACAGCAACTACATAGAGGCAACCATACGCTTAATCAGCGCTTTGACTTCCTGCTTCTTGAAGTTGTTGTCCTTCATCGCAAAGCTGCCTTGCAGAGCAGCCTCGGCGGCTTTCTCAGCCAGTTCACCCGAAGGCTTCTGTCCGATCAGCACACACTCGGCTTCTTCCCTGCGAAGTGGAACAGGAGCGACGCCACCCAGGACAAGTTTGACGTCCTTAATCACGCCGTTTTCCAACTTGTAGATATAAGCCAAGCTGACGATAGCGAAGTCGATCGACTTGCGGACCCGGAATTTGTCATACTTCATCACGTAGCCCTTCGGCACGGCGAAGCGGATCGCTGTCACCAGCTCACACTTGTCCAACGTGTCTTTCGCGTCCAGATTTTCTGTAAAGAAGTTCGCGGCATCGATGACCTTCTTCGTGGTTACGATTTGGGCATCGAGTGCGACCAGCACCGGAGAGATATCCGAAGCATTGACCGAGTAGCAGCCACAGTTCATGCAGCGGCTCGCTTCCGCCAGGGCTTCTGCCGCCGTGAGAGTGGAGCTGTCTTCTTTATCCAGCGCGCGCTCATTGACCGAAAGCTCATGGTCGTGGACCGCTTCCGCCTTTTTCGCTCCCTCCGGATCGAACTTCAGAAAGCCTTTCGCAACGAACCGCTCCGGCTCACCAAAGCCGAGCTCGCGGTTGATCTGTTCGGCAGCATTGCGGCCGCCGCGGATCGCCTTTACTACCGTGGCTGGACCCGACGCAGCATCGCCAGCGGCGAAGATACCGTCGCGGCTGGTCTTCTGCGTGCCTTCCTCGACCTTGAACAGTCCACGGTTAAGCGCGATGTTGTACTTCTCCTCGATGAAGGACAGATCCACCTTCTGGCCAGCTGCCATCAGCACGGAGTCGCAATCCACTGTGATCTTGGCGTTCTGGTCGTATTTCGGAGCAAAACGGTGGTTCTCATCGAAGACCGAGGTACAGGTCACCAGTTCCATGCCACGGATCTTGTCGCCGTCATAAATCAGGTGCGAGACGCCGAAGCCGTTCTTCATGACGATGCCCTCTTCCACTGCACGGGCGACTTCTTCAGAGCTGGCCGGCATTTCCCATGCCTGTTCCAGGCTGGCCAGGGTCACTGACTTCGCGCCTAGGCGCTTTGCCGTGATAGCCACGTCCATGGCCACGTTGCCGCCACCGACGACCAGCACGTTATTGCGTTCTTTCTTGGTGACCCACTCGTTGACCTCGCGCAGGAAGTCCAGACCAAACTCAGTGAACTTCTCGCCGTCGAAGCCCAGCACCGGCCGCTTCCAGGCGCCGGTGGCGAAAAACACCTTGTCGTAGCTGGCTTGCAGCTTCTCCAGCGTGGTGTCCTTGCCCACCTCGGTCTTGGTCTGGAACTTGACTCCCATATTTCTATACGCGTCGATAACTTTCTTCACGTAATGCTTCGGAAGACGGTAAGCAGGGATCGCATAGGTCAGCATGCCACCCGGCTCTTCCATCTTGTCGAGGATGGTGACGCTGTGCCCTGTTTTGCGCAGGAAATACGCAGCAGCCAGTCCCGCCGGACCGCCGCCGACCAGGGCGATCTTCTTGCCCGTCTCCTTCTTTGGTGCCGCATAGAAGATGTCGACGTTTGCAAGTATGAAATCCCCGACTTTACGCTCAACTGCGTGAACCGAAACAGCCTGGTCCGTGGTTTTGCGGTTGCACCCATCCTGGCAAAAGTGCGCGCAGACCCGCGAGGTGATCATCGGGATCGGGTTAGCCTGCATTACGATGGCTGCAGCGCCAGCGATATCCCCGGCACGGAACTTCTCCATGTAGGCTGGAATATTCGTATTGGCCGGGCATTCAATGGTGCAAGGCGTGGTGTTGGCTTTCATGCCGCCAAAGATGGAGTGATAGCGATTGTCGCCACGGATGGCATAGCACTCATCTCCGCCCTTGCGCATGCAGTCACACCGCTCGCCGATCTCATGCGGATAGCGGAAGAACCAGCAGCGAACATCCTGGCAGATGTTGCCGCCGATCGTAGCTACGTTACGGATGATCGGCGTAGCCACGGAGTACGCAGCCTCCGCCAACATCGGAACGTCTTGCTTCACTGTATCCGACTCAGCGATCGTAACCAGCCGGGTCATTGCGCCGACTTCCATCTGGCCGTTTTCGGACTTGATGTAATCTGCGCCCTCAATCCCCTTCAAACTAATAACGGTCTCCGGAGAGTCTTTCAGGAGGCTGCCTTTCAGCAGGCCAAGAAGGTCGGTACCACCGGCCATTACCACTGCTTTGCCGACCGCACTCTCCTGTAATGCTTCAGCGCAGCTTGCGAACGATTCAGCTTTCGCGAACTTGAACGATTTCATCTTGGATCCTTCCTTTATGCCTTGCCCATGGCTTTGAGTACTATGCGGGGGGTAGCGGGATATTCCTTTACCGAGACTCCGGTTGCGTTCGAGATGGCCATCAAGGTCGCACTGGCCAGGGCGGCGCCGGAAATCTCGCCGATGCCAATCGCCTTGAACATGAACGTGTCAATTTGAGATTCCATGACATAGGCGTCATACGGAGGAATCTCGTTAAAGGTTCTCCACTTGTAATCGATCATACTGTTCGCCATCGGACGGCCACTCGCCTCATCGAGGCAGCACTCCTCGAAGATCGCCGTATCGAGACAGGCCGAGCCGACGCCGCCGTGAAGCTGCATCTCGAGCGCCTTCGAGTCGATGATCTGACCGATATCGGTGCCCCCGGCCAGCCGCACCACTTCAGTGTGCCCCGTCTCAAGGTCGACTTCGACCTCGATAAAGACAGTCATGCAGCTTGGGACATCGAACTTCTCGGTGTGCTTCCCGTAGCCGACGATAGAGAGCTCTCTGTCGGCCAGTTTGCTTACCGCAACGTTGATCTCCGGCGTGTCGCGCACGTAGATCACCATGTCTTTCATGTAGAGCTGATCAACCGGACGCTCCAATTTGTGGGAGGCGATTTCCATTGCCTTCCTCTTCGCGTCCGCTGCAGCCTCGCTGACCGGCTTCAAGGTTGTGATGGTGCCGCGGGAGCCGCACAGACCAAAGTTGGACGGATTGAATTTGCTGCCCGACGGGGTGATACTGACCCACTCGACCGGGCAGTTAAACACTTCCGCAGCTACCTTGCAAGCATTGCTTCTCTGGCCCATGCCGGACTCGGTGACATCGGTCTCCACAGTGACGAAACACTGGCCACCGCCAATGTTCTGCACATCGAGTTTCGGAATAACACGCACGATGCATTCCGTGTTATCTTCCTGAACGTCAGCGTTGCCGATCACGCCCATGCCCACGCCGCGAGCCTTGGTGCCGTTCACCGACGTCGGCTTCATCCAGCCCTTCCACTTCTCGGCCCAGCCAAAGCGGTCGGCTGTCTGCTGCATCACCTCTGGGAAGAAGAAGCTCGAACGGCTCCGATAGGTACGGCCATCGCGCCACTGGTATCTATCGCCGTGCGAGACGTAGTTCTTCTTGAGCACATCAAGAGGATTGAAATTGCCTTGCTGCATAACTGCGCACAGCAGTTTTTCAAGACAGCTGTTCAGTTCCTGGCCGCCGTAACCGCGCACGATACCAGCCTGTTGGCGGTTGGTAACGACCATCTGACTGTCCATGAACCAGTTCTCGCACTTGGCCAGCACCAACTGCGCTTCGCCCAGACCGACGCCAACCTGACCGCCGGTTGCGTTGCAGACAGAACCGTTATCGACAAACCAGGTGCCCTTCACGGCGGTCACGATGCCGTCCTTATCCATACCGATCGTGGCGTCCATCACGCTACCCAGGCGGACTTCAAACGAGGTAAGCTGTTCAGCCTTGCTCAGAATAAGCTTGACCGGCTGCTTCGTTGCATGTGCCAGCATAGACGCGGAGATAGCTTGGACCAGCATTGCTTGCTTGTTGCCGTAGCAGCCGCCCACATTGAAAGTGACGATATCGGTAGTAAAGCCCGGCATATAGGCTTCAAGTTCCAGCTTCATAATGTGCGAACTGCCGGCGGAAGCCCATAGCGTGAAGACCTCATTTCCTTCATATCTCGCGATAATGGAAGGCGCCTCTGGAGCCGCAGGACAGGGCATCTGATTGAAGTCAATCTTGTCCGACGCTACAAAGGCGGCTTCCTTAAGCGCCTTGTCGGGATTGCCTCTCTTGATCTGCCACCATGCACCATCCGGCTGGAAGTAGGGGCACCCCGGGTCCACCTCGTTGTGCTCGAACCGATCTGGGTACAACTGCGGAGCGCCATCCAGGCGGGCTAAGTCCGCCCGAAACACTGCCGGAAGCTGCTCGTACTCGACCTTGATCAGATCGACGGCCTCATCGGCGATTTCCAGCGAATCGGCTGCGACCAGTGCCACCGGTTCACCCACTTGGCAAACCTTGTCTTCGAAAAACGTGCGGTGGACGGGGTAACCGAGAACGGACAAGAACGGCGCGTTCTCTCCGGTGACAACGGCGCGCACGCCTTCCAGCGCTTGGGCCGCGGAGGTGTCGATCTTCACGATCTTGGCATGTGGGTAAGGACTCCTCTTCGTCCTCGCATAGAGCATGTGCGGAAGCGAGAAATCATCCAGGAAGATCGCCTTGCCTGTGACGATCTCCTTGGCATCCTTACGGGGTGTGTACTTGCCGACGTGGCGGTAATTAGGCTGCTTTACATCACGGAATTTCATCGTTTGTTCCCTTTCGTCAGGATTCTTTTCCAGTTCTAGTCAAGCGAGTGCTTGCAGACGTGACCGTTTGCATAAGGGCTGTGATACATTTCCTCGGCAACCGGAATTGGGTCCTCGACCAGATCGACGGCCCTGACAAAATTCGACAGTTCTGCGTCCTTGTTCCCCGCAACTTTGTTAAGCGCTCGAAGTACTGTGTAATGACTGATGCAGCGGCAGTAATTTCCAGCAAGAGCTTCCCTGATTTCATCCGGAGTCGGATGGGCGTTCTTCATGAACAAGGCCTTGGACACCATGATGATGCCCGGGGTGCAGTAGCCGCACTGGAAAGCATACTCGTCGATAAACGCCTGCTGAATCGGATCAAGACCCTTCTTGGCATCTTCCAGTCCTTCGAGGGTGGTAACACTCTTGCCGTCCAGGTCGGCGGTCAAGGTCATGCAAGCGGCAACAGCGTCTCCATTCACGATCACGGCGCAACAACCGCAAGCGCCTACACCGCACGACTCTTTGGAACCGGTAAACTGCAACCGTTTGCGGAGTGTATCAAGCAGGGTCTCGGAGGGCGAGACATCGTTGGCGCCATCGCCGACAGAAAACTTAAACTTCCTATCGTTTATGACCAGTGTGATCGAATCTGGTATAACTACTTTGCTGTGTTGTGGAGGAACAGCAGTTTTTGTAACCATAAAGACGTCCTCTCGGTTTACGACAATTAATGTTGTGATAATTAACTAAATGAGAGCTACACATAACGCACGAGAGCTTGACCATCTGTGGCAAATCAACCAGCCACATCCGGATCGCTGCTTCAATGCTTTGCTCCCAAGGACTTCATTAAGAGACACGCATCTACTACAGTTGCAGTTGAGTTGCCAATTCTGGGAAGAGGGCCTAAGCAGGATTTTCAACGGGTTAGAAGAATTATCGAAAACTGGTCGGGGTATAAGTCCCAGAATGACTGTCACGTTGCCTTTCACGAGATGCGCACCATGGCGACCGCGGCGTTGCGTGATTTACATTCGATAGCGAATCAGCCAGAAGAAAGAGCCGCCGCAATGGGGGCACGAGAGAACGCAAGCAGCCTACAGGCACACCGCCTTTGTTATTCTCGTTGGAAGCGCAAGATGAGCAGCATGACTGCCTGGTTCAAGCACTTTGTCGAGTGCTAGAAAATTAACAATGAACGTGAAAAGGGCGTCGTCGGTCTGGATGTCATTCATCCGCGTAAACTGGCGGTTTCTCGACCTAGCAGCGTTTCCTATACCGAAATCTATGTTTCCTACCAAGAGCAAGGGCAGTGTTGAAAGCTTCAACACTGCCCTATCATTCATTTAGCTTAATCGACTCATTAGAAAATTATGCTTTTTCCCCTGTGCAAGGAAAGGTTCCCAACTTTGTTTTAGAGGTGCCGGTAAATTTATCACCTTCGATTTTGCCACTAATTCCTGCATTCATCTTTCCGATAGGGCCTTTCACCGTGGCTTGAAAAGAGAACTCGTTTCCGTTGACCGTTGCTTCAGTAAGGGGTGACTCTGCGAACGTGCCGCTTAGCGTAGTGCCTTCAGTTTTCACTATCAACGTATCAGTCTTGAGTCCCATTGGGGTCGTAGTCACTACTTTGTAGGTACCATCGAAAGCCATTTCAAAATTCTCCTTGGTGTATGAAAAGTTCGCTTTGAATGCTCGAGCCCGCCCGGATTTGCGGCAGGGCGGACTCGTCACCAATAGTTAACTCCTGGTTAGAAAAAGAACGTCAGGGCGCCATTATAGACAAACGAATTGGGCGTCTTAGGCGCAGGCGTCGGGTGAGTGGTGTACATCCACGTCTGGTTAAAGAAAAGTCCGTTAGCGACACGGGCAACGTAGGTCGCGCTGTAGCCCTGCTGCCCAGAGTCCCACGAAGGGTTAATGTACGTGTTAGTCATTGCAGCCTGGAGTTGCTGGCCCGGAACAACATAATTCTTCACCCAGATGCTGCTGAATCCGAGGTGATTGGCCTGGAGCGTCAACATATCCATCGGGCGCTTTTTCCATAGGCCGATGGCGTAAGTACGCAGCTCGTAATACTGGGAGTACATGTTCTGCTGCGGTGGAGCATACTGCATGGTACCGCCAACAAAGAGGCCGCGGGGAAAGAGAATCTTGTCTAACTGCTTGAATTGATAGTCAAAGGCCCCCGAAAATCCCCAGTTGTTGTCGGTTTTCTTAGTTGTCCCAAAACCAGTAGGAATAGGTGATCCAGGGGCAAAAAGCAGGCCGGAAGACCGATAGTCAGGATACTTGGTGAAGTTGTACAGTCCATCCACCCGCATCCAAAGTTTGCGAACGCCAGGAGCGAAGTCACGTTTGTAACCCAGTTCCTGAGTAATAATGGCTTTGGCGCCGTGAGGGGCAAAACGCATGTCCCCCATACTCGACGGCGCTGCTGAATGGATTGGATCGGCGCTCGACGCCACGGCATCCACCGTGTAGATGTGCGACGTCCAGTTGTATCTGACGTCGATACCCGGCGTAACGTGATATGGCGGCGCCTGACCGATGAGCGCTTGAAGGATTGCGGCATTGCCCAGCAGAGAGCTCGCTAAATTTCCAGCTACGAAGAACCCAACGGTATGCCAGCCCTGGGCCATGTAACCCGCCGACAATTGCATTTTCCTATTGAACAAATATTGATTCAGGTTTAGCGCCGCTACCCTGGGCGAGTTGCACTGCTCTCCCTGGCCGAAGTTGGTGACGCTATCCCAGCCTTGGAACACGAACTGCGTGTTCGGATTTGGATTATATGTGAGAGTTCCGAGGCTGCGTTCTACGTAGCTCGGCCGCTGCCCCCAGTACCACCACATGTAATCTTTGCCGACAGGATCGTGATACTTTCCGTCAGCGGCCTTGCCTTGCGCACCAAACATTGGCGGATTAATCAGGTTGTCGTAAAAGATGGTTTGATAGAGGTACCCGAAGCCAATCTTCTTCTGTGCAAGCCCTTCCCGAATTCCGTCACGATCCGAAAGGAGCGTGTTGCCGGTGCTGGGAAAGTCCGCCACCGTCCAATCCTGCGGGTTGTACTTGTCATACTTCTGGCCGACCTCAACCATCTTGATAATGTAGGCAGGGATCGCCACCGCCTCCGGCATGGGCTGGCTCTGCTCTGGATTTGCCGCCGGTGAGGCTGGGGCATCATTCGGCGCCGGAGCTGGATCGCTCTTTGCGATCTGCGACGTTGCTTCCGGCGTCGGCTGCTGAACATCCTGCGCCTGCACGGATACCCCAAAGAACATGCACGCCATGACGCAGCTTAATATACATTCTTTTTTCATAGTTTCCCCCTAAGTCGCGCATGCGCGGACAGCTTGCTGGAATGCAAGAGTTCGAGAATAAGTTGATGTGTCTGAATCATGTTGTAATCTCAAGAAGTGACGAAGATAACTGACGTGCATTAGGTTACGAGAGCTATAACTAACGAACTCGACACGAAGCTTTACCGGGGTAACAAATCAGCTAGCCCCCCCGAACTACTGCTTCGGCGCTCTACTTTCAAACGACACAATTAAGCGATACGCATCTGCTGCAATTGCAGCTGAATGGCCATGCCCGGAGAGTGACCTTAGCATGATTATTCAATGGGTTAGAAAGATATCGATATCTCGCTCGTGGATATAAGTTGCAAAATGACAGTCATCATGACTGTCATGAGATGCGCGCCTTTTATCGGCATTGCTGGGTTACTTACTCGTCGCTCGCAATTAATAAATTACAGGACAAAGGTAGCGATTTCGGGATAGGATTTCGGCATGTCTAACGCTCTCGATGACGCTGTCGCTTTTCTTTCATTGCTTGAGGTCTCCAAACGCTTGCGGCTACGTGAAATTTCGTCGCTAGCACTGACCGAGTTATGCCTTCGCCGTATTTGCTCGATCAATCCACAACTGAAGGCATTCATCACTGTGCTGGAAAAGGAATCTAGCGATGCCGCCCGTGATGCTGATCGCGAAATCGCCGCCGGAAACTGGCGCGGTCCGCTACATGGCGTGCCTGTAGCAGTGAAAGATCTGGTTGATGTTGCGGGAACCGTTACCACTGGCGCCAGCCTTGCGTTCGCAGGCGATCCTCCGGCCACCGCCGACGCGCCTCTCGTGCACGGTTTGCGCAACGCTGGTGCAATCATTTTGGGTAAGACGAACCTGCACGAGCTGGCATACGGCGGCACCGGAGCGATCTCGGCCTATGGGTTGGTGCCGAATCCTTGGGACGCGACGCGCGTTGCGGGTGGGTCGTCCTCCGGCTCTGCGGCGGCGGTTGCCGCCGGCCTATGCTATGCAGCAATCGGCACCGACACTGCAGGTTCCATCCGCGTGCCCGCGTCGAGTTGCGGAGTCGTCGGGCTGAAGCCGACTTTCGGACTGGTTTCCGTCGAGGGAGTTCTGCCGTTATCAGTCTCCTTCGATAATGCTGGACCGCAGGCGCGAACCTCAATGGATGCGCTCGCAGTACTGGAGGCTATCGCTCCCAATGGTGGTTGGGCAATTTGGGCAATTAGCGAAACGAAGTGGAGCGGAACCCGCGTGGGCGTTCCGCGAACAGGCTTTCTCGAGGGCATGGCTCCCGAGGTAGAACAGGCCTGGAACGATACGCTCGAGCGGGTGCGGGCGGTTGGCGTAAAGCTGGTGGAGGTGGATATCTCCGCCGACGGTGATCTCGCGCATTTCGCGCTGCTCGCTGGTGAAAGTTATCGCGTGCATCGTGACCGTGTGGCAGTCGGCTCGCCGTTTCGCGAGTTGTACGACCCGCGCACGCTGGCGCGCATCGAGGAAGGTGCGGTAGTGACGGACGAGCAGATTGCGCATTTGCGCGCGAAATTAGCTGCTGACCGCGCTGCAACGAATGAGATTTTCACGGGGGTCGATCTCCTGCTGACGCCCACCATGCCAATTCTGCCGCCATCCATCGCCGAGCTCGACAGACCGCAGGCGCGCACGCTTGAGTTGCTGATGCTGCGCAATACGTTTCCTTTCGACGTGCTGGGTTTGCCGACCGTAACGGTGCCGGTCGCATTGGCGGGAGGGGTGCCAATCGGCATGCAGTTGACGGCTGCCGCACACAAAGACGGCACGCTATTGCGCATGTCGTCGCATTTTGAATTGGGGCTCGATCGTGGTTGCGCCGTCAACCCTATCTTCCGATGAAGCGAACCTGCTCAGCGCCAATTCCCGGAATCATCAGCTCACAGATTCTGCTGAGCAGCCGTCCGTCGAATCCAGCAGGCCGTAGCGTTTCATCTTTCTCCACAGGGTAGAGGTGCTGAAGTTCAGGGCGTGGGCGGTGGCTGTCCGGTCTCCGCGATGTTCTGCGAGAATGGTGGCAATGAACTGCCTTTCCCCGCCTACTGAATCAATTTTCCCACTGTGTGACACACTGTTATAAAAAGACGCACTGTCATTATACGGTGCACTGTCACTACAGGACGCATTGCCATTAGCTATTTCGATGGGCAAGTCACGAAGCTGGATGGAGTCGAAACGTGTCACGACAACTGCCCGTTCAATAGCATGCTTTAATTCCCTGACATTCCCCGGCCATTTATACGCCATCAATCTGGCAAACGCATCTGGGCAAACACTGCTGACTTTTTTTCCATAGGCACAGCCAACCTCATCGAGGAACAGCTGAATCATCGCAGGGATGCTGGTCGTTCGCTCTCTCAACGGCGGTATCTGAATGACAAAACTGTTCAACCGGAAGTAAAGATCCTTACGGAACCTTCCCGTTGCTGACATTTCCTGAAGGTTGCGATTGGTTGCAGCGATAATCCTTGGCTTGGCCTGAATAGTCTTATTGCTGCCTACGCGGCGAATCTCGCCATTCTCAATGGCGCGCAACAATTTGGCTTGTAGGGTAAGCGGCATTTCGCCGATCTCATCGAGAAACAAGGTGCCGTTGGCGGCCAATTCAAACAATCCCGCCTTGTCGGAGACGGCCCCTGTAAAGGCCCCGCGCACATGACCAAAGAGTTCGGATTCAAGAAGCGTCTCGGTCAGGGCGGCACAGTTCACGGAGACGAGTTCTTGTCGTCCGCGTGCGCTCTGATCATGAATCAAATTAACCAAAAACTCTTTACCTGTGCCGGTTTCACCCTGAATGAGAACGGGCGTGTTCAATCGAGCCACACAGATAGCCTGATCGAGTACCTCCAGCATAGTTTCTTCTCGTACAATAAAACGAGAATTTTCGAGAACCTCCAATGTCTGTTTGCGGATTGCTACACCGCCTTGGGATAAAGCACCGGCTGCCGCCTTTCCCTTCCGACCGACGAGCAATGAGTAGTTTTGGCGCATCTCCTTCCACAGAGCCTCGACATCTTTGAAGTCCCGAAAGCCATAGTCCTCTCGAATTTCTTGTAGCTCGTCTTTCCAGCCCAATGCCGCGCGTCCTACTGCGGAGCAGTGATCGGTCCCGCAAGCAGAGCATGCCTCCTCCTTGAAGTAAATTTCGAATCCCCGCTCGGCGCTGGAGTATCCGCTACCAAAGCCGACGGCCCACCAGCAGACGGGAATCTCACTCAAGCCGCAGTAGAGCGAGTACTGTTCCGCCTCTACCGAGTTATAAAACTGAACTCTCACTTCGAATTTAGACGGGTCTTCGCAGACGAACTGAACTTCCGGTCTAAACATACCTTTGGCCGATAGCAACTGGGGCGCGACGACAAATCCCTCATGAGGGCCGAACATGCTCTGAGCAGCGAGAGAGCTAAAGAATCCTTCGCAGTAACCCATACGCATCACTGACTTTCGCGCTTTCTCTTCGCCGACGGCCTTGATAAGGACGGAACGCTGTCGCAAAAAACTGGTTGCATCTATCATTACCATTCGCAAATCCTTCAAGAACATGGTGCCATCGTCCGTACGAAACTCCACAAACCGAAACAGATTAAGATCTTCTTTTTTCATACCAGAGCCCCCCCAAGTTACTTACCAAAGTTTGCTGTCGCGCATAATCAGTCAGAAACTCGTCCTCGCTGATGTGAAAGCTGTCCTTGGCGACAAATTACCGGTCAACAATTGAAAGCCCTCTCGGGCTTATCCGCATGTACCTTACGCATTACAGTCCCGTCCCTTATTCCTGTGCGGCTCCGAGCGGTTGTCCTGCTTCGCCCTAGGAGCCGAACTGCACGTTTCTAGTTTTAGCTCAACCCTTTTCCAAAGCTGCAGTTTGGGAAGCGACAGGATTCACAATTTAGGCAAAGGCCTCCGTGCCCCAAGCGCACGATGCTATGGCGAGTGATTGTCTCGCCGGCCAGGATTCGGGGCAAAATAAGGTCAAGAACCGTGGTTTTGTTGTACATCACGCAGCCAGGTACCCCGAGAATTGGCACGTCGCCGATCTTCGCCAATAAAAACATCGCACCAGGAAGCACCGGCGCTCCGTATACGAGCACTTCTCCACCCGCTGCCCGGATGGCGCTAGGTGTCACGTCGTTCGGATCGACCGACATTCCCCCAGTTGCGATCACTAACTCCGCGCCCCGGTTTATCTGGTCGCGAATGGCATTGGCAATCAACTTGATGTCGTCTGGAACGATAGTTTGATCCAGTGTCCGGCTACCGAGGTCCGCAACCTTGCGACGAATGACAGGACCAAACTGATCTTTGATACGCCCGGCGTACACCTCGCCGCCCGTGGTCACAATACCGACGTTGCGGCTCATAAGCGGCTTGATCGTCACGATGGGGGCGCGGGACGTACATATGGCTTCAACATCGGCGATCTTACTTTCACCGATCACGAGTGGAACGACTCCGCAGCTGGCGAGTTTCTGGCCGGCTTTCACAATCTGGTTCGAGTGTAGAGTGACGAACAGAATCTGATCGATGCTGTTGATTTCTTCCAGCGCACAGCTGTTAATTTTCAAAAGTCCAGAAACTTCTGCTTTTAAGCTGATCTTGCCTTCAACCGGCTCGGTAAGGCTGATTCCAAATCCAGCACCGGCCCGGGCAATTCTCGTCGCGGCGTCGTTTTCATGAAGGAAACCGGTGCCTAACTCCCAGACGTACAAGCTCTCTTTGCCAAGCCGGAGAAGCTTCTGAATATCGGCTTTCGCGACAACGTGCCCCTTCTTGAAGGCCCGCCCCTTGAATTGTCCTGGAACGATTTCTGTAATGTCATGACACAGCACCGTGCCTTCCGCTTCTTCAACGGGTATCACTTTCATCTTCGGCTCCTTCGCGGCGGATCTTTCGAGGCGCCGTCTTCTTCAGAATCCAAGTCACGGAAAGAGGCATTCTTCTGGGTTGTGCGTAAATGAAGTCGCTCGCAAAGGCTGATGGAATAAAAGCTCTTGGCAATGAATTGCACACCGACTTGATTGAGCCACAACAGTACGTCCTCCCCCACGGTGTCCACGAAAGTGACTTCCGAAAGATTCACCACCAGACGGGAAGGTATTCCCGAGCGGAGAATCAGGTTGCGCGCATCCTCAGCGAAGTTGTTTACCAATCTTCCCTCAATGCGCATAACAAGAGCGTCTTTGTATTTATCGAATTCGATTCGCAACATGGAGGCTCCAGAGTCCGTTGTTCTTGAATGTCACCAGTGCATGTCGGATGCCAACCGAACATCGAAATAGATTTAACAAGTTATGAGGCGTAGTCTGCGCATTGAGCAATCATCCAGGGAGGGCTAATGACCACATTTGGTCATTAGCCGAAACGAATGGCACGATTCGGTCGTACGCCTGCGCACCCTTCGCCAACGTATCCGCTCGATGGGATTGGCCGTTTCTCATCTGCTTTTGCGGCCGCGCTACAGCCTTGTCGATAATTGGCAATCTATTTGCTCGTGTTTCCTTGTACTTCGGTAGCGGCCCAGGGAATCGCATCGCGAGCCCACATGAGCTGGAGGCGTAGTTCACAGCTAGCTGAAAGGGCTTAGTAGCCTCTGATATACAAGATTCATTCTGCGTCGCGGGCCGCTGGATCGCTAGCATTACGAATCTGGCACTGCTCCGTATAGACGGTGCTAGCGGAATTGGGTGGCCACTGTGAAAGGAACGAAACTGTGAGTGAGAAGGGGGGAATCGCCTCGAGCGCCGCTGCCGTGGCGCTTGCGGCAGTTCGCACCTCAGCAAATGAGGCTAGGTCCGCTGCAACGCAAGCCGCGGGCGCTTTGCAATCCAAGCAATACTCCGACGGTTACTGGTGCGGCGACCTCACCGCCGACTCCACCCTGCAGTCCGATTACATCCTCCTGCAGATGTGGCTCTACCCCGCCGAGCCGGACGGAAGCTGGACCCCGCCCACGATTCCCAGGATTCGAAAAGCCGTGCGCGCCATTCTCGACGCCCAGCGCCCCGACGGCGGCTGGAACACCTACGAACCAGGCTCCTCGGAGATCAACGCCACGGTTCGCGCTTATGCCATGCTTAAAATGACTGGCATGGACGTTAATGATCCGCGCATGAAGAAGGCCTGCGCACTTATTCTTAAGCTTGGTGGCATCCAAGCTTGCAACAGTTACACCAAGCTCAACCTCAGCTTCTTCGGCCTCTATCCTCGGAAGTACTGTCCGACTATTCCGCCGGAGATCATGATTATCCCAGGCAACTTCCTCTATGAGATGTCTTCCTGGACGCGCACCATCATTGTCCCACTCTCACTGGCACAGGCGCTCGGAGGAACCAAGCCTACGCCGGAAGGGCTTCGGATCGATGAACTGGTGCATCCCCACCGCAAGTTCGCCTTGCAACGCAAAGACCGCATCGCCAATCTGTTTATTACTGCTGACAAGCTTTTAAAGCGCTGGGAGCGTCGGAGCGTCCAGAAAATTCGAGGGCGAGCTATCCGCGATGCTGAGCACTGGATGCTGGATCATCTGCAATACAGTGAAGGTCTCGGTGCTATTTATCCGTCGATGATGTACGCAATCATGGCGATGGACGCACTCGGCTATGAACGTGATCATCCCGACCTGGAACTCGCCATCAGGCAGTTCGATAACCTAATTCTGGAGAGCGAGGAGAGCCTCATTTTCCAGCCGGCCAAGTCGCCAGTCTGGGACACAGCGATTGCTGCCCTCGCCCTGGGCGAGTTTGGCGAGGGCGACCCCGCTAGCCTCACCGCGGCGGCCGACTGGCTGCTCACCAAGGAAATCCGCCGCAAGGGGGATTGGGCCGCCAAGCGCCCGGATTTAGTTCCCTCCGGTTGGGTCTTTGAGTTTTCCAATGAGTTCTATCCTGATGTTGATGACACTGCGATGGTCCTGCTCGCCCTCATGTACGCCAAGGCCAGCGATCCGGAGAAACAGGCCCGCGCCGAACGCCGCGCCATCAATTGGCTATTAGGTATGCAGAGTTCTGACGGTGGATGGGCTGCTTTCGATGTGGATAACAACTGGCGGATACTCAACAAGGTACCCTTTGCCGATCACAATGCCATGCTGGACCCGACCTGCCCGGACATTACGGGGCGCACCTTGGAGTCGCTTTGCCGTCGCGGTTTCGATTACAACCATGACGCCATTGCGCGCGGCGTGAGATACCTACTGAGAGAGCAGGAGGACAACGGGAGCTGGTACGGCCGCTGGGGCGTGAACTACATTTACGGCACCTTCCTCGCGATCCGTGGCCTTCGCGCCACCGGTTCGACGGATGTCGTGGATGCTGTCGCCCGTGCTGCCCGATGGCTCAGGCAGATACAGAACCCGGATGGCGGTTGGGGCGAGAGCTGCCATGGCTACGAAACCAATCGTTTCGAGCGGGCCGTCAGCACGCCCTCGCAAACCGCCTGGGCAATTCTCGGACTTATCGCTGCCGGCGAGGTCCGGAGCAATGCCGTCAGTATTGGCGTGCAATGGCTACGCGATCATCAATGTGCGGATGGAACCTGGGAGGAATCGATCACAACCGGCACCGGATTCCCGAACGTTTTTTATATTAGCTATCATTTATATAGGGATTACTTCCCGTTGCTGGCTTTGGCGAATTATGTGAACCAAGGACCAAGTGGAGGTACACGGAAAGCAAGGGCGACGTGCGTCGGAAAGGAATAGCTCTGCAAAGTTCGATTGCACTTTGAACAATCATTTTGTTTTGGCACACCGTGCGTTATTCCCGTGCAAGTGGAGGACACATATTGAAGATTTCCACCAGCAAGGGCCGAAACCAGCGGCGGTTGATTCTCGATGGCAAGCTCGTTGCACCTTGGACCCATGTAATGAAATCAGAGTGTGAAAAGGCCAGAGCGGATCATGACGAATGCGAACTCGTCATTTTCCTGAAAAATATCACCACGAACAGCCAGCAAGGAGAAGACCTGTTGCTGGAGCTCATGAAGGGCGGAGCCAGATTCCGCTGCTGTGGCGTGTTTACGAAGCAGTGCTTCGCTGCTGGTCTCGAAGACTCAGTCAGCACAACTAGCGTGTTTCGCGAATTGAGCATACCTGGGCGAAGCGGGCCATCATAAACAATGCGATTGCTGCCCTGCCTTGCAGCCACAACCTGATCGCGCCCACACATCGCCAACCAAGGCTATTACCGATAGAGAAAACGTCGTGAATTGCAGGAGAAGGGCGTTTCGAAATCAAAAGTGTCGAGTGCTCGTCAGTCGTTTTCTTAGTCTCGTCTTGGAGAAGGGTGGTGTGATCCTTTGAGGAGCCTTACGAAGCTCTCCATGGTCTGTTTTTACTTTCTGCTCGGTTGGCTCGGGATTTTATAGATCGAATCGCTCACGAACGAGCCGCGCGGCTTTCGCCACGGTCTGCTGCTCGTTATACTGGTAAACGAGCGTTGAGTTCCATTGCAGCGCGTCCCATAGTCCCTGACGCTCATTGGCTACGAATATGGGGAACATAGCTCCTGGCCGAACTCTTCTCGTTCGCGTTAACCGACTCCGGAGCGCGATCGCGACCATGCTTGCGTCTTATCTCACCTGCGTCTTGGTGCTAGTAGGCGCGGTTCACGCCCTCGATCTGAACAAGCGTATTAACCACTACATTCACACCTCCCGATGCCAGCATCGCGTACGCGACAGCTCGGAAACGCTCCGGGTTGTCACAAAAGCTCGCCGGGAAGGCGAAGGCATGAAGTAGGAGACCGTTCATGAGCGGCAACATCTTGCGAATTCGAATCCTTGTGGCCGACGTGGCTCTGGTTGCTGCTCTTTTAATCGCCCCACTGTGCGCACAATCGCCTCCGACGCAGTACGTCGCCACGGTATTTCGAACGGAACAAGGTCTGCCGGTGAACACGGTCAATGCGACGGTGCAGGACCGTGAGGGCTATCTCTGGTTAGCCACAGATGGCGGGCTCGCGCGCTTTGATGGCGTGCGCTTCAGAGTTTTCGGCGGGGACGATTTTCCGAGTCTCCAATCCAGTCGATTCCAATCTCTGTACGCAAGCCGTTCCGGAGAGTTGTGGATCGGCACCAGGAATGGCGGTCTCATCCGATTGCATGATGGCAATGTCACTGCATACCTGGAGCGCGACGGCTTGCCGAGCAGAAACGTCAGGTCTATCCGCGAGGATGCAGAAGGCAAGCTCTGGATCAACACTATTCGCGGCATAGCGTGTTGTGCCGGCGGAAAGCTGCAGAGTTACACTACTTATCGGGGAAAAGCAGTCAGCGAGTTCTTGTTGCAGGCTCGGGACGGAGGCATGTGGTTCCGCTCCGGGGCGGACGTCATCCGTTTCGGCCCCGATGGCACGATTGCGACCCCGGTTGGCGGCTTTATGGTGCAGGAAGCTCGCGACGGAAGCGTTTGGGTTGCTTTTCAACACCAGCCTCGATTAGTGCGCTATTACCAGGGGGTATTCTCCGATGTACCGCTTCCGGCGACCACAGTGCGCCAATGGACGAGCGCGGATCGCTGGCAAGGCGTAGCCATGGCGGGGGATCCCCGGCAAGCCGTGCTGGCCATGGCGACAGACACGGATGGCGAGTTACTGCTGTTAACGCCGGCCGGACTCGTTCGGGCTGTGGACGGGAGGCTCACTCCGCCTGAAGTCCTACCGTTGCCTGCCAACATCGGCGACGTGCCGAAAGTGCTCAGCCTGATGGTGGATCGCGAAGGCAATCGCTGGGTGGGAACGGTTGGGAAAGGGCTGTTTCGTTTCCGCCGAGCCCCATTGACGGCCTATGGTAAGGACGAGGGCTTGTCAGATTCATCCTTCCGCGCCGTATTTCAGGATCGCGACGGCCGCATCTGGCTGGGCGGAGATGATGCACTCTACTGGTTCGATGGGCGTCGGTTTCATCGTGTCCCCGGCGTGGCGGAGATAGGCACGATCGCCCAAACCAACGATGGCGACCTGTGGTTTGGCGGCACAGGCGCGGTGTATCGTTGGCGCTCGGGCGTAGTGACGCGGTTCAAGATCGAATCACCAGGCGTGTTTCAAATTCTCCAGGACCGGGAGGGTACTCTTTGGATCGTTGCCCCCACAAACGAGCAAAAGTGGCGGCTTTACCGCTTTCGTGACGGGAAATTCGAGCAGATCGACGCGGACGTGGTTCACATAGCTGAGGACCGGGGCGGTGGCTTGTGGCTTGGAGGCGTGTACCCGCCAGCGATCCGGTATGTGCACGGCGGCAAAACCGTTCTGTACGACGAGAGGCAGGGTATGCCCCACAATGGGGTGCATAGCTTCTACCAGGATCCGAGCGGGGCTCTCTGGTTTTCAACCACGACCGGACTGTACCGTTTACGGGATGGCCGGGTTGCGGCGATTACGGCCAAGAACGGCCTGACCACCGAAATCACCAGCATCTTGGACGATGGCAAAGGCAATCTCTGGCTCCCCTCCGAACAGGGGATATTCCGCCTCAGTCTCAAGGAGGCGAATGATATTGCCGACGGGAGAATCTCTTCCATTCCGCCCCTCTCGTACGGCGCTGCCGAAGGCATGAAGTCCAGCGAATGCAATGGTGGGGTTCCGGGCGCGTGGAAGGCCCGGGACGGACGGTTATGGTTTCCGACTGAGCGCGGCGTGGTTGCGATTGACCCCAATGCGGTCAACGGTCCTCCGCCTGTTGTGCTGGAGGAGGCTCGGGCAGACAAGGTGATCCTGGGGCGCGACGGCAGGACTTCCGTACCAGCCGGAAGCAATACGTTCGACTTTCGCTTCACAGCCCTGAACCTGTCCGCCCCGGAAAGACAGCGGTTCAAATACCGGCTGGAGCCTTTTGATAAGGACTGGGTGGATGCCGGAACAGGCCGCACCGCTCACTACACGAACATGGCTCCGGGGGAGTACTCGTTCCACGTGATTGCGGCGAACAGCTACGGCATCTGGAACGATCAGGGGGGCAGCGTTCGTTTCGTGCTGCTGCAGCATTTTTACCAGACGAACTGGTTCCGCGTTCTCTGCGCATGCGTCTTCCTGGCGCTGCTGTGGGCGGCTTACCAGCGGCGTGTCTGGCAATTGCATCATCAGTTCGAGATGACCCTGGACGCGCGCGTCAGCGAGCGTACACGGATCGCCCGGGAGCTGCATGATACTCTCCTGCAGAGCGCCCACGGTATGCTGCTCCGGTTTCAAACCGTTTCCCAGTTGCTGCCAGAGCGCCCCACGGAAGCGAAAGACAAGCTGGACAGCGCGATCGAACAAACCGCAGAATTCATTACTGAGGCTCGAGATGAAGTGCAGGGATTGCGCGATTCCACTGTCCAAAGCAATGATCTCGCACTGGCGATCAGCACCCTCGGAGAAGAACTCGCAACCGGCTCAAGCGATCCCCCGTTCGCAGATTTCCGCGTGACAGTTGAGGGTGCAGCGCGAAATCTGCACCCGATCCTCCGTGACGAGATCTACAAAATTACCGCCGAGGCGCTCCGCAATGCCTTTCGGCACGCCCAAGCACTGCGGGTCGAAGTTGAAATCCGCTATGGTGATGAGCAATTCCGATTGCGTGTGCGGGACGATGGAAAAGGAATTGATCCAGCGGTGCTCTCGGGCAACGGGAGTGTGGGACACTATGGTTTGCATGGTATGCGGGAACGCGCCACAATCATGGGAGGTAAGCTGGCGGTGTGGAGCGAAGTCGATTCCGGCACCGAAGTAGAACTACGCGTTCCGGCCAGCCTAGCGTACGCGGCAGCGCGGAAACGTTCCTGGTTGTCACAAAAGTTCGCCAGGAAGGCAAAGGCATGAAGTAGGATACGCTCATGAGCGCCGGCATCTCGCAAATTCGAATCCTCGCGGTTGACGACCACCCGCTCGTGCGCGATGGCATCGCCGGTTTGGTGGGCGTCCAGGAGGACATGATTTTAGTAGGTAGAGCTTCCAACGGCCGCGAGGCTATCCAGCTATTCCGGACGCACCATCCGGACGTGACGCTGATGGACTTGCAGATGCCCGAAATGAACGGTCTCGATGCCCTCATCGCTATTCGAAATGAATTTCCTGACGCAAGAGTTATTGTCCTCTCCACCTACGCGGGCGATGTGCAGATTTTCCGTGCGCTTAAAGCCGGTGCTCAAGCCTACCTGCTCAAGAATACGTTGCACAAGGAATTACTGGAGACGATCCGTGCCATCCATGCCGGAAAGAAAACCCTTTCCCCAGAGATCTCGTACCAAATCGCCGAGCATGCGATGGATCACGCCCTGACGCCGGCAGAAATCCTTGTGTTGCGACTGATCGCGGCTGGGAATGCGAACAAGCAAATCGCGGATCAGCTTTCAATCTCCGAGGAAACCGTAAAGAGTCGAGTCAAGTGCATCCTTTCCAAATTGGGCGCAAATGATCGAACCCATGCTGCAATGATCGGCTTGAAGAGAGGAATCATCGAGCTGTAATTTCCACCAGCTTTCCTCCTCGCGCGGCCCGCATGCAAAAACTCTAAAGAGTGACGTATCACGGCCCTTTTTGGGGTTTCGGGTCGCCTCCTTATCATCAGAAACTAGTAGATGACGAGAAGGGTGTGCACTTGCGACGTCTATATTCGACATTTGCCGGCGGTTGGCCTGGCACAGGTTTGCTTCTCATGCGCCTGGTTATCGGCTCCGCACTGGTTGTGCGCGCGAGCTCGACGCTGTGGAGCAACCCTCCGACAAACGCGACAATAACATCCGCATTTCTAGTGGGATGCGGAATTCTCCTAATCCCCGGGCTATGGACGCCCATCGTGGGGACGTTGGTTGCTTTGATTGAAATCTGGCAAATATTGATGCCAACCGGAGACCGATGGGTTCCTCTTTTGCTGGGAACCATTGGTGGCGCTCTCGCCATGTTAGGGCCAGGTTTATGGTCAGTCGATGCTCGCCTCTTTGGGTGGAGGCGCGTCGAAGCTCCTCCTCGCAAAAGTAGTTCTAACTCTCCTTAAGAAACTGCCCCAAAAACCAAATTTCTTGCCTCAAAAGAAGGCTGCTATCAACCCCCGAGAGTCTGCGATATGACCCGATGTGGGGTTTTCGGCAAAACGAAATGCGTGGGAGTATTGGCTCTCAGAGGAGGAGATTATGGCGCACGCAAGTCTTGCTTTCACCGACCCAGGAGGCCTCGCAGTAACAAGTTTGCCCGCGGTGGGCACGCTGGAACATCAGCGGCTGTTTCTAAAATCGGCAACTGGCTCTGAGCATTGCTTCGAAGGCATCATTGGCAAGAGCCCGGCCATCCTGAAAGTGCTCGAACAGGTCAAGATCGTTGCGCGTACGGATGCCACAGTCTTGTTGTACGGAGAGACTGGCGCGGGGAAAGAACTGGTTGCGCGCGCGATTCACAATCTCAGTTCCCGGCGCGAGCGCACCTTCGCGCCCCTGAACTGCGCCGCTATTCCCTCGGGACTGCTGGAGAGCGAACTATTCGGGCACGAGAGGGGAGCATTCACTGGGGCTCTGATGCAGAAAAAGGGTAGATTCGAACTCGCCGACAGGGGATCGCTTTTTCTGGACGAGATCGGGGACATCAGCCTGGAACTGCAGCCGAAATTGTTGCGTGCTGTGCAGGAGCAGGAGTTTGAACGCCTGGGAAGCGCTAGTACGATCCATGTCGATGTACGGATCATTGCCGCAACCCACCGCAATCTTCCATCCATGATTCAAGAGGAGAAATTTCGCGAGGATCTGTTCTATCGGCTTAATGTCTTTCCGATTGAGATCCCGCCGCTTCGAAAACGGCGCGAGGATATTCCGCTACTGGTGAACTATTTTGTGTCGAAGCTGGCGCGGCGCATGCGAAAGACAATCAAATCCATTCCCCGCCATGCCATGGAAGCGTTGACGAGTAGCCCCTGGAGAGGCAACGTTCGGGAACTGGCGAACTTTATCGAACGCGCGGTCATTCTTACACGGGGTGTTGAGTTAGAGGTGCCGACCACCGAGCTTTGCGCCGCTTCTTCCGCGGACGTTGCTGCTGCGACCGCAACGTTTCGAGAAGCAGAATCCAAAGCAATCATCGAAGCCTTGAGAGCTGCATCTGGACGGATAGCCGGGGAGGGTGGGGCCGCCAAACGGCTGGGATTGAAGCGCACAACTCTACAGAACAAGATGCGCCGACTCGGTATCACAAAAGCATACCACTACTGCGCATAAGGATCATCACGAGAAAGCAAACCAACGGCGAAAGAGAAAAACGCGGAAGAAATGGATTGCTCAGTTGGAGTGAGCACACAATGAATTGTGAAATTTGCGGTAGACAGACGGAACAATTTTCGAAGCTATGCGCAACGTGCGCTGATGCAATAGGAAGACTTATTTTGGGGCAAACGAAAATAGAACAGGAGATAAAACTCCTGCAGACGGAAGCCGCTGAAAGTTGGGCCACCAGATTTTATGGAAAAGCAGAGTAGGACGGTTCATGACGAGGTGATAGCTGCTCCTGGTACCTTCATGCAGCCTCGTCTCATTAGCCAGAATGTTCCTATTGCAGTAACAACGGAACAATAGTAGGGGTTGACTGCGATGTTCAGCATATTAATCCTGCGATCGTTTGTGAAACAATTCGTTATATGGCTTAATCCCAAGGCTTCCGCCCTTGCAGGAAACAATCGCTGGACGGCCCGGCAACTGTACTTGGAAGCAAAGGGAGATCGAGCGCAGCACAAAATTCTCGAGATGGCAACGAGGAACTTGCAATGACGAGCATAAGTCTCGACGGGCAGTGGCAAACCCGCCCGGATCGCGATCTCGACAAGAATTGAGAAAATTCTTGATCTTTGGGCGCAAGGCTTGAGAAGCTTCTATTTGGCGAGTTTTGTTCTTAGCTCAGGTTTGCAAGTTATTATCGGGACTTCGGGATGATCGCACACTTGGCAAAAATAATGTCGTCAACTTATTCGAGTTGTTGAGGATTTGGAATCCATGGACCAAGCTGCTGGCCGATACCGCACCCTGCTTGAGTTGTCGAATGCGATCACCAACCAGCCGAGCCTGCGCGACGTCTTGCAAAGCCTTCACTGGCTTCTACCTACTATTGTTCCCTGTGATTCTGCAGTCATTTTGCTATTGACTGGGCGCGAAAAAGCGCTTCATCTCGGAGCCTTCGAACGCGGAGGGCCTAATGTGGAACTTGGGGTTGAAGGACCACACGCAGGGACAGCCGCTGGACGCGCTCTCCAGGAACAGCGTCCGATCTATGTCCCAGATTACCGAACCGAGTTTGCGATAGTTCCGGAAACCGCACAGGATGCTCCGAGCAGCACTCTGCGCAGCGGATATATGCTCCCGCTTTCCACTTCAAGGTGGCAGTTGGGAGTGTTGTGCCTGGGAAGCGAGAAAGAGGGAGAGTTTTCTGCGGAGAATCTCGCATTGATTACCTCTATCGCTGCGCATGTGGCTTCTGCACTGGAGAGCGCTATCGTTTCCGATGCGGCTGAGTCATATCAACAACAGCTCCTTGAAGAGCGGGACCGGTGGAAGCTAGTGCTTGAGATCAACAACCATGTGGCCTCGCACTTGAATATCAAAGAGCTTTTCCGTGCTGCTTCAGCATCGCTCCAAAAGTATTTTGCCAATGACTTCACAGGTATCTGGGTGCTCGACAGAGAGCGGAACTGCCTTGAGTGCGCCTTGGTAGAATTTCCCAATAGCAGGGGACAATTTGACATCCACATCCCTGAACTCTCAGAAGAGGACATCAGCCGGATTCGCGCGCATAAGGCCGAGCTCTTGACACGCGCGGACTTCAACCGATTTGACCCCGAGGTGACAGAACTCCTGAACTTCGAGGGAGTAGAGTCCCTTGCGCTTTTGCCACTCGCCACTTCAAACGGCCCTCTCGGCGTCATCGCACTAGGCAGCAGAATTCCGGGGCATTTCAG
>Ga0181520_10001235_pt1 | contig 52774 bp, 25 predicted proteins | sample PEATcosm2014_Bin_29_FD_132451 | JGI IMG/M metagenome (GOLD analysis project Ga0181520, IMG submission 132451) | Peatland microbial communities from MTU Mesocosm Facility, Houghton, MI, USA - PEATcosm2014_Bin02_30_metaG | ecosystem: Environmental > Terrestrial > Soil > Wetlands > Peat | place... | reverse complement strand
TTCCAACCTCGCAAAAGAGGCTCATGCGGTTAACTCGGCTTTCTTGAGTCCTGGGGCGAGCAGGACGTTGATCAGCAGCGAGAACAGATACACGCTGGCGGCGAGGATAAACAGAATCGAGTAGCTGTTCGAGATTTGCAGCACGTGGCCGGCCAGCTTGGCAAACAAAAAGCCGCCCACCGCTCCGGTCATGGTGCCCACACCGGTCACCGAGCCCACCGCGCTGCGCGGGAACATGTCCGAGGCCGTGGTGAACAAGTTGGCCGACCAGCCCTGGTGCGCCGCCGCCGCCAGGCTCAACAATCCGATCGCCACCCATTTGCCGAAGTTGTCTGCCTGAAGATAGTTGATCAGGAAAACCGGCGCCACCAGGCAGGCGCAGAGCAGCATGGCCGCCAGCCGCGCCCGCTCCGCCGCCAGCCCCATGCGCATGAACGACGCGGGCAGATAGCCGCCGTAGATGCTGCCTACCGCCGAGGCGTTATAGACAATCAGAATCGGCAGTCCCAAGCCCACCAGGCTCAGATGGAACTTATCGCTGAAGTAGCCCGGCAGCCAGTAAAGATAGAACCACCAGATGGGATCGGTGAGGAACTTGGGGATGGCATAGGCCCAGGTCTGCCTGTAGCCGAACAGCTTGATCCACGGCGTGGAGGGACCGGGCTTCTCGGGAGGCTCCTGGTTGATGTAAGCCAGCTCGGCGGCCTGAAGCGCGGGATGCTCGGTGGGCTTGCGATACTTGAGAAACCACAGCAGGATCCACGCCGCGGAGAAGAATCCGGTGATCAGAAAGGCGGCGTGCCAGCCGAAATGAATGGTGGCCAGCGGCACCAGCAGCGTGGCCAGAATCACCCCGACATTGGCCCCGCAATTGAAGATGCCGAACGACAGCGAGCGCTCTTTCTGCGGGAACCACTCGGCGTTGGTCTTGTTGGCGGCCGGAAAGTTGCCCGACTCGCCGATGCCCAGGAAGGAACGCGCGATGCCCAGTTGCAGCACCGAGTTGACCAACGCGTGGCCCATGGCCGACAGGCTCCAGGCCGCCATGATGGCCATGTAGCCGATACGCGTGCCCACCTTGTCGACAAAGCGCCCCGCGCCCAACTGGCCCAGCGCATAGAAGAGCGTAAAGAACGCCACCACCGTGCCGTAGCTCTCCTCGGTCAGGCCAATGCCGCGATTGGCAACCGGCTGCATCAGCGTGGGCTTGAGCAGCGCCAGAACCTGGCGATCCATGTAGTTGATGGTGGTGGCGGCAAACAGCATGGCGCAGATGGTCCAGCGCACGTGGCCGATGCGCGCGCCGGCGGAAGTTCCTTCGTTCAGGACTTCCAGTTGTCGATTCCCCGCCATTCTGCTCTCCCTATTACCGATTGCTCAAGGAGCATCGATCCTGGCAAAAACCCCTGAAGAACATCCCTCAGGGGCTAAAGCCCGCGCTCATTTTGCCGCCCTTGCGGCACGGCTAAAGCCGTGCCCTTTCAAAACATGACCAACACCGGAGTTCTTCCGCAACCTGTGAAGCCGTGCCCTTTCAAAACATGACCAACACCGGAGTTCTTCCGCAACCTGTGAAGCCGTGCCCGTTCAAAACATGACCAACGCCGGAGTCTTCCTGCAACCTGTGAATCCGTGCCGCTTCACAATGCCTGCCGTATCGAAGCTCCGCATGTCGTGCGTCCACAAAACATCCACATAACCGAAATTCGCCTGAGCCATGCCCCGATGCTGCTTGCGGCACAAAACAAGCTCTCTGCCCGTTACAGCCGGTAGGCCTTCTTCACCAGCTCGTAGGTCAACTCGTGCGCCACCTCCAGGGCTTCGTCCTCGCCCAGCCGGTGCTCGACCACCAGTTTGGCCAGGAACGCGCAATCGATGCGCCGCGCCACATCGTGCCGCGCCGGAATCGACAAAAACGCCCGGGTGTCGTCGTTGAACCCTACCGTATTGTAGAAGCCGGCCGTTTCCGTTACCTGCTGGCGGAAGCGCATCATGCCCTCGGGGCTGTCGTGGAACCACCACGACGGACCCAGCCGCAGGCAAGGATAGTGACCCGCCAAGGGCGCCAGTTCGCGGCTGTAGGTCGACTCGTCCAGCGTGAAAAGAATGATGGTCAAATCGCGCTCGTTGCCGAAACGGTCCAGTAGCGGGCGCAGCGCATCCACATAGTTGGTAGGCCGGGGAATGTCGCAGCCCACGTCGCGCCCGTAGCGCTCGTAGACCTTGCGGTTGTGGTTGCGCACGCTTCCCGGATGAATCTGCATCACCAGCCCGTCTTCAAGGCTCATCTGCGCCATCTCGGTGAGCATCTGCGCCTGGAAGAGCACCTGCTCGGCCTTCTCGGCCTTGCCGGAAAGCACCTTGCCGAACAGCGCCTCCGCCTCGGCCAGGGGCAGATCGGCGGTCTGCGCCGTCAAGTGCCCATGATCGGTGGCCGTGCAGCCCAGCGCCTTGAACCGCAATCTCGCTTTGCGCAAGGCGTTCAAATAGCCGGCCCACACCGTGGTGTCTTCGCCGGTCTGCTCGCCCAGCACGGCAATCGACTCGGCAAAGCCGGCGAACTCCGGATCCACCACCGCATCGGGGCGGAAGTTGGGCAGGATGCGCGCCTTCCAACCCGAGCCGCGAATGGCCGCGTGATCGGCCAGCGAGTCCAGCGGAGAGTCGGTGGTGGCCAGCACCTCCAGGTTGAAACGCTCATACAAAGCGCGGGGCAGGAACTCGGGCGTCTTGAGCTTTTGGTCGATGGTGTCGTAGTAGAGGTCGGCGGTCTTCTCGCTCAGACGCGTCTCCAAGCCGAAAAGCTCCTGAAACGCGAAGTCCAGCCACATGCGCGTGGGGGTGCCGCGAAACAGATGGTAGTGGCTGGCGAAGATGCGCCACACCTTGCGCGGATCCTTCACCTCCGCGGCGCCGATCTCCAGATCCCCCATCGACACGCCCTGGCTGTAGAGCATGCGGTAGACGTAGTGGTCCGGCTGCACAAACAAAGTGGCGGGGTCGGAAAACGGCTGGTTGTGCACAAACCAGGAGGCCTGGGTGTGCCCATGCGGGCTCACAATGGGCAGCGCATGTATTTCGGCATAAAGGGCTTTCGCCACGCGGCGCGCATCCGGCTCAGATGGAAACAATCGATCTTCGTGTATCAACATAACTCGGCTCTACCCTTTTCGATTCTCCCGGCAGCGGCGATGGTCCGCCACCGGGGCTAAACACATTCACATCGGTAAACAGTTTTTCCGAAACGGCGTCGCAATCGTTAAACGTGGTTTGCGTATCCCAAGCCCGTCAAAACCCCGCGCATATATGCAAAGCTCTCGGTAACTCCAGGCATTGGATCGTCGCCGTGAATCTCGTATTCGAGATCGACAAACCCCTTGTACCTGATGGCGACAAGCGCTTGGAAGATCTCCCTCACTGGCATCAGGCCTTCACCCACGGCGACTTGACTCTCCTTGCTCTTGAAGCTCGCCAGATCCTTCATGTGCATGTTGAAGAGGCGGGGGCCAATCTCGTGAATCGCCTGCACCACGTCGGTTCCGGCGCGCACGGTGTGGCCTACATCGATGCAGCAGCCAATGCGGGGGTCTAGGTTCTTCACCAGCTTCAAGACATCGAGCGGCGAAGGCCACACCTTGTCCTCAGGCCCGTGATTATGGATCGCAATCCGAATGTCGTATTCCTTAACGAACTTCTCTACCCGTGGCAGAGTCTCGGGCGTGGGATCGCCGGCCACAATCACGCCAATGCCGGCGCGCTTGCAATACTCGAACTTGGAGCGGATATCCTCGTCCTCGTCCTTCGGAAAATAGATGGCCCCAGCTGCGTGCAGCTTGATGCCCGCAGCAGCGTAGTCTGCTATCGCTTTGGCTTCCTCTAGCGGATTGTTCGGCAGATGATCCTTGGTGTCCTTCAGATTGATTGAATCGACTTTGACTTGTTTGAGAAAACCGATCATCTGCGCGCGGGTGAAATTGCGAAACGTGTAACTCGCCACGCCCAACTGGATCGGCGATGGCTTTCCCGATGCCTGCGCCGGCTCAGCGAAAGATGGCACGGCGCGGGATGCGGCGCAAGCCGCCGCAATCAGCGCACCCGATTGAACAAAGTTGCGCCGGGAGAAGGTAGGTTTCATAACTGAAGGCTCCTCGTTTTGCCGTTAAACTGCGATGAATCCAATGATAGCGGTGGATGAGTTCGCCATGGCCGCTGCTGCCTGTCGCGCGGACATGGCGAGCTCATCCGGCGGGCGGCCCTTGTACTGCCCGCATGCACCGTTGCTTCTAGAGATGCGGCGCCCAGCCGCTCTCGTACTCGCGCCCCCAGAACTTTGCCGCTTCCGCGTCGTGCAGGATCTTGCCGTCCTTGCTGTCGAGGTCGAGAACACGATTGACCTCCCAGGCGACATTCGAGAGTTGAAGCATGGTGACGGCCACGTTGCCCACCGCGATAGGCGAGTTGAGCTTTACGCCCTTTTGGATTGCGGCAATGAAGTTGGTGAAGTGCAAGACAGTCATCGAATCGCTGCCCACCAGGTCGGAAGACTCATGCGCGCTGTCGTTCTTCACTTCGTTGGTCTTCTCTCCGTTGAGGTTGTAGAGTTCGTAGCCTCCCGGATCGAGAATCACCGAACCCGTAGTCCCCATGATTACCGAGCCACGGCTGCGACCGTAGACTTTCATCCCCTCGCAGCATCTGCCTTCCCAGGAGATCATCTTGTCCTGGTATTCATAGCTGGTCACCAGGGTGTCGTAGAATTGCCAATCGTCCTTGAAGTGGTATCTGCCGCCCGAGGCGGAGATGCGGTGCGGAAAGTCGACGCCCAGCGCCCAGCGGCACACATCGATCTCGTGGGTTCCGTTGTTGAGGGTTTCGCCCGTGCCCCACTGCTTGAACCAGTGCCAGTTGTAGGGGTGGTAGTTGTCGTGGTAGGGCCGGCGCGGAGCCGGGCCCTGCCAGAGATCCCAATCGAGGGTCGCCGGCACCGGAACTTCCTTGCCGATCCCAATTGACTTTCTGGTGTTCGCGTACCAGCCTTTGGCGAAGTAGGGCGTGCCGATCAAGCCGTTGTGAATCTTGTCGATGGCTTCGATGATCGTCGGATCGGAGCGGCGCTGGTTGCCCATCTGCACCAGCTTTCCATACTTGCGCTGCACCGCGGCCAGCAGCGCACCTTCGGCGGGATTATGACTGCATGGCTTCTCGACGTAGACATGCTTGCCCGCCTGCACGCCGGCAATGGCCATGGGGGCATGCCAATGGTCCGGCGTAGCGATGGTGATGGCGTCCACTTCCTTCAACTGGAGAATCTGCCTGAAGTCCTTTTCCGTGGCTGGAGCACTGCCCATCTCGCGCTCGACACGACCAGCGAACTTCTTCAGGATTGTGCTGTCCACGTCGCAAACATGCGTGATACGGGCACGATCCTTGTTTGCCTTGAGTGACGCCAGGTGGGCATAGGCTCGTCCGTTCAATCCGATGACCGCAAAGTTGACGCGGTCATTGGCCCCCAGGATTTGTCCATAGCTCTTGGCGCTGGACGCAATGGCCATGCCTGCTGCGCCCACCGCCAGCGTGTCCAGAAATTCCCTTCGTGTCACCATCTTGTTTCTCCTCCTTGCCTGAAAAGGCCAGCGGCTAATCGTACGTGGTCCAGAGTACAAACTGTTTCTTTCGTAATCCTAGAGAGTTCCTGAATCCTCAAGCGCTTTCTTCATGCCTGCCCAGCTGATCCGCGTGGACTCTTCCGGTGTCGCGGCTCCATGCCAGTGCGTTTCAAGGCTGACGGCATCGTGGAAGCCAGCTTGCTTCAGCGCGCGGAACTGCGCCGTCCAATCGATGATTCCCTTTCCTACCGGAGACCACTCCACCTTGCCGTCCGCGCCCTTGATGGCGCCCTTGCAGTGGCAGTGGTGGATGCGATCCTTGGGGATGGCTTCCCATGCGGCTGGGAAGGCATCGAGTTCACCGCGCATGACAGCATTGGCGGGGTCCCAATTGAGCGCCAAATGCGGCGTCTCGATTGCCTTCATCGCCCGCGCTGCTTCGCGTCCAGTTGCGGTATTGCAGGCGAACTCGTTCTCCAGCACCAGCAGGATGCCCTGCTTGCCGCATATTTCGGATGTGGCGCGGAGCTTTTCGTCAATTGCCGCACGGTGCGGCGTCTGGTCTTCCAGCCGCCAAAAGTCGAAGCAGCGCACCTTCGCGGTCTTAAACTGCTTTGCCAGCGCGATGGAACGCTCAAGAACCTCATCTTGCTTCTTGAACGTCACCTCTGCCGCGCCATGCATGTCGTCCTTCGAACCGTAAGGCGACTTGGGAGCGCCGGGCCAATCGGTCTTGAAGAGCGGACTGGCAATGTCGGTGACCTCGAGGTTGTATTTGGCCAGAACCTTCTGCGCGTCCGCGATCTGGGCCTCATTCAATTCCGTAACATTCTTGCCCCACATGGAGCGCAGTTCGATCCAGCGCATTCCGAATTCGTGGGAGGCAATGAAACAGGCGTGGTCGAAGTCCTGCGAAATCTCATCGTTGATGACCGCGATCTTGAAGGGTGATTTAGACGCTTCGGCCATGCCAATGAGTGGGCGAGCGGCGCAGGCGGCAGCAGCCATTCCTGCTCCGGCAACAAAGCTGCGTCTTGAAATGGATTTCATATAGCTCCTTCTAATATTGGGGAACCTAGCGTCCCGTCTCCAAAGTCCCTAGCAAGACTGCGGCTGTCATTCTGAGCGAACGGAGCCCCGAGCGCATTTCACTTCGGGGGTGGTGAGCCAAGAATCTGCCTTTCTCCCGCCCTGATTTCCGACGCGAACTTCAGAGACAGGGCACTAACAATTGATCGAAGACAACAAGGGTTGTGGGCCGGCCACCCGCTGAATGCGGTGACCGGCCTGTGGAGGTTAAGTTGGCAGATAGGGCCCTAGAATGTGACCTTCACTGAGGCCTGAAGAACGCGTGGGCCGCCAACGCCGTTGACATTGCCGACGCCGCTGCCCAGGGTGCCTGTGATCTTGCCAAGGTTCGACCCAAGAGTCCCGTTCGGCTGGCCGAAGGCGGGCGTATTGGTCATGTTGAACGCATCAAAGCGAGCTTCAAGAGCCGCCTCGCGGTAGACGGGAAAGCTCTTGAAGAGCGACAAGTTGTCAGAGAAGTACGCAGGCCCGCGGAACTGGTCGCGTTGCGAAGTCCCGAGCGCACACGAAACAGGGTTGCTAGGCGACCATGCCGTGCAAGCTGCAGGCGCCGAAAACGAAGAGGTATTGAACCAGGGAGCACTAGCTGGATTGCTCACACTATGCGTAACCTGGAACGCGCCGGTGATGTTTGCTGTCTGGGTGGTTCCCGATGTCGCGCTGGTGGTCGATACGGTAAAGGGCATGCCCGAGACCATCCCAATGACCGCTGAGGTCTTCCATCCGCCCAGCACGTAAGAGCCAACGCCCGAGCTGAAGTAACGGTGACCGTGGCCTGCCGGCAACTCGTACGTAACCGTCTGCTCGAAGTTCAGCTTCCGGTCGAAGTCGAGGAGGTTGTAGTTGCGGCGCAAGTTGCCGCTCCAATACAGCAGATTTCCGTCCTGGGCGCCGGTCTGGTAACCCTGTGCCTTGCCCCAAGTAAAGGAGGAAACAAATGCCAGGCCGCTCTTGAAGCGCCGGGTGAGTTGGGTTTGCAGCGACTCGTAGTTGCTGGAGAAGCCCAAAAAGTACTGAGTTACCGAGCCAGTTTTCCCGAAGGCAACATTGAAGGGATAGTAGGTGGAGCCTTCCTGGCCATAGATCGTGGGCTGGTTGATGTTCTGCGCGATGTCGATCCGCGTGCCGTGATTGGCAACATAGGCAATCTGCAACGACATGTTCTTGGGCAAAGCCTGTTCCAAAGCGAGGTTCCAAGAGTCTACAGCGCCATTCTTGAAGTTGAGAGGGATATAGAGGTTCGACAGTCCGAAGGTGGCCGACGTTTCAACGAGAGCGCCGTTCGATGGGAAACTCGCCGTCGGAGTTGCGGGCACACCGGTTGCAAAATTGACCACAGAGCCGGTTGCCGCGTTAATGGTGGGTCCATCGTTTCCGAGGAACGTGTAGCTGGTGCTGGTCTTGATCGGGTAGTTATAGGCGTAGCTATTGTCCACAAACGGAACATAGCTGACGCCAAAGCCGGCGCGGAGCACCGTCTTGTCATTGAAACGATAGGACGCGCCCAAGCGCGGAGCCAGGTTTGCGTAGTCTGTTGACATCCCGAGATTGCTGGGGTTCCCGTCAACGCCAGCCATCACCAGTGAATCGTTGGTGGGATTGTAGTTGACAAAGCCGCCCGGCTTGCGAGGCGTTGCCGGCGGATACAACTCATAGCGCAGGCCGATATCCAACGTCAGATTGTGATTGACCTGCCACTTGTCGGAGACAAAGAAGAAAAGCCAGCTCTGGCGGAAGCAGGGGAATGTGCTGTTGGTGTCCTGGCCGACCTTATAGGGAATGTCGAACAGAATACTAGCCATGTCGTTCGCTTCACCGGTGGCGGCGCCGTTGAATGCGGTTGCGCCGCTGGGCACGGAAGTCGAGTTTTCTTCGAAGTAGAAAGTACCCGCGGCGGCGTTGTTGTTTCCTTGCAGAAGGTCGTCGCGGACACGGCGGATGTCGGCGCCTGCCTTTAGCGTGTGGTTGCCGACGATCTTGGTCCAGTTATTGGCAAAGTCGATATTGGATTCGGCGCGCAGCCAGGGCAACGACACCGAATAGCCGATCAGCGGAGCCGAGAAGACGTTGGATGAGATGGCGATCTGTCCGCTGCTGTCGGGAGAGTTATCGCTTCCGTTGGGGCCATTGCCGGGGATGCCCAGCTTGTTCGCATCGTTGGTTCCATAGTCTGTCTGCTGCGCCGAGTTGCGCAGATGGGCCAGGCCGGCGCGCGCTTCGGTAAACAGGGTTGGCGAAAAGACATGATCGTAGTTGATACCGGTGCTATAGGCCGCCGCCGTTCCAGTCGCTTCAAATCCGCTACTTGCGGGACCACCAAGGAAGGATCCAAACAGCGGCGCCTGATAGGTGGTTGTACTCTGATGGCTGAAACGGCCGCTCAAATGGTCCTTTTCACTCATCGTGTAATCCGACTTGATGTCGTAGCTGTAAGCGTCTTTGCTGAATGGCAGGTTCGAGGAGAAATTGTTGGTCGTCGCACCGGCGATGTACTGCGCCGACGAAAGATTGGTCTTCGGATTTCTGGCAAGGGCATCCAGGTCCTGGAAAACGGTCAAAGCGACCGGGCTGATTCCAGAATTCGTGGTCGGAATCAGGTTGCCGGCGAACGCCGTGCGGCCGGTCCCGCATTTGCTGGCAGTCCCGCCGGGCAGGCAATCTGCCGTATCTCCGGTATTCGGATCGTAGACCTGGCCCGAGTACTTGCTCAGGTCAAGGTAGCTAGTGCCGGCCACGGTGGTCACGTTATAGAACGGAATGGTGGCGATGGTCGTTGCCGATTCGTGATCGGAGGTGCGGAGAAAATCGCCGAAGATGAAGAGCTTGTCCTTCAGAATTGGGCCGCCGAGCGACGCACCCGTGTAGTTGTAGACCAGGCGTCCATTGGGTCCGGTGGCAAAGTAATTGCGCGCGTTGACGCCGTTGTTCTCCATGTTTTGGAAAGCTGACCCATGGAACGAGTTTGTGCCTGACTTGAGCGTCACGTTGACGACCGTTCCAATTGCACGGCCAAACTCCGCTTCGAAGTTGTTCGAGGTAAGGTCCACGTTCTGGATTGCGGCCGCGGGCGGAACCAGGATGATGTGGATGCCGGTGCGCTGGTCGTCGTCGATTCCTTCAATCTGGTACAGATTGACGTAGGAAGATTGACCGTTCGAGTTCGTGGAAAGATCGTTGTTGGCATTGTAGAACTGCGAGTTGTTGAAAACGACAGGCGCGTTGCCCGGCACAATGTTCAGCAGGGACTGGAAACTGTTGCCGCTGCTGAGGGGAAGGTTGCTGATCGTGCCCTGTTCGATCGTGCTCGAGATGTCGGCACGGTCTGTCTGGAGTTCGGGAGGGGCTGTCGTGACTTCGATCGTCTCGGAAGTGCTGCCCGCCACCAGGGTTACATCGACGCGCATCGTCGTGTTTGTTTGCAGTGCGATGTTCTCACGGGTTTCTTTCTTGAAACCCTTTGCCACCACGGTGACAGAATACGTTCCGGAAGGAAGATTGGGTTCGGTAAAGTTTCCGCTTTCGTTGGTTAGCGATTTGTGTTCCGCACTTTGTCCAACGAGAACGATTGTGACTTCGGCGTTGGCAACAGTTGCCCCGGTTGGGTCGGAAACGGTTCCCAGAATTGTTCCGTTAACCGCCTGCCCCAGCAGGATATGTGAGAAAGCTAGCCCCGCAAAAGCGAGGATGGACCCGAGGATGGGCCGCAAGATTCGGCGTGGAATCATTCAGAGCCTCCAGAAGAATGCTTCAGGTGCGCTTCGAACATTTTGATGGTCCGAGTAGCGAGCGAAGATTAGACGGGGCCGATAAGAGTTGTCAAGAATTAATTTCGAAGTTCGTAAAAAAGATTTCGAAGTTCGTAAAAAAGTGGCTTCGGAGTTCGAAATAATGCTGTTTGCGCCCCCGGCGATGGACCGGCGAAGCGCGCGTAAAGCCCTTAGGGCATTGCTCTTGAACGATTGGACTGCCGTGGCAAATGCGCCTTGCCACTTCCGCTCCGTGCACCATCGGCAATGCACCTGCCTGCCAGGTTTTGCAGTGATTCCGAGCGCACCCGGCTGCCGCTAGCCTGGGGTTCCGCCAGGCCTATCCAACGCCGCCCCGCGCCTGCCCATAAGCTCTTCGCCAAACGTTCACGTGCAAAACCCCGGCAGGTTGAACGAAAATAGGTTTGAATGACGTGTTCGGGCAAAGACGAGGAACGATTGACACCTACGAGAATTGAAATCACCAAGTGGACCGCTCCGGAGTTCGAGCGGTTGGTTCTGGATTGCAACCCCAAGACAGCAGTCTTCGATTGCGATGGAACGCTGTGGAGCGGCGACTCCGGCTATGGCTTCATGGTCTGGTCGATTGAGCAGGGCATTGTCTCGCGCTCGACCAGCGACTGGATGGATACCCGCTACCGGGCCTATCTGGCAGGCAAGGTGGGTGAGCGGGAGATTTGCGGCGAGATGGTGCAGGTCTATGCCGGCCTGCGCGAGGAGGAGTTGCGCCAGGCGGCGGCCAAATACGTCGAGAAATTCGTTCGCGGCCGCATCTTTGCCGAAATGGCCGCCTTGATGGCGATGCTGCGCCGGGCCGGCGCCGAGCTTTGGGCGGTAAGTTCCACGAACAAATGGGTGGTGGCCGAGGGCGTGCGCCAATTCGGAATTCCCGAGGAACGCGTTCTGGCCGCCGAGGTTCGTGTCAGCCACGGCCTGATCGGCAGCGAAATTCTGGACGTGCCGACAGACGAGGCAAAAGCCGCCGCGCTGGCGAATGCGGGACTTCCCTGCCCCGATGTGGTCTTCGGAAACTCCGTTCACGACCTGGCCATGCTTGAGATTGCCCGCCATCCCTTCCCGGTCAACCCCTCCCCGGCACTGCAAGCGGCAGCTGTCAGCCGTGGGTGGGGATGTTTTCAACCCCAGGCCGCCGGGGGCGGCAATACGCCGGTCGGAGGCGAGTAACGCGCTTTCCGGAGTTGGGCGTTTCTTGGGGGGCCGGATAGTTTTTTCTCTGCGCCAGGAGAAGCACGCTTCCATCGACACGGCACCTGTTTTGTTGCAGCTACACTAGAGGGGTGGAAGAAGTCCAGGCAAACTCCAATCCTCGGCCTCAGGGCCCGGCGCTCCGCTTTGTGGCTGCGGCGCTGATTGTGCGCGCCGGCGAGGTTCTGATCTGCCAACGGCGCCCGGACCAGCCCATGGCCTTGCAGTGGGAGTTCCCCGGCGGCAAAATCGAGGCCGGCGAGACCCCGGAAGAGGCCTTGGCCCGGGAACTGGACGAAGAACTCGGCATCCGGGCCACCATCGGGCCGCGCGTCACCCGCATCCGCCATAACTACCGTCATGGAGGCGCGGTGGATTTGCAGTTCTTCGCGGTGCACCAGTTCTCGGGCGAGCTAGAAAACCGCATCTTCAAACAACTGCGCTGGACCAAGCTCGAAGACCTGCCCGATTATGACTTCCTGGCGGCTGACCGCACCCTGATCCGTGACTTGGCCGCCGGCAAGCTGCTTTAGGAAACCTCTGAATAAGTGGCTGTTTTTGACATGGCATCACTTCAGAGGCCGCGGAAAAGCCCCTAATGAGTCGAGTTTTGTAACAGGGCACGACTTCAGTCGTGCCGCAAGATGCTGATAATAAAGGATTGGCTTTGGCCCCTGCGAGAACGTGACTTCGAATCCGGGCACTTGATCCGAGGCCCCTTAGGCACTTTTCTGGGCGAAAGCAAAGCCAATTTCCCCGTCGTGCAAAGGTTTCGATTCCAAATCGAGGTCCTTCACAGGGCCTGCAAAAGGCGTCACTTGTTCCACAAGCAACGGATAAACCTATAGATACTTTCTAGCTCCCGCAACATTTACAACCATCGAATCGGCGCTCGTGAATGAGAGTCCCGGCAGCAGGGAGCGCACAGACCCCAGCCGTAACGGCGCTGGCCGCTGTCAGGCTGCCGATTTGCGCAGGCCCAGCGATCCACGGGCTTTCAACAGGAAACGCTCCCCGCACTGCCGGCATCTCCACGGATAGTAGCCTAAGAGAGAGAGAATTCGCTTTTCCAGGATGCCGCGCCGTGTCGAGCGTTCCATTCCATCGCGATTGCATCGAACACATTTCATTTTGAGTATCTCCCGCTTTTGCTGAACTCAAGCCGAGTATACCGATTCTCGATCAACTTTTGGTTAATGGCACATGAGCGGGGTTCTTTGAGCGTGAATCGCCGGTTCAGATGCGGCCCCGAACCGAAGGCTACGCCATGCCGCGTTCCCCTTGCCGGACCGAATCTATCTAATTCCATTTCGTTTCTTGCCTGTTCTTGAACTTCCGGGGAGGACAACATGGAAGCATGGCGCGCAGTAAGGAACTTGATCCCGCTTGCAAGGCAGGCGGTCTGTAGTTGGGCCGGAAATACCCAACAGAAATCGAGCTAAGTCAAGCATATATGTCGGCCACCTCCTGATTGTTGTCTTACTGCTCATTCCCTCCGGCAGAAGTTCTAACCACGCGCAATTAGACCGAACGTGTGCAACGGAATCGCCGTTGCACTCATCGCGACAATTACGGTGAGACGAGATATCGCATCAAACAGGTTGCGTGCTTTATGAATTATTGGAGACAGAATCATGTTCATTGTTCATGACGCACGCACTTCGCACCACATTCTCGATTCGGAGCAGCATAACGAACCCGCGAAGCCATTATCCATAATCGAATTCCTCGTTACCCACCCGAATCCCACGGGGGCCGAAGTTCAGCTCCGCTCGTTCTCCGAAGGCATCGCCGCTTGAGCCAAGCAACATACCATCGACCACGTTAACTGCCTGGCCAGTATGCCCTTCTCCTGACGGCTTTCCTGAGTAGGTTGCCAATTCGATTTCTGCCGGAATCAAGGGCCGCCTGCGCACTTTGGAAATCAACGGCCGGACAGAACCATCCCAGGTGTCATCCTAAAAAGCGGCTGGGAGAGCGACGTGCATATCCCCATCGAATTACGGCCGCCGCCGAGACGTTCAGGCCGTTGCTCTCCAGCAGACCAACAGGCCATCGCGAATGCCAAAAACTGCCTGCGAATTCACCTCGATCAACAGGCAGGGGCAATGGAATCTGTCAGATGCATTCGGACCGACGGAACGTCCTGATGCCACAGCGCTTTCGGAGACCTATCCAATGATTCGCCCACAAAACCTCATCGTTGACTGATTCGACCTGAAGTCGAGGATCGAGACTCCGATTCCACCAGGCCACATTGGCCTGCCTCGGAGGATTGACGGCCTCTGGTCTGAGACAGGTAGGGGATGGCCGAGCGAAGGAACCAATGGGCAGGCCTGATCGTATAAAGCACCATGAACGATCATCGGCCTAAAGGCTTCCATTTGACAAAGGTGTGGATGTACATTGGAGCGGCAGTTTTCCTTTTGGCGCTGCTCCTGTCGGCGATCGTTGTTCCTGAACTCCGGCTTCTTCACTCCTTCCAGGCGTTGATCTACGTTGCTGTCATCGTCCTCGCGCGCAGGAACAGCCCATGGGGATATGGGGCTGGATTCGCTATCGCGACCGTTTGGAACGGAATGAGTCTTTTCGTCACGCACCTCATGCAAGCGGGTGCCCTCGCCGTTTGGACATCGCTGCGTACTGGACACGTGGAGCAGCTTGTGCCGATGATCGTGTTGCTGGGCGGGGTTGGACATTTCATTCTCATCTTCGCTACGCTCATCGCGCTTAAACGCCACAGCGCTGAGGCCAAAAAGTGGTGGAAATTCGCGGGCGGCGGCGCTCTTGCACTCGCGTATTTTGCGCTGCTTGTCGCTTTCGCCCAACCTCATTGAGAACGCGCCAGTATCCCAAGCTCGCGGCGCGTCTCGCTTCCTGGCATAGCCGAGGCGCGAATCCATCGGGAATCGCGACCCAGTTTCTGCCCCTGCGAATCGCCGAGTCACTCCCTGACTGGGATGACTGCCGGAAGGTCACCGCGTATCCAGAAATCAGGCCGCCCATGACAGCGACTGATTTCCATATGGCGCGGGAGCGCTCAAGCCTCTATATTCATGTGTCATCGACGCGTACATAACTGACGGATAGCAGCCCCACCGGAAGCGGTCCGCTTGGCGGCTTCGGCAGGCAATTGAGAGAATCCCCGTGGGTCCCGTAGTTCAAAAGCGAGGCCCGCGGACTTGATCCCGCTCTCGCCAAACAGGTGGCTCAGCAACTAATGACCACGATGAATTGGGTGTGCACGCGCCAGAAACAATTCATCGAGTCTTTGCCTTTTTTTGCTTGACATACACCCTCGCATTCCATCAGACTCGTGTTGCTCTTCAGGTTCCCCTTGCGGAGCATCCTTGTTGGATAGGTCTTTCCCCAATCTTTTTCCCGGCTCCAGCAAGGCTTCTCTCACCGTAGGTCTCTGTTTCAAATCGTACGCCTGTCCTTGAAGCGATAACTTTTGCACGGCGCCAAGGCACCGTCTCTGAAGTTCGTTATTAGAGCCTGTCAACGTCTGCAATCATCGCGCAGCGCAGGCAGTTGCTTGGCCTGCGTCCAGGACTACCACGCAGCGTAAGGACTTCAGACTCGGGACAGTGGATAACCGCACGTCATGGAGCGAGGCATGGCCGAACAGCCATCGAAAGCGCCTTCCGCCGCTGGAAGAGCTTCATCCAGTGCCGCAGCGCAGCCTGGCGCGCCTCGTCTCGCCTTGCCCAAGGGCGGCGGCGCCATTCGCGGAATCGGCGAAAAATTCGCCGCGAATCCCGTCACCGGCACTGGCTCCGCGACCGTTCCGATTGCGGCCAGCCTAGGCCGGTCTGGATTCGGGCCGCAGCTCTCGCTCTCTTACGACTCCGGCGCGGGCAACAGTCCCTTCGGCTTTGGCTGGTCGATGCAACTGCCATCGATCACCCGCAAAACCGACAAGGGATTGCCGCAGTACAACGACTCCGACAACTCTGACATCTTCTTGCTCGCCGGCGCTGAGGATCTCATGCCCGCGCTGGTCCAGAGCCACGGCAGTTGGACTTTTGACATCGCGTCGCGTTCTCTCTACGGCAATCAGTACAGCGTGCATGGCTATCGGCCGCGAGTCGAGGGGCTATTCGCGCGCATCGAGCGCTGGGCCAACTCTTCAGACAGCACCGACGTCTTCTGGCGGACAATCTCCAAAGACAACATCACCACTTGGTTCGGCCAGAGCGCGGCGAGCCGCATCGCCGACCCGGCGGACTCCAGCCGCATCTTCAGCTGGCTCATCAGTCAGAGCTACGACGACAAGGGCAACGTCCTTGCCTACAGCTACAAGCCCGAGGACTCCACCGGCGTCGATCTCACCCAGGCCAACGAGCGCAATCGCAACGCTGTCTCGCGTTCCGCCAATCGCTACATCAAGTCCATCCAGTACGGAAACCGCACGCCGTACTTCCCCGACTTGACCGCCGGAGCGCAAGGGCCTCTGCCCGCTGACTGGTGTTTCGAAGCGATCTTCGACTACGGCGAACACGATCCGCAAGCACCCACTCCGGTTGAAGTCACGCCGTGGAATTGCCGCCTCGATCCATTCTCCACCTACCGCTCGACATTCGAGGTCCGCACCTACCGCCTCTGCCGCCGCGTGCTGATGTTTCACAATTTTCCCGCCGAGCAGAACGTCGGCAACAACTGCCTGGTCCGCTCCACCGATCTTGCCCACGCCGCCAATCCGCCCGCCGACCCGAGTCAGCCGTTCTACTCCTATCTGCTCTCGGTTTCGCAATCGGGATACACCAGCAATGGCGCGGGAGGCTATGTGTCCAAGTCCCTCCCGCCAATCGAGTTCACTTACACTCAGGCGGTGATTGACGAGACGGTTCGCGAGCTCGACCCCGAAAGCCGTATGAACCTGCCCAACGGCATCGACGGCGCGCGTTATCGCTGGGTCGATCTCGATGGCGAAGGGCTCTCGGGAGTCCTCACCGAGCAAAGCGGAGGCTGGTTTTACAAGGCAAACCTCAGTCCCGCGAATATCCTGGGAACAGGCACCGGCGCGCTCACGCTGCCCCAGTTCGCTCCAGTCCGCAGTGTTGACAAATTGCCCTCTCTGGCTGCTCTCGGTGCCGGCCATCAGCAGTTGCTCGGGCTATCGGGCGATGGCTTTCTCTCGCTGGTCCAGTTCGATGGACCCACACCGGGCTACTTCGAGCGCACCCAGGATTTCAACTGGGAGCCGTTCATACCATTCGAGTCGATGCCGGTCGTAGATTGGAAAAACCCGAATCTGCGCTTCATCGACCTCACCGGCGACGGCTTCGCCGATGCCCTCATCAGCGAAGACCATGTCTTCTGGTGGCATAACTCGCTCTCTACCGACGGCTTTGGCCCGGCGCAGCGCGTGCCCCAGCAGTTCGATGAGGAAAAGGGCCCGCAGTTGGTCTTCGCCGACGGAACGGAGTCGATCTTCCTAGCCGACATGTCGGCCGATGGCCTCACCGATCTCGTCCGCATCCGCGCTGGAGAAGTCTGCTATTGGCCCAACCTCGGCTATGGCCGCTTCGGTCCCAAGGTGACCATGGACGGAGTCCCGCGCTTCGATCGCCAGGAGGTCTTCGACGCCCGCAGAATCCATCTCGCCGACATCGATGGATCGGGAACCGCGGATATTCTCTACTTTGCCGCTGGCGAAGTTCACGTCTACTTCAGCCAGTCGGGAAACAGCTTTGCCGCGCGGCGCGTGCTCGGTCATTTTCCGCTCATTGACACGGCTTCTTCCGCAGCCGTCCTCGATCTGCTGGGCAACGGCACCGCCTGTCTCGTGTGGTCGTCGCCGCTCACCGGAAACGCGCCCTCTCCGATGCGCTACATCGACCTGATGGGCGGAGTGAAGCCCCACCTGCTGGTCGGCGTGGTAAATAACCTAGGTGCGGAGACTCGCGTTCATTACGCACCCTCGACAAAGTTCTACGTGGAAGACAAGCTGGCCGGAACGCCCTGGATCACGCGCCTCCCATTCCCTGTGCAGGTGGTCGAGCGCGTCGAAACGCTCGACGCCATCAGCCGCAATCGCTTCGTCTCGCGCTATGCCTATCATCACGGCTATTACGACGGCGTGGAGCGCGAGTTCCGCGGATTCGCCAGAGTCGACCAGTGGGATACCGGGGACTTCGCGAGCCTGAGCGTATCGGCCACGCTGCCACCGCCGAGCAATCAGGACGCCGCCTCAAATGTGCCTCCCGTGCTGACAAAAACCTGGTTCCATACCGGTTTCTTCTTCAACGCGAACGCGATCTCCACTCAGTTGCAGAGCGAGTATTACAGCGAAGGCGATCCGGCAACCGGCCTGCCCGGACTCAGTCCGGCGCAGGCGCAATCCCTGTTGCTCGGCGATACCGCACTTCCTGCAACAATCCTGCTCGCTGACGGAACGCGCCTGCCCTACGACCTCTCAGGCGAAGAGATGCGCGAGGCCTGCCGTGCGCTGCGCGGCTCCCTACTGCGCGAGGAGGTCTACGCACTCGATGGAACAGCGGCGGCAGACCGCCCCTACACCACATCCGAACACAACTACACCATCGAAGTGATTCAGCCGCAGGGGCCGAATCCCTACGGCGTCTTCCTCACCTGGCCGCGCGAGACGCTGGATCTCCATTACGAGCGCAAGCTCTTCACGGTGGCCGGCGGCACGCTTGCCGATCCCTCCGCGCCGCCACCCGGAGCCAAGCAGGCCGCCGATCCTCGGGCAACGCACTCCATGACGCTGTCGGTCGACGGATACGGCAACGCGCTTCAGTCCGCCTCCATCGCCTATGGTCGCCGCTTTCTCGATCCCGCCCTTGCCGCGCCCGCGCAAACCCTTCAGCAAACGCTGCTCGCCACCACAACCACGAACTCGTTTACCAACGCAATCACTCTCGACGACGCCAACCGCACCCCGCTGCCCGCGCAGTCCAGCGTCTACGAGCTGTTGCAGTGTCAGCCTGCTGCAAACCAGCCCAACTTCACCAATCTCTTCGCATACGCTGAGATGCAATCTCTCCTTGCCGCGGCGGGCGACGGCGCGCACGACATCGCCTTTGAGAACCTCAATCCCGCCGGCCTCAACGCGGGTCAGCCCTATCGCCGTCTCCTCGGTTCCACGAGAACCCTCTATCGCCCCGACGACCTGGGCCAATCGGCAGGCGATGTAAACGCGCTGCTCCCTTTGGGATCGCTGGAGACACTGGCGCTTGCGGGGAATGGCTATCAACAGGCGCTTACTCCGGGTCTCATTGCGCAGGTCTTCACGCGCGGCGCTGCGGCGCTGCTGCCAACGCCCGCAACCGTAATCGCCAGCACTGCGGCCGACGGCGGGGGGTATGTCGATCTCGATGGAAACGGCAATTGGTGGATTCCATCGACGCGCGTCTTCTACTCCCCTGTCGCGGGCACGCCGCTCGCCGAGAGCGCCAGCGCAACCGCGCACTTCTATCTGGCCCAGCGTTACGTCGATCCCTTCGGCAACACAACCGTCGCCGCCTACGACGATCCGCACGATCTGCTCGTCGTTTCCACCACGGATGCCGTGGGCAACGTCGTCCAGGCGCAGAATGACTACCGTGTGCTCGCGCCCTCGCTGATCACCGATGAAAACGGCAACCAGACCGCCGTGCAGTTCGACGCCCTGGGCCTCGTCGCGGGAACCGCCGTCATGGGCAAACCGGGCCAGAACCTTGGCGACTCCTTCACCACCTTCACCGCCGATCTTACTCAGGCTCAGATCGACGCATTCTTCACCGCCGCCGATCCACACACTATGGCCGCCGCTCTGCTCGGCACGGCCACGACGCGCATCGTCTACAACCTGCAAGAGTATGTCGAGTCAAGCCAGGCAGCGCCCTCCGATCCGGCACAATGGCAGCCGGTCTTTGCCGCCACATTGGCCCGTGAAACCCACGTCAGCGATCTCACTGGCGGCGTGCCGAGCGCGATCCAGGTCAACTTTAGTTACTCCGACGGCTTTGGCCGCGAGATCCAGCAGAAAATGCAGGCGGACCCAGGCCCCGTAGTCGCGGCTGGCCCTGTCGTCAACCCTCGATGGGTCGGCAGCGGCTGGACAATCTTCAACAACAAAGGCAAAGAGGTCAGAAAGTACGAGCCATTCTTCAGCGCGCTCACGCTCGGCCATCAATTTGAATTCGGCGTGCAAATTGGAGTCAGTTCCATCGTCTGCTACGATCCCGCTGGCCGTCCCGTCGCCACCGTGCATCCCAATCAGACATACGAAAAGGTGGCCTTCGATCCCTGGCATCAACAAGTCTGGGACACGAACGACACTGTTCGCGAGGACGATCCAACCGCCGATCCCGATGTAGGCGATTACTTCACGCGGCTCATCCCCGCCGACTACTCGCCCACCTGGTATCGGCAGCGCTCCGCCGGAGCACTCGGCGCGCAGGAACAGACCGCGGCAACCAAGGCCGCCACATGCGCCGGCACGCCGACCGTCATCTACTACGATGCGCTGGGCCGCGCCATGCTCACGGTGATCGACAATGCCGCGGCGGGCAAATACCCGACGCAGACACAGCTCGACATTCAGGGCTATCAGCGATCCGTCACCGATGCCCTGGGCCGCAAGGTCATCGCCTACGACTGTGACATGCTGGGCGGTCATCTGCATCAGTCCGGCATGGAGTCCGGCCAGCGCTGGATGCTCAACGATGTCGCCGGCAAGAGCATTCGGAGTTGGGACGATCGCGGACACAACCGCCGCACCGCCTACGATGCCTTGCGCCGCCCGTTGAACCTCTATGTTCAAGGAACCGATGCGGTCAACTCCGATCCCCGCACGCTGGCCGCCGAGCTCTGCTACGAGAAGACCCTCTACGGCGAGGAGCAGGCAAATGCGAAGACGCTCAACCTGTGTACGCGCGTCTTCCAGCTCTGGGACGTCTCGGGCCTCAGCCAGAACATGGCGCTGAACCCCGCTACCAACCAGCAGGAGGCCTATGACTTCAAGGGCAATCTGTTGCGGAGCACGCGGCAGTTTGTCACCGATCCCAAGGCGCTGACGGATTGGTCCGCGGCAGCGCCGCCCATGTCGCCGGCTTACGTTGCGAGTTCGCAATTTGACGCCCTCAACCGGCCCATCTCTCTCAACTCCCCGGATGCAAGCGTGACCACGCCAACTTACAACGAGCGCAATGCGCTCAACACGGTAACCGTGAACCTGCGCGGCGCGGCAGCAGCCACAGGCTTTGTCACCGGTATCGATTACAACGCCAAGGGCCAGCGCTTGCTCATCACTTACGCAAATGCCGGAACCAACACAACGTATACCTACGATCCGCTGACCTTCCGCATGACCGGCCTCACCACCACTCGGCCCTCGTTCCCGGCAAATCAACAGACGGTGCAGGATCTCGCTTACACCTACGACCCCACCGGAAACATCACCCACATCCAGGACGATGCCGACCTCCAAGACACCGTCTTCTTTCGCAATCGCCGCGTCGAGCCAAGCTGCGACTACACCTACGACGCCATCTACCGGCTCATTGAGGCCACTGGACGCGAGCAGTTGGGGCTTGCTGGAGCCATCCCGCTCGCACCCGCGCCCACCTCGTACAACGACATTCCGCGCGCCGGATTGCTGCAGCCCGGAGACGGCAACGCCATGGGCATCTACGACGAACAGTATTCATACGACGACGTCGGGAATTTCACCAGCTTCGTGCATCGCGGCAGCGATCCCGCCAATCCGGGATGGTCGCGCGCATATACCTACAACGAACCGAGCCTGCTCAATCCGGCGCAAGTCAGCAACCGTCTCACGTCGTCGGCCATCGCGGGCAACATGCCGCTGCTTGAAAACTACGCCTACGATCCGCATGGCAACACGACCGCAATGCCCCAGTTGCAGAAGATGCAGTGGGACTTTCTCGATCGCCTTCTGATGACCCAGCGCCAGGCGGTCAACGCCTCTGACGCGGACGGCGCGCAGCATCAGGGCCAGCAGACCTTTTACGTCTACAACGCGGCAGGCGGGCGTGTGCGCAAGGCCACCGTGTCCTCCGCGGGCGTTCTCTTGAAGCAGCGCTTCTATCTCGACAAATGCGAGATCTATCAGGAGTACGACCCCATTGGCAATGTCACGCTCGAACGCCAGTCGCTCCATGTCATGGACGACAAGCACCGCGTCGCGCTCATCGAGACGGTGACGGTCGACGCGGGTGCAACGCCCGCTTCATTGCCCGCGACAACCACGCGCTACCAGTTCAGCAATCATCTCGGCACAGCCAGCCTCGAACTCGACGAGACTGCCGCGGTGCTGACCTACGAGGAGTATTACCCCTACGGCAGCACCTCCTATCAAGCCGGCGCAAGCATCGCGGAAGCGAGCCTGAAGCGCTACCGTTACACCGGCAAGGAGAAGGACGAGGAGACGGGCTTCTACTATCACGGCGCGCGCTACTATGCGCCCTGGCTGGGCCGATGGACGAGTTGCGATCAGTCCCCCAAAGAGGTGGGCAATGTCTACCTCTATGTCAGCGGAAACCCAGTCATCTTTCATGACCCCACCGGCAACCAGGAAGAGCCTCCGTCCAGGTGGCAGCGGTTTGTGCAGAGCACGCCGGTGCAGCTTGCCGCGGGAGTGGTCGAAGGTACCCTCTCTTCATTTATTCCTGGCGGATTCCTCATTGCTCCGGTAGGCCAGGGCACTGGTGTGCTCAACAAGCCAAGCGCCGCATTCCAGTTCGGCTATGGCGCCGGCGAAACGGCCACCGGAATCGTCCAAGGACTCGCAGGTGGCGGCGGAGAGATTGTCGGAGGCGGTCTCGACGCAACCGGCGCGGGCGCTGTAGCCGGCATTCCCATCAACATCGCATCCACCGCGGTGATCGTGCAGGCCGCGGGGAATGTCAGCGCTGGATGGGCCAACATGGCACTGGCTGTTTCCCACGGCGGTTCCAGCGGTCCTCCCCCTCCCGAGCCGCCTCCGTCTTCGCCGCCGCCTGCCGCAACCTCGGCGCCACCCCCGGCAGCGCCTCCGGCCGCACCTCCTGCAGCGCCGCCTGCCGCACCACCGCCGGCCGCGCCGCCTCATGCACCACCTCCTCCTGCCACGCCGCACGCGCCGCCGCCGCCGCCAGGCCCCCCGCCGGCCACGGTTGGCACCTATGGCTCGCAGGCCGGCCACCATGTTCACCAATCGGGCGCGTATTCGCCGGGCGGCCCATCGGCGAGCGGCAATCCAAACCATCGCGGTGCGGTGACCGTAACCCTCAGAGGTCATCCGGCAGATCCCACCAGCGAGCACGGCGCAGCCACCGCCGTGCAAAGAGGCTTGAACCAGGCCGTCCATGGGGGCACGCCGGGAACCAGCGTCACGGTCCCTGGCGCTCACCCAACTGCGGGTCCGCCGCGAAGTGTAACCATCACCGTTCACGGTCAGGGAAACCTGCCGCCCGCGGCCAACCCATATCTTGAGGACCTCAAGGCTGCTCATTCGCTGCACGCCGCGAATGCCCCTGGCCTGCGCACGCCGCAGCAGGTGCTCGATGTCGTCCAGCAATCGAACGCTCAGTTGCAGGGAGCAGGCGCAGCTCCGGTCAGGGTTCCAACTAGATAGGAATCGCGCGCGCCTTTGGCAAAAAGGTCTCCTGGCTTTTCGTTGTTTTCAAACCGGATTGGAGTCTCACGATGGCGGAACAATTTGAAGAGATCTGCCTGCGGTTGAAGGTGCTGAACCCGCGGCGCGAGCCACTCGGCGGCACGGTAGAAATCGCATTCAAACCGCGCGGCGGGGGAGAAGCACTTTACCTTCGCACCGCCGATGCCTCAACCCACATCGACATCCACGTTCTTCACCGCGGCCTACACGACCCCTACGAAGTTACGGTCACTCCAACCGGAAGCTCGCTCTCCCTGTCGCAGCTTGTCTTCATTCCCTTTGAAGGCTTCGAGACCATCGAGTTCATCGTGGACTCGGAATCCGCGGCAACCGGCGGCTCGGACTGTCACGATCCCGCTCATGCCCTCCAGAAGTTGAGCGGCATTCTGGTTCTCGATTGCGGTCTCCCCGCGGCGGAGATCGTCACGCGCCTCTACGACATCGGCTTCGCGGGCCGCGACACGCTTCTGGGGCACACTCTCTCCGGCGCCGACGGCAGCTACTCCATCTCGTACAAAAAGCCTGCCTGCGGCGCGGCCAACTTGCAAGTGCGCGTGCTCGACCCCGCCGGCAAAGAGGTCACCGTCTCAGTCACCAAGTTCAACGCCGCCGCCAGCGAAACGTTGAACCTCGTCGTTCCCTCCAGCGTCAAGCCGCTTGCGCCCGAATTGGAAAGGCTTGCCTCCGACATGCAGAAGAGCATCGGCGGCGTCGAAAAACTTGCCGAAGCCCAGGAGAACGCCACGCGCCAGGACCTGACGCTGGTAAGTCAGACAACTAACTGGGACGCGCGTTTAGCCGCATTCGGCGCGCTCGCCGCACAGAATGAAACGGCCACCGGCATGAGCCAGGAGGCTCTCTACGCCCTCTATCGCGTGGGATTGCCCACCGATCCAGGCACGCTGGCCACCGTTCCCGCCAGCACGGTGCAGAGTGCGCTCTCCGCCGCCGTCAGTGCCGGAATCGCGAGCCTCGACACAAGCCAGATCGAGGCAACAGTCTCCGCGTTCTCGGCATTCGCCGCGAAGAGCCAGCTCGCTGCTACCGTTCCAGGCGGAATCTCTTCTGTCAGCGAAATGCTCGCGGCCACGCTGCCCGATGCCAGTCAGCAGACGGCTTTCGCCAATCTCTACTTCACCAATCCTTCTTCTCAGAATCTCTGGGAGAGTGCTGCCTCTCTCGGCATCGATTCCAGCGCGCTCAGCACATTGCAGCTTCAGGGAAAGTTTCTCTATCTCACCTTCAACAATGTCGCGCTCTCGAATGCGCTTCAATCCGAGATAGGCCAACTCAGCAATCTCTCCCAACTCACAAACAAAGACTACGACCTCAGCAACACCTGGCAATCGACCTTGCAGAGCGTGGCGGAAAGCACGCCGGGCGCAACCCTCGACACGCTCATCCCCGCCAACTATACAGGCGCAACCACCCAGGACCGCCTCGCCGCCTACTCGGGCGATCTGGCGCGCAAGGTGCGGCTCAGCTTTCCCACTCAGGTTGCCGCGCGCATGATTGAGCGCAACCAGCTTGCCGTCAGCGCCGCAACCGCCGCTCCTGCGGCGGCGTTTTTGCGCTCCGCATCGCAACTCGGCTATAGCCTGGGGCGCACGCCGTTGAATGCCTTCCTGGCCAAATCCGCAGCCCAACTGCCGGCCATGGATGCGAACACGCTGGAAAGCGTCAAGACGCTGCACCGGCTCTACCAGGTCACTCCCAGCACTGAGTCCTTTCAGGCCGCCCTGGGCCTGGGATTCACCTCCGCTCGCCAAATTGCATCCATCCCCAAAGAGGACTTCCTCTACAAGTACGGCAGCACCTTCCCGGCTGGAGAAGCCGAATGGGTCTGGGGCCAGTCGCAGACCGTATCTTCTGTTACCTTCAACATCTGCTCCTCCGCCATTCAAATGGACACCGCGCCCCCCGTCTATGCACTTTCCGCCAGCCCGGCGCAAAAGCAGGCGGCCAAGAGCGCCCTCGTCGAGCAGTTCCCCAGCGTGGCCACGCTCTTTGGCAACCTCGATTACTGCGAGTGCCAGGACTGCTCCTCCGTCTTGAGCCCTGCTGCATACTTCGTCGATGTCTTGCAGTTCCTCGCCAACTCCACCGCCAACTCCCAGGGTTACACGCCGCTCGATGTTCTGATCGGCAGCCAGAACAACGCCCTCCCCGGACGCCGTCCCGACCTCGGCGCGCTGCCCCTCACCTGCGAAAACACGAATACCGCGATGCCCTACATCGACCTCGTCAATGAGATCCTCGAGTACTACATCGCCAACCAGAAGCTCGACACCAACCTAGCCTACGACACCGGCTCTGCCACCACTGCGGAACTCACCGCGGAGCCGCAAAACATTCTCCCCCAGGTCTACGACTCCACGCTGAAGCTGGCGCTCTTTCCGCTTGGCCTGCCCTTCGATCTCTGGATCGCGACCGTGCGCGGATTCCTCAACTACTTCAAGACGCCCCTCGCGCAGGTGCTCGATACACTGCGTCCCGTCAATGTCCTCGAACTCTTCACCGACGCCAACAACTACCCGTACTATCGCGCGCAAATCTTCGCCGAGAGCCTGGGCCTTTCGCCCAGCGACTACCAGGTGCTTACCGGAACCGCAACCGGCCTTTCGCCGGTGACAACAAACTGGTTCATGTTGTATGGCTATTCGAGTGCAAGCGATGCGTTGAACGGAACGGCGACCCTCGATCCCCTCAGTTCAGCCGAGAACCTGGCGCAATTGCTGGGGCTCACATATCGGCAACTTACTGACCTGATGGAAACCGGATTCCTCAATCCGGGACTCTATCCGCTCATCTATCAATTCCAGCGGCTGGGCATTGACATGAGCGATGCCTTCAGCTACACAGGTCAGCCGGGCTATCCGCCGCTGGCCAATGTCGCCGACTTCGAGGACCAGCTCCAGGCCATCAACAACCTCTACACGGCGCACTACAAGACCTTCAACGGCATCGTCAACTTCGACGCCAAAGCCTGGCTGAAGAGCGTTCTGCCCGCAAATTACTCAAAACAAGTCCTGGTGCTCGCCGATCCCGACAGCGGATGCAACTTCGGCTCTACCACGCTTCAATATGCCGATGGCACAGCGGCCGCACCGCTCGACTTTCTTAAGTTCAACTTGTTTGTCCGCCTATGGACCAAGCTCGGATGGACCATTGGCGAGGTCGATCGCGCGCTCCAGGCGTTCTTCCCGGAGAATCTCCCGCCATGGATTGATCCGACCTTCAGCACTGCTTTCACCGCCGCGTGGAAGACCGCCCTGGTTTACCTCGCGCACCTCGACGCTCTGAACACGCAACTCGCGCCGGCCATGGGGCGCGACGCGCTGCTGCCGTTCTGGGCCAATCTCCCGGTCGTGGGGCCAGATCCGCTCTACGGCCAGCTTTTCATCACTCCTGGCGTCCTCAACAACGATTGGGGCTTCGACGATCCGCGCGGCAACTTCCCCGTTCCCGCTTCCGACCTGCCCGCTCCGCTGCAAACATTCTCCTCGCATCTGGCTTCCATTCAAGGCGTCCTCGGACTCACGGCGGACGATGTCACGGCGATCTTCAACGATACCCAGCCCGGCGTGGCCGCGCCTGCCTTCACCCTCCAGAATCTTTCCCTCTGCTACCGCTACAGCGCGCTCGCCAAGTGCCTGAGCCTCGATGTGGAAGACATGATCGCGCTTAAGCAGATGTCCGGGATCAATCCCTTCCAGCCTGTTTCCGGCTCAAACATTGCGGTGCTCGCGGACGATATTCTGTTCAACACCACGCTCCAGTTCGTTCAGGTCGCGCAGACGGTTCAGAACAGCGGCTTCGCGGTCGAGGATTTGCAATACCTGTTGCGCCATCGGTTCGATCCGGTGGGCAAGTATCAGGTCGATCAAAACGCCCAGCTCACGTTGCTTCAATCCACTGTCGGCGGACTGGCGCAGATTCAGAGCCAGAATGCGCTACCGGCAAACCTGATGAGCCTGCCTGAGACGATCCTCGATCAGATCCTCTCCGGCCTTATCCCCACCGCGATCCTCAAGAGCCTCTTCGCGCTGCTCACCAACGCGCAAGACTTGGCGGCTACGCAAGCCGGCGCGGCGGCTCCCATCGACCCCACGCCCTTTGCCGCTGAAACCGGACTCACGCTCAGCTACGATCCGCCATCCGGCACGCAGACCGTCACCTATGCCGGGCTCCTGCTCGACTGGAAGAAAGCCGAACTGCTGGCCATCAACTCGTCGGCCGAGTTCACCGCGCTGCTCAACGGTTTGCAGCAGCAGGCATCCGTCGTGCTCGGGCAGAACTTCGGCAACTTCCTGGGAGTGTGGGCGAGCCTGGCCGAGTATGAGGCGATTGTTACTCCGGCGGCAGCCGCGCTTCCGGCATCGCTCTCCAATGTCGATCCGGCGCTGACACTCAGCTACGACGAAGTAGGCCAATTGCAGTGGGCAGGCTATCGAGGCGTGCTCACAGACGCCAAAAAGGCCGTGCTCGCGGCCGTTGTCATGCCTTCGCCTGCCCAAACGGCTACTGTTGCGGCTATCCTCCAAGACTTGCAGAACCAGGCGATTCAGGTCTACAGCCAGCTTGCGGGCAGTCTCCTGGCCATGCTCACCAACGTGCAGACCTTCGAGTCCAGCGCCACCGGAATCACTGCAGCCAACCAAGTCGATGCCAACGGATTCTTCACTGCGCTCGCAGCCGCGCAGCAGAACGGCACCATCGCTGCGCCGGTGCCCGCATTGCAGTTCACCTACAATGCCGCAATCCAGGTGCAGACGATTGTCTGTCAAGGCGTCCTTACGGATGCGTTGCGCGCCCAACTCGCCGCATTGCCGGGAGTCTCCGCAACCTGCACCGGCCTGCTGCAAACGGTGCGCAACAGCATGGTATCCCTCTTCGAATCGCTGGCTGCGGGGCTGTTGACCGTTGCCGCCACCGATCTCGACAATTACGTTGCCCCGTTCCTGGGCCTTAACGCAGCCAAATCGCAACGGCTGGCCAAGGCGGAGTTGATTCAGGTCTTTCTCCCCTTGCAGGCGCAGAGTCTCTCGCTGAACTTCATTCTGCAAACCCTCGCCTCCAATCTCGCCTACGATCCGTCGCTGACTGAAGCTCTGGTCAAAGACACGGCTTTGCTCTCCGATCCATCGAATCAGGGCAAAGCGCTTCTCGGATCGTTCCTCGCTCTTGCCCAACCGGGCGTAAGCGCATCGTACCTGTCCGCCACCGGCGCACTGTTGTCTTCCTCGGTTGCCGCCACAGCCGACACCAACGCCGGCGGCGCAACCATCAGTGTGCCGGGCGCCGCAACCTGCGTCTTCACGGGCTATCTTCAAGTGCCCACCGACGGCCCCTATCGCCTCTTCGCCGAGTTGGGCAACGCTGGCGCAACCGCTTCGCTCCAGTTGATTGCGCCCGCGCCGTCCGCACTGCTGGCCAACCCCATGACCCCGGACACAGCCGTGGCCGCGGCGGATCACGCGGAGATCAGCCAGTTTGTCACCCTGAAGGGCGGGGTCTTTTATCAATTCGAACTCACCTTCGCGAATCTCGGCGCCAACGGCGCGAGCCTGCTGATCCAGGGAGAGAACCTGCCCAAGGGAATGCTGAGCCAGATCGCTCTCTGCCCGCAGACCCTAGCCAACAGCTTCCTCAGTGCGTACACGCTGCTCTCCAAGGTTTTGCAGATTCTTGAAACCACCAGCATCGACGAGCGCGAAATCAGCTACATGGTCGCCAACGCGGCGCAATTCAGCAACCTGCGCCTCAGCTCGCTTCCCACGCAGCCCAGCGACGCCAACATGCTCAGCCTCTTCGCGCAGATGCTTACGCTCATCGACTATGCCGACCTGCGCAAGAATCCCGCCGGCGCAACCGATGGCCTGATCGATGTGTTCCAGGGCGTAGGAACCGCATTTACCGATACGCCGCCCGGGAGCCTTTCGAGCAATACCAACCCGCTGGCGCCCTGGACGGCTCTCGCCACACTCACCCGGCGAAATGTCGCCGATGTCCGCACCGTCGCCACGTTCTTCGGATTGATTCAGGATCAGGTCACAGGCGTTGTGCCAAACCAGGTTGAAACCGTTACGGCTGTCGGCGACTTCGGGAACAACAAAGGCGTTCGCCGCATCTGGCAGGCGTTGCAACTCATTCAGATCATGGGCATCCCCGTCTCGGCGGTCACGGCGTGCACCGCGATTGCATCGCTCGCGCCGCCCGCCGCGCCGTCTCCCGATCTGATCGCCGCCAACTTGAAGAATGCCGTCAAAGCGCAATACACCATCGATCAGTGGCTGCCCATCGCGCAATCGGTCTTCAATCCACTCCGCCAGATGAAGCGGGATGCGCTGGTGGCATACCTGGTCAATACTTTGAATCTCGAAAACGAGAATCAGCTCTTCGAATATTTCCTCGTCGATCCCGGAATGGAGCCGGTAGTGCAGACCTCGCGCCTGCGCCTGGCCATGTCGTCGCTGCAAACATTCGTTCAGCGCTGCTTGCTGAATCTCGAAAACGGCAACACCTTGAATCCCTCCGTCAATGTCTCGCCCGCCGCCATCGATGCCGATTGGTGGTCGTGGATGAAGCGTTACCGCGTCTGGCAGGCCAATCGCGAGATCTTCCTCTATCCCGAGAATTGGATGGAGCCGGAGATGCGCACCGGCATGACTGACCTCTTCGAGAGCCTGGAGAGCGATCTGCTGCAAGGCGATATCACCGACGATCTAGCCAATCAGGCGTTTCTCAATTATCTCGACGGGCTCGAACTCCGCGCCCGCCTCGATGTCGTGGCCACCTATCTCGATCAGAACCTGACCGACGCAGGAATCAGCACCTTGCATGTACTGGGACGTACCTACAGCCATCCGCACAAGTACTTCTACCGCACCTATTCAAGCAGCGTGTGGTCCGGATGGCTGGCGGTGAGCGCCAAGATCGAGGGCGACCACATCGCGCTGGCCATGTGGAAGGGGCGGCTGAATCTGTTCTGGGTCACTTTCATCAGTCAGGCTTCGCCTCCGCAGGCGCCGACGACCGGCGGCGGCACGCCGATCACCTCCCTCGGCTTTGGCGATCTTGCCGAAAGCATCTTCTCTTCCGCCGCCCAAAGTCTGGTCCAGGCCCAGCTTCACTGGTGCGAGTACTACCAGGGCAAGTGGAGCACGCCCATCACCTCCGACACCAAGAAGTATCCGCCCGTGGCCGTCAGCGCCGGTTTCGACATCAATCAGGTCTACATCCGCGTCACCAAGGATGGTGACGAGAGCGTCGGCGAGGGCGCGCTCAAGGTCTACCTCGACTTCCCCATGGAATACGACGTCGATCCCGACTTTGTTGAGGCGATGAGGCGCTACGAGCCTTACAGAGAAAACGGTCCCTATGAGGGGCCCTTGCCCAACTACTCGTTCCGCATTACCAGCAAGAACTGCGACCTGGTCATGTATGAGGACTTCGAGAACTTCGCACCGGCGAATCCGTACAACACTACCGGAATCGATGCGACTCTGTTTACCGGTTCCGGCTCGCTGACTTCGACCTACCAGAACACCTTCTCATCCGGCGGCGGCAGCGACTCGGCGATCACCGAGCCTATTCTGCAATCGGTCAACAACTTCGCACTTGTGGCCTGCTCGAATCCAGTGGTTCCTGCGCCGTTCCTCGATCCCACCCAGCCCGATTATGTGCAAGCCGGAAGCCTTGTGAGCCCCTTCTTCTACAAGGATATGTCTCACGTCAACACGACCGATGAGATGTCCTTTTACGTGCAGCCCGTGTTGACTGAGCAGACCATTTCGGATTGGACCGGATGGGCCGTCGCATACCCAACCTCCGACCCGATATGGAACAGCCCGGAGGCAATCAACTCGATTCCCATCGTCGCTCAGATTCCAACCGTCGGCCGGATCCCCCAGCCTCAGCCCGATCCAACCTATTCCCTGTACCCCACTGCCGCAAACACCGATTGGCTCACCTCCTCCGCGACTTCGGTCCTCTATGACGGAGCTCTCATCGGTGAATCCGGCGGCGTCGGCAGTCTCGCGGGCTCAGCGGTTGCCGCTGCAAGCACCGCCGTCGCCGGCCCGGGCGGCCGTACCGGCAGCCAGTTGCGCGCCGTCAAGAAACCTGCTTCAACCCCATCGATCCGGCCCGTCAAGCCCTGATCCGGCAATGCTGAGGAGAATTCCCATGGCGATCATGAACCAGAGCTACCACAATACGGTCGACCAGGCCGTCAGGCCGTATCAAGCCTACACACTGAAAGGCTCCTGGGGACCGACTTCAACCGTCGTCGCGCGCACTGAGAGCGTCGCGTACCAGTTCTACCCTTTCTTTCATCCCTATGTGGGACGCGACCGCGCCTTCGTCGCCGGCGTCAAGCTCTCGCTGATACAACGCCTGCGCGACGGCGGAGTCTCCGAACTGGAAGACTCCGACACGCTCTACATGCCGCAGCCCAACCCCCTCTCCAGCATGCAGCCGCTCACGGTCCAGCCCAACTCCACGCGCGCCACGCTCGCTGCGAATGTCACTGCAATCCGCCCGCTCGACGGATCCTCGGTGCCACTCACCGCGGGAACGCCGCTGAACCTTCCAGATACCGCGAGTGTGACGGTCCCCGCCGGGATCTTCGTTTCCAATGTCGACGGCTCGCAAAGCAAATTAGGGGCCGCCCTCACATTTCCGCTGCCCGGCCAGATTCCCTTCTCCGCCTCCAGCGGCATTCAGGTCACCGGCTCCAACACCATCGTGCCGGACTCGACACAAGTCACGCTGCCCGGCGGTGCAAATCTCGCCGTGCTTACCAACGACGGCTCAACCGTCAATCTTCCCAACAACACCAGCGTCATCCTGCGCAGCGGCCTGCCGCAGCCTTTCTTCTGGGAAAAGATCTTCGACGGCAGCCACTACAACCCGGACCCGGACAACGTGTTGCAGCCCTATCCGGTGAAGAATCTCGACTTCTCCACCTCCGGGCCGTACGCTCTTTATAACTGGGAGATCTTCTTCCATGCGCCGCTCCTGATTGCCATTCATCTCAGCCAGAATCAGCAGTACCAGGACGCGCAGAACTGGTTTCACTACATCTTCAATCCCACTGACAACAGCCCTGGCCCCACGCCCGAGCGCTTCTGGAAAGTCGCGCCTTTCCAATACACCGACGTCGAGATGATTCAGAGCATCCTCATCAATCTCTCGCAGCCACAGGACGCGCAACTCTACCAGGACACCGTCGCCAGCATCGACAACTGGATGCAGAATCCCTTCCAGCCCTGGGCTGTGGCGCAGTACAGGCCCACGGCTTACATGCTCAAGACGGTGATGGCTTATCTCGACAACCTCATCGCATGGGGCGACTCGCTCTTTCAGCAGTACACCATCGAGACCATCAACGAAGCCACGCAGATTTACATTCTGGCCGCCAACATCCTCGGCGACAAGCCGCAGCCCGTCCCGGTGAAAGGCTCCGTGAAGCCGCTCACCTTCAACCAATTGCGCGCCGATGGTCTGGATCCCTTCGGCAACACCATGGTCGATATGGAAGTCGATATGCCCTTCGATCTGGTTGCGCCCTCCGGCTCAGGGACCACCCCCAACGGCTCGCAGATTCTGCCCAGCCTCGGCCAGACGCTCTACTTCTGCGTCCCGCGCAACGATCAGCTGCTTGCTTACTGGGACACAGTCGCCGACCGGCTCTTCAAGATTCATAACAGCCTCAATCTTCAAGGCGTCTTCCAGCAGCTACCGCTCTACGATCCGCCCATCGATCCGGCCCTTCTCGTGCGCGCTGCTGCATCCGGCCTCGATGTCAGCTCCATCGTCAGCGGACTCAATCAGCCGCTCCCGCTCGTCCGCTTCCGGTTGCTTGTCGCCAAGGCCGAAGAGATTTGCCAGGAGGTCAAGTCCCTGGGAGCCAATCTGCTGGCCGCCCTGGAGAAGCAGGACAACGAATCGCTCGCCCTCTTGCGCGCGCAGAATGAAAACACGATCCTCGGCCTCGCCGAGATGGTGAAGTACGCCCAGTGGCAAGACGCGCAAAAAGTCACGCAGAATCTCCAACTCGCGCTCGCCGGCGCAACCCAGCGCTACTCCTACTACCAAAAGCTGCTCGGCCGCACCGACGCGCAGATTCAAAGCAGCATTCCGCAACTGGACCCTCTCGATCTCGGCAGCCTCCAGTCGCTCAGCTTCACGCAAACCGCGGCCACCAGCGAGCCGGTCATGGGCATGGATCCAATCGCGCCGGATATCTCCCAGGATCCCACCGCGGTCAGCGACGGCGCCGTCGTGACACTCACCAAGAACGAAGTGGCCGAGCTGACCAACATGCAGTCGGCACAGACCAGCACCACCAGCGCGCAATCCAATGAAGGCACGGCAGCGAGCCTGGGCTTCATTCCGGACTTCGCGATCAATGTGCAGCCCATGGGCGTCGGAATGAGCACCACGATGGGTGGCACCTATGCCTCGAAGTTTCCCCTGTCCAGCGCGCGCGGCGATCACGCCGATGCCGAGGCAAGCACCTACCAGGCCACGCAGTCCAGCAAGATCGGCTCCTACTCCCGCCGCGAACTGGAGTGGACCTTCCAGGGCAACAACGCCAAATCCGAGATCAACGCGTTGATCAAACAGATTCGCGGCGCGCAGATTCGCGAAGCTATCGCACAAAAGGAATACGCCAACCACCAGGTGCAAATGGCCAACGCCCAGCAGATCGTCGACTTCCTCAGCGGCAACCAGATCGGCGGCAGCGTGCCCATCAAGGAGACGACCGTCAGCTTCTACACCTGGATGAAGCGCGAGGTGAAGGCGCTTTACGCAAACTCCTTCCAACTGGCCTATGAAGTGGCCAAGAAGGCCGAGCTCGCCTTGCAGAACGAACTGGGCGATCCCTCCCAAACCTTCATCCAATACAGTTACCTCGATGGCATCGAGGGCCTGCTGGCCGGCGAAAAGCTCCTCTTCGACGTGAAGACCATGGAGATGGCCTACCACGACCTCAACCAGCGCGAGTACGAAATGACCAAGCACGTGAGCCTGTTGCAGATCGATCCCCTGGCTCTCGTCCAGCTGCGCGCCACCGGCACATGCAACTTCACCATGCCCGAGGAGCTCTTCGATCTCGATGGGCCGGGCCACTACTTCCGGCGCATCAAATCCATAGCGCTCACGCTGCCCTGCGTGGCCGGCCCCTACACCAGCGTCAATTGCACCGTGACGCTGCAAAAGAGCACCATCCGCACCTCGGCCGCATTGGGCGGAGGATACGCGCGCCAGGGATCGGACGACAGCCGCTTCGAAGACTACTACGGAACCGTGCAGTCGATCGTCACCAGTTCAGGACAGACCGATAGCGGCCTCTTCGAAACCAACATGCACGAAGACCGCTACCTTCCCTTCGAGGCGCTCGGAGTCGCCGGCAGCCAATGGCAGCTCACACTCCCCGCCGATGTGCGCCAGTTCGACTTCGACACCATCACCGATGCCGTCGTCCATGTCCATTACACGGCGCGCGAAGGCGGCGACCAACTCAAGGCCGCGGCCACCGCCAACCTGCAAATCTTGATTGCCAAGGCCCAGACTGTGGGCTCGGTCTGCCTCTTCTCGGTTCGCCACGACTTCCCCACGCAGTGGGCAAAGTTCCAGAGCACGACCATCTCCGGAGCCACGCCCTCGGCGGAGCTTCAGCTCACTCTTGTCGCCGAGCTTTATCCCTTCTGGGCGCAGGGAATCGCCGGCAGCAACCCCGTAAAGGCAGTCGAGTTCTTCGCCGAGATGCCGCCCGCCAGCGCCACGGCCACCATCAACATCAACGACCAGGCCAACATGGGCGGCAACAACGATGCGCTGGCCAGGAATCCGCAACTGAACAATCTGCTCACTGGGAGCCTGAACAAGATCGCGCTCCCGGCCGCAATCTCTGACGCCACGCATCCGCCGTTGACTCTCTACTTCGACAACAACTCGATGGACGACCTATGGCTCGCCATTACCTGGGGAAAATAGGCGCGCAGGAGGCTCAGGTTCACAACCAAACAGGAACAGGCTGGGCCACGCGCTTGTGGAGAACCGCAACGGTCTGATCGCAGCAGCGATGGTGACGCACGCCGATGGATATGCCGAACGCGATGCCGCGCTGCTGATGCTCAAAGAGAAGCAGGATGGTCGCTCGCGTCGCATCACCGTGGGCGCTGACAAGGCTTACGACACGAAGGACTTCGTCAGCACGGCGCGCGAGTTGAACGTTACTGCGCATGTTACGAAGAACGAGAAGCGGCGGCGCAGCAACCTGGATCGCAGAACGACGCGGCACGCCGGTTATGCCATCAGCCTGAGCCGCCGGTGGCTGGTCGAAAAAGGCTTCGGGTGGCTGAAGCAGACCGGTCCTTTGCGGCAAGTGAAGTTGCGCGGACTGGAGAAAGTGGACTGGCTGTTCGTATTCAGTTGCGCCGCACACAACCTGCTCCGGCTACCAAGGCTGATCGCACAACAACAACCGGCAAGGCTCGGGGAGCAGTGTGCCTAAAAACCAGTTCCGGCCTCCTGGATAGACTCTAGGAGGCCGGAAAAGCCGCTGCTACACAGTACAAACCCGTATTTCGAACCGGTTTTCACTCGACAATTGCTTGAAACGTCAATGAATGACTCGGCATCAAGCGAATTTCAACAAGTTCCTAAGGAACCCTGGATAAGTCGCTGTCTTGAAAGGCCACGACTTTAGTCGTGCCGTAAGTGGTTCAAAATAAACATGGGCTTTAGCCACTCAGAGAATATGATTCGAGAATCGACACTTGATCAGAGGTCCCCTAAACCGAGCAGCCAGAACTCCAGACGGTTGTTTTTAAGGTCTGGTCTTCAGCAGGAGATCCAATTCCCCGGCAGGGGGCGAGCGCGCGTTATCTATTTTATATTGAATCAGTTAACTGATATATGGTGGGCAGTGAGGGACTTGAACCCCCGACATCCTGCTTGTAAGGCAGGCGCTCTAACCAACTGAGCTAACCGCCCACGCCCGGCGTGAGAGCCTTTACGGCCTTCTGTCATCATACCAGCGCAACGGCACGGCGGTAAGCGCGCTCTGCGGCAGCCGAAAAGGTCTGCCACTGCCTTCAGTTCCCACCAGAATCCCGGTCGAGAGGTTTGCGATGTGCTTTGCAGCAGATCGTGCCCCTGAAAGGCCTCTGCCGGATCGGCCTCGCGCACATTCCGGCATCGCCTGGCCCTCTCCCCAGCTTATTCGCGCATATCTTGTGCAAGGAAACAAAAAGGGCAACCCACGCCCCCAAGCGGCTCCGGCAGACCCATTCGTTCCGGCTGGCAAAAGTCATCATATTCCACGCATCTTTCATGCGCAGTCTATTTCGTAGTGCACTATTAGTGCATATACAGTTTTTCCTACAGGATTAATATCGAAATAGCGATCCTGAACGCAGGATGCTTGCGAAAGAGTTTCAATGCGAAACGGTCTTGCACTTTGTCTGCTGGTTCTCGCGGGAGTTGGCGCTGGCCGCGCCGAGGAGAGCGCTTCGCCGCGCGAGCCAGTGGCCACTGCCCTCACGGTCCGCACCGGGGAGCAACTGCAGGGGCCGCATGTAGCCACCTACCGTCTCTTCGAGGTTTCCCAGCAGCGTGGCCGCTGGGTCTTACCCGATTTTGGCGATTACGATTTCGGCCAGGGAGGAGAACGGCTACTGTTTGCAGGTGCGGGCGCCGAGTTCCATCCTGCCAGGCGCGCTACACTCACGCAGATCGTTTACCTCTCACAGGCCGTGGGGCCTGGCTCGCACGGAGCGCGTTACATATGGATTTGGCCCGTGCTGGACTTCAACTTCACGCCACGCCTATCGGCGGAGGCAGTGGCCTACCCATCCATTCCGCTCAACGGCGCCGCACAGGCCGGCTTTGACGTGGATCGCGCCAAGTTCGAGTACGCGATACGGCGCAAGCTGACTGCGGGCGCAGGCTACAGCGGGTCGATATGCGACGGTAGCGCCTGGAAGAACAAGCCGTTCCTGACCTCTACGGTCACTACCCGAGCAGGCTCCTTCGAGTTCTGGCTGCAACGGATGCCGGGCGGTGGACAGGTTCAGGTGCGCTACCAACTGGTGCGCTCAGAGCGGTAAAAGGCCCCAGCGCCCTTTGGTTAGCGGGTCAACGGTTTGCTCCCATTCGGGAATGAAGCGGATGGAAGGCTCGAATGGCGCCACATGTGTCCTGAGTCCAAATCCTTCGCAGAGCTGCGCCTGTCATTCTGAGCGAACCGGGCCTTCCTGAAAGAAACACCCCGGAAATTTGGCCTAGTTAAAGATTCGGTTACCGGTTTTGGCCCAATATGGTCTTGACGTAGAATCAGGGTGAGCATGGAACTGATTCTGAATCTCGTTGGAGCGATGGTGGCCCTGGGGCTGGTTGGGCTTTGGCTGCGCTGGGCTCCGCGCAAGGGCTTTGACCTGCGAACGCAGTTGGTCGCCCTGGCATTGCTGATTCTGATTCTGTTCCCTGTGATCTCGGTGACCGACGATTTGCTTGCGGTTCAGAATCCTGCCGAGACCGATTCGTGCGTGCGCCGGGATTATGCCGCGGCCAATGTGAACACGGCATCTCCGCATGCAATTGCAATGCCCGAGCCGCTCTTACCCGAGCTTCCATTTGGTTTCCTGCGCTTGGTGGCTCCCGGCGCACAGCCTGTATCGACCTCGGCCACCCCGGCCCTGTCGTCCATCGAAAACCGGCCTCCCCCCTCGGCCTGATCTCCGGCTTCGCCCGTTTCAGCTCTTTCAGTCTCGTTCGTTCCTGTTACAGCCGCATGAATCGCGGCTTACAACGGCTCTCTGATCGATGTACTCCAGAATCATTTCGGTGTCGTGGCGCTTTTCTCGAGAAAACGCCGCAAGCACTCGGATGACATGAGCACGCCAATTGGAGAACCGCTTTAAAGGCGGTGCATGAAGCGACTTTCCCCCTCCCTTCCTGCAACTCCGGCAGCCAGATCTGCTGCCGCGACGCCGCGCGAGACAGGTTCCAGGAAGGCGAGTTCATTTCCAAGGCAATTCTCCACCAACCGGCTCTTCCCCCAGAGCAAAGGGAGTTCGTAAATGATCCGCGCACTTGTCGATTTCGCGTTGAAGAACCGCTGGCTGATTCTCGGCGGGGTGGTGGTCTTGACCGCCTGGGGCATTGTCTCCTTTCGCAATCTGCCGGTAGAGGCATACCCCGATGTGGCCAACAACTACGTGCAGATCATCACGCAGTGGCCGGGGCGAAGCGCCGAGGAGATTGAGCGCCAAGTGACCGTGCCGGTCGAGATTCAGATGGCCGGCATTCCCCACCTCACGCATCTGCGCTCGACAACCTTGGCTGGGCTCTCCAGCCTGATGCTGATCTTCGACGACGACGCCACCGGCGATGTCAATCGCGAGCACGTCCTGGAGCGGTTAAGCCAGGTGAACCTGCCGGCCAACCTAGTGCCGCAAATGGGAACCGACTGGAGCCCCGTGGGCCAGATCTACTGGTACACGCTTGAGAGCACCAATCCCGCCTACGACGTGATGGAAAAAAAGGCTCTCGAAGACTGGTTCCTGGAAAAGAGCTTCAAGAGCGTCAAGGGCGTGGTGGATGTTTCGAGTTTTGGCGGACCGACCAAGGAGTACCAGATCAAGCTAGACCCTGAGAAGCTGATCTCCTACGGTTTGAGCATCGCCCAGGTGGAGCAGCAGATCGCGGCCAACAATACCAACGGCGGGGGCAGCTTCATCGAGCAGGGATCGCAGCAGATCAACGTGCAGTCGATGGGCCTGTTCAAGAGTGTGCAGGACATCGAAAAAACGGTGGTGAAGACGCAGAACGGCGCGGCCATCCGCATCCGCGACATCGCGACTGTCACGCAAGGACCAAAGATCCGGCTGGGGCAGATCGGCAAAGCGACGCACCGCCCTGACGGCGTGATTGTGGATAATCCCGACACCGTTGAGGGTATCGTGCTGCTGCAAAAAGGCGACGACTCCGACCCGGTTCTGGCCGGTATTCACAAAGAGGTGGAAGACCTGAACACCCGCATCCTGCCCAAGGGCGTAAAGGTAGTGCCATTCCTCGACCGCTCTGACCTGGTGCGGTACACGGTGGACACTGTCGAGCACAACTTGACCGAGGGCGTGATTCTGGTCTCGATCATTCTATTCGTGTTTCTGGGTAACGTGCGCGGGGCCATCATTGTGGCCCTCACCATTCCCTTTTCTCTGCTTTTCGCATCGATCTGCCTCGACCTGAGCCACATTCCGGCCAACCTGCTTTCGCTGGGCGCGCTGGATTTCGGCATGGTGGTCGATGGCGCGGTGGTCATGATTGAGAACATCGTCCGCCATCTTTCACACCACGACGAAACGCGAACCCCGATGCAGAACATTCGCGAGGCCGCGCACGAAGTGCAGCGCCCGGTTTTCTATGCCATCGGCATCATCATCACCGCCTATCTGCCCATCTTCACCTTGCAGGCCGTTGAGGGCCGTCTCTTTAAGCCCATGGCCTGGACGGTGGCTTTTGCATTGCTCGGCGCACTTACGTTTTCCATGGTCATCGCTCCGGTGCTGGCCAGCATCCTGTTCCGCAAAGGCGCAAAGGAGTGGCACAACCCGATTCTGCAATGGCTCATCCGGTACTACCGCGTTGCGGTCCGTGCGGCCATCGAGAATCGGACGATCACCGTGGGCATTGCGGGCGTTCTCTTCCTCATCGCGGTCTATCTCACCGTGGGCGGCGCCATCGGCTCGGAGTTCCTGCCGCACTTGGACGAAGGAGCTATCTGGGTGCGCGGCACCTTGCCTCCCAGCGAGGGCCCCAGCGCCAGCATCGACTTCACCAACAAGGCGCGCATCGTCATGGCTTCGTTTCCCGAGGTGACGCAAGTGGTGAGCCAGACCGGGCGCCCCGACGACGGCACCGACACCACGGGCTTCTTCAATACGGAGTATTTTGTCGACCTGAAGCGCAAAGAGCAGTGGCGTCCCTTCTTCCACCAGGACAAGGAGCAGCTCATCGCGGCCATCGACAAGGAACTGGAGAAGTTTCCTGGCGTCATCTGGAACTTCTCGCAGCCCATCTCCGACAACATGGAGGAAGCGGTGAGCGGCGTCAAGGGCGAACTGGCCGTGAAGCTCTATGGCGAGGACCTGCGCACGCTGGAGGCCAAGGCCGGTGAGATTCAGGCGCAGATGGCGACCGTAAAAGGCATTGAGGATCTGGGCATCTTCCGCATCATCGGCCAGCCCAATCTGAACTACACAGTCGATCGCGACGCCGCGGCGCGTTGGGGCATCAACGTTGCCGATATTCAGGACGCGGTGCAGACCGCCGTCGGAGCCAATGCGCTGACCCAGGTGCAACAGGGCGAGGCGCGCTTCGACGTGACGCTGCGCTATCAAAAGGAGTACCGCGAAACCCGCGAGGCCATCGAGGATGTGCGGCTGTTGTCGCCCTCCGGCGAGCGCGTCTCGCTGGCGCAATTAACCACCATCTCCGCCGACGACGGCGCGGAGGAGATCTATCGCGAGGGCGGGCAGCGCTACATCGCCATCAAGTATTCGGTGCGCGGCCGCGACCTGGGTTCCACGGTCGAGGAAGCCATCGGCAAAGTCAGCCGCAACGTGCAACTCGGGCCCGGCTACCATACCGAGTGGGCCGGCGAATACGAAAGCCAGAAGCGCGCCGATAAGCGCATGGCGCTGGTCATTCCCATCACCGTGCTCGTCATTTTCCTCATCCTTTACACCATGTTTCGCTCGTTCAAGTGGGCCATGCTGATTCTGGTCAGCGTGATGATGGCCTCCATTGGCGGACCGCTGGCGCTCTTCCTCACCCATACCAATTTCTCGGTCTCTTCGGCGGTGGGCTTTCTGGCGTTGTTCGGCGTCTCGGTGCAGACCGGCGTCATCATGCTGGAGTACATCAACCAGCTACGTGCGCGGCGCAAGGGGATGGAGGAGTCGACCCAGGAGCACATTGTGGAGGCGGCGATCGAGGGCGCGGTGCTGCGCCTGCGGCCCATCATGATGACCATGCTGGTGGCGACGCTGGGGCTATTGCCCGCGGCACTAAGTCACGCCATTGGTTCGGATTCGCAGCGGCCCTTCGCCATCGTCATCGTCGGCGGATTGATCGCCAACCTGGTCATCGGCGTCTTCCTTTTGCCCACTTTGTACGTTTGGGTGGCCCGCGAACACGATGTCTTGCCCGCGGCGGAGGTCAGCGAGGACTTCTGAGCGGCCCCCGCAACTCGCCGGGCAGTCGATGCCATGAGGCCGCCTGCCCTGGGCGTGTGTTGAAGAGCACACTTTTCGCTTGCGCGTCTCTGCTACCATAAGGACGATTGCAGTTCCTGCCGCCCGCGAGGCTGTATTTCCGCCCGCTCGGGCCCAAGCGTTCAGGCGGCCGGAGTCAACCCATAAGGAGAATCTCAATGCCTCTTGTAACCACACGGCAGCTTCTCGACGAGGCCGCCAAGGGCGGATACGGCGTCGGCGCGTTCAATGTCAACGACATGGAACAGATTCAGGCCATCATGGAAGCAGCGAAAGAAACCAATTCGCCGGTCATCATCCAGGCCAGCCGCGGCGCGCGTCAGTTTGCGCAGGACAACTACCTCTATCACCTGATGCTGGCCGCGGCGGAGCTCTATCCTCAGATTCCGCTGGCCATGCACCTGGATCACGGCAACAGCTTTGAGACCTGCGAGAGCGCCATCAAGCTGGGCTTCACCAGCGTCATGATGGATGGCTCCCTGAAGGCCGACGGCAAGACCCCTGCCACCTTTGAAGAGAACGTCGAAGTCACCAAGAAGGTGGTCGACTACGCCCACGAACGCGGCATCTCGGTCGAAGGCGAAATCGGGGTGCTCGGCGGCATCGAAGACGGCCACGGAGCCGGCGGTTCGGGCCTGGATCACGTCACCGATCCCGACCAGGCGGTCGAGTTTGCCGAGCGCACCGGCGTCGACTCGCTGGCCATCGCCATCGGCACCAGCCACGGCGCCTACAAGTTCACCAAGAAGCCGGATGGCTCGGTGCTCAAGATGGACCTGCTGATCGCCATTCACAAGCGCCTGCCCAGCACCCACCTGGTGATGCACGGCTCCAGCTCGGTTCCCAAGGACCTGCAGGACATCATCAACCAGTACGGCGGCAAGCTGAAGGAAACCTGGGGCGTGCCGGTCGAAGAGATCCAGTTGGGCATCAAGAACGGCGTCCGCAAGGTCAACGTCGACACCGACAACCGGTTGGCCATCACCGGCGCAATTCGCAAGGTTTTTGTGGAGACCCCGGAGAAGTTCGATCCCCGCGACTACCTGAAACCCGCCCGCGCCGCCATGCAGAAGGTGGTTGCCCAGCGCATGACCCAGTTCGGCCAGGCCGGACACGCCAGCGACTACACCGCCATCTCCATCGCGGACATGGCCAAGGGCTACGCCGACGGAACCCTGGTCACAAAGCCATTGGTGGCCGCCAAGTAACTTCGGCTTTCAGCTTAAGGCAATAAGAAAGGCCGCTCCGCGCAAACGGAGCGGCCTTTCTTCCATTGTGGGGAGCCCCTTCTCCCCATGAATCGGGCTGGTTGAGGGTATCGATCTCCATCCGGCATTTGGGGCGGTGTGGCGATTTTCGCAACCTGGAGTTCCCTGATCGCGGCCAGCTACTCCTTGGATTCCTGCACCGTTTGCAGCGAGGCCTTGGGGAAGGAATGCTCCCCCGTCGCGGCTGTCTGCGCGTAGTAGCCGGTGCGTGTTCGCGCGGTGAGACCCGGTTTGGTTACATGCACCTCAATGCCGTGATACTCGCTGGGATGTGCGGCCGCGGGGGCGTGGTAAGTCAGAACATAATACGCCTTGGCATCGGCAATGCAGCGGTCGATCAGGCTGGCCAGATCGTTGTTTCCAAAGAAAACTTGCCCGCCGCTTTGCGTGGCGAGAACCTGCAGGAAGAGATTGCCGTAGTCCGCATGTGCGGGCCCATCCACTCCCTTGAGGTAGTTCTGGTAAAAAAACGATCCGCGCCCCGCTCCGTCCGGGTCGATGCTGTAGAGCGTGATGCGCGCCTCGCGCAATTCGGTAGACATCCCGACGACGTAGTTGAAGAGTGTCTGTTCATCCTTCGATCCGCCTGACCAGGCAGAATTGGTGAACACGCGCCAGCCGGGGCTCAACCAGATGACCAGTTTCCTGCCCGGTCTTTTGCTCAATTGCGAAGCCAGAAAATCCAGGGCGACCAGCGAGTGCTGTTCCCGCTCCAGTGCCCCCTCCAGGCCCTCCGATCTCCGGATGGACCGAAGTCCGGTGGCATTGGCATTCAGATAGTCGCTCAGCGCCTTGCCGTTGCGCGTGGGGTGTTCCTGGACTCTCATTCCATCCGCGGTCAGGACGATCAGGGAGGTGGGCAAGGCAAGTTCGTTCCCGTTTTCGGCAAAGAAGTTTGCCAGCCATTGCCTTTCATTGGCCACGGTAAGGAAGCCTGGGTTGATGGCATCCACCAGCACCACGACTTCGACCGGAGGATCGGCCTTTGCCTTCATGCCATTGGCCGCTGTGACAGAAAGCAGGCTCTGCGGCTGTTTGTTGTCGAGCAGTTTGAAGTCTTCCTGCACCAGGCCTGCGACCGGCGCTCCAGACTTATCCGTGACCACAACATCGAGCGTGATCGTCGCGCTGTCGCTATTGGTTGCAACGGCCGTGGTCTCCGCGGGAGATGGTTTCCCTTGCGCTGCCGCGGCTGTTGGCGTAGCGGCGTGGGAAAGGACCGTCCCCAGCGCTGCAAGGGCAAGACAATGGATAATGACTGCAAAATTCATTCTTTGTCTCATTGGACTTCTCTCCATTTCGACTCGTTTTCGTCGCACGTTCTCCAACCTCGCATCCCGATGCGGAGGGTCGGCCGTGCTCAGTGAGAGGATTGCGCCGCCCAGTTTATGGCTGCGCGTAGTAGCCCGTGAGCGTGCGAGCGTTCAGACCCGGCTTGTCCACCCGCACCTCAATGCCGTGATACTCGTTGCCGCGGGCGGCGGGGGGCGGGTTGAAGGTCAGCACGTAGAACGCATTGGCATCGGCCATGCACTTGGAGATCAAACCTGCCAGATCGTTGTTGCCATAGAGGACCTGCCCGCCCGACTGCGTGGCCAGGACGCCCAGAAGCAGGTCGCCGTAGTCGGCATCCTTGGGTTTCTCCACGCCCTTGAGAAAGTCTTGGTAGTAGAACAGGCCCGGCCCAGCGGCCGCCATCTGCTGCCCACCCCGCCGCTCAGTAAGGCTCTCAGGAGCTTTCTGCAAAACGGCCTGCGTCTGCCCCGCGCCTGAGGGGTCGATGCTGTACAGTGTGATCCCTGCCTGGCGCAAGCCAGTCGAGAACGCCACTACGGACCCGAAGAGCTTCTGCTGGTTTTGCTCGGTGTTTCTCACGGTCATCTGCGAAAACGCTGGCCAGCCGGTACTCAGCCAGATCAGCAGCTTCCTTCCCGGCTTCTTACTCTCGTAGGCCACAATGTTGTTCAGCGAACGGAGCGAGATTTGCCAGCGTTCCGCCGCGCTATAGGCTCCCGAGTTCGTTTGGAAAGTAGGCAGGCCGGTCGTGGCCTGGTTGAGGTCCGCAATCAGCGCGTTGCCGTCGCGCGTGGGCCGATTCTGAATCTGCGCGCCGGCATCGGTCAGCAGAATAAAAGAGGTGGGCAAAGCAAGCTGCCCCCCGTTCTTGCGCAGAAAATCCGTGAGCAGTTTTCGCTCGTAGGCCACGGTGGTGAAATCCAGATTGACGGCATCCAGCAGTAGAATCGCCTCAATCGGCGTCCCGGTTTCCGCTTGGTTCGAACCGGCCGCCCGGACAGAAACAAGGTTCTGCAATTGCTTGTTGTCCAGCAGCTTGAAGTCCCCGGGCTCTAGGCCATCGACAGGCGCGCCAGACTTGCCGCTCACCACCACATCGAGCGCTATCGTGCCACTCGAGTGACCGGGCGTGGCGGGGTTAGCTAAAGCGGCCTGCGAAGGCGCTCGGTCCGGCGTTGCCAAAATCAGGCCGAAGATGACTGCAACAATTGCTCTCGTTCGCATGGAATCCCCTTTTTGTCGCACCAACAGTGGGTTCCCCGGTCCGGGTCCCCACGGACAGGTCTTCGTCCGTGGGGTGCTGATCCCGCTTCCGAACCTGGAAAAGCACAAACTCAAAACACAACATCGCTCGTTGCGAAGCTTCGAGCCTTGTTGCTTTTGCTATAGACCTCTGTGCCCCACCCATTCCGCGCCTTTCTGCGGAATGGGTGGGAGACCAAAACCAATCCGGTCGGCACATCTTGCAAAAACGCTCTAGTGATGCGAGCCGTTGCTGCTCGCAGCGGAACTGGCGCCGCTGGAAACGCTCGAACTCGAAACGCTGGAGCTGCTGGAAATGCTGGTCCCTCCACCGCTGTGCGAACCGCCGCCGCTGGAACTGCTCCCGCCTCCACCGCCGCCGCTGTGCGCACCGCCGCTATAACCGCCGCCATGTGATCCGCCCCCACTGAACCCGCCTCCCCCGGCATAGCTGCCGCCGTGAGATTGCAGATTGCCTCCGTGGTTGCTGATGGGAGCACTGACCAAAGTCGCCTTGCCTCCCTGCATCACCTGTCTTTGCATGGTGAAGCTCTGCGACTTGTGGTCGAAGTTCAGCGCAATGCCGGATTTGCCCGGTGCGCCCTTGCCTGCGAGCGCATCTTTGAATTCGTGGGCAGACAGGCGCGGCTCCTCCGCCCTGGCGAGGGGGGGCATATGCGCAGTACGAAACTCTTTGGGCGGACCAGGCAGAAACTCGATTGGCTGGTCGGAACCGAACTTCATCCGCTCGATCGAAAGACCGTGTTTGTTGTCGATGCCAAAGACATCTTCCTGGCGATTGAGCGGGGGACGGCCCTTGACATCGTAGGGATGGATGGGCACGAAGGCCACTTTATGACCGCTCTTGACCCAGCGGACCGGTTCCAGATGGTGCCGCTTTTGGCCTGCCACCCATACGTAGCGATGGTTCCTGCGAATCCAGCTCCCCGCGTGGCACACCGCCCAGTTGTAGGAGGTCTGGTCCGCATACGGCTCCAGGAGTGCGTTAACAACTCTTTCCTTCCCGGTGACCGAGTCCCTTACTAGTTGATAACGAACGGCCGCCGGCAGGCATGGGAAAAACTCGTCGTATCCGATCATCCTTGGGAGAGGTTGAGAGCCGGCCTTGGTTGCCTTCGCGGCCCTTGACGAAGCAACAGAGGCAGATGGTATGGGTCCAGTTTGTATGTTGCCTGCTTGATCGCGTTCGTTGACGCCATTCGGCTCCCAGCAGGTTCCATAGGGCGCGCAATCGAAGAATTTTCCCTCTCCTTCCATCTCCGCCATGCCCGGAATGGGCATCGTCAAACCAGATTCTTTAACCACATCCGCAATCGCTGCATTGCGCCTGGCAACGCGCTCCGCGACCCACTTGTCCCATTCGGCAAACTCAGCCGGATCGATGGGACCGGCATCCTCCACGCGCTTGCCCTCTCGCATCGCAATCGTCTGCCCCGGCGCCACGGTACCCTGTCCCAACAAGGGAAGATGCAAGTCTCCCTTGCCCCGCGGAGTAACCATGGTTGCGTCCAGGTAGGCGTTGACGCGAGCGGTGAACCGATGCGGATAGGTCACGCTCAGGTCGTCGGTGGGCGTCCTCAGGATGAACAGCTCGCCCGCCACAAAGGGATGAACGTCCAGTGAAACCGCGCCCGAAAGCAGGGCCAGTTCTGAATACGGGACTCCGCTGCTAGTGTGCAGGTCGTTGAAGGTGAGCACCGAGTTCTCTCCCAGATAAATCGTCGAGGCATTTTCAAACTCGATCTCCGCGCGGCCCGTACCGGTCGCCAGGCTGAAACCGGTCTCCACCGGGATGCCAGCGGCCGCCTGCTCCCATGCCGAGCCTGTGAGCTTCTCGGCCGCCTTGCCCCTGGAGATGCGCACGTCGCCCTCCACGTAGCTGATGCGAACAATTTGGGCATAGGTCTCGTCGGAATGGTGCTGCCCCAGGAGGAACATGGCTCCCTGCTTGAGCCGGGGCGAGGAATCGCCATTCAGAATCTCCTGAATCTGGGCCAATCCACGCGCCTCGTCGGTTTGCAAAAGTGAATTGAGCGCCAGCAGTTTCACGTCGTCGCTGTCTGCCGCCTTGGGCTGAACCGTCTGCCCGCTCTTGGCCCGCATTTCGATCTCCAGCGCTCCGCACTCCTCAATCCAATGGCTCTTGGGAAACTCTCCGCGCAGCGCGCCGCAGGTATCGAGCGCCGGCTTGCCTTGGCCTTGTTTGTTCTGCGCGTAGGCCTTCCAATAGAGCGCCCCATCGGCATGGCTTCCCTGCTGTTTTGCTACATTCGAGAAAATGGCCTCTGCATCCGCCCAGCGGCCTTCGTTGACAGCCCTCATTCCGTCGGCATACAGGCTGCCGTCAGTGGGATTGGCCGCAACGCCATCGCCCTCGATTCCCGCTGGCGCCATGCTTGCTGAGAAGCTCTGCCCCGCGACGAGTTGCGCTTGGCCGGCCATGGACCCGCAAAGCAAAAATCCAACTAGTAAGGGATGAATTGCCTGAGCGATTCTCATATCTCGCCTCCATCGGGTTGTGCGGCCTGGGCCGCGCGCCGGTTTGGAATTCGGGAGCGCAGCACTCGCACTTGAAACAGCAGGCCGTCCGCGCTCATTTCGTTTTGCAGCCGCGTCAGGTCCGCGGCGTCCATTCGTCCCCGCTGACCGGCCAGCTCCGCCAGCACGCGATCCAGATGATCGAGGGCCGTTTCCAGAGCCGGATCGTCGCTCCTTTTCGCGTTCTTGCGGCAAATGCGATTGGCCGCCAGCAAACCGCGGGCCTCATCGCGCAGTGGAGAAACCGTCTCCACGCTGTCGGCATCGGCGTGCTTCAACTCGACCAGCAGCCGCTCGGAGCGGTCCAGGTGGTCGCTCAATACCACCACCACCACCCGCTCCTGCACCGGCGGAGGAGGCGCCACGCGCTCTTGAACCGGTGGAGGCGGATTCGTTGCCACCACCTGGGCCTGCTTGTGCTCCCACAAACGCCCGGCGAAGAACGCCCCGCCCGCCAGCAAGGCACAGGCGGCGGCATACGCCAAGCCCTGCCAAAGATCGAGATACAGCCAGCTCCGCTTGCGCTTTTCGTACACTGGCAGCGCGCTCGAAATCGACTGCCAAACCCGCTCGCCATACTCGCTATCCCGAACCGGCGGCTCAACTGAAGCAAACTCGTCCATATCGCTTTCCAGCGTCTCGAAACCCTCTGCGCACTGCGCACACTGCTCTAGATGCTCTTGGGCGGCATCCCCGCCTGCGCCTCTGCTGTAGTAGTGCTCGATCAGCTCTTCTTCATTCAAATGATTCATAAGTTCACCCTTAATGGCGCCAGGCGCAGCCGCAATTTGCGTACCGCGCGAAACACCGCTTGTTTCGCCGCATTGGGCGCAATTCCTAACGCCCCGGCGATCTCGCCGGTAGAGCACTCTTCCATGTGCCGCAACACGAACGCCGTTCGCTCGGTAGCCGTCAAACTGCGCATCGCCGCCTCGTGCAGGGCGCGGATTTCTCCGCTCAACAACAGCCGGTCTGGCCCCGCGGCGTCATCCGCCACCTGCACCTGCTCCTGCTCCGGATCGGACGCTTCCGCCACTCGGTGGCTCTCGTCCACTTTCTTCCCGCCGATCCTGTCCAGCGCGCAGCGCACCGCGATCCGGTAAATCCATGTGCCGAAGTTCGACCGCGACTCGAAGCTCTGCAACTTGCGGTAGCCGCGCAGGAACGCCTCCTGGACCACGTCGTCCGCGTCCGCCTCGTTTCCCGTGACGCGGAAGGCAACCCGGAAGAGACTCGGGCTGTGGCGCCTCACCAGCGCCCCGTAAGCCTCTTTGTCCCCAGCGAGAATTGCCCGGATCGCCGCGTGGTCGTTCTGGTCCATGCGAACCATTAGACACCCGCTCGGCGAGCCCGGTTAGGAGAGATTGCAGAAGCGCCTTTTCCAGCTTTGACCTCGGCTTGTTCGATGCGGCAAGATGCTGTGTGCCCCATCGTCTTCGCATCCTTTAGGAAACCTGTGGGAAAACACAAACGCCCATCCTCCGCGGCTGAATCGTCAACCCCGGACGAAGATCCCCATCCACAGCGCTTTGCCCCCAGGTACGGCGCGCTGCGCCTCGTAAACCGGCTCCAGCCCGTGCTCCAGCAACTGCGTGCGGAAGGCCTTCGGGGCAATGAAAGAGAAATGCGACTCCAGGCTGCGAATTGAGGCTATTCCACTCGCGCCCACCGCCTGTTCGCTCGCGCCCGGCAGTTGCAAAACCACTGAGAGCGCACCGTCTTCACCCAGCAGAGCTAGGGCATTATCCAGGCAGCGGCCGGTTCCCGCGTGCTCGAAGACCAGCGCCGCGTGGACCAGCTCGACCGGCGGCAATTGAATCGCCTCCTCTGCAAGATCGGTGGCATGAAGCTCCAGGCCCGGCTGGTCGGGGTATCGCTCCCGCACCGCATCGAGATAAGCGGGGTTGATGTCCAGTCCTACGATGCGGCGGGTGAGAGAACGGTCAATGTGCTCCAGTCCGTTGCCCCCGGCCAAGCCCAGAACAGCCACCGACGCGGGACGGCGCACGGCCAGCGCTTCCGCGAAGAGTGAACAGAGCGCTTGCGTTTGGAACACTTCGGGCGCGGCCATGTGGCCTTCGTAGTCGGCCAGAGGAATCGCAAGCCAGGGATTGGGCATAGGTCGATCGTAGCCAATTGCAACCCGGGAAGCAACGAAACGCTTGGACAGGATGAAAGAATGAACCTCCGGCGGCCCTCAGCCGATAAATGGATCAGGTGGATCTGAATGGCGGCAGCAACGGAAGCAATCGACAACTTGGAAAACTCTAAAGAAATAGGGCCGGGCGGACCCCACTCCGTTGCACGCCGGCCCATCTTGGACCTGCAAAGCCGGGTTCATGCCTTCAAACTGCTGTTCCGGGGAGGATCGGAGCCGGACCAGTTGGGCAGCGCGGCCATGCTGGAAACAGCGGCAATCCTCAAGCTGGAGAAACCCACTGAGTTCAAGAAGCTGACCGGCAAGTTGATGGCCTTTGTGAGTTGCCCCTGGCAAGCGTTGAACGAGCAGCTTGCCCAGTCGCTGCCGCCCACGCTGACGGTTCTGGAGATCGCACCGATCCCGGATCCCTCACCCGAGGCGATTGCCGTTTGCGACAGTCTGAAGGCCCTGGGGTTCCATTTCGCGCTGGATGACTGTTTCAGCCAGCCGGTGGCTGAGCCGCTCTGGCGATTGGCCGACTATGTGAAGGTGGATATCGGCCGTTCCGGACTGGAGGAACGCAAGGCTCTGTTCGAGCGGCTGCGCGGTAGTCCGGTGGCGCTGCTGGCCAAGAATGTTGAGACTCAAAAAGAGTATCTGCAAGCCCGGGAAGAGGGCTTCACGCTCTTTGAGGGGTACTTCTTCTGCCAGCCGATGGCGAAGAAGAACCGCAGGCCACCCGCCAACCAGCTCTTGCGAATTCAGATTCTGCAGGCGCTGCAACACCACCCGCTTGAGCTGCAAAAGCTCAGCCAGTTGGTGAAGCGCGACGGTCCGCTGGCTTTCCAGTTGCTGCGGCTGGTCAACTCGCCGCTGTACGCGGTGCGCCAGGTGGTGGAGTCGATCGAGGGGGCGCTGCTGGCGGTGGGCGACGATGCCTTTCGCCGTATCGCCACCATGGCCATCGCCCGCGAATTCAATGGCGACCAGCCTGCTGAGCTGTTGTGCATGGCGATGATGCGGGCGCGATTCTGCGAGGTGTGCAGTGCGTCGCGCGGATTGGACGCCTTTGGGCAGTACCTGGTGGGCCTGCTGAGCTTGTTGCCGGCCATGCAGGGCCAATCGATGAGCGATCTCGCGCCGTCGCTTCCCCTCAGCCCCGAGATTCGAGAGGCGCTCCTGGGAACCAGGAACAAAGAACGGGCGCTGCTGGGATGGCTGGAACACTTCGAGCGCGGCGACTGGGCCGGATGCCATGTGGCAGCCGAGACCGACAGCTTGAATCAGAACGAGCTTGCAAAGGTCTATCGCGAAGCCATTGCGTGGACGGAGACAGTGCTGTTCTCGGCCGAATAGCGCAGGCGCTTATCTCGCCGGAGTGGCTCGCGCTGGGGCAACACCCAGGCTGTATCTCCAAACCGGCTGTCGTGCCGGGGCCCGCGCCCGCATCGGTGCCACAAGTTGCCAAAACCCACAGTCCAGTCTCTAGTCCGCGGGCGTAGCGGCGGGCATGCGCAGCGGGCCGCCGGTTCCCTGTTCCCTATTCCCGATTCCCTGTTCTTGATCCTTGTACTGGAGCTGATACAGCTTCCAGTAGAGGCCGCGCTGGGCCAGCAGTTGCTGGTGGGTGCCCTGCTCGCGCAGTAGGCCCTTGTGCATCACGAGGATTGTCTCTGCCCGCTGCACGGTGGAGAGTCGGTGAGCAATCAGGACGCTTGTCCTGCCCTCGACCATGCGCTCCAGTGCGCCGCGAATGCGCAGCTCGGTGTCTGTATCGACACTCGACGTGGCCTCGTCGAGAATGAGAATCCTCGGATTGTAGGCCAGCGCGCGGGCAAAGTTGATGAGCTGCTTCTGGCCGGTCGAAAGCGAGTTGCCGCGCTCGCGCACCGGCTCGTCGAAGCCGTTGGGCAAGCTCTCGATGAAGTCCAGCACGTTGACGTCGTGGGCTGCCTGGCGCATCACGCCGTCGGTGATCTCCTCGTTACCCATGCGGATATTGCCGGCCAGCGTGCCGGTGAACAGGAACGGGTCCTGCAAGACCACGGCGAAGTGCTGGCGCAGTTCGCTCAGGTCCTGGTCGCGCAGGTCCACGCCGTCCAGCAAAATCTGGCCCGCGGTCACGTCGTAGAAGCGCATCATCAGGCTGGTGAGCGTCGTCTTTCCCGCGCCGGTGTGGCCCACGATGGCCACCGTCTGCCCCGGCTCGACGGTGAAGGAGACGTCCTTCAAGATCCACTCGACGCCTTCAAGGGCAGCAAGCGCCTTACTATCCACCAAACTGTCATCCTGAGCGGAGCGTAGCGTAGTCGAAGGACCCGCGTCTCCGGGGCGAGGCCGATTCGATGAACTTGCCGCTTGCACGGTGGCTTTCTGTTCGTCTGTCAGCGTCTGATAGGTAAACCAGACATGGCGCAACTCGATGCGGTTGGACCCGTCTCCGTGAATGGGCTTTTCCGGGTTGACGATCTCCGGCGGCGTGTCGAGCAGCTTGAAGATGCGCTCGCAGGCCGCCATGGCCGCTTGCAGAATGTTGTACTTGTCGCTCAAATCCTGGATGGGCCGCCAGAAGCGCTGCGAATACTGGATGAACATGGCCAGCACGCCAATGGTGACCGTGCCGGCGAGCACGCCGAAGCCGCCCCGCCAGATGACCGTGGCGATGGCCAGCGCGGAGAG